>Ga0209824_10000973_pt1 | contig 17127 bp, 15 predicted proteins | sample VDWuncwatermetaG_FD_184124 | JGI IMG/M metagenome (GOLD analysis project Ga0209824, IMG submission 184124) | Wastewater microbial communities from Netherlands to study Microbial Dark Matter (Phase II) - VDW unchlorinated drinking water (SPAdes)... ... | reverse complement strand
AAAGTACCCAAAACATGTAATTCTTCATTTAGTAAATCGTAGTTGAGAGGACGTTTTGGTTTTCTCCACATTTTGCGCGAATTCTTTGGATGATCTCCCATCTAATTCACCTACTTCTTCTTTTCCACAGCTGGTTTTGTTGCAGGAGCTGCACCAGCCTTTGGAGCTGCCACTGCAGGAGCTGCACCAGCCTTTGGAGCTGCCACTGCAGGAGCTGCACCAGCCTTTGGAGCTGCCGCTGCACCTTCAGCTGGAGCACCAGGAGCACCAGCTGGTAAAACTTTACCTCCTTTCTTCACTCCTACGGCACCACCTTTTCTGCCAGTGGTACGCGTACTCTGTCCACGAACTTTTAATCCATATGTATGACGAAATCCTCTCCAACTGTTCATACCTTTTTCTCGCTCGATATCATTTCTTATATTAAAATCAACATCAGAAGTAATGAGATGAAAATCATTTCCCGTGTCCATATCTTTTCGTCTGTTTAGAAACCAAGATGGTATATTGACAGATGAGGGATTTCTCATTGCTTTCTCAATTTCTTCTACTTGTGATTCTGTGAGAAAACCTACATTACTATCTGGATTAATTTTTAAAACTTGTAAAAGCGCTCTTGCAAAATTGTAACCTATGCCCTTTACTTGACCAACTCCTATGATGGTCTTTTTAGCACCGGGAACATCCTTACCCGCAATTCTAACGATATGTCTGAATTCCTGTGAAGACAAGTATTAAAAAATCCACTGCATCCCCGATAAAAACCATACTAAAATAATAACACTTTAAATCGGATTTAGAGAGTATTTATCACATTGACTCAGGAACTTGAAAATCTTGTTAATAGAAGTTATGATTTGGAACCAAAGTATGCCGAAATCTTGGCTGGTGTTCCTGAAGATTATAAACAAATTAAAACATTAAGAGATCTTCTAGAAATTAATTATAAAGTCGTAGGTGCAAAGGAGCAACTTCGTAGAAATTTAATCTCAAAGATAAAATCGAAGAGTACCAGATATCCTGGAATAATAGGTTTTGATGATGATGTTATTCCTGCTTTGGATAGGGCTATACTATCATGCCATGATATGATTTTGGTAGGTCAGATAGGACAGGCAAAGACTAGGATAGCACAAATCATTGCAGAAACTCTGCTTTCTCCAATGCCGCTAATTCGAGGTAGTATAACAAATGATTGCCCCATGGATCTTCCACCAAGTGATCTGATATCTTTATTGGAGGATAAAGAAAATCCCATGTCTATTCCAAAATTTTATGTAGATGGTGACAGTGTAGAAAAAATTCGTAATAACAAACTTGATACTCCTATTGAGTGGGTTGATGGAAGACACAGATTCAAGTATGTGTTAGCAACTCCGGATATTTCTGTAAAAGATTTGGTTGGTCAGATAGATGCAATCAAGATAACGAAAAAAGGTACAGAAATGTATGAAATTGAATCTTATTCTCCTGGTCAGCTAATGCAAGCAAAACACGGATTGTTTTGTATTGATGAATTACCTGTTCTTGATACCAGAAAACAAGTAGCACTCTTGTCTGTATTACAAGAAGGGCGATTCACTACTGGTGCATATCCTGTTATATTTGAACCAAAAACAGTATTTTTTGCCACTGCGAATCCTATAGACTATACTCATTCTGGAAAAATAATCGAGCCACTTTATGATAGACTGAAAAGTCATATTCAAACTCATTATCCAAGATCAATACTTGAAGAAATGTTGATAGTAATACAGGAAGCAAAAATACCAAGATCATTTATTCCTATATTCATGCTGAAAATTTTAACAAGGATTGTCCATGCGGCTCGTTCTAGCAATGAAATTAATCAAGATAAGGGTGTGAGTGTCAGAATGGGCGTACATAGTTTAGAACTACTTGTGGGCGAAGCAGAAAGGACCAGATCTATAATTCACAATATTCTGGCACTCCCAAGACCTTGTGACGTATTTTCAATTAGACAATCTGTAAAGTTTGAACTTGCTGAACTTGATGATACCACTGAAAATCGTTCTAAAGTTCTAAAAAATCTAATCTCCAACTCTATGAAAGAGACGTCATTAGAATATCTAAAGGATGTAGATCCAAACGTTTTTGACTTGATAAAAAAAGAGTTTTTAGGTAAATCGTTCCAAGTGTCCCAAACAATACTTGGTTCAAATAGCATGCAAACATCTTACGATAATCAATTGAAGAATTTTAATTCCCTCCTAAATTTGGTTACTAGTATATGTCAAAAGGTTGCTTCTGATCAGGAGGACTTTGTAAAAGAAACTAAAAAGTATGAGATTTCTAGTGATACTCTGATAATTTCAGAAAGTGCACAAAATGAGCTTAAAGCTGGTGTTGTGGAATTAGTACTTGATGGTCTTTGCTGGGTTGAACCTAAAATTCTAGACAGAAAAGAGGGCACATACGTTGCGAGCTGACGCTACAAAATTTGTCTACTTTCCAAGTGAAAATAATAAATCTGAAAATTCTTCATCGGAAATATCTAATGAGAAACTCAAACAAACTCTTAAAACAATTGCAACACAGGTCTTAAAAGAAAAAACACCATCGATGAAAGATCTAGAACGTATACTAGATGGTGCAATGCAGAAATCATCATCAGAAAATCAACCAGCAAATGATGGTCAACAAGAAACAGAGGTATGTGGTAATAGTGAACCTGTGACAAAATACTTGCAAAAACTTGGGTATCTCAAAGATGACAAAAAATGGTTAACAAAAAAAGCATTTTTTGAAATTGGACAAAAAATGCTTGAAGATATAATAAAAGCAGTTAATGAGGGTGGTTCTGGTTTTCATGAAACTAAGAATATTGGATCAGGAGATACAATACTTGATACTACTAGAAAACTCGAAGTAGGGGATGATATTAAACATCTGAATGTCCCAAAGACAATACTGAATGTAATTCAGAGAAAAGAAAGCAAAAATGAATCCGTTCAATTCCCACTTGAAATAGAATTTGATGATTTTGAAAAATTTGAAACAAAAGAAGAGGTAAAAGTTGCAGTAGTTTACTGCATAGATCTTAGCTCTACAATGAAATACTCTCTAAGTTCAGGAGAAGGAACTAGAATGGAGGCCGCAAAAAAGGCTTTGTGGGCACTATATGTATTAAATAAAAAATTCTTTCCAAACGATTCTATTTACATTGTAGGTTTTGGCTCGCTGGCATCACAAATCAATCCTCATGACATACCGTATCTGAAAACATATGACGCAAATGATGATTTTCTTCATTACACAAATTATCAGGCAGCATTAAGACTAGCATTAAAAATTCTAAAGAAAGACGGATCACAAAATAAAAGAATTGTTATGATAACTGATGGCCAACCAAGCGCGTGTTTTGTAGATGATGAATCGCAAAAAAATGCCATACTCTCAGACAAACCGTATTCGCACTTTTACAGACCAAACGAAACAACTCTTTCAAAGATAAAAAATGAGAGGGATGTCAAACTGGATATATGTAATGAGATGGTATACCTGTGCTACAGATACAGACAAGTTGATCCTGCTGTAGAAGCAAAAACACTACAAGAAGCAAAAAAATGCAGAAAAGAAGGTATTGAAATTGATACCATTATGGTAAGTGAAGAAGCAGAACTATTGAGTTATGTTGAAAGTCTTGAAAAACATCTGAGGGGAAGAGCATATTACATAAATCCAGAAAAAATTGATAGAGTCTTAATAAGTGATTTTATATCTAACAAGAAAAAAATACTAAATTCTAGGAATAGTTGGTAAATTTGAGTGAAAGTTTTGATAGACAAAAAATGATGGAAACTTTGGTAGATCCAGAAGTGTCATCTATTCTTGCAGAGCTTGAAAGTGGAGAAAAGGATGCTGAATATCTGACAGATAAGCTACAATTATCATCAAATCAGATAAGAGAACGTCTCTCCTATGTAATAGAACACCATTTCGTTATAATAGATCAAAACAATGGAAATGAAATTTTTAAAGTTGATTTGAACAAACTTAATAAAATTATGGAAAGTGATGATAATTTTAAAAATGTAGTTGATGGACTGACTGAACTAGATCAATTTCTGAACTAAGATTGAGGCTTAACACGACTTTTTATGAGATACATTATACCAACTGCAAGTCCAGCAAGACCGGCCATAAGTACAATGAATCCAGAAATATCTGCCAATTCTATACCTTCTTGATAATATCCTATAATTCCAAGAATTTGAATTTCTCTCTGTCCTTGATTCTCTATTTGTAAGGTGTAATTTCCAGAGGTGGAAATCTTGAAAATTTCCTGAATTGGACTTTTTGTTACAGATTTTGTTATTATTGTATTGCCACTAGGATCAATTACAATTGCCTTGACATTGTCATCATTTTTTAAATTGGTTACCTGGATAGCATATACTCCTTTTTGATTGTTGTTTGGGCCCATTCCTTTTGTAATGGTCATCTGTGTTCCAACACTTAGGGTCTTTTGTTGATTTGAAAGATTTTCAGAAGTTGTTTGAGATTGATATGCTGTTATGGCAATACCAATCAATACAAGTATTCCACTTGTTATTATGATTGGTCTAGGTTTTACCACAATGCCTTTGAACTCTGACCCTTAGTTAAAACTTAGTATGAATATGTCATGATCTGTCAATCATACATGATATGAATTATTCGACAACATTATCTTGTACATCTACTCACATTAGAAAGTTGTACAAAATTCTGATAATTCTTCTAGTTTCTTCAATGATTGTACCCCATGTCTTTACTCCTCGTGCAGAAGCCTATTCAGATCATCCTAATCTTTTTGTCTCTGCCGAAAATAGCCTTTTTGATAACCACTTTTCTGGACCTATGGTCGTTGAAGTAATTGTACGAGAAGATAATACTCAATTAGACCAAGCTCTTGGGGAACCAAACGTTTCAGTAGATGGAAGACATCTTAGAATGGTTCAAGGCTCTGATGGTAATTGGTATGCTTTTTTTGCAAATACTGACAAGGCAAAACAAGCTGATCAAGCAGCACTTTCTGGGTCTCCAGGTCAGAGTATTGATTTTGGTGTTTTTTGTTCTGGTTCTACTCCGTCATCTGTTTTAGGAATTGATGTCTCACAAACTGATGGTGTAGCAATACCTGACACGGGATTATTAGGACAAACTCAAGGTTCTGCAAGTCTAAATTCATGTAGTGGAACACCTGCTGCTCCTACAACCCAAGTTAATGTTGTGCGTTATCCACCGTCTTTGAACTCAAATCCACAGGTTCCCACTGGTCAGATAGGAATTAATCCAAAAGTTTGGCCTTTGATTCAACTCTTTACTTTTAGTAATGCTGTTCACATAGAATATAGTCGCTCAACAGGTACACAAAGTGTAGATCTTGATTATTCCGATATTCCAAATATTTCATTGTCTCTGGATAGAACAGGGTATCCCAGTAGTTCTGAAGTATTTGCAACAATAAATGATGCAGAATTGAATATAGATCCTACATCTCAAGATTCTTGGACCTTTAATGTCAATTCACCATTAGCTGCATTTTACCAAGCATTTGCAGTATCAGGCAGTAGTGCAAGTGGTTCGGGATTAGTAAATCTAATTCCTTACCTGAGCAGTCTTGGTTTCAAGGATAATGGACAAGTTAGTATGAATTTAGGAAATGTTGTTAATCTGAAAACTAATTCTGTTCAAACTAGTTCATCTTTGCCTAGTACTCCATACAACAAATTGGTCACTTTTGTAGAAACGGGATCAAATACTGGAGTCTTTGAGAGTTCTCACAGCGGAATATCCACAATTGGAGTATTATCAAATGCACCACGTAATAATGCTGGTTCTATACAATACAATCTCAAAAGTGCTTCAATTGTTTCTGGGACATCGACGGCAAGTCTTACTGTTGGAACTGCGGGACAATTCGAACCTGGTCAAAGAGAAACAATAACTCTGATTGATAATGATCAAAATCTCAAATCCACTTCGATTGATCAGCTGGATGTTTTTAGATCTTCAGCAAAAATACCTACATTAAAGATGGGAAATCCAATCACATTGAGTAGCTCCTCGGAAGTAAAATTCTACGCAAACTCAGTTGGTTTTACTAGTCCTCTTGATGTTTCATCTACGGTTTATGACGCAAATTCCTTGCGATTGATAGTAGATACTAGAACTCAATCCATGCCTGTTTTCAAAAAAATTACAATAAATCTCGGTATTACAGCCCAATCACTTAAAGACCTGTTCATAGATACAAGTCAATCAAACTCAAAGGGAACTAATTGGATTAATTATAATCTGCGTTCTTTTCAGCAACAACTCGGAATAACTTCGTTCTCAAGTACTAGTATGATATTATACTTTGGTAGTCTTGGTAGTAGCTCCCAAGTTCAAATTCTAAATCCTGGAACAATTGTTTCTGGTAACGGCTTAGTTCAGGTAAGTGACTCTGCAATTGCATCAATTGAGTCGATATCTCCTAATCTTCCAGTGTTTTTAGAAATTAATTTCAATACTTCGGGATCATTCTCAAATCCTAATGACACTCAACCAATTGCTTTTGATCTCTTTTCCTTTGGAAGTAAAAATGATCAACAAATTAACAATGCTATCTATCGAGCAGAATTACAAGAGACTTCTGCCAATTCCGGAGTATTTTCTGGAACAATGGAATATGCTATAATAAATCAACTAAATCAGTTTGATCCTAATTTGATAAAAAATCTGAAAACTTTTGGAAGTAACATCAAATTTCTTGTAAATGACCAACTTACAGATGCCAATGCAATACACTTTTCAATTTTAAGTACGCCAGGAGGAACATCAACAACAGTAACATCACAACATAATCTTCTCACCCATACTGGTAAAGTTACACTTGATTCACCAAATTATAGAATTGGCTCTGTAGTTACAATAACCGTCAATGATCCTGATCTAGTTACTAATGCTGATACTATTGTGACTTACACAAGCGTAAATGATCCTACTTCTCCATCTGATGATACTGTTGGAGATAGTAGTGGAAACATACTCTTAGAAATTTGGATTAAGGGATTTAGATTTCATCATTGTACTGTAAATGGGGTAACATATGGAGGACTTGCTGCTACAGGTTTCACATTAACTGAAACCGGACCGGGCACCGGAATATTCAAGGGACTTTTTAAAATGCCCTCACAGATATGTAGCGAGGATAGAACCACTCTGATATCTCCTGTTGGAGGAAGTGTTCAGGCATGGTATCATGATTTTAGAGATGAATTTGGTAGGTCAGTTGTAATAAGCTCTACAGTTGCTGTTCCTGCTAAAACACAACCTACAACACAATCTACGACAATTACTAATCAGTACAAGACAATGATTTCAAAGTCAACTCAAATTAGTGATGAATCAGGAAGACCACTACTTCAAAGTCCTCATGTGGGACAAGCGATAAATTTCAAGAGTATGATCTCAAACAAATACTCTCAAAATTATCAGAAAATCTCATACATTGTTCAGGTAAAAGATAATGACAATAAAGTGGTTTTCCTAAAATGGTCAGAATCTAATCTTGTGAATTTATCTACTACAAATGAAGAAATTCACTGGATACCAACATCACCTGGGTTTTATTCCGCCGAAGTCTATGTATGGAACGGAATGGATTCTCTAGTGCCACTCATAGATAATAATCAATACAAAATTCAAGTTCTTCCATAATGGAAATCTTAAATTTTTAAAAGTTGTACTTGCTCTTGTATGGCGACACAGCACGTAGTTCTTGAACAACTTTTTTTAATACATCTACAGTTTCATCAATTTCTTGTTCGGTGTTTGTTATTCCTACTGTAAGACGTAAAGAACCCGTAACTTGTTCATGTGAAAATCCCATTGCTTTTAACACATGTGATGCTTTCTGGATTTTTACAGAACATGCAGAACCAGTAGATGCGGATATTTTATTTTCATCCAATTTTATTATTAGATCCTCCCCACTTACACCAAGAAAAGTAAAGTGCGTGTTATTGGGAATTCTCATATCAGGATGTCCGTTAAGAGTAGTGGAAGGTATTTCATCTAAAAGTCTTGAGATCAACCTTGTAGTTAATTTTTTGAAATGAGCCATGTTCTCATTCACATTATCCTTTACCAGTTTACATGCCATTCCAAATCCAACAATGCTTGCTACATTCTCTGTACCGGATCGTAATCCTCTTTCTTGACCTCCTCCTAATATTAGAGGTGATATTTTTACACCATTTCTGATAAATAATGCACCGACACCTTTTGGACCATTTATTTTGTGAGATGATATTGAAAGTAAATCTATTCCAAGTTTCTTGACATCTACCGGTGTCTTTCCTACTGCTTGAACTGCATCTGTATGAAATATGATGTTTTTCTCTCTTGCAATTTGAGCTATTTCCTTTATGGGCTGTATTGTGCCAACTTCATTATTAGCATACATTATTGTAATCAGACAAGTATCATTCGAAATCTCTTTTTTGAGATCTTCTGGATTTACAAAACCATATTGGTCTACAGGAAGAAAAGATATCCTATATCCTTCCTTTTCAAGACGTCTACAGGGTTCAAGTATTGCATCATGCTCAATGGATGATGTTATGATGTGTTTCCCTTTACTTTGTGATGCTATTCCATAGATTGCAGTATTGTTTGACTCTGTTCCGCCAGAAGTTACGAGTATTTCATTACTATCTGCATTGATGAGTGCCGCGATTCTTTTCCTTGCATTTTGAATTGCTGTATTTGCAAGTCTACCATGTCTATGTATCGAAGAAGGATTTCCATATTGTTCTCTGAAATAAGGCAACATCTCTTCGACGACCTTTTCATGAACGGGTGTAGATGCAGCATTATCTAAGTAGATCAATCTATTATCACGTTGAGTTTACCTGGTCGATAGCCACTAGGATCAACTAAGACTGTATTAAATCCAAATTCATTCATGTATTCCTTTAGTACCGACATCTTTTTTTCGTCATTAAGGAAGACAATTTCATCTTTATCTACTTCTATATTGGCACTATTTCCAAAGTCACGAACTCTTACTTGTCTTACTCCAAAAAGTTGTTTTATCATCATCTCACTCTTCTCAATTCTTACAAGCTTCTCAGCTGTAACTGTACTGCCCCATGGAATACGCGATGCTAAACAAGAGTTAGATGGCTTGTCGTGGATTGAAAGGCCCACCTCTCTTGCTATGCTTCTAACGTCGGATTTTGTGAATCTACTTTCTACTAGTGGACTTTGAACACCATTTTTTTTGAGGGCTATTATTCCGGGTCGATACTCTGTGAGATCATCCAGATTAGTTCCGTCAACGATGAGACTAATTTTTTCTGTTTTTGATAGTCTAAGAAGATGTTCCGCTAATTCAGTTCTACAATGAAAACATCTGTTCTGATCATTCTTTACAAAGTCAGGATTATCCAGTTCATTGTATTCTATAATTATATGTCTAATTCCTATCTCTTGACAAACTATCTTTGCAGATTCCAACTCTTCTTGAGAGAGTGTCTTATAGTCTGCAGTTGCAGCAATAGCTTGTTTACCTAAGGCCTTTTGAGCAGCATATGCTACAAGGGCACTATCAACACCGCCTGAAAGAGCTATCAGAACTTTTTCTTTTCCGTGAAACCAATTTACTAGTTCTTCTATCTGTTTCATTTTATGTTTAGTCTCCGTTTGACTTCATCTGATATCAAATCTGATGCCTCTTTGAATGATAATGATAATGAATCTGCAATTGATTTAATATCATCTGATTCTACTTTGAAATGTTTTACTGTCTCATCGTGTTTTACAATCTTGCATCTCACAGTGAAATTTTTTTCTTGTAGGAGAATAGGTACTGAGACAATTATTCTTGGAACAATATAGCGACTAGAAGATCTTATTCGTACACCTAAAGTACCAGTCTCTGAAACAAGTATACTCATTAAGCTATTTGTAACAGATGGATCACATATTATAGAAACAAGATTGGTTGGTCTTCCTTTCTTTGTTATGGCACCTGTTACGGTAACATCTTTTGCACCATTTGCGATTAGCTTGTCAATCATATGTCCAACTGTCTCACCGGATACATCATCTAGATTTGTTTCAAGAATTTGTACAGTGTCTAACTGAAATTCACTTGCTGATTCTCCTTTGACAATTTTCAAGACATTGGAAAAACCATCAAAATTCTTACTTCCGGCACCGTATCCTATTGATTTTATTTTCATTGTTGGATAAAATTCTGAACATCTATCTGCCAGATTTACAAGTAGGCTTGCACCAGTAGGTGTGGTAAGTTCTTCTTTTACTTGTCCTCCACAAATTACTATATCTGAACCGCGAAATATCTCAAGTATGGCACTTGCAGGATTGGATGTAGTTCCATGAGAAAAAGTTAGAGTACCGCCTCCAACTGCCACGGGGGTTGAAACAATCTCGTCTGAAAATAATTTTAGATCATCCAATGCGATAGCAGAACCAATGATATCTATGGCAGTATCAATGCTTGATGCTTCATGAAAATGTACTGATTCCAGGGACTCTCCATGTATCTTTGATTCTGCATGAAGCAATGATCTGATACTTTCCTTTGCAAAAACTTTAGCTTTCTCAGATAATCCTATCTTATCTGATATTGATAATATGCATTCTTGAATCTCGATTCCTTTTCTTTCATGATGAGTCTCACTTGTCTCTAAAACAAGACACGTTGCCTCTATTCCATGTTTTACAACCTTGTCAAAATCCAATTTTATAATTTTAGAACCTTTAAGATAATCTTCAACTGAATGTACACCATCTATAACTTTGGACTTGTTTGCACCTATATTGATTAACGAAGAAAGTAACATATCTCCAGAGATTCCAGCTACCTGTGCATCAATTACGAGTACCATGATTTTCTAAACATACTGGAATGCATATAAATTGTAATTTGGTTCATAACTTAGTTGAAGATATTACTGATGCTGTGATTCTGATAAAAGACAGTCAAGTTTAATTAGAGATTCCATGGAGGGCATTTTGTGATTACAATTATTGGCTCAGGAAAAGTAGGCGGAGCAGCTGCATTATTTACAGCTCTTAGAAAAGTTACAGACGAGATACTCCTGTTGGATGTAGTTCAAGGTCTTCCACAAGGGGAGGCTATGGACATAAATCATATGTTGGCGGAAAAAGGAATTGATGTAAACATCAGAGGTTCAAACGATTATTCTGAAATGAAAGGCTCTGACATTGTAGTTGTTGTTGCTGGTTCTGGCAGAAAACCTGGCATGACAAGAATGGATCTTCTAAAAATAAATGCATCAATAGTCAAAGGCGTTGTGGAAAATATCCAAAAATACGCTAAAGATGCTATGATAGTTCCAGTAACTAATCCATTGGATCCAATGGCATATCTTACCTACAAAGTTTCAGGATTTCAAAAAAATAGAGTATTTGGAATGGGCGGTATGCTTGATTTATCACGATTTACACAATTCATACATGAAGCTACTGGTTACTCGAGAAATTCTATACGCGCACTTGTAGTAGGTGAACATGGTGAAAACATGCTGCCACTTCCAAGATTCTCTACTGTATCTGGAATACCATTGTCTTCAATTTTACCAAAGGAGAAAATTGAAGAAATTGTACAGGGAACAAGACAAGTTGCAGCAAAGGTGATAGAACTAAAGGGTGCAACAGTTCACGCCCCAGGCAATGCAATATCTACAATCATAGAGGCAGTATTAAACGACACAAAGCAGGTTATTCCTGTGGCAACATATCTAGATGGAGAATACGGTTACTCTGATGTCTCCATTGGTGTTCCAGCAGTTATAGGTAAAAATGGCGTTGAGAAAATAGTAGAATTAGACTTGGATTCAAGTGAAAAAGAGTGGTTCAAAAAGGGAGTAGAAAGTGTTAAGGGTGCCATCTCAAATCTTGAGCTCTGATTAAATTTTTAACTGTACTATAATTACCAATAATGTTGGATCTCACCGAAATACTGGAATCACTTGATCTAGGAAAGATAAGCGTACCCAAAGCCAAGAAATTACTTTCTCTATACTCAGTAGAGAAAATAGAAGATTTTGCCAAGATCGATATAAGTAGAAAGTTACGACGTGGAATACCTGAGGTTATATTTGCTGAAAAAAAAGAATTTTTGGATCTTAAGAAGATAATTCTTGCAACAACATCTAGAGCAGATTCTGTTCTTGTCTCAAGAATCAACAAAGATTACTACAAGAAAATATTGACTTTTTCTAGAAAGAACAAATTGAAAATACAGACAGGGAAAAATACTACAACCATACTTTTCTTTAAGAAACTGTCTTCTACGGGAGGAAAAGTGGGGATACTAACAGCTGGAACTTCTGATGTTGGGGTGGCAGAAGAAGCAAGATTGATGTGCGAAGCTATGGGATGTCAGTGTGTTTGTAGTTATGATGTTGGAATAGCTGGAATTCACAGACTCTTTCCTATAGTTAAAAAAATAATACGTGATGAGGTGGATGCAATTATAGTAGTTGCTGGAATGGAAGGAGCACTTGCATCAATAATCTCATCACTAGTGGATATACCTGTAATTGGAGTTCCATCATCAGTTGGATATGGTTATGGAGAAAAGGGAGTCGCAGCATTGGCATCTATGTTACAAAGTTGTACTTTGGGACTCTCTGTTGTTAATATTGACAATGGTATAGGTGCAGGAGCATTTGCAGCTAATGTTGCGAATAGAAGTATACGAAAAAAATCAGGTTTTAATAATTCCAAGGCTTCCTAATTCAGAACCTATTCCATATCCTATGAGAGCAATACCAGTACCTAGTCCTGCCATCTCTAATCCTCCTCGTAACATGCTGATATTGGCAATCCTTGATTTTATTGCACCAATGACAAAAGATGCAGAAAGACTTACTCCGATTGCTACAAGGAGTGGAACATATCCACTTAAAAAGAGATAAGGAATGATTGGTAGAATTCCTCCGACAAGAAAAGCACCAAACATACGGAAAGCGCTTTTTAGAGGACTTCCAACTATTTCTAAATTCAATTTGAGTTCTTCTGTAAGCATTGTATCTAACCAAACTTTCTTGTCTGATGTTACCTTGTTTACAATTTTCTCTAAATCCTGATCTGTGAATCCTTTTGCCTTGTATACATCTTCTATCTCTCTTCTCTCTGCTTCTGGTACATTGTCCATCTCCCATTTCTCTCGTTCAATTTCTGAATCTAGAATCTGTCTTTGTGATTTTACAGCAAGATAGTTCTGGACAGCCATTGCTTTTGCACCTGTAAACATCGCAACAATTGCTGCAAGTATGATTATGTTAGAAGATACTGCTGCTCCTCCAACTCCAGCTACAAGTCCTAATGAAGTGTTTATACCATCACCAAAACCAAATACGAAATCTCTTATCGAACTACTCTCTTTTTGATGTGCTTCAACATGTCTTGGTTCTACTCCACCCATTGTCTGTAGTATATAGTGCCGGTTTATATGTCAAAAGCAAAAATTTTCAAAATAATATGCTAAGGTAAACGATTTATATCATAGTGGAAAGAACTCGAAGAAAGGAATGGCAGGAAGGAGAATAGTTCTAACTGCAGATCGTAGCCTTATGACTAATTATCGAGGTAATTTCCTATATGGCTTTATTGCATGTGGTCCTTATGAAGTAGTTCCAGAATGGGTTTTTGATAAGGTGTTTTGCCCTCCAGTTGAAACTGATCAAGTAACTGGTGAAGCAAAGGTGGCTCAAGTCGGATTAAGAAGAGTAGAATCTGCACTGTTGCAAGGTTATAAACGAGACGAGGTGTTTATTGCAAATCCTGATTATTTAGAAAAATGTGTTGGGCCTGATACCAAGGTAGTAGGAATAAATGTAATGGATCCGCTTGGCATGGCTCCAGTTACCACAACCATGTCACCAGAAAAACTCTCCTACGTCGCAATGAAATTTAAGAGAATGTGTGCTAAGATAATTCAACTAAAGAAGAAGTATAACTTTCATGTCGTCGTTGGTGGTAATGGTGCATGGGAACTTGCAAAAACTGATAGAATGAAAATTCATGGTATTGATACAGTTGTAGTAGGCGAAGCAGATGAGTTAGCTTTAGATCTTTTCCATGATCTAGAAAAGGGCGATGCTCCAGAGTTGATGCATTGTTTTGTTAAGAATATCCAAAACATCCCGATGATTCAGGGACCAACTGTTAACTCACTAATTGAGGCAATGCGAGGATGTGGACGAGGATGTGATTTTTGTGATGTCAATAAAAGATCAAAAAAAGACTTGCCACTAGAAAGATTACAACAAGAGGCAAGAATGAATCTGGATTATGGTTTTGATTCCATTTGGTTGCATTCTGATGAAATGCTTCTTTATGGTTGTGATAACAGAGAATTCCAACCAAACTATGATGCTATAATTGAGTTATGGAAAGGTTTGAAGTCTTTGGGTGCAAGATTTGTTGGAACTACTCATATGACATTTTCTGCTGTATGTGCTGATCCAAAACTTCTACACGATATGTCTGAAGTAAATGGCATGAGTGATGAAAAATGGCTTGCCACGAATCTTGGAATTGAAACAGTGGCACCTAGAATGGTTAAGAAACATCTTGGAGTTAAGACAAAGCCATTTTCAACAGATGAATGGGGATGGGTTGTAAGAGAAGGTGCAAGGATATTAAATGAGAATCATTGGTTCCCAGCAGCTACTATCATAATTGGTTGGCCTGACGAGACACCAGATGAGACTCAATATACTATAGATTTGATTGAAGACTTTAGGAAAACGAGAATGCGTGGTCTAGTTGCACCATTGTTGTATCAGGACTTTAATGAAAAGAATTCTATGCATTTTGGTAACCTTAACGAAGCACAATTTACACTGTTCTGGAAATCATGGGAACATAATCTTAGAGTCATCAATGATATAATTCCTATAATTATTAGGAACAAGACATTTGGTCCTCCAATGAAACTTGTCATGTATGGTATGATAAAAGCCGGAACTTGGGCAATTATGAGGTATCTGCGAGGTTTGTCTAAAGATCTATTCAACGGTAAACTTCCAGAAGATATAATGGAAAAATACACAAGAAGTAGGTCTGTAAACGCTCCTTCTTATACTAGATAAATTCTTTCTCCAATATTCTAATTGCGGCATCTGCAATAGTGTTTGATTTAGGAGTTAACACAACAAAATAGATCTTGTCTGATCTTTCTGCAGTTTCTACACTTTTGAATTTTTTTTGGTTCATGTCAAACTCTAACAATTTTCCATCAAGTTTTCCTTTTGCATATATCATCAAATAAGAATTTCCTGAAGTTGGAGTCAAAGGTATTATGGAAAAAATATATCCTTTGTAAGAGTTTATTGGTAAAACGTTTTTCATTGGTGGAGCCATGGTGGACATGGCAATAAATATGTCCTCGGGAGAATAAAATTCTTCAAATTCAAAATCCAATATGTCTGCTTCTTTACTCTTGTATAATAATCTATGATATGTGATATTAGATTTCTAAGAATGAGTAGTCATGTTAATCGAATCGTTCTTTATTTTCACATTCTGTTTGATAAAAAATATCTTTGCATGTGTGATTTTAAAATATTTTAAAAGAGAGGATGAATTTTGTCCTAGTATTTTGGCATAAATCTTAGTCCAGTCTTTGCTGAAACTGCAATTATTGATACTATTGCAATTGCAAGTACTAGAGCTGCGATTGGTCCAAACTCTGGAACTATTACTGTACCAACAATGTCAATCTTGGTATCTCCAGCATGGAATGGAATACTTAGTATTCTCACATTTTGATTCTTAGTCTCACTGAATTGTGAGACAGCTTTGTCACCTACTGCCACTATGAATTTATCATCTTCTAATTCAGCTGTATTCACTTTTGCTCCTGTCAAATTTGCATCAGGATTTGGTGGCGGTGGTATCTTTGCGTCAATCATATCACGTGGTAACGTAACTGTTATGGAACCGTCTGCTGTGGCAGGACTTAATGTGATCTCAAGAGTGTACTTGGATGCAAGAATATCCATGCTCTTAACAGTAGCGCCTTTGATAATGTATGGAATGTTGTAAATTTGACCTCCTGATTGTAATGAGTAAGTTGCATTGATAGCTTGGGTTAGGATGGTTGTTCCAGTTCCGCCATTGTAATGGAATGTGGCATTTACTTGTGTATATTTACCATATTGTGCTATTAGTGTATAATTACCAGCATCCTTCCATAGTGGACCTGTGGCTAGAAAAGTTTTGGTAAAACTTCCGTCTGAAGCTGGGGATAATTGAGCAACTGAAATTAGGGTTTTCAATGTGTTAAAAACTCTGAGTGTTACAGCGGTTCCATTCTGTATATCTCTTACATGCCCTGTCATGACAACCGTATCTCCTTGGTTGTATGATGGTAAGTCTGTCTTGATACTTAACGGTGGTATAGTGGATAGACTGATGGTTCCATTCTTATGCAATAGTGTGTATGCTGTTGTTACATTGGCATTTGGATTAGCTGGTCCTCCCTCTGCAAAAGCCGACATGCTAAATGGTATGGAAAATACCATTGTTATTACTAAAATTGCAATAAAGATGCTTGATCTTCTCATACTTGCTAGCCAATACTCAAGGATCTTGAGTATTTATGTATTGATAAAAGAAAATTTGACTTCTAGTTCTAGTATTTTGGCATAAATCTTAGTCCAGTCTTTGCTGAAACTGCAATTATTGATATTATTGCAATTGCAAGTACTAGAGCTGCGATTGGTCCAAATTCTGGAACTATCTGTGTACCGATTATCTCAATATCTTGATCTCCCTGTAGGAACTGGATAGTTATGTTTCTGAAATTATTATCTGCAGATTCACTTTGTGGTTTGACTTCGGCACCGTCTATGAGTATGATAAAGGCATCATCTTGACCTGAATTTGTCTTTGCATCGATCAAAGCTCTTGGTAATTGTAGTGTAATGGTTCCATCACTTGTGGAATTTATTGAAACGATTACAGACAAGCTTTGGGTATCTATTGTCATAGTCTTTACGGTACCTCCACTTATGGTGTAATTTACATTGAAAGTCTGTTGACTATTGGGATCTTTGAGCTGAAATG
>Ga0209824_10000970_pt1 | contig 17189 bp, 19 predicted proteins | sample VDWuncwatermetaG_FD_184124 | JGI IMG/M metagenome (GOLD analysis project Ga0209824, IMG submission 184124) | Wastewater microbial communities from Netherlands to study Microbial Dark Matter (Phase II) - VDW unchlorinated drinking water (SPAdes)... ... | reverse complement strand
GGCCGCGCCGATCGACGCCCTGCGTCAAACCGGCGCGGCTCTGACCAAGTCCGAGCCGACCTCGCCCCACGCCTCCGCAGCGCTCGACGGACTCTTCGACGGCGGCCAGGCGCGCGCGCCCGGCGCCGCGTCGGTCGCGGCGAGCCTTCCCTCCGAACGCGGACCGGCGCTGGCGCCCGCGACCCCGCGGCCCTCGCGCCGCATGCCCGAGGGCGTCAAGCGCGCCTTCCAGAACTCCGCCGTGCTCGGCGGCGGGATGGCGGCGCTCGGCGGCGGGATGTACGCCTGGGCGACGTCCATGATCCCCACGATGACCGCGCCACAATTCGCCCTCTTCGCCCTGCCCCTGCTCGTGATCCCGCTGCACTTCGCGCTCGTGTCCGGCTTCTGGGCCGGCCGCTACTACGCCTACCCGAAGCTCTCGCCGGCGGGGAAGTCGGCGTTCCAGTCCGCCTGGCGCGCGCTCTCGATCCTGTACCCGGCCGCGGCGCTGACGGCCATCGCGTTCTGGACCCAGCTCTTCGCCGCCCATCCCGCTTTGCTCGCCCTCATGGGCCTTCCCGCGCTGGTGGCCCTCGGCGAGATCACGCACCACTTTATATACCGCGTCGTGCCCGAGCGCGCGCAGGACAAGAAAAAATCACTGCTCGACTGGCGCGACCGCCGCGGCGGGAACATCGGCGCCCAGCTGCGGCGCATGCGCGTAAAACCCTAGGGCGTCTGCGGCTCGGGCTTTTCGGCGCCCGGCGGAGCGAGCAGGAAATTCTTCAGCTCCTCGAGCTTGTCGGTGTTGATCAGGTCCACGCCCGCGTCGCGCTGAAGACGCCACGCGTCCCGGCGATCGGGGGCGCCCCAGAAGCGGATCATCCGCGCGTGGCCATGGGCGTCGCTGACGGCCCGCTCCAGGCGCTGCTTCTCCTCGGGCGTCATGCGTCCCCCGCGCCACTGAAAGATCGAGGACCAGTTGCCGCTGACCACGGGATATAAGGTCGGGTGCGAAGAATTGCGGTCGATGTAGCCGCCATCGAGCGCGGCCAGCCGCCGCGGCTCGGCTCGGAAGATCGTTCCCGGGCGGCGGCCCGTGATCGCGATCGTCACCGCGCGCGGGAAGGTGGCCGTGGCGGTAAACACCGTCAGCATCTCCTCGTACGTCGCCAGCTGCTCGCGCAGAAGCTGCCAGGACTCGTCGCCGCCGGACTTGAACTCGACCAGGAGCAGGAATGTTGGACCGCCGGGATACACCTGCCCGCCGTTGGCGCGCACGCGCGCCAGCAAGGGATCGAGGTAGAGCTTCTGCAGCGTCAAGCCGGGCTTGATCTCGTCGCCGGTGTGGGCGACCAGCAGCTCGGTGCCGCGCACATGGACGTCGGCCTCGACGGAGCAGAAGCCTCGGTCGAGCGCGTCGAACAGCGGGCGCGCCTGCAGGTAATCGTTGTGCGAGTGGGCCTGGGGCAGCGGCACGACTGCGGCCTGTGCCAGGGACGCGAGCGCGAGCAGGAACGCGGCGATCATCCGGCTATGATAGCACGGGCCTCCGCCGCGCTCAGCGCGGCTCGTCCTTGCAGTAGTGCGGCCGCGGGATCGCCTTCCCCGCGAGATCGACGAGCGTCACGCTCTCTCCGGGCTCGAAGGGCAGGCGCCCGGACACGCTCGGGCGCAGATCGCGCACGATCTTGAAATTCCTCTTGATGAAACTCCTGCCCCGGCAGAAGCTGCCCCCCGGGTCGTAGCGCAGAACGTGCCCCGCCGGGGCGCCCAGGTAAAGCGGCACGCCGACCTCGGCGTGCTCGGCGAAGGCGAAGTCCCCTTCCGAAAACGCCTGCCCCGGCGCGCCGACGTTCCCCGCCGGCCCCCAGATCGGATGCGTGTGCACCGACCCCACGGTCCCCGCCGGCTTGGGCCACTGGCTGCGGCACCGGTCCATGTCCCCCTCGCCGGGAGGCCCGATATGAATGCGCCCGTCGGCCGCACGGATCAGCCAGGCGCAGTACTCCTTCTTCTGTTCGGGATAGGTCCGCGCGAGCTCGACGAAGGCGACCGCCGCCTCGTCGAGCGTCGCGTACGACGACGGCATCGCCGCCGCCGGCGCCGCGCCCAGGAGAGCCAATAAAGCCAAAAATCTCATCACGTCCTTAGGATAAGTCCGGTTTCCCGTCTTGACAAGGGCACGGAGCGGGGATACCCTCCCGTAAATCCTCCCGTGAACTCCAACGAAAAGTCGCCCGGCCTCTCCGCGCTCTTCAGCTTCATCGTCCCCGGACTCGGCCATCTCTACTGCGGGGCCTGGGGCCGCGGCCTGGGAGCGGGGGCGTTGTTCTGCGTCCTCTTCTTCAGCCTAGGTGGAATCGCCGACTTCTTCTATCCTCTCTGCTACTTAACCCTCGTCCCGGCCGTCGCCTACGACGCGTGGAAAGCCTCCGGGCGCGAGAACCTCGCCGAGCGGGCCGAGCTCGCCGCCGGACCCGTCCCGCTCTCCTGGCTGCACTGGCTGTGGGGCGCCATTCGCGCCGTGTGGATCGTCGCCTTCGCCCTCGCGTTCGGCGCCGCCGCGGTGTCCGGCGCCATGCAGGCCCTGCGCCACGGCGCCTACGGCGGAGCGCTCACGATCACGCTCTTCGGCCTCGGCCTGCTCGTCCTCTCCTGGTTCGCGGGACGCTCAACCTGGCGCGTCCTCACCGGTGCCGAGCCCATCACCAAGCGTGCTCTCGTCGACGAGCTCTGCGGCACCGCGCTCCTGCTCGCCTTCGCTGGCCTCATGATCGCGATCGCCGCCCCGGCCTTCACCGGCTTGTTCCGCAAAAGCGCGGAGGGCGCGATGAAGAACCGCCTGGGGGAGCTGCGCGCGGCCTTCGTCCGCTACCGCGCCGACAACAGCGAGAACCCGCCCTCGCTCGAAGCCCTCGTCGACGCCAAGCTGCTCCCCCAAATCCCGGAGCTCTGGCCGTCCCACACAAAAATCCCCCACGACCGCGTCCGCGCGACGATCCTGCTTCCCGACGGCAAGCCGACCGACTCCGGGAAGTGGGCCTACGCCGTCGGAACCTCGACGCCCGTGTTCATCGACTGCACGCACACCGATTGGAGGGGCAATGCCTGGAATTCCTTCTGATCTCGCTCGCAAAGCCGCCTCCCTCGGCGCCGTCGGTATGGCGCTGCTCCTGGCGCGGCCGGACGCGGGCTTCACCGCCTTCGGCATCCTTTATGGGGGCGCCTTGATCATCGCCTCGGTCCCGGCCTATCTGGGCCATCCGTGGGGCGTGCGTGCACAGCGCCACCTCTACCAGTTCCTGCTCGGGCTGTACGGCCTGCTGGCCGTCTTGTACTTCACGGCCGGCCCGATCGGCGGAGGCATCCCGTCGCCGAAGCTGTTCTTCGGCCTCGTCCTCGCCTGGACCGCCGCCGGCGCCCGGGCCTCGCGCTAGTTCCGCATCAGGTCGAGATAATCGGTCGCCGCGTCGGTGTGGGGGATGCCCCCCTTCCAGTGCGTCTCGCGCAGGTAGTGCCCGCCCTCGCGCAGGCTGGCGTTGTGCCAGGAGAAATACTCCGGATTCTCCGCGCGGAACTCCGCGTCGTGCAGCCAGCGCCAGTCGGCCTGCAGGTACTCCCAGAATCCCAGCACCGACTCCAGGTTCTCGGTCTCGATCGTCCCGGTCGCGTAGGCCAGTTCCTTAAGCGTACGCGACTCGAGCAGTACCCGCGTGCGCTCATCGAGCGCGTCCCGTCCCGGCCACGCAAAAGCCCCTCGTTCCGGCACCGTGATCACATCCAGTCTCGGGTCAGCCACAAGGCCTCCGAACAGCTGGGAATTCGGCGCCTCATAAGCGCCGGGACCTGGAGTATAAAGCACACGTCCGGATTTCGCCAGGGGGTCAGCGCAGGCCAGCGATAAATTCGCGAAACTCATCGCTCGCGCGCACGGCGTCGAACTCCTTGGCGCTCAGCTCTGAGCGGTCGAGGCCCAGGCGCACGGCGGTCTTAAGCCACTGGACCGTCTCGCGCGCGTCGGCAAGCCCCGCCGCCGCGAGCGCCGCGGACGCCGCGGTCTGCGGCCCCGGCTCGTCGTGGAAGTTTGTGCGCCCCAGGCGCAGGGCCGTTTCGAAATCCCCCTTCCGGTACGCCACGTCCGCGTACGCGTGCTTGGCGTCCGCGGGCAGGTCGGACTCGGACAGCGCCTTGAACATCGCATAGGACTCCTCGGCGCGGTTCAGGAGATACGTGTAAAGGGCGAGCTGGAGCGTCGCCGCCTCATAAGTCAGCCCGGCGCCGGCCTTCTCCCGCAGCGCGACGAGGACCGCGATCGCCTCCTCGCGGCGTTTTTTCTCCCACAGCTCCGCAGCGCGCGGCAGCTCCCCGGTCAAAGTCTCGTCGGAGTCGGCCGCCGTCATCGACAGCGAACGCTTAAGCGCCCGACCCTCGCCCGCGGCCATGGCCGCGCAGATGAACGCCCCGTATATCGACCCATCGCGGAAAAACCAGATCGCCACCCCCGCGCCGAGCGCCAGGCCGAGCGCATGCGCGGCGCGCCGCCCCCCGACGCCCCAGCGCGCGCTCAGCAGGCCGGAGATGAGCTTGCCCCCGTCCATCGGCGAGACGGGCAATAAATTAAAAAGCGAGAACCCGACGTTGACCGCGACGAGCATCTTCGCGATCCTAAACGCCAGGGGCGGGATCAGCGGCTTATAAGCTCCCCCGGCGTACAGGAACCCCAGCGCCGCCGCGGCGACCGCGAAGCCCGTGACGCAGCCGCCCAGGTCGAGCGCGGCCATCCTCCACGTCCCGAACTTCGACGCGTCGCGCGGCCGCGTGGCGCCGCCGAAGCCGTGAAGGACGATGTCCGCCCCCGTCCCCGACGCCAGGCACACGGCCGCGTGCCCAAGCTCGTGCATCAGCACCGACAGACCGATGACCGCTCCCCACATAACGCTTTCGCGAAGATCGCCCCGGCCGAGCGACGCGCCGAGCAGCGCCATCATCAGCCAGAAAAACGGCTCGGCGCTCACCGTGAGCTTTCCACCCATCAGCCTGACGCCGCCATTGCTGGCCATGCTCACACTGTACTTCGTGCCGTCCCCGCGCGCAAGGCGTGTGATCCGTCCCCGGCGCGCTCGCGCTATAATCTCCTCATGCCGTCCCTGTTCTCCCCCCTGCGCCTGGGCGACCTCACCCTCCCCAACCGCGTGATCATGGCGCCTCTCACGCGCTGCCGCGCCGGCGTGGAGCGCATCCCCAACGCCCTCATGGCCGATTACTACGCCCAGCGCGCCTCCGCCGGCCTCATCATCACCGAGGCGACCGTCGTCTCCGCTCAAGGCATCGGCTATCCCGGCACGCCCGGCATCTGGTCGTCTGAGCAAATGAACGGCTGGAAGCTGACGACCTCCGCCGTCCACGCGGCCGGCGGGCGCATCTTCCTCCAGCTGTGGCATGTGGGCCGCGTCTCCGACCCGTCCTACCTCGGCGGCGCGCTTCCCGTCGCTCCCAGCGCCATCGCCCCCGCGGGTGCGGTGAGCCTCCTGCGCCCCCGGCGTCACTTCGTCGTCCCCCGCGCCCTCGACACCGCCGAGCTCCCCGGCATCGTCGCCGATTTCCGCCGGGGTGCTTTAAACGCGCAGGCCGCGGGCTTTGACGGCGTCGAGATCCACGGCGCCAACGGCTACCTTCTCGACCAGTTCCTGCAGGACGGCTCGAACAAGCGCGTCGACGATTATGGCGGCTCCCTCGAAAACCGCGCCCGCCTGATGCTCGAGGTCGCCGACGCCTGCGTCTCCGTCTGGGGCCCCGGCCGCGTGGGCATGCACCTGGCCCCCCGCTGCGACGCGCACGGCATGGGCGACTCCAATCCCGCCGCGACCTTCGGCTATGTCGCGCGCGAACTGGGCAGTCGCAAGCTCGCGTTTATCTGCGCGCGCGAGTCTCAGGCCGCTCCGCGTCTGGGGCCGGACCTCAAAAAAGCCTTCGGCGGGATCTACATCGCCAACGAAGGCCTCGACAAGTCCTCCGCCCAGGGCCTGCTCGACGCGGGCGAAGCGGACGCCGCCGCCTTCGGCCGGCTCATCATCGCCAACCCCGACCTGCCGCGACGATTGGCCGAAGACACGCCGCTCAACGCCTGGGACATGTCCACCTTCTACGGCCCAGATTCAAAAGGATACACCGACTACCCCGCCTTGGCCGCCGCGTAACGCGGTTAGCGCCGAACCGAAGCATTTAGCCCGACCCGGGCGGCCTGGCCGGCAACCCGCCTAATCTCCCGCGAAGCCGATATTGCGCTTCGGGCCGGTCGAGGGGTTCGACAACGCCTCGATTTCCTCGAACAAGGTCCCGATGTGGCTCTCGTGCTCGCTCAACCTCTTCTCCGCCTTCTCCATGCGCTCGGCCAGCTTCTTATTCGTCCCGAGCACGCGTCGCATGTGCACGAAGGCGTCCATGATCTCGATGTACACACGGATCGCGCGCTTGCTCTTCAGCACGGCGGACAGCGATGCGACGCCTTGCTCTGTGAACGCGTAGGGAAGCTTGCGTTGACCCATTTTGAGTCCCGAATTGGATATCACATTTTGTGATATCCAATTTTTCGTCTCAGCCGCGCTCAGCTGAAACATGAAGTGTTCCGGAAACCCTCCTGATTGCGCCTCACGGCTTGATTCAACGCGCCGGTCTGGACGCCGTACAACGCCGCCAGGTCGCGGTCCATCATGACCCGCTGGCCGCGCACGACATAGATCAACAGCCCGATCTTGGAGATATCCATACTTACTAGACGATTGACCCCCTCAAAAAGTTGCATGCCCGGAAATTGGATATGAGCCGGAGAAGCGCTAGGTCAGGCCTTTCTTGATGGCCTGAAGCTGGGCCAGGTGCAGCCCGCTGTGTCCCGCCAGCAGCCAGGTCCACTGGAGCGCGTTGAAATTGCCGAGCCAGGGGTGCAGGTGCTCCAGGCCTCCATCTTCAATCTTCAGGCCTTCGAGCTGCGAGACGGTTTCCTCGACGAACTTCTTGAAGTCCGGGCGGGCATCGCCGCCTTGATACTTGCCCTTGGGCTTGAAGTTCTCGATGCGCACGACATAGTCGGTCAGTTGGCCGTCCGCTAACGACTTGATGACCGCGCGCAGGACACAGCCGGTGATCATGAGGTGCTCGAGGACCTCGTTGGCGCACCAGAAGCGGGAGCTGTCCTCGACGCCTTTCATGCGGGGGACGAGGACCTTCTGGTCGCGCTTGTCCTCGGGGACGGAGGCGGCTTCTTTTAGGATGCGGGCGCCGGCCATGGAGAAGAGGCGCAGGTTCTTTTGGGCGTCGTTCTTGCGGATTAGTAGGGGGCCGATGCCCAGCGGACCATGAGGGCCTCGAGGAAGGGGAGGCCGGCGCCGGGCTTCTCGAGCTGGGGTTGTTCCATGTCTTCATTCTGCCAAATCTTTCCCTCGCAAGACCTTTTCGAGCTCTTCCGGCGCCGGCAGCGCGCCCCTGAGATCCTGCGGCAGCTCTTTCGCCAGCGTGTAGGACGCGACCCCGATCGGCTTCCCCGCCGCACGCAGTGAGTATTCGACCACGACCCTGTTTTTTGACCGGCACAAGATCATCCCGATGCTCGGCCGGTCCTCCGGATGGCGCTTCAGGTCGTCGACTGCCTCTAGGTAGAAATTCATCTTGCCCGCGTGCTCCGGCTTGAACGCCCCCGCCTTAAGTTCCACGACCACGAAACAGCGCAGACGGTAGTGGTAGAAGAGCAGGTCCATGAAGAACTCCTCGCCGCCGACCACGATCCGGGCCTGCCGCCCCACGAACGCGAACCCGGCGCCGAACTCGAGCAGGAAATTCCGCAGACGCTCGATGATCCCGCTCTCCATGACGTGCTCGTCCGCGTCCCCTCCCAGGCCGAGAAACTCGAGGTCGTAGGGATCCTTCAAGATCTCCCGCGCCAGGTCCGACTGCTCCGGAGGCAAGGTGCGAGCGAAATTCGTCAGCGCCTTTCCTTGCCGTCTGTATAGCTCGGATTCGATCTGGTGCACCAAAACAGGCCGACTCCAACCATGCGCGGCGATCTCGCGCGCATACCACGCGCGTTCTTCCGCTTTCTTCACTCGGCCCAAAAGCTCGATATTATGTCCCCAGGGTATTTGTGAAACGACCCGTTTCACAATTGACTCCTCCGGGTAGGCATGAGCGAACGCTCGCATGAATTGCATGTTCCGCGGGCCGAATCCCCGCATATCCGGAAACTCTCGCATGAGGTCGCGCGACAACCTGCCTATGACCTTCGTACCCCAACCCTGCATGGCTTGACGCTTGAGAATATCCAAGCCGACATGCCAATAGAGCATGATCAGTTCGGAGTTAACCGCGGTCGCCGCCCGCAGCCGCGCCGCGCGCACGCGCGCTTTGATGCTGTCCAGCAAATTCGCGTATTCGATGGAGTTCATAGTCCTCTCCATCTATACGATTGACCCGCCAGAATTGTTCCATTGACGGGACAGGAATTCTGCCGCTATATCGTTAAAATATAAGGGGGATTCACAATTTTGCAACGGCCCGTTGCAAAATTAGATTTCTGAGTGCCGCGCGCGCCGGGGAAGCGCTAGGTCAGGCCTTTCTTGATGGCCTGAAGCTGGGCCAGGTGCAGCCCGCTGTGTCCCGCCAGCAGCCAGGTCCACTGGAGCGCGTTGAAATCACCGAGCCAGGGGTGCAGGTGTTCCAGGCCTCCATCTTCGATCTTCAGGCCTTCGAGCTGCGAGACGGTTTCCTCGACGAACTTCTTGAAGTCCGGGCGGGCGTCGCCGCCTTGATACTTGCCCTTGGGCTTGAAGTTCTCGATGCGCACGACATAGTCGGTGGGCTGGCCGGCGGCCAACGACTTGATGACCATGCGCATGCCTTCGCCGGTGATCATAAGGTGCTCGAGGACCTCGTTGACGCACCAGAAGCGGGAGCTGTCCTCGACGCCTTTCATGCGGGGGACGAGGACCTTCTGGTCGCGCTTGTCCTCGGGGACGGAGGCGGCTTCTTTTAGGATGCGGGCGCCGGCCATGGAGAAGAGGCGCAGGTTCTTTTGGGCGTCGTTCTTGCGGGATTGGAAGGGGCCGACAGAGTCTGCACAAATGGATTCCCGACCGCGGGGAGCCCCCGTCTAGAATCCGATCCGCCGCTTCGGCCCCTCCGGCGCCCCTATCAGCGCGCGAATGTCTTCGAACACGGATTGGATCGCCTCGGCGTGCTCGCCCAGTGCTGCCCCGTGCCCGTCTAGCGTCTTTTCAACCTTTTCCAACCGCCGCGCGAGGTCGCTGCTGGCGGCCACGGCCTGGTGCAGCCGCACGAACGCGTTGACGACCTCGATGTTCAGCCTGATCGCCCGGTCGCTTTTGAGTACGCTCGACAGCATAACGACGCCATGCTCCGTAAAGGCCCTCGGAAGGTACCGCCGTCCACCCCAACTTGAGGTTCCAGTTTGGAACCTCAAGTTTTCAGCCTCCTCGCGCGTCAGCGTGAACGCGAACGCCTCGGGAAAACGCCGCGGGTTCCGCATGACCGCCTTGTTGAGCTCTTTGGTCTTGATGCCGTACAAGGCAGCCAGGTCGGCATCCAACATTACCCGGCGCCCCCGCACCGAGTAAATCAATCCGTCGATCTTCGCTATCTCCATACTTACTATACGACTGACCCCCCGAAAAAGTTGCATGCATTGGATACGCCAGGGCGGAATATCCATTCTTAACCTCAGCTTGAAATGCCAATTTGGCATTTCAAGCGGCCAATTGGATTCCCTCCGACCGCGACTCGCTGAGCCTAGTCGTCGAGGCCCGAGTCGTCTGCGGCTCCCAGTTTTCGCCGAGCGGCCAGCAGCGCTTGCCGCAACTTCGTTTCGAGCACGCCGGCCGGCAGCAGGTCGGTCATATACCGCGCGACCCGAATGCCGCTCTTATCCAATTCCAGCAGCTCGATCTGCTCCTCGCACTTCTCGGAGCACAGGATCAGACCGGCCGGCGGCGCCTCCCCCTTTGCGCGCTCGTGCTTATTGAGCCAACGCATGTAAAGCTCCATCTGCCCTTTGTACTCCGCCTTGAACCGTCCCAGCTTGAGCTCGACGACCACCAGCCTGCGCAGCAGACGGTTGTAGAGCAGCAGATCAAGGTGAAAGTCCTCGCCGCCGATCGAGATTCTCTTCTGCCTCTCGACAAAAGTGAATCCCGCGCCAAATTCGAGCAGGAACGACTCCATCTCCCTCAAAACAGCCCGCTCAAAATCCTTTTCGCTATACGCGCCTTTGAGACCGAGAAAATCCAGGCAGTACGGATCCTGGAACACCATGTCCGGGCTCATTACATCGTCCTGGCGGAGCGCTTTCAACTCCTTGAGCGCCAACTTGGCGGGCTTCTTTGACATGCCTGTCCGCTCGTACAGCCTCGAGTTAATCTTGGAACGAAGCGTTTTGATATTCCATCCTTCAACCCGGCACAGCTCAGCGTAGAACTCCCGCTCAATTTTATTTTTGATAGGGAAAATAAGCAGAAAGTGACTCCAGGTCAATTTGCGCAACAGCGTTGCGCAAATCTCGGAATCAGGGAATAGCTCGACGAACTGGACCATCCGCCGCAATCCCGTCGGCGTAAATCCTCGGCCATACTCCGCGACCAATTGTTGCGACACTGTCGCAACAATCTTCCGCCCATAAGCCGCTCGCTTTCCGCCAAGCACATCCCGCCGCAACCGCTCCCCGACCGACCAATACAGCGCCACCTGCCCCGTATTTACCACCCGCGCGACTTGCCCCCGCGCCGCCTCGATGAGGGCGCGCAGGTCCTGAAGCAGATCCGATTTATTGGGGGTAAGTGAAGTTTCCATCACTTACTAGACGATTGACCCCCCGAAAAAGTTGCATGCCCGCCGGGGTGTCGATTGGGAATTTAATAGCGAGGACCGCTATTAAACGATAGGCCTCTAAACTTTAATAAGGCTCGCTCTCAACGATCGAAACGGCCCTTCTTGAAGTGCTCCGTCATAATCCGCCGCGTATCCCGCAGTTCCGACAGAGATCGCGCGGCGACGATCGCGACACCCATCGCCTGGGCAAGGGCCGTCATCTCCGCCGCGAGCGCCGCGGTCGTGCCGATCTCGCCGGGGATGACTCCGTTGCGCCCCATCGCCTCTCCCGGCTCCGCCAGCAAGGTCGCGAGCACATACCTCGATTTCGGCTCCACGACCATCGCCATGAGCGGCCGAACCAGCCCGTCCTCCGTTCTGACGGGCACCGGCGACTCGAACACGTCCGCCTGCCACACCTCGTGCGGACGCCTCTCAGCTTTGGCCAGGGCCGCCAGTGAACCCTCGCGGATTAAAAAGCTCATTGGCGCTAGGTCAGGCCTTTCTTGATGGCCTGAAGCTGGGCCAGGTGCAGCCCGCTGTGTCCCGCCAGCAGCCAGGTCCACTGGAGCGCGTTGAACCGCCCGAGCCAGGGGTGCAGGTGGGTGATTCCTTTATCCTCGATCGTCAGCTTCTCGAGCTGCGCGACGGTTTCCTCGACGAACTTCTTGAAGTCGGGCTTGGCGTCGCCGCCTTGGTACTTGCCCTTGGGCTTGAAGTTCTCGATGCGCACGACGTAGTCGGTCGATTGGCCTTCGGCCAACGCCTTAATAACGGAGCGCATGCCTTCGCCGGTGATCATGAGGTGCTCGAGGACCTCGTTGACGCACCAGAAGCGGGAGCTGTCCTCGACACCTTTCATGCGGGGGACGAGGACCTTCTGGTCGCGCTTGTCCTCGGGGACGGAGGCGGCTTCTTTTAGGATGCGGGCGCCGGCCATGGAGAAGAGGCGCAGGTTCTTTTGGGCGTCGTTCTTGCGGGATTGGAAGGGGCCGACGTACCAGCGGACCATGAGGGCCTCGAAGAAGGGGAGGCCGGCGCCGGGTTTTTCGAGGTGGGGTTGGGTCATGGATTTATTTTGCCAAATCAACAGCAGCTCCCGAACAACCACGCTGAGCGGCGGGCGAAGCACGGCCGCTCGAGCGTCTGGTTCGGTCTGAACAATTGAGCTGAGTGGCGGACGAAGCATCTGCGGATCACGAGGTCGGACTTCGTCTCCCTGGCCAGCACCGCCCGGCCAGCCCGCAATAGGCGCACGTGAGCAGGGTCCGCGCCACTCTAGGAACTAAACGAACATGTCGACAAAGTGCACCTGCTCTTCCGAAGCACTGCTAAGGCCGCTGGATTTCCGCCCAGTCTTTAGCTGGATATACCAAGAGCTTGCTCGATCTAACGGCGACTTTCTTAGAATGCGACCCAACAAAGGCCAATTTAATCATCCGCAATAGATCGCATCCGATCAACAGGTCCATGTTGTAGCCGGGATGTATGCCGAGATGCGGCCAAACCGGGGCGAGAAACGAAACATCGAATTTAGTTAAACCCCGCGACAACGTCAGTGTGAAGAGCAACTCTCTACCAGGCTTAGTATGCGCCGCCCCGCCGCCCGCGGTCGAGATGTGTTTTGGTGGCAAAGCAGCGCCGCTGAATAACGAGGAAAATAATTTCTCGCTGGCTAAAGTATAGGCAGCACCCGTATCAAAGATCGCAGTACCACCAACCGCACCTCCGCCGGAAGGATCTTGCAACAGCACCTGCGCTGAGGGGGTCTGATTGGGCCCTACAAATATCTCAAAAGGACTAGCGGGCACGGCGCCTCAAAAGACGTCGCACTTCCTCGGGCTGCATCGTCTCAATTAGCCGAGCATCCTCATCGAGATAGAAACTTATCCCCAATCTTTCTAATTCAGCCGATGTTTTCAGATTCTGCTCAAACGAGGGCGAATTAATTCTGTTAATGTACTCGGGATTTTCAGCCCTGCCGAATATCATCCAAGATCCGTCAGGCTGCGGCTCAACACGTGAAACGTCGAATTTATATTTGCAATTAGCGTCCGCCCGTCGCCTTGCCACACAATAATACGCGGCCGGCTTGCGATCGATCATGACACGCCGCAGATGTCCTCGCTGACATTGAGGACAATCCTTCGAGAGTTCGTCGATCCTGAACCAATCCGATGTTGGATTTGGCATAAGCTGCGTTCATACTATCACTTAGATTGGAATATTCCACTTTGCTGCGGAATCAGCAGGCTGGAGTAGCGCCTGGTTCGACGATAGAGACCAGGATCAAAATTGGGTGGGACACGGGGCTTGCGCTGCCATCTTAATCGCCGCATAATGAGCCGTCCCGATTGCGTCCTCTGGCCAGCCGACTGCGACAATGTTCTGCGAGAGGAACTCCTTCATGCGGAGGATGCCGTGAGGTTTTGGCCGGACGATCCAGGTGTTCTTCATGATATTTCTCCGGCTATGCACTCGTCTGCAGGCTCCGCATGCCTCACTTTACGGCCACCCTCTTGGCGATCTTTGTGAACTGCTCCAGGGCCGCTTCGAGTTCGTCGGCTATTTCGGTCGCCAGAACTTCGGGCTCTGGCAGAGATTCAACATCGGTCAGGCTCTTATCTTTTATCCAGAACAGGTCCAGGTTTAGTTTTTCCCGTTTCAAGAGCTCGTTGTACTGGAAGCAACGCCAGCGGCCATCGAGATTGCTCTCGCCCCAGATTGATTTGCGCTGATGTATTTTCCCGGGTTTGAAGCAGCCCACGAATTCATCGAAGTCCTTCCTTTGAATCGGAGACTGCTTGAGGGTGAAGTGCATATTGGTGCGGAGATCGTACACCCACAATTTGTCGGACCATGCTTCAGCGCGGCCTTCCTTCTTGTCAAAAAAGACAACGTTAGCCTTGACACCTGGTGAGTACCAGATACCTGTCGGCAGCCGCAACAGGGTATGTACGCGGCACTTTTGGAGCAGATTTCGACGGACCTTCTCACCTGCGCCGCCTTCAAAAAGCACGTTATCCGGGAGAACGACCGCAGCGCGACCGTCGATCTTAAGCAGGGTGTACATGTGCTGCAGAAAATTAAGCTGTTTGTTGCTCGTCGAGGTCCAAAAGTCCTCGCGAACAATAACTTGATCCTCCTTTTCGGTATCGCCCTCATCATTGACGAACAAGAGGCTCTGCTTCTTGCCGAAGGGTGGATTGGCCAGAATCATTGTGTACTCTTTGCCCCACGGCGCCGCCAGGCTGTCATGGCCCGTGTGCACGACGGCCTTCTGTCCACCAATACCATGCAGGTAAAGGTTCATTGCGCACATGCGGCCAACCTTCGGTGAAAGCTCCATGCCCTCTACCAGATCCTCACTAAGGGCTCTCTTCTCATCTCGATCCAAATCGGACCCATAGTGCTCGAGCACCTGGTTGTAGGCATTGAAAAGGAATCCACCAGTTCCAGCTGCGGGATCGCAGATGCGATCTTGTGGTGTTGGCTGCATGACCTCGCACATCGTCTGAATCACTGGACGCGGAGTGAAATACTGCCCAGCACCGCGGGATGACTCCTGGGCCGAACGTGCGAGGAGCTCTTCGTAGATCGTCCCCTTGACATCGACGGGCAACGACATCCAATCGACCTTATCGATTAAATTAACAATCAGCTGCTTTAGAAGGGCAGGGTTGTGGATTTCGCAGCGGGCGCCCTTAAAGATTACACCGAGCATGCCCGGCTTCACAGAGAGCTTGTCGAGGATGTCGCTGTACTTTGTTTCGAGATCAGCGCCATCCAAAGGCAACAGGGCCTTCCAGCCGAGCGATGGAGGCACGATCGGCGGCTTGTTGTATGGAGCCTGGGTAACCTGGTCGGCCATCTTCAAGAATAGGAGTAGCGTGAGTTGCTCGACGTATTCGAAACAAGAGAGCCCAGCGTCTTGAAGTACGCCGGCATAACTCCAGGCTCTTCTTCCAATTTGTGCTGTATCCATGGTTATTCCTTGAAGCGCGCTATCAGCGTCCTGCAACTCTTACTTCTTTCTCCCTTCGCTTGACGCCTTTGACTGAAGGCCGTGGCGGTTTGTGCTTTGAGGCCAATATTCGCTCAAGCAGTTTGGAAGCGGACTCATCCTTAGGATTCAAAGGCGTAAGGCGTCCAGAAAATGCCGCTCGTAAAACTGACAGTTTAAGGGTCTCAGCGGAGAGGAGCTTGCTGGCAATCTCGGCCTCGACATGATCGAGCGTTGAAAGCTGTCCTTCCAGCAGATCAACAATAGCGTCTTGTTCGCCCGGCGGCGGAACGGGAAAGGGTATAGCTTCGACGATGCCTTTGTTCATTGCAGACTGGTTATTGCCCGCCCCGAGCTGGCGAGTTTCCTCGTAGCGAAACAGGAGCCATGCGTAAATGTATTCAGGCTGTATGGGCGTTTGGGAAACCCAAATTGCTGCGCAGTTCTGGTTGTTACATGCATCGATTTCCAGAATTCCAGCTTTCCCTCGGGTTTTGCCCTCGCCAATCATGTTGAGCATAACGGATCCCTTCGGATTTAGTTGCGTGCTTGATGCTGCTAGCCCTTCAGATGAAATTTTTTCTCGTGTTTCCCCAATGCGGCAGAACTGAACTTCTCCCGAAGCCACCCAGGGGATCTTGCCTTTCCAATACCGCGCGTTGTCCCGGCTTGGCGTAGCCCCACCGTGAATCTCGAAACATCGACCAAAATTGCTCCAACACCACGTGGCTGGTAGTGGGGCGAGTTTGGACGTGTCGATGGCTACAGGTTCTTTGTATTTGCTCCGCCAGTTCTTGGGCGGGTCCTGTTGCTGCTCCTTGAATTTGCGATTGTTTGCGGACTCCCAACGGGATTTTCGAGCAACAAGGATGCGATCAACTAATGCGGAGCCGGATTCACCTGAAGCATTTTTCTTTCTCCAAGATGCTGTTAGTTTGCCTCGGAGGGCCGCCTTTAAGACGGCAAGGCGATAGTGCTGGAGTTTGATTCGGACTTTGTTCAACGCAGCTATAGCCACATCAACGTCGGCTAGGCATTCACCGATAGAATCTGCGATCCTCGACTGCTCTGGTTCTGGGGCGAGATGGAAAGGTGCCGCTTCGAGTTGGTTCTTGGTGATCCCAGAGATAGTTGTTCCCCTGGCTTTATGGGCAAACGACAGCGCGATGAATTTCATCTGGTAAGCCACAAAGCGAGAATCTAAGCCTTCAACTGGCGGGAGCGCCTGACAATCTTGGCTAAAACTCATTTGTTTGTGCCTGACGATCCCAACTTTTCCCAACCCAACGCGCGTAACGACGATGATTGAATTCTTTGGAACGGCCTTTGCCGGGGAGTTTTCCAGCCCCTTCCTACTGACAGCACGACGTGGCTCCAAATTAAAGGAATCGTCGATATCAGCGCTCGTTACCCAAGGGACGTCTCCATCCCAGAAGCTCTTTTCCTCAGTGCTAGGAGTTCCACCGCCAAGCACGTCAAAAAGTTGCCCAACGGTCGAAAACGCCCAGTGGTCAGGTATGGTCACGCGGAAAGCCTTGAATTCAATTCAGACATGATTGGTGTGAGTCGTGACCCAAAGAGCCCATGAGCATACCCGAGGCCACCATGCTGGCCAAACCAACCTGTTTCGAAATCTTCGGATTCGACGACAAGACTGGTCGCAATGTGCTCCGCCATTCGGTCCAACCACTGACGTTGCTCGGAAGAAAAATGTTCGGCCTCGCGTTCGGCGAGCCACACCTGATAACGGCTCCGCAATTGATCTCTGTAGGGCGCGAGTTCCGTGTCTGGTACAAGTGCATGGCGTACTAGGCAGACCAAGTCGGTGAGGACTTCTCCGCCAGAGCCGCGCACCTTATTTGCCTCTACTGCTTGAAATGCACGCCAAAGCTGCGATGGCGTGGCGGAAATCGGAGGTAACGATAGGGCATCACGGAGTTGCCGCAGGTCCTTGAGCGAAAGTTTTAGAGGTCGGACTCCGGAGTAAAGAGCTTGGATTGCCGTTAACTCCTCCCGGTGAACTTTGATCCACGCACGGAAATCCGTTACCTTGGCTTGAGCCTTTTCGATTGCGGCAGCATCAAAGCCGGCGTAAATCACGTCATCGATCGTGTGGCGGTCGATGGTTTGTTCGTTCTGCTGGCGGATCTCAAGAATTCGTTTTCGCAAAGCGGGGCTCAAGAAGGGCGTGACCGCTTCTTGGGCCAGCTGCTTCGTGGCGGCTTTGAGATGCTTCTCGGTCGGATCACCCTTTGCCTCTGGGAGCTTTACCGCAGCAGCGCGCTGTGCATCGGGATCGCAAGCGCTGAGCAGGGTGTGGGCGAGCTCGGGG
>Ga0209824_10000969_pt1 | contig 17197 bp, 14 predicted proteins | sample VDWuncwatermetaG_FD_184124 | JGI IMG/M metagenome (GOLD analysis project Ga0209824, IMG submission 184124) | Wastewater microbial communities from Netherlands to study Microbial Dark Matter (Phase II) - VDW unchlorinated drinking water (SPAdes)... ... | reverse complement strand
AGATGAACGCCGCCCTCGCGCTGCCCTCTCTCCAGTCCGCCGCCGCGACGCCGGACGCCCCCGGAAATTCGGCCCGCGCCTTCGACGGCGAATCCACGAAGGCCCCCGCGACGGAAGCCGTCGCTCCCGACGCCCCGACCCTTTCCCTGCCGGTGAAGACCTTCAAGCTCTCCAACGGCCTGACCGTCGTCGTCCATACCGACAAGACCAGCCCCGTCGTCGCCGTCTCCATCACCTACAAAGTCGGCTCCCAGCACGAAACCCCCGGCCTTTCCGGCTTCGCCCACCTCTTCGAGCACCTCATGGCCCAGGGCACGAAGTCCCTCAAGCCGCGCGAAATTTCCCACCTCATCGAGTCCAACGGCGGCGTGCGCAACGCGTACACGATGCGCACCAACACGACCTACCATTCCGTCGTTCCCAAGAGCGCGCTGAAGACCGTCCTCTGGGCCGAGGCCGAGCGCATGTCCACCCTGAACGTGGACGACCGCGCGCTGGCGCTCGAAAAGCAGGTCGTTCTTGAAGAGATGCGCCTGCGCTACATCAACTCCGCCTACGCCAAGGCCCGCGACGCCGGCATGGCCGAGACCGCCTTCGGGAAGTGGGAGAACCAGCACACGACGATCGGCGAGGCCGAGGACGTGCGCAACGCCCGCCTCGAGGACGTCCGCGCCTTCTATCAGAAGCACTACGCCCCGAACAACGCCGTCCTCTCGCTGGCCGGCGACGTGACCGAGGAGGAGGCCCGCGCGCTCGCCGAGCGCTTCTACGGCGCTCTCGAGCCCCGCGTCATCGCTCCCGCGCCGAACCTCTCCGAGCCGCGCATGACCGGCGAGACCCGCCGCGTGATCGAGGACAAGTTCGCCAAGGTCCCCCTCCTGATGACGGCGTGGAACGCGCCCGCGCGCGGCACCAAGGGCTACTGGGCGCTGACCTTGCTCGGCGAGATCCTGGGCGCCGGCGAGGACAGCCCGCTGTACCGCGCCCTCGTCAAGGACGCGAAGATCGCGCTCTCCGTCAGCACCAACTTCCCGTGGTGGACCGGGCCGTTCAACCCCGGCGGCCCCGACCTGTTCGGCCTGATGACGACGCTCAAGCCCGGCGTCGGCATGGACGCGGTCCTGAACCTCGCCGACGCCGTGCTCGCCAAGATGGCCGCCGAAGGCCCGACCGCCGCGCAGCTCGCCGCCGCGAAGACCACGGTCGAGCTGTCCTGGACCAAGGACCTCGAGCAGCTCATCGAGCGCGCCAAGACCCTGGGCTCCTACGCGGCGATGGTCGGCGATCCCGCGAACCTCTCCCGCGACTTCGCCGAGCTGATGGCGATCACCGCGTCCGATATCCAGGCCGCGCTCAACGAGTGGGTGATCGGCAAGGGCCGCGCCGTCGTCGAGGCCCGTCCCACGCCGAATCTGACGCTCGCCGCCGACGCCGCGACGCCGCCCATTCCCGCGCAGCAGCCCCGCCCCGAAGGCGACCCGCGCCCCGAGATCGACGCCCAGCGCCCGGCGACGGTCCCCAAGCTCGAGCGCTTCACCTTGTCCAACGGCCTGAAGGTCGTGTTCACGCGCGACTCGCGCCTGCCGCTGCTCGAGGCGCGCCTCGCGATTCCCTCCGGCAAGACCGCGGAACGCGCAGGCGAGGACGGCCTCTCGGCCGCCGTGTCGGAGCTTCTGCTCCAGGGCGCCGAGGGCAAGGACGCGCGCGCCCTCTCCGCCGGATTCGCGGCGCTCGGCTGGAAGCTCGAGGTCGGCCGCGGCCTCGAAAGCCTGACGGTCGACGCCGCGGGCCTCTCGCGCAACGCCGCTTCCTTCTTTAAGGAGCTGGCCCTCGTGCTCTCCAAGCCCACCTTCCCCGAGGACGAGGTCGCCCTCTGGAAGGAGAACAAGGTGACGGAGATGCAGAGCCAGCGCTCCAAGCCCGACTTCATGGCCTCCGAGCGCATGAAGGCCGAATTATTCGGCTCGCACCCGTACGGCCGCCCCGCGCTGACCGACGAGCAGATCGCGACGATCACGCGCGAGAAGACGGCCGCTTACGCGCGCCGCGCGCTGGCCGCGCAGGGCGCAACCCTCGTTCTCGCCGGCGACGCCGACCCCACAGCACTTCGCGCCATGCTCGAAGCCGCGTTCGCCGGTTGGAAGGGCGCGTCCGACCGCGTCGAAACGCCCTCGTTGCCCGCGCCCGGGGACGCCCGCCTGGCGCTCGTCGATCGCCCCGGCTCCAAGCAGGCGAACCTCACCGTTTCCCAGATGATCGCGCTCTCGCCGACCGACCCCGACTACCTGGCCTTCCTTGTTATGAACCAGATCCTCGGCGGCTCGGCCACCTCGCGCCTGTTCGTCAACCTGCGCGTGGACAAAGGCTACACCTACGGCGCGTATTCTCGCCCGCAGATCCTCGAAAAGGGAATCCTGTGGACCGCGTCGGCCGAGGTGCGCAACGAGGTCGCCGCCCCGGCGCTCGCCGAGATCAACAAGGAGATCGCCGGGATGCGCGACGGCCTCGTGAGCGAGCAGACCTTGGGCGCCGTCAAGCGCTACCTCGCGGGCCTCTTCCTCCTCAAGCTCTCCTCGATCGACTACGCCGCCGACTCGCTCGCCGGCTACGAGCGCAACAAGCAGTCGGCCGAGCGCGAGCTCGCGGCCTACCTCGAGCGCCTGAACGCGCTCACGCCCGAGGAGATCCAACGCGTGGCCCAAAAGTACCTTACCCCGTCGAAGATGGTGACCGTCGCCGTCGGCGACGAGAGCGCCCTGCGCTCCGCGCTGAAGCCGTAAACGCCCCGCGCCGGCGCCGGACCATAGGGCCTATTAATAACTAGGTCTAAAGTCCTTTTTTAACTTGACTCCTCCATGGGCCTTTGCTGAAATCGGGGCGTAGCATCCCTGGTGAGGAGGATACTGATGAAGAGACTGATGGTTTTGGCGGCGGCTTTCGCCGCCGCGCTGCGCCTGGCCGCCCCGGCCTTCGCGCAAGTTGACGGGCAGGTCATTTACGGCGCCGACGACCGCATCGATCTGTACCAGACCGAGAACACGAAGCTGCGCGCGATGGCGGACTCCACCGTCGCGTTGATGCAGGCCGGCTCGGTCCGCTCCGAAGGCGCCGTCTCGCGCCTGGACACCGAGCCCTACGGCACCGGCAACGCCCTGTGCAAGGACGAGCCCTTCTACGACCAGGTCACCGCGGCCTTCTGCTCCGGCTCGCTCGTGGCGCCCGACATCATCATGACGGCCGGGCACTGCATCACCTCGGAGTCCTCCTGCACGGGCACGAAGTTCGTGTTCGGCTTCGCGGTCACCGAGAAGGGCAAGATGCCGCTCTCGGTCCCGACCAAGGACGTGTACGGCTGCAAGCAGCTGCTCGGCCGCGAGCAGGTCAACGACGGCGCCGACTGGGCGCTGATCAAGCTTGACCGGCCGGTGACCGGGCACGTTCCGCTCAAGCTCAACATGACCGGCGCCATCACGAACAAGACGCCGATCGTGGTCATCGGCCATCCGGCCGGCCTGCCGACGAAGATCGCCGGCGGCTCCGAGGTGCGCGACGCGTCGCGCAACGGCTACTTCACCGCGAACCTCGACACCTACGGCGGCAACTCGGGCTCGGCCGTCTTCAACGCGAAGACCGGGCTCATCGAGGGCATACTCGTCCGCGGCGAGAACGACTACGTTTACCGCGGCTCCTGCCGCGTCTCCCAGGTCTGCACGAACGAGGGCTGCCGCGGAGAGGACGTGACCAAGATCGGCGTGGTCAGCGGCAAGCTGCCCGGCGCCCGCCACCGCGGCCGCATGGCCGAGATGGGGCCGTCCTTCGCGTCGTTGCTGCAGTCGGTCGGCGCCGCCGCCGACACGGCCTCCGTTCAGTCGTCGAGGCCCTAAGATTCCGCTCGGACCCGAGTCGCCGCTTCCAGCCTTGCGCTCAAGGCTGGAAGCGGTGCCGGCCGAGGAGGAAGGCCGAGGGGTCTTCGTTCTTCGCGACCTCGAGGAGCTGACGGACAAGCCGCTGGCGCTGTCGGCCGGCGGGATGCTCCTCGCCTCTTTGCTCGACGGCGAGCGCAACGCGGCGCGGGTCCGCGACGAGTTCAACAAGCAGGCCGGGGCCGAGATCGAGGAGAAGGTCATCCTCGATCTGGTCAACGCGCTCGATGAGGCGGGCTACCTCGAGACGCCCGCCGTCGCGGACAAGCGTCAAAAGGCTTTGGAGTTCTTCCGGGCCAACCCCAAGCGTCCCGCGGTCTTCGCGGGGCCGTCGTATCCCGCGGAGCCGCTCCAGCTCGCCGGGCATCTCGGCAAATTCTTCACCGCCGACAAAGGGCCCGGAAAGAAGAGGAGCGATTCGCCGACCAAGCCCGCCCCTTTAGGGCTCATCGCCCCCCACATCGATTTCACGCGCGGCGGCCCCGCCTATGCCTGGGCGTATCAGGCGTTGTCCGAACGCAAAGCGCCGGACATCGTGATCGCCCTCGGCGTCGCCCACGCCTCCCCCGACTCGCCCTGGGTGTTCACGCCCAAGACCTACGAGACGCCCCTCGGCCCCATGGAGGTCGACGACGCGCTGTACCACAAGCTGGCGTCCCGCGTGTGGTACGAGCCCCGCGCCGACGAGTGGGTCCACAAAAACGAGCACTCCCTCGAGTTCCCCGCCGTCTGGCTCAAGCACCTGTGGGGCGAGGCCGCGCCGAAATGGATTCCGATCCTCGTCTCGACCTTCGAGCGGTTCTCCCCCGACGAGGCCCCGTCGAAGATTCCCACGATCGAAAAGGCGATCAAGGATTTGGGCGAGGTCCTCAAGGCCGAGGTCGCGGCGGGACGCAGCGTGACGATCCTCGCCAGCATCGACCTCGCGCACGTCGGCCCCCGCTTCGGCGACGACCTCGAGCTCACGCCCGAGCTCGCGAAGAAGATCGAGGCCGAGGACCGCAAGTCGCTCATCGACGCGTTGGCGCTCGACGCCGACGCCTTCTACAAGTCCGTCGTCGCCGACGACCACTGGCGCAAGGTGTGCGGCCTCTCCGCGTTGTACACGGGCCTGCGCCTCATGAAGGCCATCGGCGCGACGAAGCCGGGCCGGCTTCTCGCCTACGACCAGGCGCCCGATCCCGCCGGCGGCATCGTGTCCTTCGCCTCGGCGATCTTCGACGCGTAGGGCTCGAGACGGCCCGGCGGGCCTTATCATTCTCTATAAGCCGCGTAGCGATCGCGTCGTCTACGCGGAGCTTACGCTCGTATGATCGGGGAGGAGGAATGATCTCCGCCGGCGGCCTGGGTCTGCCGCGACAAGGGGCCTTAATACGTCGCGGACAGACCCCGGAGGGAGGGTCAATCCCGACCGTCCCCGGCGGAGATCATTCCTCCTCCCCGGCCAACACGAGCTGAAGCTCAGTTGAGGAAGAAATCCGCGACGAGCCAGGCGGCCATGAAGAGCGCGAGCCCCAGGCGCAGGACCGTCCCGACGATCATGCCGATGCCCGCGCCCACGCCCGCCTTCAGCGCGTCGTTGAGCGCCTTGCGGTCGAAGGCCATCTCGCAGATCACCGCGCCCGCGACCGCGCCGAGGATGAGGCCCACGGGTCCGAGAAAAAGGCCGATCGCGGCGCCGACGCCCGCGCCGAGCATGGCCCAGCGGCCGCCGCCGAATTTTTGTACCCCGAAAATTCCGCACGCGGCGTCGATGACGACGGTGACCACGGCGAGAACGGCGAGGGCGGCGATCGTCCACAGCGAGACGTAGCCGGGCAGCAGCCAGCGGTGCAGGACGGCCGCGACGAGGATCAGCGGCGCCCCGGGCAGCGCCGGGAGCACCGAGCCGGCGACGCCGGCGAGCATCAAAAGCGCGGCCAAGACCCAGACGAGTTCGGGGTTCATCGCAGTCCCTCCCGGAGAAGCCGGACGCCGAAGACGAAAAACAAGGCGATCATCGAGCGCGAGCAAAAAGACGCGATCCGCTCGTCGAGCGGGAGCGGGGCGTCCTCGGCCAGAAGCTCCCCTTCCAGGAAGCGCGGCCCGCGCCGCCGGTGAAGCCAGGCGTTGGCCGCGAGCACGGCTGCGCACGCGGTGAAAAAGATTCCCCCGAACAGGGCGTCGCGGCCGCCGCCGCGCGCGGCGAAGGGCGCGATGCCGGCCGCCGCCGAGTACAGCAGGCCGAGCCCGATTCCCGCGAAAAAGAAACCGCCGAACCGGTACGCGAGCGCCCAGCGCCGGCGGCGCGGCTCGTCCTCCTGGACCGGCTCGGGCGCCCCGACCGCCGCGCGCCACTGCCGCTCCCAGGAAATCGCGTCCTCGGCGCCCCGCCGCGCGCTGGCGGCCAAGGAGAGCCCCATCAGCGTGAACAAGGCGCCCGCGAACGCGGTCCATTCCCGAGGCATGTCCATGCCCGCGATTATAGGAGTTTCGGCGGAGGGAGGTCGCCGGCCTCGGGCGCGCGGGCCTGCGCCCAGACCGCCGAAAACTCGCCCGCGAAGGCGGCGGCCTCGGCGGGATCGACGGTGAACAGGTCGTTCTCGAAGTTGAACTGCTCCGCGTTGGCCGAGAAGTTGTAGGAGCCGCTCATGAGCAACGCGCCGTCGAAGAGGGCGTACTTGTGGTGCATGGCGCCCACGCCGCCGCGCCCGGCGCTCAGACGCAGGTCCACGCCCTTGGACAGCGCGAGCATCGGCTGGGAGCGGCGCGCCTGCATCCCGTCGCCGACGACGCGCACGACGACGCCGCGGGTTTTGGCGGCGATCAGCGCGTCGGCCACGCGCTGAGCGTAGAAGCTGAACATCGCGACGTCGATCGTGTGTTTCGAGCGCCCGATCGCGTCCACGAGCATATCCTCGACGCCGCCCTGCGGCGAGAAGGCGTAGCGCGGGTATTTCCCCCCGGCGAAGGAGACCGGCTTGACGGGGTCGGCGGGCGGGGGGCCGAAGCCGGCCGCGGCGGACGCGTCGGACGAGTCGGCGACGGAGGCGGGAGCGCGGCCAAGCGCCCACATCCATTTCCAATTCTTCATGAAGCCCGCGATCAAAGCGGGGTCGGTCTTAAACACCGCGTTCTCGAAATGCTTCTCGTCGGCCGGCCGCGTCCAGTTGAAGGACCCCGTCATGAGCAGCTCGCCGTCGAACACCGCGTACTTGTGATGCATGATGCCGAAGGAGCCCCCGCCCTTGAGCAGGCGGGTGGGGATGCCCGCGGCGACGAGGGCCAGGTACTCCTCGGAAGGCCCGGAGCCGGCGCCCGGCACCGCCGGCTTCGTGTGGCCCTCGTCGTAGATGAGCGAGATCAGGACGCCGCGCGCCTTGGCGCGCAGGATCGCGTCGGCGACCTCGGAAAGCTTCAGGTCGTAGATCGCGAGGAAGAGGGTCTTCTCGGTGCGGTCGATCGCCCCGATGAGGGAGACCGGGATGCGGTCGTTGCGGCTGAACTGCACGCTCTTGATCGACAGGCCCTTGAACACGACGGCCGGGACCGAGGGCGCGGCGGCGGGCGCGAAATCCGCGCCCGAGAACACGGGCGCGGCCGGCTTCGAGGCGGTGAAGGAAGGCGGCCAGCCGGCGTCGGGGAGCCCCGCCCAGGAGGACGGGCCCGAAGCCAGCAGGAGGGCGAGGGCGCCTCCCAGGATCTTCACAGAGCGAGGATAGGCCTTTGCGCACCCGGTCGCCTGGGCCTAAAGGCCCAGAATAATCTGGGACCATAGGCCCACACGAAGCCTTCTGGACGGACGCCCTTAGGACTGCTAGGATTGGGCCCGTGAAGCCCCCCAAGGAGTGGTCCGTCTACCTGGTGCGCTGCGCCGACGCGAGCCTGTACACCGGCATCGCCAAGGACGTCGCCGCGCGCGTCGCCGCCCACAACTCCGGAAAGGGCGCGGCATACACGCGCAGCCGCCGTCCGGTCGATCTCGTCTATCATAAGAAGGGCCTGACCCGCTCCGCAGCCCTGATCGAGGAAGCCCGCATCAAATCCCTCGAGCGCGCCGACAAGGTCGCTTTCCTTAAGAAGGCCGTGAGGAAGCTGGGGCGCGTCGCCGGCGCGGCCGCCCTGCTCTGGACCTTGGCCGCGCCCGCGCGCGCGATCCCGGTTTTCAACAAGGAGAACGGCATCAGCCTGTCCTCGGCCACGCCCCAGGCGTTCACGGGCGAGAACACGGTCGCGGGCGGCGCCTACACCCTCCTGCGCATGTTCTACCTCCCCGCGATCTCGAGCGGCGCGCCGCACGCGAGCTCGGGCACGGCGATCCTCTCCGCGACCTCGACCGACGGCGTCACCTGGGTCAAGGAGGCCGGCGTGCGCGTGGACACCAACACCGTGCCCTCGGTGTCGGCGAGCTCGATCACGGGCTGCGCGATCCAGCCGCTGACCGGCGGCGGCTTCCGCATGCTGTACTCGATCGTCTCGACGACCGGCGCCTTTCGCATCCACAGCGCGACCTCGGCCGACGGCCTGGCTTGGGCCAACCAGGCGGCGGTGGCGGTCGACGGCTCCTCGACGACCTATCTCGGCGTGCCGCGCCTCGTCGTCCTCACCTCCGGAGACTGGCGCATGTACTACACGCGCGACTTCAACGGCGGCAACAACCTTCCCGACCGCCAGATCTTCACCGCGCTCTCCTCCGACCAGGGCGCGACCTGGGGCGCTTCGTCGATCGTCGTGTCCACGACCGCCTACGAGTCCGGCGTCGCCAAGCTGACCGACGGCAAGGTCCGCCTCTTCTACTCCCAGCCGCCGAGCGCCGGCTCGAGCGCGACGGTGATCCTAAGCGCCCTCTCGACCGACGCCCTGGGCACGTCCTTCACCCTCGAGGCGGGCACGCGCATCACGACGCCCACGGCCACCGGCGCGATCTCCTTCCCCGTCCCGGTCCGCTCGACCGACTCCTTCCGTTGGCGGCTGTACTACACCTACTACGAGGCGTACAATTCGACCGGCGACGTGCGCTCGGCGCTGACCGGCGCCCCGGACCCGCTCCGGATGAACCCCTCCACCGTCTACCAGAGCGCGGGCGCCATACCCGTGGCCGTCACCGGCGAGATCTTTTCCACGGTCGCCGGGCTCCACGCCGTCTCGATCACGAAGGGCGCCGTCACCCTCGTCGGCACGAGCGTCAGCCGGACCGACGATCAGAACCTCAGCGCGACCTTCTCGACCCAGGGCCAGGCGCTCGGCCTATGGGACCTGACCGTGACCAACGCCGACGGCGTGCCCACCACGGTGGCCAACGCCCTGCTCATCGACTTCGCCCCCGGAACCGTCTTCCTGCGCGGCAACCTCCTGCGGCCGCGCGACGGCGTGCCGACGAGCATCGACATCACCATCTTCGCGGCGGGCCGCGTCTCGGTCCGCGTGTACGATTCCGACGGCCGCCCGGTGCGGACCTTGCAGGAGATCGACCGCGACGCCGGCGCCTTCACCGTCACCTGGGACGGCAAGAACGCCGCGGGGGCCACGGCCCCGAGCGGCCTGTACTTCGTCGCGGTCAACGGCCCCAAGATCGCGTCCAAGGCGAAGGTCGTGCTGATCCGATGAAGAGGCTCGCGCTGACGGCCTTCGTCCTGCTCGCGGCCGCCGAGGCGGGCGCCGTCGGCTCTCCCACCTTGCGCCGCTCGCTGTCGACGCGCTCGGCGGCGATGGCCGAGGCCTATTCCGCCGTCCCCGGCGGCCTCACCTCGCTCGGCACCAATCCCGCCGGCCTCTCCGCCGCGGCCCGGCCCCAGCTCGACACGATGTTCACCAGCGGCGTCCTCGACGACACCTTCGGCTTTCTCGGCTGGGCGCAGCCCCTGCCCCTGGGCGTGGCGGCCGCCGGCCTGTCCTATTACGACGCCGGCAAGGTCAGCCTCCAGTTCGCCAACGGCACCTCCGATTCGCGCAACGCCGCGCGCGACTTCGTCGGCCACTTCGCATGGGGGCTGCCCCTGCCCGGCGGCCTGTCGCTCGGCGCGACCGGCAAGTTCTTCCGCTTCGAACTCGCGCAGGAGGCGAAGGCCTCCGGCGCCGCCCTCGACGCGGGCGCGCAGTGGAAGACCCCGCTGAAGGGCCTGAGCCTGGGCGCCGCCCTCCAGAACGCCGGCCCGGGCGTCAAGTTCGAGCAGGAAACCGATCCCTTGCCGTTGACCGCGCGCGGGGGCCTGTCCTGGGCCTGGTCCAAGAGCGAAAGCCGCAAGCCCGGCGAGCTCAGCGAGGTCACCGGCACCAGCGTCCTTATCTCCGCCGACGGCGTCAAGGTCCGCGACGAGACCATGACCGCCGCGCTCGGCTCCGAGCTCGCGATGGACTTCGGCCCCCGGACCTCGATCGCGCTGCGCGCCGGCTGGCGCTTCAACTCCGACTACGCGCGCCTGACCATCGGCGTCGGCATGCGCGAGGGCCGCTTCTCGATCGACTACGCGATGGCCGAGAAGCGCACCTTGGGCCAGACCCACCACGCCGGCTTCGGCGTTCGTTTCTAAATGCCGCGACGGCGCCGCCCTTTCGGCTCCTCCTGGCTATGGGCCGCGACGGCCCTCCTCGCGGGAACGGCCTTGGCGGCGGCGTGGCTCGCGGCCGTGGCCGAGCGCAAGCTCTCGACCCTCGTCGTCGGCGGACTCGGCGTCAGCTTCTCCACGCGCATCTGGTCGGCGCCCTTCGCGGTCAAGTCCGGCCGATACGCAGAGGCCGCTCGCCTCCTCGAGCGCCTCGACCGCCTCGGCTACCGGCGCACCGCGGACACGCCCGGCAAGGGCGAGTACCGCTGGACCCCGCCCGAGCTCGCCGTCTTCCTGCGCGGCCACCGCATCCCCGGCTCCGAGCAGAACGAAGGCGTCTACTTCCTGCGCCGCGGCGGCACGGGCGAGTGGAACATTTTCGACGGCCTCGGCGGCCCCGTCCCCGAAATCCGCCTCGAGCCCGAGCTCGCCGTCGAGCTCGCCGGCGCCAAGTCCGAGCGCCGCGAGCCCGCCGCCTGGGAGCAGATTCCCCCCGCCCTCAAGGACGCCGTCATCGCCACCGAGGACAAGCGCTTCTGGACCCACCACGGCCTCGATCCCCGAGCGATGGCGCGCGCGACGCTCGCCAACCTCCGCCGCCGCGACCTGCAGGGGGCCAGCACCATCACCCAGCAGCTCTCGAAGAACCTCTTCCTGTCCCCGCGCCGCACCTTCCGCCGCAAGATCTCCGAGGCCGGCCTCGCGCTCTACCTCGAAATGCGCCTCGATAAGCAGCGCATCCTGACGCTCTACCTCAACCACATCTACCTCGGCCAGGACGGCCCCGCGAGCGTGATGGGCGTGCGCTCCGCCGCGCGCCACTACTTCTCCAAAGAGGTCTCCGACCTCACCTTGCCCGAGTCGGCCTTGATCGCGGGCATCATCCGCGGCCCCGGCGTCTACAATCCCTTCCGCGACCCCGCCGCCGCGAAGGCCCGCCGCGACCACGTCCTGCGCCGCATGAAGGAAGAAGGCATGATTTCGCAGCTCGAGCTTGACGCCGCCCTCGACGAGCCCGTCGCGCTGACGCGCGGCTCGTCGCCCGACGACAAGCACGACGCCTCCTACTACGCCGCCGAGGTCGTGCGCCAGCTTCTCCCCCGTTACGGCGGCGACTCTCTCTACCGCCACGGCCTGTCCATCCACACCGCGATGGACCCGCTCCTGCAGAATCTCGCGAGCAAGACCATCGCCTCCTCCAAGCACCAGGCCGCGCTGGCCGTCATCGACCCGAGCGACGGCTCCGTCCTGGCGCTCACCGGCGGCCGCTCCTTCGGCGAATCGCAGTTCAACCGCGCCACGATGGCCCTGCGCCAGCCCGGCTCCGCCTTCAAGCCCTTCGTCTTCGCCGCCGCCCTCCAGATGGGCCTGACGCCCGCGACCATCCTGCGCGACAGGCCCAAGACCTGGAAGGCCCCCAAGGAGGCCTCCTGGTCCCCCGCCAACTACGAGGGCGTCTACCACGGCACCGCGACGATGCGCATGACCCTGGCCCGGTCCCTCAACGCGGCGACCCTCGACCTCGCCGAGCGCGTCGGCCTCGCCCGCATTCAGCAGACGGCCCGCAGCTGCGGCATCACGAGCCCGCTGCGCGACGACCTCGGCCTGGCGCTCGGCGCGTCGGAGGTCGGCCTGCTCGAGCTCGTCAGCGCCTACGCCCCCTTCGCCCACGGCGGCATCCGCCCCACGCCGCGCCTCGTCACCTCGGTCGTCGACTCCGACGGCGTCGTCTTCGAGGCCGCCCCGCCCGAGATCACGGCCTCCCTCGACCCCGCCACCGCCTTTCTGACGAATTCGCTGCTCGAGAGCGTGACCAAGGAGGGCACCGCGCGTTCCCTCAAGACGCTCGGCGTGGAGTTCCGGACCGCGGGCAAGACCGGCACCACCAACGACGGCCGCGACGCCTGGTTCGTCGGCTACACCTCCGCCTTGCTCGCCGGCGTCTGGGTCGGCGACGACCAGAACCGAGCCTTGAAGCTCACCGGCTCCAAGGACGCGCTCCCGCTCTGGGCTTCGTTTATGAAAGAAGCGGTCGCCGACCGCCCCGGCGAACCCTTCACCCGACCCGAGAGCGTCATCGAGGTCATCGTCTGCCCCGCCTCGGGCATGGTCGCGCGCTCCGGCTGCCCCGGCAAGCACGGCGAGCTCTTCTTAGTCGGCACCGAGCCCCGCAGCGACTGCGCCCTCCACCGCGGCGGCATCGTCGGCTGGCTGCAGCGCATGCTCGGAAAGGAGCCCAAACCATGAACGAACCCAACACCGCGGGCGGCGTCATCGCCTCTTACGCGTTCAATTACACGGTCAAATTCTACGACTACGCGGCCGTGAAGTACCCCGAGCTCAAGCCCTACCCCGCCGACCACCGCCACGCCCTGCACCAGGCGGCCATCGTCGTCGCGACCTTGATCCAGCTGGAACGCCAGGCTCCCACGGCCGAACTGCGAGACAGCGTCGCGCGCGCCTTCCCGCCCTCCGCGCGCCGCCGCTGCCTCGCCGCCATCCAGGATCTCTCCGCGCTCCTCCTCAAAGCGCCCCTCTCCCCCGAGGGCATCCCCTCCTACGCGCCGCTCACCGGCGCCGACGACAAGCACCTCACGGGCCTGACCGGCTCCTGGCTCGCCCGTTCGATCCTGGGCAAGGAAGAGCTCGCCCAGGAAGAAAAGCCCATGGCCGCCGCCATGGGCCGCAGCGCCTGGACGAGCGCCGTCATGATCGTGCGCGTCCTCCAAAACAAGAACCAGCGCTGACTGCAGGGAACTTTTTCGGGGCTCAATCGTATGGTAGGTGATGAATCCCATCACCATACGCCCCCAAGGAGACACCGATGGCGCAGACACCCCTTGAATTGTATAGACATTTGCATTACACTGGTGGAGGGTGATGGAATTCCGCTGGTCACCCTCCAAAAGCGAGGAACTCAAGCGCACGCGAGGTGTCTCCTTCGAGGAAATCATCCAGGCGGAGCTGGTCGCCGTCATAGAGCACCCGAGCCGCTCGAATCAGAACATTCTCTTGTTCAACGTCGGAGATTACATATGGGCCGTGCCCTGCGTGGAGCGAGAAGGCGAGATATTCTTAAAGACGCTATTCCCAAACCGCAAGCACACGAAACTGTGGAGGGCAGGAGAGCTCGCATGAACAAATTCAAGCTGAACCGCGAGGAACGCGCCATTGAAGCCGCCTTGCTCCGGGGCGAGTACCGCCCCGTGTCCAAGGCGAAATTCGACCGCATCGCTCAAGCTCTCGCACGGCGGAAGAAGGATGCCGTTCTGAATATTCGTGTAAACAGCGCCGACCTGGCAAGCATCAAGCAAAAAGCCAAGAAGCTGGGAGTCCCGTACCAGACCTTGGTCTCCGAACTTCTGCATCATTACGCGATGTAGCGAGGGAACTTTTCGGGGTCTCATTCGTATGATAGGTATGGGATCCATCACCATACGCCCCGACAACGGCCGCCTCCTGGTCCTCTTCTCCTATTCCCCGGAGAGGGTGGCCCTGATCAAGACCGTGCCCGGCAGGCTTTGGCACCACAAGGACAAGTGCTGGTCCGTGCCCGATGCCCCCGACATGCGCGCCCGCCTCGACGCCCTCTTCGCCGAGACTCCTCCGGACCCCGCCGCCGCGAACGACCCGCCCCTCGAGCGGCTTCGCCAAGTAATGAGATCCCGGCATCTGAGCCGCCACAGCGAGGCGGCCTACACCGGCTGGTGCCAGCGCTTTCTGAAACAAGCCGCGGCGCCGCTCGAATCCCTCGACGAATCCGCCGTCGGCAGGTTCCTGACAAGCCTCGCGGTCGATGGGCATGTGAGCGCCTCGACGCAAAATCAAGCGTTGTGTGCCCTCCTCTTCCTTTTCGAGCATGTCGCCGGCCGCAAGCTGGCGCTCATCGAGGGAGTCGTCCGCGCGAAACGCGTCGACCATTTGCCGGTCGTACTCAGCCGGGAAGAAGTCCGGCAGGTTCTAAGCCACATCCATGGAGCACCCAAGCTGATGGCCATGCTGCTGTACGGATCGGGCCTGCGTCTAATGGAATGCTGCCAGCTTCGCGTCAAAGATCTCGACTGGGCCCTGAACCAAGTCGTCGTCCGTTCAGGAAAGGGCGGGAAGGACCGCTACACCACATTTCCATCCGGCCTGCAGGGCCCTCTTCGGCTTCATCTCACAGGCGTCGAGGCCCAGCACCAAGAAGACCTCAAACAAGGCCTGGGCAGCGTCGAACTTCCCTACGCCCTCTCGCGAAAATACCCGAACGCCGACAAGGAGTGGGGCTGGCAATGGGTTTTCCCGGCGTCTAGCCATTACAAAGACCGCGACACCGGAATGCGCCGCCGGCATCACCTGCACGAGTCCGTGCTCCAACGAGCGTTCAAGGATGCCCGCCTCAAGGCGCGCATCGCCAAGCCCGCGGGCTGCCACACCTTACGCCACTCCTTCGCCACCCACCTCATGGAGGACGGCTACGACATCCGCACCGTCCAGGAACTGCTGGGCCACAGCGACGTCAGCACGACCATGATCTATACCCATGTCCTAAACCGGGGCGGCCGCGGAGTGCTGAGCCCGGCCGATAAGCTAGGATTGGAGGGCTAGCATAGTAACCATAATTAAGTATGGTGTTTATTACATACTCCCCGCATACTGAAGAGCGGGCAGAACTTATCATGAAAAAGAAAATCAAATACACGCAGGAGCCGCCAGGCCCGATGCGGGTGGTCAGGGACTTCCTTCCCCCTCCGCATGAATTGGTCCTCAAAGAAGAGACCGTGAAGGTAACCATGACGCTGAGCAAGTCCAGCGTCGAATTCTTCAAAAAGGCCGCGCAAAAGCATCATACGCCGTATCAGAAGATGATCCGGAGGCTTATTGATGCCTATGTAGCTCGCCATCGCTTGCCGTAAGCTGGGGCGGCCATAACCAGGTTATGCTGGGGCTACCATAATCAGATTATACGGGGGCTACCATAATCAGGTTATGCTGACAGTCTCTGCAGTGTAATCCCACCGTCCACGAACATTCGCCCTGGCGAAGTGCTGATTTTCCAAGCATAATCGAGAAATGCCGCTAATTACCATCCAGGTTATGCCGATCAGCACAATCACAGGTTAGACTGCCTCATGTGCTAGAGATAGCATCACAGATGCACAAACGGAAATACCATCGCCTATGAATAAAAGGGAAGCACTCGAAGAGTACCGGGAAATGAATGAGCAACTCAAAATCGACCTAATGCGAAGCAGGGCCGAACTCAGCTCTCTAAGCGGAAGAACTGCAGGCTGGGGCATTGGGGCATTTTTAGGCGGATGTTTGCTCGGGATGATTCTGGGATTCCTGGATTGAACGGAGACAATCATGGGACATAGTGACCCGTCGAAGAAATTGGATCTCGAAAATCTCCGCCATCTAAATGAAAGCATGCGGTCTGAGCTGGAGCAGTTGCGTTATAAGATTGAACCGTTGCAGAAGAAAAAAGGAGGTCGCGAAGTCGTCTTATTAATTGTCGGCATATTTGTCGGCATGTTTGTGGGTAAAATCGGCAGAACTTTACTGTCTGTCCAGCAGCACTGAACATGCGGGCACGATGAGAGACACATCTGCAAGCCGCAGTCTAACTAAGCGCTTGTGCCGACGCGCGCTTTCTTTATGGAGTTCCTATAGCGCGCGCGGCACAGCGTGGCGTTCGGCAGAAGAAGCTCAGCTGACGGCAACGGCGTTAAGGTTGAACGGCAACTGTAGCCGGCTACAGTTGAGCTCTGACGGGAGGACCGGTTTCGAAATGAGAATTGGAGCGTTTAGGCCTCGTTGGCAGCCAAGAACGGAAAACGGCGGCATTGGCACCTGTCCTCTGCCGAACCATTGGGTGTTGCCGACCGCGGCCTCGTTTGGATGGACTGATGTAGCCGCGGCGGCAAACCCTCGGCGTTAGGGGTCCCTCGATGCGCTTCGAATTATTACAATCGGTTCACGGCGAACGGACGACGGCGAAAGGCTTGAACGGCAAAACGTCGGCCGCCGGTGGTCAGCCTCGGCATTAGGCGTATTTATATGAGCAGACACTGCATAAACTGCCAGCGGAGTCTTAGTATTAGTTCTTTATTTGGCACCGTCAGCTTCATCACCACGATGCTGACAGACTCTAAGTATAGGTGGACCCGCCCAAGAACGAGAATGCGCTTAGCTTCTCTGCGCTGTTCATGTGGTGCCATTTACCGGCTTAAATGGCGACCTTTGGTAGCGCTTATCGGCGTCGTGGTGCCGTTCATCCTCTTCTTTTGGGTTCTCTCGATAATTGATGAGGCATGGATATCGGGGCCCTATCGAGGTTCATATAGTCTGGGGGCCGTTTATTTTGTGGTTTTTGCATGTACATTAACGTGCACTTGGTATGGCCTCGCAAAATGGTGGCCCATAACGAAAGATTAGCGCTACAGCGCCTAGCACCAGCGTGAGCGGACGGCCATATTCGGGCAGCATCGCTGGTCGTCGTTACGCAGCCTGATGTTATGGGCCCCTCGATGCACTTCGAATTGCTGAAATCGGTTTACGGCGAATGGACGATGGTGAAAGGCTTAAACGGCTTAACGGCATTAACGACTTGAACGACAAAAGAGTTGAAGGCTGGAATGCCGCACACGGTATTACGTGACCCCTAACCATCGGATTCTGCCGACCGCGGCCTCGTTTGGTTGGACTCATGTAGCCGCGGCGGCAGATCCTCAGCGTTAGGCGTCCTACGCACACCGTGACAGCCGC
>Ga0209824_10000968_pt1 | contig 17225 bp, 18 predicted proteins | sample VDWuncwatermetaG_FD_184124 | JGI IMG/M metagenome (GOLD analysis project Ga0209824, IMG submission 184124) | Wastewater microbial communities from Netherlands to study Microbial Dark Matter (Phase II) - VDW unchlorinated drinking water (SPAdes)... ... | reverse complement strand
ATTTAAGAAATTCCTTTTCTTAAATAAATAAGTATTTAAATAAGTAGATATATAAGGAAAAAATTAACCTTAAGTTAAATTTTTTCAAAATATATATAAATAAGTATTTTAATATGTAAATAAATAAGTAAAATGGTTGAATTCAAAAGGAAGCTTTACAAAAGAGGTCCTAGTTATGAAACTACAATTCCAATGCCCCTTCTGTTTGCTCTTGACAAGAAAAAAAAACACAATGTAATCTTTTCATATGATGAGGAATCAAACAAATGGTACATAAAGTTTGAAGAATCTTTAGGTGAGAAATAGGATTTATTGAACGTCAATTAAAACTCAATAACGATTGAACATTAAACGAAAGGCACATTAATTAAAATCATATTTAATAAATCAATAATAAAAAAATAAAAATAACTTGAACAAAAAATGGCAATAAACAAATTTTATTTTTAAAATTAATATTATTGCGTTGCCCTATTGTCAAAGGCAATAAGAACTAAAACAATATCAAAAGAAAACATTACAAAAACTCAATAACGTTATCAAAAAAACACAAAATATTATCAATGAGGTGAATTAAATGAGCAGAAAATTTGAGGAAATATTTGATATTTTGGACTACAATGAATTAATGAGATTCAAAAGTGATTTAGACAGTGGAGCAATAGCAATGAAAAAACTTTTGGAAGAAAGGATAAAAACTAAATTAAAAGAGCATGAGAAAATTTGCGCAACCTGCTCAAACCAATTAAATTTTTACAAGACAAACAATTACACTTTAATTTTCGGCCCGGATGATTTTAAAAAGAAAGCAAGCTTCTGCGGCCTTGACTGCCTGGAATATTTCATCATAAGATTAAAAGAGATGAATGCAAAAACAAAAGAGGATAATGTAAGCAATGATAATTATTTTTGACAATTATTCGCCGATTTAACAAAAATGCACCACAGAACCGTAGAGCAAACATTGAAGGAGCTGAATGCAACAGCTAATGGCCTTTCTCAGTCAGAAGCAGAAGAAAGGCTAAAAAAATACGGATTAAATGAAATAAAAGAAGGAAAAAAGATTTCTCCTCTTAAAATTTTCATTGAACAGTTCAACAACATTGTTGTCTGGATTTTAATCGGCGCGACAATAATTTCTGCATTTGTTGCAGAGTATGTGGACGCAATTGTGATTATTCTGATTTTGATTTTAATCGCTGTTCTGGGTTTTATACAAGAATATCGGGCAGAAAAGGCCATTGAAGCGCTAAAAAAATTAGCTTCATTAAGAGCTTCTGCAATAAGAAACGGACAAAAAAGAGAGATTGATGCAAATAAGCTAGTGCCTGGAGATATAATAATTCTTGAAACAGGCGACAAAGTTCCAGCAGATTCAAGGCTAATAGAAGTTTTCAATTTTCAAACTCAAGAAGCATCTTTAACTGGCGAATCCAGCCCTATAAAGAAAAATGTGAATGAACTGCCGGAAAAAACCAGCACTGCTGATATGAATAACACAGCTTTTGCCGGCACAATTGTTGCAAGCGGCAGGGCAAAGGCAATTGTATTTGCAACAGGCATGCAAACAGAAATCGGCAAAATCGCAACGCTTATGCAAGAAGTCAAGCCAGAGCCGACTCATTTGCAGAAAAAACTTGACCAGCTCGGCAAGTGGCTTGGTTTGCTTACAATTACAATTGCTGTTATTATTTTCATTGTTGGACTGCTTTTTCGCGAAACATCATTGATTAACATGCTTGTCGTCTCTGTTTCTCTAGCAGTTGCCGCAATCCCAGAAGGTTTGCCGGCAGTTGTAACAATATCTCTCGCGCTCGGCACCAAAAGAATGCTGAAAAGAAATGTTTTGATAAGAAGACTGCCAAGCGTTGAAACTCTGGGCGCGGTTACTGTTATTTGCAGCGATAAAACAGGCACTTTAACGGCAAATCGCATGACTGTGAAAAAGTTATTCGCAAACAATAAGGTAATCGATGTTACAGGCGCTGGATTCGATACTCAAGGAGAATTTCTTTACAAAGGAAAAAGTGTTGGATTTGATGAAATAGAACTGCTTCTTAGAGTAGGCGCATTAAACAACAATGCCGATTTAAAAGACAAAAATCTTGTAGGCGATCCAACTGAAGGGGCATTAATTGTGAGCGCTGCAAAAGCCGGCTTGATAAAGGAAGAGCATGAGATTGAATACAAACGCATAGATGAAATAGAGTTTACCAGCGAGAGAAAAATGATGACCACTATACACAAGCATCACGGCGAAAAAATTGCTTTTGTCAAAGGAGCCACTGAGGTTGTTTTGAAACACTGCAATTATATATTGATAAATGGAGAGGCAAAAATATTGACAGAAGAGAATAAACAGCAGATTTCTGAAATAAATAAAGAATTCGCGCGCAATGCCCTTAGAGTTCTTGCCTTTGCTTATAAAACTGTTGTTGACACCAACCCAGAAAAAAATCTAATTTTTGTCGGACTTCAAGCAATGATTGATCCCCCGAGAGAGGAAATAAAAGCGGCAATTGAAAAATGCAGGAATGCAGGAATTAAAGTTATCATGATCACAGGCGATAATGAAATAACAGCGAGGGCTGTTGCAAAAGAGATTGGATTGCAAGGCAAATCAATTGAAGGAAAAAAACTTGATGAAATTCAAAATTTTGATGACATTGTGGAAGAAATAACAATTTACGCAAGAGTCAATCCCAGCGACAAGCTGAAAATTATAGATTCCCTGAAGAAAAAAGGCCACATTGTTGCAATGACAGGCGACGGGGTGAATGATGCGCCTGCATTGAAAAAAGCCGATATAGGAATTGCAATGAGCATTTCCGGAACAGATGTGAGCAAAGAAGCAAGCGCCATGATTTTAACTGATGATAATTTCACATCTATAGTGAATGCCATTGAAGAAGGACGAGGAATTTACGACAACATTAAAAAATATGTTGAATATTTGCTTTCATCGAACCTAGGCGAGGTTTTTACAATTTTCTTTGCAATAATAATTGGCTTGCCATTGCCTCTAGTAGCCATTCAAATTTTAATGATGAATTTAGTAACAGACGGCCTGCCGGCGCTGGCTTTAAGCATTGACGCGAATGACCCGGATATAATGAATAGAAAACCAAGAAATCCAAAAGAAAGCATAATAACAAATTTTATGAAGGTAAGAATGACCGTAATTGCAATTGTGATGACTTTATGCACGCTGATTGTTTTCAAAATCTACAAGCCGGAAACCAACTTGGCTTATGCCCAGACAATGGCATTCACGATGCTTGTGATGCTGGAAATGTTTAATGTGATGAACATAAGGTCTGAAAAAAGTTCAGCATTTAAAATGATGTTTTCAAATAAATGGCTGATATTATCAATACTCTCTTCGATATTGTTGCAAGTCGCAATAATTTATACTCCATTAAGCGTTTACTTCAAAACAACTCCATTAAGTATTCTTGATTGGATAACAATTATTTCGGTATCTAGTATTGTACTTATTGCTGGGGAGATTGTTAAGTATGTTACATCAAAAATGAAAGAGGTAAATATTTAAAAACAAGAAATGAGGGGGTAGTTGATTATTACTAAAATGCAAAAAAGAGGTCAAATCAAATCGTTTGTGATTTTTTTAGTGTTTAATATATTTTTAATTGTTAATGTTTATTCTGTCCCCGCTATCAACAACATCATAGACCTTAAAACAACTGTGCTTAAATTTCCTTCAAGCAGCAGGTTCGATTCAACAAATTTCAATTATAACGCAATAAATTTTGGTTCAAACGAAAAAATAAGCTACAGTGGAGGAGATGAATTAGTTTTCTTTTATAATGTCAGAAGAAGTTCTCAAGGTGCTACAATTCCAGCAAAATACAAAGTTGAGGTTGAAGTCCCTAATGTCCAGCTGTTTGATTTAACTGATAGCATTGTAGATGAATCAAATTGCGATTATTGCAGTGTTCCTCCGTCTAATAAATGCCCCACAAGCCCTAGAAAGGTTTCATCTCCATCTAATTTATGCCCAATGACTAATAACATTAACATTCCTATTGGACAAAATGAATGGAAAGGTGCATTGTTTAAGTATGTTTTTAAGAGTGGAGATTTAGAAGGAGATTACAAGATAAATACGACGATATACGAGAGAAATAGTAATGTGGTTGTTACGAATTATAGTGTTGTGGTTAGTAATGGAAGGGGGGGTTTTGAAAGGATGAGTATAAGTCAAGGTCATGTATTTAATATTGGAAGAAGTCAATATAGATTTTGGGAATCTGCTACTGATCCTCAAGGTTTGAGGAGACCAATACAAAACTGGCGTACTGGAAAATATATTGAATTATATGCACAATGGATAAACACTCGTATTCCTGAAAACCCAAATCTTGAAATGAGGATAATAACAAGTAATGGTTTAGTGGAAGGGTATCTTTATGGTGGAGAGAGACAAAGAGATACAGGAGCCATCTTACATTCTTACATATCTGCTGACATTATTAGTTCAAACGGCTTAGTGCTAAATAGGCTATCAAATGAAATGGTCGGCAAACTTAGGAAATTATCTGATAACAGGCTATACTTTGATCCTTATAGACCATTAAGGGTTGGAGAAAATATTTATTACTATTTGCCTGCTAACGGTGTTACCGGTAATCTTTATGATAGAAACAAAAATCCTCTGCCATATTTTATTAAAGCAGGTGGCAAAGTAAATGGAATTTTTAAGCGCTTCTTTGGTCAAATAACAAGCAATGGTTTTAGGCCAGCATATACTGCCCAGGTTGGAGCCCAGATTTTTGATATCAACTTTGATCCTTCCAGAGAAAGAAATGAAATTTATCGTGCCAATGGAGATTTATCTGATTATACTGTTAGAAGAAATGGAAATACTTACCAAATACTTCAAGGTGATAGAGCTGTTGGCAGCATCGCTGTAAATAATCCGGTAGTTGTCAATAACATACCTCATTTTATACTTTCAGATAATTCAGGCAATTTTATAGGATTTGTAAAACCAACTGATTTTGCCCAACAGCCAACTGTGTCATTTCAAAGTGTTGCTCTTTTTCTAAACTCAAGACGACAAAGTACAAGCAGTCATGCAAGCGGATTAAGACGACAAGATTTTGAAGATTTATTTCCAGGCGAAACTTTTGGTCCGCCAAGTGGTGGTATTATTTTGCCCACTGGTCCAGGTTTTATAAACACACATGGTGAGCCAGGCGGAGGAGTTGGAGTTCCTCATGAAATTCCATCTAGCCCAATTAGCTTTGTTAACACAATTCCTTTAGAACCATCAACTTTTGATATACCTACTTTTTTAGGTCCAGATACTACTGTAGCAGCAGGTCAACCACCAACACAAATGCCAGAAGTAATCGTTAATGATAACGGAGGCTTTCAATTTAGTGGAGCATCTGGCAGATTTGATATGACTGATTTTGCAAGAATACCAATTATTGGCAATCCCGATGGCACGACAGGAAATATTGAAAGACAAGTGCCTGAGCCAATGAGTCCAGCGCAATTAGATGCTGTATTGACTCAAAATAATGTTCGGAGGGAAGAATTAAATCCTCACTTGCAAGATTTGCCTGCAAGTGTTGCGACACAGTTCGTGCAAACAGTTGCTGAAACTCAACCACAACCAACTGTGGAGAGAATAAGTATTATCATTAACGATCCTCGACGTGGGAGCCAAACATTTGAGATACCAAGAACAAGCGGAGGCATTCTCAGGATTAACAATCAAAATACAGATGTAAACGTAAATTTACTTCCAAATGGAGGTGTAAATTTCTATCGAGATGAACCTGCTAGAGGGAGTTTCTCTGCTTGGAGGAATAATCTAGGTGTAATAACTGCTTCAGGGGATTTTGTGTATGGAATCGAGTATTTGGGAAGAAGAGAGTCAAATGGCGAGTTCAGACCAAACCTGAATATTAATGGAGAATTTTTAGGATTGGGTGATACAGAAGCAATAAATGTTGATGCAAATAATCGAATATCTAGAGGACCGCAGGAAACATCATACTCGATTGATGATATCAGTACCATTCGCGATAGTAGATTTGGAAATAGAGCAGTAGGTTGGATAAACCGTTTTCAACTGGACGAATCAACTGGCCTAAGGAGGGTTGTAATTTATGATAACATAGGGAATAGCTACACAAATTTGGGAGAGTTTGAACAAGCGAACTTGTTACCACGAGGACAACAAGCTACTATGGCTTTCTTTACCAATCCTAATCGGGATAATCGGGGTGATGTTTATACAATAGAAGATAATTTTGGAGTAGGAAATGTTTGGAGAGTACAACCAGAGGGAGACAACTTTCGATTGGAGTTATTGCCTGTAAGGATTTCTGCAGATGGAAATATCAGAAGTACAACTGAATACGAGAGAGATCAACAAGGTAATCCAGTCATAATAGACGGTGTTTACCAATATAGGGTTGTAGGCAGTCGTCATGGTGGATGTCTTACCATATTTAGTAGTGAATTCCAAAGACAAGACCTGACTCTTTCTTGTACAACAACTCGTACCAACACATATTATATAGACGAGCAAAGTATTGTTAGAAGACGTCAAACTAATAGATAGTTAATACAAAAAATCAAATAAAAATCAAAAATGCAAAAAATAAATCACTTTAAGTTACAATAAAATACCAAATCTAAGCTGTTTCTCACCGACAGATTTAAAAGAGAAGAACAATCCCACTTATTTCTATGACATCAAAAATCTACGGTAATGTATATTTGGGAGTTGGTTTAGTTACAAGTTTAGCATTGACAACTTTAAATCCAGCAGAAGCAGGCACTACTTTGGCTGGTATAGTGCAATCAAATGATGTCAAAAATCCTGGTATTTATTTAGCACAGCAAAAACACCAAACGAATTTGGAAAGTTTTCTTACTGCCGAATATAGAATAGGTCAGCAAATGCCTGCATTTCTTAAAGACAGCGTTGTGCCTCAAGACGAGATTCATCATTATCATTCTTTAAGAGCTTTGATTATTAAGGAAGGAAAATCTGATTTTATTGAGAAAATTTATTTGGAATCTGCTTTGGTGTACATTAAAGCAAGGTCGCTAGACGGCAGGGAGTTACACATAATCTATGATTTTAAGCCTGATTTTGAACTTCAGTATGTAGTCACATTATATGGGGGAGAAGGTACTGCAATAGTCATTGACGAAAAAAGAAGATTTAACAAAGAACATTTCATAAAAAAGATTAGAGATCATTTGCAAAAACAACCACCGCATCAAGATAGTCACTGACTAAATATTTTTAACCCATTGAAAATTATTATTACAACATCTTCAAAATCAATACACTCTCATTTCTTGTTAGATTTTGTTATTGAATTCTAGTTCGTAATAATCCTTAGCCCGCTCTTCTCAGGTATTATCGAAACTTCTCTTTCATCCTTTAACTTATACTTGTCAACAAGTTCTTTTGGGATTCTTAACCCTAGACTTAAACCCCATTTTGAAAGTTTTACATTATACTTTTTAAGTATCCTGTAATGTTCAGCAACTAGATGCAGTTGCTCCATATCAAGTATTTCCTCACCGCATTTTTTGCATTTATAATAGCTATATTCAATTTCTTCTGGAGTTCTTGCTTTTAATTGTTGCATAGCTCCATTGCAATCAGTGCATTTTCTCATTTTAGTTGCCCTCCTCAATTGTTAATATTTTTAGTTTATTTCCAATTAGCTCACCTACACAAATTATTGTTCTTTTTGAGCCTTTGCTGATAAACTTTATTCCGTGCTTTCCAAATTTTTTTACTTTCCCTTTTAATAAGGTATTTTCAATCACGTCTGGATGTATTCCGCGTTGCATAGCACGCTCGAATACATGCCTTTTAATCGCAATGTCATATTTTGAAACATCCATTAATATCTCTATATATCTTTTAATATTAATTAATATATAAATTTATGGGTTAAATGTACGTATTAAGTTACCTCGACTAAATATTTTTAACCCATTGAAAATTATTATTATAACAGCTTCAAAATCTCTTCTTTGGTTATTTATTGTCTATGCTTTTGCTCATCCCAAAGCTTTCTATAAACATAGGAATATTCGTACAGTTCTGGTAAATTTTCAGTAACAAGAACTGCATGATTTTTCAGAATTTCTGCTTTGATGTATAACGGCAATTCTTCGAAGAAATGAAGATCACATTTTTTCTTATAAACATCAATTTTTTGATGCACTATTCTTAAAATATCCGATGGCTTTTGTTTTGGAGCAACAATGCAAATATCAACATCGCTCTTTGCAGTATTTGTTCTATCTACATTAGAACCGTACAGCAAAACTCCTAGAGCTTTATCTTTTAGAAACAAAAATTCCTCTTTCAGCTTTTTGAGTTTTGCTTTTTCAGCCATTTCTCCACTTGTTCCATAAAATTTGTAATTTGTGGAAGCAACCTTTTCATTGAACGTAAAGCAATATTGTCAGCTAAACCATTGTATTCATGAACTATTCTATTTCTTAAACCATTCATATCTTTTAATGTAGTGCATAATTCGCTTGTTAATAACTTCTTGTTATTTGCTATTTCGATGTTGGAATAATCATCTTTTGGAATTAATTTTTGGTCTTTTATCATCATAGCCAATATGTCCATGCTCGCTTCAACTATCTCTTGAAATGCTTTATATGAAGCTAGTTTGCTTTTCTCATCAACCAAAAACAATTCTCTCCATTCAATTATTTCGTCAAGCCTTTTTTCAATAAGCTCAAGTTTTTCTTTATACCATAATGTTTATATAATAGTATGTAAAAGAGTTACTTATACCATATACCTGTATAATACATTATAACAAGGAGGTGTCAAAATGTTTGGCTCTAGAGGAAATAAAGGCAGAATGGAAGAAAAAATGCAAGTAGTGTATGACATAGCAGTTGAAGCGCTGAAAGAACTAAAGGCTGGAAAACCAAATGTTGAAGAATTAAGAAAGAGATTGGAATATATCAAAAAAGTAAGCTATGAATTGGTTATGACAGGAGAAGATATAAGAAACTTAATTGGTCAAAGGATTGATAATCTAGATAGAGAATTAGTCAAATTAATTTGAAAATAATAAGATATTTTTATTGTAAAGATAGATACAATGAAAATCGCCTTTTTACTTCCACGCGCAACTGAACTGCACCTAACTCTATTCTTGTGAACATTTAAATATCAAAAATCAATTCTATGGTTTATGGACCATTTTAAACAATTATGCATTGAAATAGTTGAGGAAATTAAAAAAAATAATCCAAAGACTCAACGCGAATTAAACCAACTAAAATTAAAAGTTCTAAATAAATATAAATCTAATGGAAAATTAAACCAAATACCCAAGAATGCCGACATTTATTTTTCTGCTGATGAAGATGACAGGCAAAATCTCAAGGAGTTGCTTTCATTAAAGCCAGTGAGGACAATAAGCGGAGTAGCTCCTATAGCTTTAATGTCAGAACCTTATCCATGCCCCCATACTATGAAAGGCATTGGCCCTTGCACTTATTGCCCAGGCGGCCCCGGCTCTGTATTTGGCGATGTTCCACAAAGCTACACCGGAAAAGAACCATCCACAAGAAGGGCTATAAGAAACAAGTATGACCCTTACCTAATTGTATTTAACAGGCTTGAGCATTATGTTGCCATGGGAAAAGTTCCAGACAAGGCAGAAATAATAATACAAGGCGGTACATTCACTTTTTTCCCAAAAGCATATCAAGAGTATTTTGTTAAATACGCATTAAAAGCGATGAATGACTTCTCAAAACTTTTTTTTGATGAAAATGGCAACTTGCAAATTTCAAAATTCAAGAAATTTTTTGAATTGCCGAGAATAATGAGCGAAGAAGAAAAAAGAATTGAAAAAATCCAGCAAAAATTATTTCATATAAAAAATTTAGATTTGAGCGACGAGGAAATCAGGAAAAAAGTTGAAGAATTATTTTTCAGAGATAATTTTGATTTTTTAAAAAATGGGCAAACGTTTAATGCGCTATGTAAGATAGAGAATAATCAAAAAAGTGAAATAACTGTGTCTGAACAAAACACAGCGCCTAATATCATTGAAAGTGAAATTCAAGATGCAAATTTTCTAGCAATAAAAAGAATCCAAAATAAGCTAAAAACAGATGACAACAAGAATCTCACATTAAAACAAATACAAAAGGAAAATGAAACTTCTTTTATAAGATGCGTTGGCCTGACAATTGAAACTAAAAGTGATTTTGGGAAAATTTATCACGGAAACTTAATGCTGGAGCTGGGCTGCACAAGAGTTGAAATCGGCATTCAATCAATTTATGACGAAGTTCTTAATGCAACAAACAGAGGAAACACAATTGATGATAACATTGAATCAATAAGAATTCTCAAAGATTTAGGTTTTAAAATAAATTGCCACTACATGCCAGGTTTGCCCTTGACGACAAAAGAGATGGATATTAATGGAATAAAAGAACTTTTTGAAAATCCTGATTACATGCCCGATATGCTGAAGATTTATCCTTGCATGGTTATGGAAGGCACAAAGCTTCATGATGATTGGAAAGCTGGCAGATTTACTCCATTAACAACAATGGAAGCAGCAAAAATAATTGCAGAAGCCAAAAGGCATGTTCCAGAATGGTGCAGAATCATGCGAGTCCAAAGAGACATACCTACATTTATGACAGCTTCAGGAGTTGACAGGACAAATTTAAGGCAATATGTTGAAAAAATCTGCAAAGAAAAAAATATTAAATGCAGGTGCATAAGATGCAGGGAAGTAGGATTTTATTTAAAAAACAAAAGCCACAAAAAAATAAATTTAGAAAATATACAAATAACGATTGAAGAATATGAAGCTTCCAACGGAAAAGAATTTTTCATTTCAGCGGAAGATATTGAAAATGACGTAATTTTTGGCTATTGTAGGCTAAGGTTTCCTTCACAGTTCTTAAGAGAAGAAATAACAAAAGATTCTGCTTTAATAAGAGAATTGCACGTGTATTCGCCAGCTGTTCAAATTGGCAAGAAATCAGAAGAAAGTTTTCAGCATAGGGGAATTGGAAAAAATTTGATGGCAAAAACGGAAGAGGTTGCAAAGCAGCACGGAAAAAATAGAATAGTTGTACTCGCTGGAATTGGAGCAAGGCAGTATTTTGAAAAACTCGGATATAATAATGATGGAGTGTATATGTCGAAAATGCTGTAATAATTTCATTTGTTTTTTAATAAGATTTAAATCATAACAGTTTTTTACCGTATTTATGCAAGAAGAAACTTTAAAATCAAAACAAATTGAATTCAAGCCAAAGTTCATAGAGAGATATTCAAAATTAACGGATTGGGAAAGATTCAAAGAGTGCTCATTATCTTTCTTGAGACGCTCAATTAGGGTTAATACATTAAAAATATCCACAGAAAAATTAAAAATAAGATTGGAAAAAAATTGGGTTTTGGAGCAAATACCTTGGTGCGAAGAAGGATTCTGGATTGAGCATGCAAAAAAAGAGAGAAGGGACATCGGAAATTTGATTGAGCATTCTCTTGGGTATTTTTACATTCAGGAAGCAGCGTCTATGATGCCTCCTCTTGTATTGGAGCCAAAACCAAATGATGTTGTTTTGGACATTGCGGCATCTCCTGGAAGCAAAACAACTCAAATTGCACAATATATGCAAAATAATGGCATCCTGATAGCAAATGATTACACAATTGAAAGGATGAAGCCTTTATCTATAAACTTGCAAAGATGCGGGATTTCAAATTGCATTATCACACTAATGGAAGGCCAGTGGTTTAAAAAATCTGGCATCGAGTTTGACAGAATACTTGTCGATGCTCCATGCTCTGGCACCGGCACAATAAGAAAAAGCCTGAAAACAATTGGCATCTGGAACCCTGATATGGTAAAACGGCTCTCAATAACTCAAAAGCAATTGATTGAGACTGGATTTAATCTTTTAAAGCAAGATGGAACTTTAGTTTATTCAACATGCTCCCTGGAGCCAGAAGAAAATGAAGGGGTTGTTGATTTTTTATTGAAAAAATTTGAGAATGCACAGTTACAGGAAATTAAAATGAAAATAAAAAGAAGCTCTCCAATTATTTCATTTGAAAATAAAAATTATAATAATGAAATTAAAAAATGCCTAAGAATTTGGCCTCAGGATAATGATACTGAGGGATTTTTTGTTGCAAAAATAAAAAAAAATTAAAAGACCAAAAGTGCAATCAATAAAATGTTTACCCTATTGGTAAATGCTCGGCCATTGTTTTATTCCTATTTCAGGGTGTCTCTTAATGAGATTGAGTAAATCTTCTCTAGCTAATGAAGCACTAAAAAGTACATTTAAGTAACCTATATCATACCATCTTGCAAGTGCTTTATTTATTCCTACCATGTCATTACCCACAGGCTCTATTGCTCTAACAGGATAAGTCAGGTAACGTTGACCGCAAATTGATTGAACATCTAAGCATACCTCAAGCCCCTTTCCAACATCACGTGACGGTTTTTGTCCTGTCTGCTTCATATATTCTTTGGCTGAAATAATTACAGCAAATGACGGGTATTCTAGCATAATCTCAACCAAATCACCAACTTTTATTTCAGGTACTGGCATAAGAGAAGAAGTACCACGCATTTTTCTAAATCCCTCTGTAACAGTTTCTATTAAGCCCATAATAGAATTAAATCATTTACATACTTATATTTATATTTATCTGAATTAAAAAAAATTTCTAAGAGTCAAGCTTTTACCTTCAAAATCCTTCCATTACCATTCATCTGCAGTTCTTTTATCTTGTTTCTCAAGAAGTCAATTGTTTTTGTATTATCTTGATGATTTAATATGCTACCGCATTCAGGGCACCTAAACTCTAAATCAGTTGCCTTTTCAAATCCAACTCTTACACAAGCATTTGGGCATAAGTAAAAGTTGCCAAAATTAGATTCTTCTTCTTTTAGTCTTCCGACATACTTTGCCAGTTTTTCTCTATTGGTCTTATCAAGCAATTCCTTAATTCTTTTCTTGTTAAAAGTCCAGTAGCTAATGTACCAACCTTTTTGTCTGTCCTTTTTTCTATAGTAACTTACAAGATTATAGTCATAAAGCCTGTAAAGAATGTTCCTTACTTCATGGATGTCCCTATCAACTTTTTCAGCTATCTTAAAATCAGAAATATTTTTTTTATCTTTTAAGTACTCAATTATGGTAATTGAATCTTCTCCTATAACTTCTCTTACAGTTTCGTATACTTTTGTATTAATTAGTTTCATCTTGAATTGTTTTACCTTCATTTTTTCTATTATTTTTTTATAAGTAAAATCCCACTCTTTTAAGGCTGAGCATAGAAGAAAAGAGGTGATAGAAAAACTCCTATTCCCCCTTAAAAGGTGGGATAAATTAAAAACATTATTACCCCTATCTCTGCTTCACGCTTAACCATTCCACCCCATTTTCCTTCTAAATAATATTGAAAGCATTAGCTTGTGAAAAGCTATTAAGCAATAGATTTAGAAAGCTATTGCAGTCATTTCAAGAGCTTGTTATATATAAACTTTACTATTCTGTATAGTATATATCATAAAATATATATCAAATATATTAAGCTCTATTTAAATCTTTTGCTATTCTAAATAAAGTTTTTTATAGAAGAGCAGTTTACCATCATCAATGGCACAGGAAAAAAGTTGCGGAGCAGTCGTCTTTCTTAGGCACAAAGACAGCATAAAATATCTTCTTCTTCATTACGAAGCCGGACATTGGGATTTTCCCAAGGGTAACCAGGAAAAGAATGAGAAAGAAGAACAAACAGCTGCCCGTGAGATAAAGGAAGAAACTGGAATTGAGGATGTTGAGTTTATCGATGGTTTTAAGGAGATAATCAAGTACTTTTACAAGAAAGGGGAAGAAACTGTCTATAAGGAAGTGATATTTTTTATGGCTCAAACTAGAACAGAAGAGGTAAAGCTTTCTTTTGAGCATATTGGATATGCATGGGTAAGTTATGAGCATGGCGATAAAAAGTTGACTTTTAACACCTCTAAAGAGCTTTTAAGGAAAGCGAATCAGTTTTTGTATAAGAACTTAAAATAATCTTTCATTAAATGGCAGAAGTTCAAACACAAATTTTTATGGATATTATTGAATTAAACAAGTTAATTGATAAGATATTATCTCTTAGTAATTTTTCAATGATAGATTTAAGACAAGATGTTAAGTAGACTAAGTCTTTAATGTTGTTTCTTTATTTATTATAGCCTACATATTTAAGTATTTTAATTTTTCAATCCGTGCTTCGCACAATATTTTGTGCTCGGCTTTTTTTGCCTTCCATTAAAAAAAGCCTCGCCAATTCATACATTATCAATATTGAATCAATTCGAGGCAAAATTTTCTTGGCATTGAAATGCGAGTGAGCTCGTTGCGAACTCGCTCACAATTGACTGATTTTGCCGAGTGTAAATATTGTGAGCAGTGAGATGGTGAGCGAGGCGAACCTCGCATTTCACTGCGAACGGATTGAATTTTTTACCGTATTAAATTATGAATTAACTATTAAGAGTTGGTGTAGTTAAGAATCAACTAGAATTCAGAAGGAACACTAAACAAATTACTAATCCAGTAAGTTTTAAATCCTTTTACAAGAAAATGTACATTCTTAATTTCGAATTTCTTACCAATAATCTTATGAAAGGATTTGATGATATTATTTTAGAACCATCGAAAAAGCTTATTTCAGTGACATCATAATTTATTCAATAAAAATATAAGAAATAATGAATAAATTGGCGAGGCGAGCGATGTGTTAGAACAGCGAGCCGAGCGCTAAATTTCGGCGGAGCCAAATTGAAGTTCAATAAAAAACTACATATATTCCCACTCCTATGAAAAAAATATAGAAATGTATTCACTTCTTTTTCATATATTTCAGTAAGTCATACTTCAGTTGCTTGAAATCTCCTTCACAAAACAGGAATATTCTATGACCATTGTATTTTATTAATAAATATATCACCCCCTCTCCTCCCAAACCGCCGCTGGTAGTACTAACCGATTTAATGGATTTGATTGGAATCACAATTTTTTTCAAAACTGAAACAAATTCTATATTCAAATTATCATGAATGTAAACTTTGAATGGGGCTCTGAGGATAAGAAACCAACCATACCCCATCCCAATCAAAGTAAATAAATAAAATATCCAGAACATCCCCGGTTTGTTGTAGAAAATATAAAAACCATACACCATGGCAAAAGTTAACAATATTAAAGCTGAGTACACAATTGCAAAAATTGTTTTAGGTGTTCTGTATTCTTTCATAAAAATCCAAGAAATATTTAAATATTCCAAATTTATTACTCAATTCTATGAAAAACCTCGAAGTTTCAGAGCTTCTTAATGAAATCGCAGATTATCTTGAATTTGCTGATGAACCGTTCAAAGTCAGAGCTTACAGGAAAGCAGCTTTGACTATTGAAGGGCTTTCTCAGGATGTTGAACAAATTTGGAAAGAAAATAAATTAATGGAACTTCCAGGTATTGGGGAAGGAATTGCAAAAAAAATTGACGACTTCTTAAAAAATAATAAATCAAAATATCTTGAAGAATTAAAAGAAAAAACTCCAGTGGATATGGGGCAGCTTGGTGCAATTGAAGGAATTGGCCCAAAAACAATATTGAAGTTATACAATGAGCTCAAAATTAAAAATGTCATAGACCTTGAAAAAGCAGCAAGGCAAGGGAAAATTCAGGAAATCAGCGGTTTGGGAGCGACAGTTGAGAAAAACATTTTGAAAAGCATAGAATTTGCAAGAAAATCAAGCGAAAGAGTTCCTTTGGGGTTTGCATTGAGCAGTGCAGAAGAAGTTGTGGAAATGCTGAAATCTGTGAAAGAAATTGAAAGAGTGGGCATTGCAGGCTCTACCAGAAGAATGAGGGAAACAATTGGCGACATTGATATTCTTGCGACATCAAAAAAACCTGCTAAGATTATGGATTTTTTTGTAAAGATGCCCAATGTGGCTGATGTTCTGGCAAAAGGGCTTACAAAATCTTCTGTAAGATTAAAGGGAGGCATGCAAGTTGACTTAAGGGTTGTATCTGATGAAATTTTTGGAGCTGCGCTTTTGTATTTCACAGGCAGCAAAGAGCACAACATTATTTTAAGGAAAATTGCAATTGAGAAAAACCTCAAGTTAAGTGAATATGGATTGTTTGAAAAGAAAACTAACAATTTGGTAGCTGGCAGTACAGAAGAAGAAGTCTATAAAAAACTAAGTATGGATTATATAGAACCTGAGATGCGGGAAGATGAAGGAGAAATTGAACTGGCACAACATCATATGTTGCCCAAACTAATTGGTTATAATGACGTTAAAGCCGACTTGCAGATGCACACAAAGTGGAGTGATGGCAGCAATACAATTGAGGAGATGGCGCTAGCTGCAAAAAAGCTAGGGCATGAATACATATGCATCACAGACCACACAGGAAAACTTGCAATCGCAAATGCTCTTGATGAAAAAAGGATTCTTAAGCAAAGAAAAGAAATTGAAAACGTAAATAAAAAAGTGCAGGGGATTACAGTTTTACAAGGCGTAGAAGTAAACATAACTGGAGATGGTTCTTTGGACATGACTGACAAAGTGCTTAAACAGCTTGATGTTGTTGTTGCTTCTATACATTCTGGCTTCAAAAATACAAAGGAAAAGATAACAAAAAGAATGATTAAGGCAATGGAAAATGAGAATGTTGATATTATTGCGCATCCAACCGGAAGATTGATAACAAAAAGAGAGCCATATGACATTGATTTGGAAAAAGTATTTGAAGCTGCAAAAAGAACTAAAACAGTAATGGAAATAAATTCCTATCCTGAAAGAATGGACTTGAGAGATGTGCATGTAAGGGCTGCTGTAAAGGCTGGAGTCAAGTTAGTTATAAGCACAGATGCGCATAATATTGACCAATTGCATTTCATTAGATTGGGTATTGGCACAGCAAGACGCGGCTGGGCAACAAGGAATGATATTATAAATACAAGAAGTTTGAAGGAAATGATAAGAATGTTGAAGGATTAGTTTATTACTTCTAAATGATAAAAATAGAAAAGTTTATAAGAGGCAATTGACAAATTCAATTTTTATATAGCAACAGAGATTTCTGGACTTGATTTCTTTTCATCTTTGATAATAACTTGAAT
>Ga0209824_10000967_pt1 | contig 17233 bp, 18 predicted proteins | sample VDWuncwatermetaG_FD_184124 | JGI IMG/M metagenome (GOLD analysis project Ga0209824, IMG submission 184124) | Wastewater microbial communities from Netherlands to study Microbial Dark Matter (Phase II) - VDW unchlorinated drinking water (SPAdes)... ... | reverse complement strand
TACTAATTACGACAGTACCTTATTGGCACAAAAATACGATTTAATCTCGAACTTCTATTCCAACCCCACCCAGGCCGAGATCGACGCACCAACCAACAGCATCGGTTTCAAGATAAACGTCAACACGCAAGGTCTGTGCGGTTTCAACGACTGGCGGCTGCCCACCGCAGACGAACTGCAAAGCATTGTGGATTACAGCGTGCCTTTCCCCGGCCCCACCATAGATGCTACCTGGTTCCCCAATACACCAGCTGGTTTTGGTGATTATTGGTCTTCTTCGCCCGACGTGCGCAGCAGGAACTTCTCCAACAATGTCGCCTGGGGCGTCAGTTTCGCCATTGGGGAGGTCAGCAGCGAAAATATCGGCTACCGTCGCAGCATGAGTCATCAAGTGCGGTTGGTGCGTGCCGGTCAGCTTCCCATTCTACCCCGCTATACCGTGTCGACCGACGGGCAGGAGGTAACAGATAATCAAACCAAGTTGATCTGGCGGCGCTGCGCTGAAGGCATGAGCTGGGATGGCACAAGCTGTGTGGGAGCAGCCCTCTTATTCACTCACGAGGCAACCTTAATCCGTGCTAGAGACCAGGCTGTCAGCACCGCCACTGCCTGGCGTCTGCCGAATGTCAAGGAACTTTACAGCATTGTCGACCGCAGCCAAATCCCGTCGATAGATCCGGCGGCTTTTCCGACTCCAACGGCTAGTTCTGGCGCTTATTGGTCTTCATCGCCCTTCGCGTTCAATCCCATTGTCGCCTGGTACGTGCATTTCAACCTTGGTAATACCTCTATCAGCGGCCGCAACGACAGTTTCCATGTGCGGTTGGTGCGTACCAGTCAGTGATTGGGTTTTGGGCATTGTTTTTTGCCGGGGCAGTGAGGGAAAAGTTTAATGCGCCTGTCAGCGAGCCGCACTTGACTAAACCGGGGGCTAGAGTTCGCGGCTAGAAGCTCAATGAGCTGCAAAGGAAACTGCTGTGTGACACGCACCAACGGAAAGTTGGTGGGGATCGTTGAAGGTGGGCAGGCTGTAAGGTATGCGGTTTGAAACACAGTGTCAGGCGAGGGATGAAGTGATCGATTCGCCGATTTGCTACAAACACAGAAGATTTCACTCAACGTTGGATTACATCAGCCCGATGCAGTTCGAGAAAAACTGGTTTGCGGCACAGTCGATGAATGCCGCATAACGAGGCTGTTATGATGGATTACAGGGGAAAGATTAAACCATGTATTGCCTAGAAAAAATTAAAGATAAAGGTTATACAAAGGATGATTTATCAATTGATGATTTGTCAGATGAAGGAAAGAAATTTGTAATAGGAACAAGAGAAGGCCTATTCCTTGAAACATTTCCTCCTGAAAGGGATTTAAATAAAAATGAGAGAGGTAACCATAGCTCAGATACAATAAAAATGATGCACAACGAATATTCATCATTAAGAACATATCTCGAGGAATTAAGGAAATGTCAAACTACCTTTTTCTGGAGTTCTATAACCGCCTTGGGAGTTCTATTATCCCTTAATGTTAATCTTGTTGGTGGGGGAACCAGTCAAGCAGCGTATGTTATAAGTTTAGCCTCACTTCTGCTAGTGTGTCCTATTTGGAGTATATGGTTGCTTAAAGCATCCTCAATCACTAGGGTAGCAGGATATTTACGAGTTCTTGAAGATATGATTTCCGGCAGAGATGAAAAAAAATATAAATATATAGGTTGGGAGAATTCGTACTTTGTTTATAGGCGCTCCTTATTGAAATCTTACGAAATACGGAGAAAGGTTGAACCAATTTTTAAATATATTGCTAATGTCATTAGAGATTCATTGAAAGAAAGTTGGTTGGCTTTTTGTCTGGTTTTGAAATTTGAGAAACCCTATCAATATAATATCTTGACTTGGGTGAGTTTTTTCTTTATAGCGCTATCTTATTTTCTCATTGCGGCATTCACGTTTGACAGTGTCAAAAATCCTCACATGAAATATTTAAGCGTTTTGCCATTTAGTAGTTTTATTTTTACAACCTTGTATACGTCAGGCGTGCTTTCAGCACTATCAATTAATCAGTCTAGATCTATGGCTACTCGTGAAAGACTATGGAGATATTTACTAGATAAAAAAATGTTTCTCGCAGGTGGCAAACACTTTTTAATACACGAAAGAGAAGAAGAAAATGAATCACATGATGCTGATGAAAGGAAATTAATACTTAGCAAAATTATTAATTATTGCAATAAGAAAGCTGAAATTGAGGCAAGTCAGAGGATTTGCTGATGCCGGAATCCGGCGGTATAGCATTCGAAGGAAGTCGTGGTGGCAGCTTATTGAAGCGATGGAAAAGCAATCGTTGACCAAAGCGCGCCTGGCGGTCATGCTTAAAACAAGCCGCTCGCAGGTTGATCGACTGCTCGATCCTACCCGCGACGTGACACTCTCAACCTTGCAGCGCGCCGCTGCCTTGGTCGGCCGCAAGGTGCAAATCGAATTGGTATAACGGCTGATAAAACTGGAATTCCGGTGAATGTGATCCTTTAAGTTCTGGTGAACTCGCCATGTTTGAGTTCCGCCCGCAACATGAATAACCAGTAATTGGCGAATCGGCTCATTGATAGCCAAATCGATCAGTATTCGCCGATTATCTTGTCTATTGCGGGCTTTATTTTTGCGCGATCAACCACGCTCAGCATGGCGACAGAAGCCTTGAGTCTGGAGGTATCGATTGCGAAGATTTCGTCGGTGGACAAAACAAACTGTCCTTGTCCGGGAACCTCAATCAGCGGAGCCATGATGTCTACAGGCTGAGCATTGGCACGTAGCGGAATTACAACAGTTGCACCAGTTTTGCTCGTGATGTGGTCGTTTTGAACAGAAACGAGATACGGTATCTCGACCTTCTTTATCCCTGGATTAGGGTAGATGTCAAATTGCGCCAAGGCTTATATCCGATCAAACTCAGCGCCAGCCAACCCGGTAATGGAGATGTCCATTCCATGCGCTACCAGGGCTTCAGCGTTGCGTTCCACCCAAGTGCGATTCTCAAGTTCCTCAAGCATTCTGGCAAGCAATTGCTCAGCTTGTGCTGAGAAATTAACCTGCTGTTTGTAAGGTTCAAGGCGATCCAGTAGGTGTTGATTGATCGACAACGATAGACGACCTTTCTTGGCGGTTGCATCGTAATTGGTTTGCATAGCGCATCAACTCTTGTAAATTGGTATGCGCATAATCATACGCATCTTTATGTCCATGTCAAGTTGTTAGTCTGTCATGAATTTGACATAATGCTTATTATGCGAAGTAACTTATTGATTTATAACGATTTCTATATATTCCTGCCGGCCAGTTTCCTGACAAACACTTAACTTGTCTATCCGCATATGCATAATAGAGCATGCCAGCAGACTGTCATGGCTATGTTCAATGCCTTTCCTGTCCGATCCCCACAACAACATTCCCCAGCACGCCAACTAATATTTCCATCCCGTCGGTCATAAGCTGAATCTGATCTTTATTAGGCATGGTCATGCCAATCATTGTGAGAGCTTCTTCAAGCGGTAGCTCGCCATACTTATTCTGGTAATGCGCCACATTCAGTGCCAGCAATCTGGAACACTCAGCCAGGTCTTCCTTGCTGACTTTTTCGATAAGCTGGTCAGCGAGTTTGCTATATTGTGCAAATGTTGAAAAATCAGACATAGGGATTCTCCGAAAATGAAGTTCTACAATACCCGATTCAGTCTACAGATTGCCACCCTTGCACTGGCTTTCTCTTCCCCTGCATGGGCATCTGACTTGCCCGATCCATCACTAACCCCTAGCGCAGTCAATCCAAACATTACACAATCGAATATCCAGCAAACTGTGTGTGTGAAGGGCTACACAAAAACAATTCGTCCACCGTCACACTTTACCAACAAACTGAAAAAGCGCCAGATTCGCGAATACGGTTATGCTGACAGAAACCCAAAGCATTACGAGGAGGATCACCTGATTGCCCTATCAATTGGGGGTGCATCTCATGATCCGCGCAACTTATGGCCAGAGCCACGTATTAGCGAATGGGGTGCCAAGAAAAAGGACCAGCTAGAGTTTGTGCTATACAAGATGGTATGCAGGCAAGAAATATCACTTGCAGAAGCACAGCTCGCTATGGTGTCAAACTGGATAGATGCGTGGAAAAAATATGTGCCAAGCAACCAGCAGATGGTATTCATGATACGCTATCCCTGATAGCGGTTAGCACTTATTGAAATGATTTGATGGACTCAGCAACTGTCATAATTCTATGAACGATAGTCTGAAATCCATGGCTATTTAAAAGGCGCCAGTGTAATCGGGCAACTGTTTACCCAGAGGTGAAGTCGAGTGCAACGTGGCCACCGCAGTTGTTGGCAAAGGAACTTCAGAGGTAAATAAATTTTGGGGAGAAGGCTGTGTTCGACTCGAACGATATTTATAGACATATAGCCAAATCGGTTTTCAATCTGATCGTGGTAGCGGCGGTCTTAGGTCTTGTTGGCTGCTCGGACAAGCACGACAATCCCACGCAGCAAGATAGTCAGCCCGCAACAGCTGGTTTCTCGACGAACGAGGAAGATCCGCAGTGGGTCTCCCGAGACCCAAACAAGCCAGCCAAGATTGCTGTTGTGTTCGTGCACGGCATCTTTGGCAGTACCAAAGGCACGTGGACTAACGAAAAGGGCACCACGTTCTTCCAGCTTCTAAAGGTAGACCCGGAAGTCGGGCCAAACACTGATGTCTATGCCTTTGGCTTCGAGTCCAAGATGTTCGGCGGCAATGGCTCTCTGGATGTTCGCGAGAGCGCTAATAAGCTGAAAACATACCTCTCCGGTGCGCATGTCTTGGACTACCCGGCGGTGGTCTTCGTTGGCCACAGTATGGGCGGACTGGTGATTCTGAGGTACCTGGCCAGCAATCTCGACAGAGACAGCTCTTTGGCGGCCAAGGTTCCGCTCGTCGTGCTGTACGGTTCACCCCAGGAAGGTGCCCAAATCGCCGCGGTGGTTAAGCTGGCGCTATCAAATCTAGGGCTCGCTCACATGAAGCCGGCGGACGACAACCAATGGCTCCAACAACTCACCGACGACTGGACAAACCTGATAAATAAGACACAGATCGTCTGCGGCTATGAGAAGTTGCCAACATTCGGGGTACTTATCGTGCCGTGGAGCAGTTCCAACCGCTTCTGCACGGAGCCAGGGCTTCCGATTGACGGAGCGGACCACATCAGCATGGTCAAACCGGATCGGCCAGCACATCCGTCGGTCATGTTGCTGGCCGATGCGATGAGGCGCCATGTTATGCCGAAGCAGTTCGGCGGACGCTTGGAAACGCCGGACTTCGAGCGCAGAGGGGATGACTGGTATTTCGTGATGGACTCGGCCGCGAAGAACGCGCGCATACTTAACATCGGTACTGCGGACATCAAGTACTGGTTCGCTGAAAAGAGCGACCCCGCCTTGTACCTTGTCCCCGACGAGGGACCTGCTACCGTTGCCAGCAACAGTAGCCAGAACGTCAAGTTTTTGCTGCTGGCGAATGCAAAGTCAAAACAGTACTCATTTCATCTAAAGACTAGCATGCATGATGACAGACGTATAATCGTGGACGTGCCAGACCTCGATGGGTTGCGTCAGCAGATGGTAGCGCTGTCGCAGAATATCCTCAGCGACTTAAACCAGCACTTAGCCATGCTTGAGACGACACCGATCTCAGCGGGTCAGGAACAGAAAGGTACAAGGCAGAGTCCTGCGGTTTTGGCTTCTGTCGCATACAAGAGAGTGGAGAAGAATCAGCCTGGACTGCCTAGCGCAGCAACATGGCTTATAACCGCAGATGCGCTCTCAGCGGCATCTCTCAACAAGATCGCTATCGAGGCCCTAAGGAAGGCCGAAGCGGGGACCCCTGACGCAGTCCGATCGACGTCTGTGCAGGACGTAGCAACCCGCATCCAGTTCAAGACTAAAACGAACCGGTCAGCCCAGGAGGCGGAATGGGCCAGCATTCGCTTTATCCTCAAGTCTAATGCATTCTCATCGCGAACCTCGCTGGAACTCGCCGAACGGATGAAGCGAATACCAAGTCTCGCCGGCGCCGGTTTCACGCTAGAAGGAGAGGTGCAGTCGGCCAGCGGAGACGCCCAAGCTGCCGACATCGCTTTCAAGAAGGCCTTCGCAATCGAACCAACGCCCGCACTGCGGCAAAGAATCGGCAAGCCATAGCCGGGAAACCGCCCTTGGCGCAAGAGCACAGTAGTATACTTATTACAAGCAATGAGCTATGCAAGATGCATAACCGGTTTAGGGCGAGGCTGGTTAGGCACGAAAAAAATTAATGCCGAATTACAAATAAATCTTTCACCACTTTATTTTAGGGGAAAATATGCGTGGTGTCTTCGTAGTTCCATTTGCTTCCATTTAGCTTCTAAAGGGTTAGAATCGCAATAGGCCAATTTCTACTGAATGAAATGGTATTTTCTTATCGCGTTTATCCAGTTTTTGGCCGCAGCCGCAATATCCAGATTGTTGTACGAGACGTCAAACTTAGGCTTGGTAGGAAAATAGACAGATAAGCCCAACGGCCTTTGTCGATCCTTATGGAACAAGAATTGAGACGCCACTACCAGCTGCAAAAACTCGAATTGTGCAGCATCGATGATCGGATGCGCCCCGCTTGGTTTTACCCCGTTTTCACGGATACTCAGTTAAGAGCGGGTTGATGGATATTACCACTGTTTAATTGCCGCTTCTTTCTCTGGTTATAAAACCGTTCGATGTAATCAAATATGTCGGCTCTGGCTTCTCCTCTGGTCAGGTAGCGTTTACGATTGACGCGTTCGCGTTTCAGAACGCCGAAGAAGCTTTCAGCTGCGGCATTGTCATAACAACTGCCCACCGCACTCATGCTGCTGACAATGCCATGTGTAGCCAGGAATAACTGGTATTCATGGCTGGTGTATTGTGAACCACGATCAGAATGCAAAATCACGTTGCCTGTAGACTGCTTTTGCCACAAAGCCATCAGTACAGCCTGCACCGCTAATTGTTTTTCCATGTGCTGGCTCATTGACCAGCCAACCACCAGGCTGGAATATAAATCAATGACCACCGCCAGATATAACCAGCCTTCTGCCGTACGGATGTAGGTAATATCCGTCACCCATTTGGTATTCGCTTGCTGTGCCGTGAAATCACGTTGCAGATGATTGCTCACATGGTCAGGTCGTAGGCTGGAGGGTCTCTTGCGCCATTGGGTGCGCGCCGGAATGCCCGCCAGTCTCGCGGATTGCATCAAGCGCGCTACCCGGTTAAGACTGCAAGTCTCACCCAGGTAACGCAATTCATCAACCATGCGTGGACTACCGAATACCCCGTCGCTTTCGGTATGCAGTGCATGAATGCGTCGCAGCAATCGGCTGTTATCCTGCGCACGATTACTCGGCTGCCGGATACGCCAGTCGTAATAACCACTGCTGGACACCTTGAGCAAACGGCACATCATGGAGATCGGAAAGGCATCGCGGCAACGTTCTATCATGTGGAACCTCGCTTGGATGTCCTGGCGAAGTACGCTGCCGCTTCTTTTAAAAAATCGCGTTCCTGTTTAACCTGCTGCAACTCGCGTTTGATTCGTGCCAGTTCCAGATCTCGCGGGGTGCCATTGCCGGGAAAGGCATTGTTGCCGGCCTTGCTGATTTCATCACACCAGCGCCGCAGTATGCTGGGATTGATTCCTATACGCCGCAAACCCGCGCGGTGAAGGGCAAGTACATTGAGGTCTATGAGTATCCGGATGGACGTATTGAGGTACGCGCCAATGGTGCCGCCCTGCCCTACATCACCTATGACCGGTTGCCGGAAATCGACCGAGGGGCGGTGGTAGAGAACAAGCGGCTTGGGCATGTGTTGCAAGTGGCGCAGCACCTACAGGAACAGCGCGATAGCCGACGTGGACTCAAAGCCCCGGCGCGCACGAATCAGGGCAAACCATCGGCGCACGTCAAAGCGGCACCAAATAAGAAAACGCCGCGCAAATTGAATGCCGATGACCTCGTTTTGGCGATCAAACTAACTCAGCCAAAACGATCAACGGTTACACCTAAGTCCAAACCCACAAACCGGACATTTGAATCTGGCCTTGACAAACTTATTGATTTATAACGATATTGCTTTATATTCCTGACAGCACGGTTTCCTGATCAGCTTGAGAATTTGTTCAGGTTCTCCAACAGCGGATAGCCGCGTTCATTTTTCCTGGCTCGCCGGTTCGGATAAATTTGGGTACTGGATTATTACGGTTCCAATTTGATATTGGTGCGCCAGAAGAGATAAATCTGGGCACTGGGTAGAGAACATTATTCTGACTTAACGCTAAGCTAAGCCGCAGTTTGTAAGTTGGTTTTTTGTGGAAACCTTTTGCGTAGCAAAACCACAAAATACCGACTTACAAACTGTCAAGCACACGAAGTGTGCGGTGCTGGAGCGCCTTGTTATACCTGCCGCAATCATATTTAGATATGCAAATCTTTGCCTTCAAGTTTTGAATATATTCGAAAAATATAGTCGATGGCTTTTTTTCCTCCAAGCTCTAACCTCCACCCAAGCTTTTGGATCTCCGGTAAAAACGAATCAGTGGAGCAGCCACTTTCTCTAAGAAAAATCATCATATCGTAGGAGGTAACACCGTTGCTAAAGCTATCTAAAACAAGCAGCTCACCGTTACGAACCATCTGTGCATACTCGTTATATGCATCACCCCCTACAAAGGACAAACGGGATTCTAGGCTAGAATAGCCTTCTTTCGTTTTTATCGAACGCTCTGCCCAAAATTCTGCATATCTAGATGAATGATCTATTAGAAGCAAACCGCTTGCGGATATGTTCAACCGCTCTGACCAATTATTTTCTCCAATTACTAAATCTCTACTAGACGAAGATCTAGGGTACTGCTCGCGCAAAAGGCCCATAGTGCATCGATACAACAATATCCATCCGCGCACCACCTTAGTTAACTTGGTGATAGGCACCTTCGAAAAGATCCCCTTTTCTTGACGGCCTAAACGCCCTAGAAATATGTGATGAATTTTCATGAAACGATCAACTAACAGTTGATCTGATAGATCACTCTCTATAGTTAAAACCCAATGGGCGGCGGTTAAATCATTATAAAAAAAGAGAAATTTCTCGCTATCTACGGAATAGATAGCGTTATTAGTCAAAGTGTTTACTGAATTAGAAATTACCAACCTCTCCAACCCCAATCGCGAGCTATCGCAGCCTCAACCCCTTCAAGCCCAAGTTCTTTAATTACATCTGCTGGTAAGCCTGTGCTACTTGTAGGAATAATTGATAAAGTTTTTCCAGAGGTTACGGAAAGACCAGTGAGTTCGCCAGTGATCTTAAACTGATCCTGTGCTGTTGGGGAAAATACCGGAACCGTTATAATTTTTTTGTTTCCCTTATTTACTTTAAACGCAGGTATCGGGTCTGCTGCTGATACAATATGGACAGCAACGGTAATCATAGCTGTGCGTCCTTTCTTTGGCCCATTCGCTTCTTCAATCCAGAACGAAATGTTATTACCTTGAACAATGACATCTAAAGTTCCTTCTTGGTTATCGGACTCAAAATCATACAGAACACCAATCAAAAAAAGATTTCCTATTCTGAATATTGAGACATGTTGTACGCTTGCTTCTACTTTCTCCATTTTTACTATCCTCTTTGGTTAATGAATTAATTTAATAGAGCTAGATCCTTTTCTCTTAATTGTTTAGAGATTAAAACTCGCTAATCGGCATAACGTAGAGCTAACCGGCGCGGAGCCGCAAGTGGAGCGTCCGTGTTGAGCGCCGTGTTAGGGGAGCGTTTACTCATCACTCTTTCTGCTTCTTGGGGTAGCTTTTCTCGGCAATCGTTTTCATGATTCGCTTGTGCCAGTATTCTGACATGCTGATTACATGTTTCCCTTTTACTGGGCGTTGATAAAAATATATATCGCACTTAGTCGAAGCCTCGCTCGAATGCACCACGCCGCAAGCAATACAGGTAATACTTATTGGATGTTTGGCCACTTGAATTCGTGGGAAGCCAGATTCTTCGAATATGGCGTCACCATGTGGATTTGCGCCCTCGTATAGATAGTCGTGAATAAACTTTGGCGTATGGTGTTCCAAAGCGCTAAGGAAATTGTCCAGCGCAGTGAGCTCTCTTCCACACCCCTCACAAAAGACGTGACTCTTAAATCGCCACTCATGCTGTGGTTCATCAGTCTGGAGAATGTGGCCAATGATTTTGGCTTCGTGAGGCTTAATCGGATTTGTTTGCGCGTACATTTCCTTGATTATTTCCAAGGCTTGCGATTTGCTAAGTGTTGTCATTTCTTCTCCTGTTTAAGAAACTGGTGCTTGATCCGCTGTTGCCCCTAATCGGGATTAGACGCCGATTGACAGGTTCGTAGGCAAATATTCTCATATTTCACCCAACTGCTCCAACCATAACTAAGCTTAATATAGCACTGTTTTTGTGGTAGAGGTCGTCTCAGAAAACGGAAAATAAAGCACGTTAAGAATTAGCGGTAAGCGTCGCGCTCATCCTCGCACTGGCGGCCACTGCCTGGCAGTATGAACCAAGACCAGCACCCACACTGTTTCCCGCTTAATTTCATACACCAAGCGATAGTTTTCATGCGGTATCAGTTCGCGGGTGTCGGAAATCTTCCCTAGCCGTCCAAGCTTGGGATGTTCGGCCAGCTTGGCCGCCGCGTCGCTGAAAAGTTCATCCATCCGAGCGGCGGCACGCGGGTTGTCGGCTGCGATGTCGTCCCACACGTCGGCGCGGTCTTGCTGCGCCTCTGGCGTCCAAATGACCCTCACACGTGGCGCAAAGTGCTGGCGCGACGTGCGGCGAACTCGGCTTCAACCTCATCATTCGACTGGCCAAGATCGGCACGCATCGAGGATCGGGCGACATCGACCTTGCGGCGAAGGAACTCGTCATATTCCCTTGCTTCGCGCTGGCGTTGGACAAACTCGCGCATCAACTCGCGAAGTACCTGAGACGCTGGCCGGTGGGCGGCCTCGGTCTCGGCCATGAAGTCGGCGCGCAACTCGGGTTCTAGCTTCATTGTGAAAACGGCTTCTTTTGACATGGTGCAACCCCCTTCAATGATGTACATACTAAGTATATATGTTGTTAGCACCTTGTGCCAAGCAGTTTTGCTCACAAACAAAGATTTCTGAGCCGACCCCTATACGTTTGTTATTACAGCGTTTGAAAATAAGGTAATTGTGGCTTTTCTTCAATTCTGAAAGGTCACATTTACCGATGCGGTCGAAACGTGCCCCAGGTTATTGGTCGCCTTAATTGTGAGTACGTGCGCACCATTCGGAAAGATCGTGGTATTGATAAAGTGATTGGGGATGTATTGATTAGCGAAAGGCGTGTACAGCACGCCATCAATCAGCATCACGGTGCTGAGTGATGGGATGCCCACGCTGTCACGCGCAAAGCCTGCCATACCGTTGTCGCCACTCAAGATCGCCCCGGATGATGGATCTCCAATCGTAACTTTAGTACCACCCTCATCGAGTTCAACAATGGCGGAGGCATCCAGTAACGAGTGGGTTGTATCGTTGTACGCCACAAACGAGGGCAAGAAGCTGACAATGCGCGTTTGTTCGTCGGGTGTTGCGCCAAGTGCGCCCTCTGTCTCTGCACGTACCCGAATTACTGCCCATAACGCAAGCTGGTGGCGGTAGATCGTGGTGGTAAGCCCAGCATTGCCAACGAGCAAGGCAACTGCGTTGCCGCTAGTATCACGCCCCACGCCGTTCAACACCCCGTCTTGTGCCAGGTCGCTTCTCATGGCATCGGCAAAAGTCAGCGTAGTTAATGTGCCCGCACCAAACACTGCCGGTGTGATCGCGGCGACGTTCAACAGCCAAGATGGAATCCCACTCAGCAGGGGTCCGTAGAGCGTGGCGCTGCTCAAGGTTATTGTGCGAACTGGCGCAGTGGGCAGGGTGTTTAAGATGTCCGCGCCTACCCACTGCGAAATGCGGGAGTTAGCATCGTCCAACGCAAAGGCTGTGGTGCTGCCGTTGCGCATCTCGTATTCGGCAAGTCCAACTGCGGCATGTGTGTACGGCGTGATGGCAGCGACTAGCGCAGTTGCACCGGCAGGCACACGAACAGCTGCACTCAACACAGGCGATGTTGCGCAGACACTGATCGTGGTTGAGTTAGATGCTGTGGGATAGTTGTTGGCAGAAGCGGGCCACTGTATCGCTTTTTCGGCATAGCAACCTCCAGCCGCTTCGATCAGGATCGCACCAGACGAAGCGGGAACGGACAGATGATACGCGCCAGTGCTATCAATGGCCGCAGTAGATAAAAGCCCAGCCTTGACCCCGCCAGTAAAGGCGTAGGCATTGACAGTACCACTAGTGAAGCTGTCGCTGGCGACGACAACACCGCTAACCGTTGTTAGCAGTGTTGCAGGAGGCACAGAAGACGCACCCCCGCCCGCATTCCCACCACCGCAACCAGCGGCGAACAATACAAACAAAAGCAATACATTACGCAAATGCACTTTATTGACAAGCCCCGCTGGAAACAATTGTCCAACCAGATGGACGTGCAATATAAGGATTTGCTTGATTGTTACCTGTCATATCAAAAACTGCTGGGATTGCATTATAAATACTGCAATTGTTGGCCTTATCTTTGATCAAGAATTGGTAGGCATTAAGATTGGTGGTGATTTGGAAAGTGACATTAGGAACCGACCAGCACCCGGTTGCAGGATCGGTCGATACAACAGTGCTGGTCGATAAACTTGTAACAGACAGAACTCCAGAGCCACCGTCTGAAGCGCAACCATTTACAGGCACGGATAAGACTTGCGCACCTGACAAAGAGAGGCGCAATGTTGGCAATCCTCCTACTGTTGAGGCTGGGGCTGTGATGTCAATGCCGATTGGGATAGTTGTAGTGGTGGTTTGACCGGCCAAATTAATAACACGGATACTGACATTGTGGACACCTTCAGAGTATTTGCTGGTGTCAAACTGGAAAGTTTGCGCTGGGTTATTACTGGCCGATGTGGCAACAGTGGCGTTGTCAACAATAAAATCGGTCGATCTGATCTCTAAGACGTCCTGAATGGCTGCAACCACATTTGAGGGTTTATTCACCCACGCATTTGAGGTAATCGTCACTACAGGGTCAGGAATGGGATTAGGCGCAACATTGCTAAACATTGCATCCGTATTCCCCACATAGTTTTGCGCAAAGGATAAAACATGCGGTGCGTCGATACCCGTCTTGTTGTTTGGGTGTGCCGCCATTTGCACCAGACTGATACCTAGCCCCTTACGGTAAACATCAACCCCCAGCGGGGTCACCCCGAACGAAAGCGGAGCCGCAACGCCCGTGCTGTCGAGACCGATGCCGTCCAGAAGACCGTCCGCCGAAATATCCTGATAAAGCAACTGTGCGAAGTCGATGGAGGTATAAGGCTGCGTTCGAGCGATGGCTGTATTCGACGTGTTGTTAAGTGTCCACATCGAGACTGCACCGGCGAGAAATCCATACTTTAACTCGGGCGTGAGCGTCGCGCTGGCGTTGCCCACATCGGTAATTTGACGTGGCGTGGTAGTAAGAATATTCACACCCGCCAGACTTGACGCTCGTGTATTAGCATTATTGATCGCGGTTGCAACAGCCGTGCCCTTGCTAATTTGATACACGGCAAGACCAGCAGCAAGATGGGTATAGGTGGTTGCAGCAACCTTAAGCGCCGCCCCAGTTGTGTAGTTGGCTAGAGCCGTAAGTTTGTGCATTGTATTCGGCGCAGTATCCAGCGCGATTTGTGCATTTGCTCCCGCTTCCTCGATGTAATAACCCCCGGTGACTTCAACCAGAACCGGCCGCGATTCAACTTGTAAGGTCAAGCTGTAAAGTCCGCTACTGCTATCCGTCGTTGCTTGACCGAGCAGCGCGCCCTTTGCACCAGTCGTAAAATCATAAACGCTTACCGTGCCGTTTAGAATTAAACCATCGAAAGCGGTACCCGACACCGACCCGAATGGAACCGGCGGCGGCATGGAACTGCTACCCCCACCACAGGCGGTCAGGAATACCAAAGAAATCAGCAAAGCAATATAGTTGCGCATAAAAACCCTCAATAAACCACGTAGAAACCAACTCTCAAGGTACTCGATTGATCGCTAATTGATTGGGCAAGTTGCACTTGCAGCCCAACATCCCAATCACGATTAAATTGCCATTCTGAATTTGCATTCAGCAGAAAAGTAATATCTGTCGCGTCGCGGTTTGCCATCGGTACGCCAAATCCGCCAGGTGTCAGTTTGTAGCGATTCTTGTAGCTTATCGAAGCGTACCCCACTCCTGCACCGATCCAAGGCTTCCAGGTGCGCGCAACGCGCAGCATGCTTTGATACGACAGCCCTCCCCCAAAACTTGATACGTCTTGTCCGATGTTGGCTGTAGATGCGGCCATGCTGTAGGTATCTTTATTGACGTTCAGCATCACGCGACTATCGCGGCCAACATCAACCAGGGCTATACCGCTCAAAGATAAGCCGCTTCCCGCAGCGGTCGAGCCCGCAGGGTCATCAACACGATAACTGTTCAGTGAGGTTTGCGCACCCAAACGGAATGTGTTTTCGGCGGACAGCGCTGGTGATGCGATGAAACACAAAACCAGAAAACATAAAACATGGTGCTTCATGCATTCACCCTTTTCCCAGATTGAATATAAGCCCTGAACAACTCCTGCGACATAGGTCGTCCCAGAACCTTCTCGGCTGCTCCTCGCACAATCCGGTAATACGCGGTGTGAGGGAGTGGCGTGCCATTGGGATAAAGAAAGGCACGGCCACTGGATCGCCCCTCAAGCATTTCGTCACGACACACTTGCATTTCAATCGGCAGCTTGAGTGTGCGCAACGCGGACACCCTCATTGCCACCAACTGGCCAACGGCGTAGCCCCCGGCCAGCAGGTACAAGATCACGCGCTGGCGTGCGCTTTTGCGATGTAAAAAAGGTGCCAGCCGCCGGGTTTGTTCTTTGTTCAAAATTGTTTTTCCACTCTAATCATCAGAGGCTGTGGTGAGACATAGATCACGGCCTGAACCGCGTTGCCATCCGTCACCTGATTCGCATCATTCAAAACGCTCTGCGTCGCGGCATGGGTGGCCGCACCTGCCGCGCCACCGCCCAGCGTACCCACCGCAGCCCCTACCGCAGCGATTGCGCCCTTGGTTGCCCCGCGCGCAACCACTTCCTTCTTGTCGAGCACATACACCCCGGCCAGTCCCGGGGTTTTCTGGGGATCGAAGACCATGCCGCGCATCTCGAACTCTAGCCCGGTTGGCGTAATGCCATGCGTGACCACCATCTCCATGCGCTTCGTAATGTTGTTAAGCGCCTTGTCCGCAAACAACACCGTGCCAGCAGGTAGAGTGCGCCTATCGCCAATCACGTCGCGGGTCAGGGTCAGTTCCACCGAACCTGAATCGCCACTGGTTGTGTTGCGACCGAGCGAAGCATTCAGCCATGTGCCTAGCCGTACCCCAAAGGCCACGGTTGAATGCACCGCGTCCGCGACGATCGCCTGTCCACCAGACACAGCATTGGATCGAGGCGGTGGCGTGTAGAGGTTGGATGTATTTGACACACCTGATACTTCCGGCACACCCGTCACTTCCAATACACCCGGCGCAAGGGCTGCATCTGGCTTCTTCGCAACCCGCTTCTTCTTTGTAGTTGGCTTCTTCACTGCGGTCTTGGCGCCAGTACCGTGCTTGCTGCTCCCGTACTTGCTACTCCTGGTCGAGTCGTTTGGCAAAAGAGAGCCTAACGAGCCAGTATTTGCGCGGCCTTGCCGCAGCAACACTTCACGGTCTTTGTCGGCAGCCGCTCCACGCAATTCATCCGCCGTGACTGCAACAGCAGACGAAGCATAGAGGCAGGCAAAACCGATCAGCAATAGTCTTACCATTGCGCCTCCACCATTCCCTTGTCAGTTACGACTTGCAGGCGCAGCAAGTTATTTGGGTTGAGTGCAGAACCCAGCACGGTAATTGCGCCCTGCACTTCCTGGTTAGGTTGTACTCGCGTGGGCACGTCTTTGGCCGACTCGATAGGCCGCACTTGCTTGGTGTCGGCATCAACGGAAAATAACCTGGCATCAAGGATGGTCAAGCCTTTGCTGCCGCTATCGGCCTCGACGTTGAACAAGTAGATGGAATAAGGATCGTAGTTCACTACCTGGTCAACGTACAACACAATGGAGTCGCCGTTGGGCAACTTCAAGCGGCTCTCTTCTTTGATGCGCTTGGTGTCCGGCTTCTTGATGGCCAGTCGGCCAACACGCGCGATGGCTTTTTGCTCTGCGGTCGCATCCAGCTCTTCAAACTTTTTCTTGTATTCCTGCTCCAATGCCGCCGTGCGCTGAGCGATGCTCTGTTGAATCAATTCCTCACGCGCCTCATTGGTCAACGTGAAAACAATATCGCTGTAATGCTTGCTCAGGTCATTTGTGGTTCTCAGCTCGACGCTGATTTCATAGCCCGCAACCGACACGAACACATTGCCCAGCATACTGCCTTCACTTCTAACTGGTGCTGTGATCACAAAATAATTGCGCCCTTTCTCCCGCCCGTTCACGAAGGCCGGATTCGTGATGTTCAGTGTGAACGGCACATAGGAATCCTGCTCGTCCAGGATGAAAGGAAAACTGAAGCGTGTGCCCAAGTCCGGTACCACATAGACCGTCAACGTGGTTCGTTTGTGCAACTCAACCGACTTGGCGCGTGGTTCAGCGTAAGCCGTGTTGATAGCGAACAAAAGCGAACACAGCGCGAGGGTTGGAAGTATGCGCATCAGTTGTCCTTTCTGGTCAAAATGACTAAACCACTCGTATTGGTGGTGTTACGCGCCACCGCCTCGGTTTCAAGTGTGACATCAAAAGGCTTGGCAACCGGACCCGTGCCCGCGTCGATCACGATGTGGCCAGTGAGGCGCACCTGGGCATTCAGGCCGCGCCGCTCAACAATACGCGCGCCATCATTTGGGGCGAACTCAAGCCAGGATCTGGCTTTTGCATTCTCCACACGCGCCAGATAATTGTCGGTCTTGATGGCCTGCTGAGTGATGCCCAGCAACTCCGGCCCCATCATGTTCATGGC
>Ga0209824_10000966_pt1 | contig 17242 bp, 15 predicted proteins | sample VDWuncwatermetaG_FD_184124 | JGI IMG/M metagenome (GOLD analysis project Ga0209824, IMG submission 184124) | Wastewater microbial communities from Netherlands to study Microbial Dark Matter (Phase II) - VDW unchlorinated drinking water (SPAdes)... ... | reverse complement strand
CGTCTTGTCGAGCCCGGCGCGCTGCATCGCGTGCGCGGCCGTGATGTTGACGCGGGTTTTTGATTTGGGCGCCGGAGCGGGGGCCGCCTCGGCCACGGGAGCCGCCTCGGGCATGGGGGCGGCGGCGGGGGCCATGGGAACGGCGGGAACCTTGGCGGCGGACGCGCGCTTAGCGACGACGGGCTTGACGGAAACGGGCGCGAGCGCCGCGGCGGGCGCGGACTTCGGCGCGTCCTCGCCGGCCGCCCCGGTATCGACGGAGCCGACGAGCTGCACGGTGAGCCCGGCCTTGGTCGTGCCGACCTTATAGCCGGCCATCTTGACGAGATCCATCACGACGCGGGTGATCAGGCGCGGAGATTTTTCGAACTGGCTCGAGCGCACGCCGGCGAGAAACGAGCCCTTCCCCTTGGCGGACTGGGTCGGCCCTTCGTGCTTGGTGTCGAGAAGCTCCATCACGAGGCGTGGAGGCGTCTGGGTCAGAAAGCTGTTGTACAAAACGGCGCTGCTGAGCTTGATCGTGACGAGATCGTCGGACACCTCGATCCCCTGAAAGGCGACCGGCGCCGCGGCGGCGTCGGCGGCGAAGGCCGGGATGACCCCCGCGGGAGCGGCGAGGAGGGCGGCGAGCACCGCGGACAGGGCTTTCTTCAGTTTATGATTGATCATAGATTCTCCGCGGCTTAAGGCTTCTCCTTGTCTTTCTCATCTTCGCCGAGACGAAACACCTGGACGTCCTTATCGGGCGTGATGAGCTCCACGGTCTTCTGTTTGAGCCTGATGCCCCCGGTGACGCCGGGGACCAGCTTGTTGCGTTCGTTGTAAAGCTTGCCGCCGCGCAGTATGTAGGTGCCCCCGGTCTCAGCCGTGAACAGCGCGTAGTCGGTCTTCGAATCCCGCATAATGCCGCGCAAAGCCATGCCGTGAATGTCCACGACTTCGGGGCCCGCCTCCTTCGAATCGTCGTCGCGCCTCGCGCTTCGCACGCCCATCGCGGCCGGCAGGAACGGATCCCGTACGCGGTCCCCGGTGTAGATGCTCGAAACTGTCTGCGTCGAAACGCCGATCGAAAGCTGCGCGGCGGAGGTCGAAACCGCGACGGCGGCCGGCGACGGAGCCGGCCCCGCGGAAGCGGGGCCGGCCGTCGCGAGGAGTAAAGCGATGGAGAGCGTGATCATCCTTTATACTGGTACGAGAGGAGCATAAACGTCACGGTCAACTCGCCCTCGGCGTTCGCCGACGGATAGTTGATGTCCCTCACGTTGAAGATGCGCTCCTCGAGGGCGAGCGCGGCGAGGAACCGTCCGATATTGTGGTAGGAGCCCTGGATGGACAACGGGTAAGCGAGCTCGGTGAAGTAGGTTTGGCTCTTTTGCGAGCCCTGCGAGAAGCTCTTGATGACGACGCGATTCTTCTGCGCGAGCGACGAGATCGCCAGCAGGATGTCGGGAACGGACTTCGTCTTCGGCAGCCGCTTTTCCGCCTCAGCCGCGCGCTCGTTGAGGCTCGCGATCTCGGCCTGAAGGCGCTCGAGCCGGGCCGCCTGCTGCTTCGCCTTCACGATCTTAGCCTCGATCTCCTCGATCTTGGCCGTCGCCTCGGCCTTGGCCTGCGCGATCGGCAGCCAGAAGAATTTCACGTAGACGCCGATGAAAACGACGAACAGCACGGCGCCGACGCCGATGTATTGCTGCTGCTGCTTCGAGAGTTGAATGGCCATGTTATTTGCTCGTGTACGTCGCCGTCAGCGCGAAGGCATAGGCGGTGAGGCCCGAGGCGGTCACATTCCCCAGTTCGACCATGCCGAACTTGGGGTTCTTCTCCATGGTCTTGATCCAAGCCGCGATGTCTTCGTTGGAATTAGCGATGGCGGTAATCGTTAGCTTGATCGCGCCGGGCGACATGCTCCCCGCGACCATCGAATTGACGCGAACGCCGCCCGGCACCGTGCGGGCGAACTCCGACATAAAAACGGGGTAATAGGCTCGGCCAAGCAGCAGATCCTCGATGACCGCGAGGCGCGCGCGCACGGCGGCGGCGGCTTTCTCAAGCTCCTCGACCTGCTTGACGACGGCGTCCAGGCGCTTGAGCTCGGCCTCGTCCGCGGCCAACGTGATCTCGAGCGTATGCTTGCCGTACCAGTGGCCGAAGGAGACGACGACGAGTACGAGACCCAAGAGGCCGCCCAAAACCGCGCCCTGCAGCAAAAGCTGCCGCTGCTTGGCTTTGGCCAGGAGCTCCGCGGGAGTCAGGTTAACCTTGATCATCGCGCTTTATTCCCAGTCCCTGTTCTGCCTCAAGGCCAATCCCGCCGCCACGCCGAACGAGGCGGCCAGCGCCTCCGGCACGGCGTCGCCGCCCTTCGCAAACGAAAAAGGACTGAGCACGGACACCGGAACCTTCAGCTCCTGCGCGAGGTGCTTATCGAGATTCTTCAGCCGCGCGGTGCCGCCGGAGAGCATGATGCGACCGATCGACCGGTCCGGGCCCTGCGACAGGTAAAAGTCGACGGAGCGATGAACCTCCGCGACGAGGTCGCGTGCGACCTGCCCGACGGCCTGCGAAACGCCCAAGCCGTCGCGATCCCCGTCGGCGAGGGCCTTCTCCTTCTCGGCGGGGTCGACGAATACGCCGCGCGAGTGCTTGAGCTCCTCGGCCTTGGCCGCATCGCACTGAAAGGCCTTCATGATCGCCTTCGTCATCGTGTTTCCCGCGATGAACATGTCGCGCACGACGCGGGTGACCCCATTCTCCACGATCGACAGGTTCGTGACCATGTGGCCGATATTGAGATAAAGCGTGGCGCCCGGGCCTTCCTTCGCGTCGCGGATCTTCTCATGGACGTTCTCGAGCGCGAAGCTGTCCACGTCGATGATCGTGGGGGTCAGCCCCGCGCCCTGAAGAATCTCAAGGCGCTGGGTCACGAGCTCGCGCTTGGCCGCGACGAGCACGGTTTCCATCTTTTTTTGACCGTCCTCGACGATCTCGCTGAGAATATGGAAGCCGAGCTGGACCTCATTGATATCGAAAGGGATGAACGGCTCGGCCTCGGTGGCCAGGGTCGCCTGAAGCTCTATTTTCGTCAGGCGCGGAAATTTGACGTACCGCACGATGACCGCGTTGCCGGAGAGCGAGGTCGAAGCCTCCTTCAACTTGACGCTCTTCTCGATGAAGAAGGCGCGCAGCGCGTTGACTGCGGCCGACTTCTTCTCGTCGGGCCCCGCGTCGACCTTCGCGCCGAAGGGCAGATGTCCCCAGGCCTTCAGCTGGTAAGCGCCGGCCTCGAGCTTGAAGAGGACGACCTTGATCGCGTAGGCGCCGATGTCGACGCCGACGACGTCCTTGGGACCAAGGAACATCTCCGCGAGCCCTTTGAGGGCCCCGATCTTATCCTTGACCTCTCCGAGCTTAGGCATTTATCTCCTTGCGGCAGACTACCGGCCATTAAAAAAGCGCCGACGCCCCCCCGATTTCCCGGGAGGTCGGACTCGGCGCGTTTTGTAACAGCATCGATTTATAACAGGTTTCCCCATCCTTGTCAAGGCCTCGTCAAAAAATGACTACCTCGGAGGAGATGGGGAGCCGGCGCTATTTAGTATAATCTTGTCATGAAGTCCCTGCTGTTCGACTTTGGGGGGACCCTCGACGCCGACGGCACCACCTGGCTCGAGCGTTTCCACCCCCTTTATAAGGAAGCCGGCCTCGACCTCCCCGCGGAACGCCTGGACCGAGCCTTCTACGATTCGGACGACAACCTCCCCGCCCGCCACGCCCTCAAGGGTCTCGACCTGGCCCAAACCGTGCGCCTGCAGGTGACCGACGTCATCATGGCCGTGGCGCCGGACCGCCGCGAGCTCATCGATCCAATCGCCGGGCGATTCGTCGACGACTGCCGGGCCCAGTTCAAGCGTCTGACGCCCGTGCTCGAGCGGCTGTCCAAGCGCTACCGGCTGGGGATCGTCTCCAACTTCTACGGGAACCTCGAAGGCATACTCGCCGCCGAAGGGCTGCGACCGCTCTTCTCCGTCGTCGCCGACTCCGGCGTCCTGGGCGTGACCAAGCCCGAGGCCGCGATTTTTCTGCACGCGTGCAAGGCCGTAGACGCCGCGCCCTCGGACTGCGTGATGGTCGGGGACTCGATAAAACGCGACATGGCGGGCGCCGCGGGCGTGGGCATGAAAAGCGCGTTGATTTCAGCGGCGGCCAAGCCGCCAAAGGCAGGCCAGGATTGGACGATACGCTCGGTTCTCGATCTCGAGGGGATCCTAGGATGAAGGCCGGGATCATCGCCGCGGGAGAAGGCTCACGCCTGGCATCCGCCGGCGAAATAAAGCCGATGATCCGCGTAGCGGCGAAGCCGCTCATCTATTGGGTGGTCGGCGGATTGCGCTCGGCGGGGTGTAAAGACATCGTTGTTTTGACGAACTCGCGCGGGGGCGCCGTGGGTCCCTATTTGACCGCCGCGTTTCCCGACGTGACATTCGATTTCGTGACGGCCGACACGGCCTCGTCGTTCGAGTCGTTCCGGCTCGTATCGAAACGGCTGGCGGAAACGGCAACGAATGGAGAATTCGTGGTCAGCACCGTGGACGCGTTGATCAAGACGGACGACGTTAATTTGTTCATCGCCAAATGCCGGGAAGCGAAAGCGACCGCCGGATTGGCTTTAACACGGCACGTCGACGACGAGAAACCCTTGTGGGCCGACATCGACGCGAATGGCCGCGTAACGGCGCTCGGCGACGACGCGAAGCGCAAGAACGCCGTAACCTGCGGCCTTTATTACATGACGCGATCGGCCGCGAGCCGGCTTCCCGGCGCCGACGGATATTCACGACTTCGTGATTTTTGGCGGGGACTCGTCGCCTCAGGCGAGGCTGTCATGGGCATAACCCTCTCCAAATCTCTCGATATCGACCGCCCCGAAGACCTCGCAGCCGCCGAATCATTTCTTACCGCGGAGACGAAGCGATGAAAGCTCTTGGCATCTTGCGTGAAATCCAGAATTCGCCCGGCCGAGAGTCCGACGACGCCCTCGTGCTGAAGGCCGTCATGGACCAGCTCTCGATCCTCAAGACCGAGGTCACGGTCATGACGCCCGAGGAGTTCGACGGCGCGGACGTCGCGGGCTACGATCTGATCGTGCCGATGTGCGAGACCTACCCCCGGCTCATGCGCCTCAAGAAGATCGAAGCCGAGACCGGCGTCGTGACGGTCAACCCCGCCGATTCCGTCCTCGGCTGCTATCGCACGCGCATGCTCGAGTCCTTCGCCAAGACCCCCGGCCTGTCGTATCCCTCGACCGAGGTGCGGCGCACGACCGCCGACGCGAACCGGAAAGCCCCCGGGTTCGAGGCCGACGGCGGCTGGTGGCTCAAGCGCGGCGACGTGCACAACACCTGCGCCTACGACGTGGTCTTCGCGAAGGATTGGGATGAAGCCGAGAAGATCCGCCGCGAGTTCGAGAGCCGCGAGATAAAGGATCTCGCGATCCAGCGCCACACCGACGGCGACCTCATCAAGTTCTACGGCGTCGGCCCGGGCCAGTGGTTCACCTGGTTCTACCACGATCCCTCGACCGCGCGCCGCCTGCCCTTCGAGCTCGAGGACCTCGCCGCGCAGGCCGAGCTCGCCGCGCGGGCCGTGAAGGTCGAGGTGTTCGGCGGGGACGCCATCGTGACTCCTGCCGGAAAGATTTATATCATCGACATCAACAGCTGGCCCAGCTTCGCGCGCGTGCGCGCCGAAGCCGCGGTCCAGATCGCCCGCCGGCTCCGGCTTCGCCTCCGTCAGGTCGCCGGCAGAAAAGGATAAACGAAATGACCCCGCAGACTTTGACGGACGCTCCCTATTCGGCCGGTCCGAAATCGAAGGCCCTTTTTCAAGAGGAGCAGGAGTACATCGCCCCCGGACTGCAGACCATCGCGCTGTACGCCCAGCTCGCCATCGACGGCGGCAGCGGCGCGTCGCTGCGCGACGTGGACGGCAAGGAATATCTGGACCTCGTCGCCGGGATCGGCGTCGCCTCGCTGGGCTACGGCCACCCCGAGTGGGCCAAAGCCATCGGACTCCAGGCCGCGAAGACCGCGGTCGGCTCCTTCACCTCGCCGCACCGCGTGAATTTCCTCAAGACCTTGGCCTCCGTCACGCCGAAGGGTCTAACCCGTTGCCAGCTCTACTCCTCGGGCGCCGAGGCCGTCGAGGCCGCGCTGCGCCTCGCCAAGTCCAAGACCGGCAAGTTCGAGGTCATCGGCTTCTGGGGCGGCTTCCACGGCAAGACGCAGGGCGTGATGGGATTGCTGAATGACGGATTCAAGAACGGCTACGGCGCGACGGCGCCGGGGCTGCATCTCTCGCCTTATCCCGACAGCCGCAACTGCCCCTTCGGCACGAAGGGCGAGCACGACTGCGGCGCGCACTCCCTCGACTTCCTGAGAGAAAAGATCAAGCGCGAGACGACGGGCGCGGTCGCCGCGATCATCATCGAGCCGGTGCAGGGCACGAACGGCAACGTGATCCCGCCGGCGGGATTCTTCAAGGGAGTGCGGGACATCGCCAAGGAGATCGGAGCGATATTCATCTCGGACGAGATGATCACGGGCTTCGGCCGCACGGGCAAGATGTTCGGGTGCGATCATGAGGGGGTCATCCCCGATATGATGACGATCGGAAAAGGTTTTGGCGGAGGATTTCCGGTGTCGGGGGTGGTGACGAGCAGCGAATTAGCGTCGGCCAAGCCTTGGTCGAATCCTTCCGGCTCGTCATCGAGCTACGGCGGCAATCCATTGGCGTCGGCGGCCTGCGACACGACCCTCCAGATTATTTTGCGGGATAAATTAGTGGAAAACGCCGCGACGGTGGGCGCGGCGATGCTTCAACGCCTCACTGAGATTCAAAAACAGCAGCCGCTGATCGGCTCACTCCGCGGTCGCGGGCTCATGATCGGCGTCGATCTGGTTAATCCGAAGGACAAAAAACCTCTCGACAAGTCCGTCTGTCGCGAGATTTTTGAAGAGGGGTTAAAACGCGGCGTTCTCACGATGGCGTACAACCCTTCGCTGCGCATCAATCCTCCGCTGGTGATCACGGAGAAGCAGGCGTTGGATGGCCTCGACCTCATGGCCGAAGCGATGAAGGTCGTCGCGAAGAGGCGAAGCCTCTGAGCAAGATTCAACGCGTCGCTCTCGTCGGCTTCGGCGCCATCGCCGAGGGCGCCCATCTGTCGGCTTTGCGCTCATGCAATGTTGCCGTGGATGCTGTCTGTGAGCCCTCGCCATTGCGCCGCGAAGCGGCGAAAAAGTCGTTGCCGTCGGCGCGCGTCTACGAGACGCTCGATTCGTTGCTGTCGGCGGAGAAATCGCTCGACGCCCTCATCGTTTGCTCTCCGCCAAGCTATCACGGAAGCGGAATTTTGGCGGGGATTCGCGCCGGCATCCACGTCTTGTGTGAAAAGCCCCTGACGCTGGACCCCGAAATCTTCGCGCAAATCCAAACGGAGTCCGCTTCGCGGAACGTTTGCGTGTACTCGATCAACAACTGGGCCTTCTCACCTCAATGGTCGCGCTTGTTGGAGGTCGCCGCGTCAGGACGCTTGGGTGCGATACGACATGTTGATATTCGCGTGCTTCGCACGCGTCCATCCGTTTCGGCTTCGCCGAACGACTGGCGGCGCGACCCGGCCATTTCAGGCGGCGGCATTTTCGTGGATCACGGCTGGCACAATCTCTATTTGATGAGACGGCTGCTGGGCCCCGAACTTTCTATTGTCGACGTCGTCCTTCATCCTAAAAATTCCGTGGACGACGTGGCGACCGCGTTGTTCGCGGCTGCCGCCGCGTCCGGCACCATGCACCTCTCCTGGCGCGCGGGCGAGCGCTCGAACTCCGCCTTCGTGACGGGTGAAAAAGGCTCCGCGGAGCTTCGCGACGACGAACTCATCATCAAGGCCGAGGGCGTCGAAGAGAGCGTCAAGTTCCCCGAGAAGCTTTCAGGCGGCTCCGCGCATCCCGAATGGCTTGCCGCCATGTGGCCGTCCTTCGAGGCCGAATGCGGCGGCGTCAGACGGGGCCAAAATCTGACCGAGGCTGAATTTTGCCTTGCTTCAATCCGACATGCCTACACGGAGGCCGCGCGTGCCTGATTCGGCTCTGTTCACCCGCGCGATCCTCTGGGTCGCCCACCCGCAGCTGCTCTGGCAGCGAGCCGGAGGCATGCTCGTCGTCGAGCGCCAGCTGTTCACCGCCGCGCGCGCCGGCATCAAATCCGTCTACATCGCGCTGCCCGAGCCGGACGCGGCGCTGCGCGCCTCGCTGCGCATCCCGCCCGGCCTCGAGACGCGCTGGGTGACCAAGGGCCAGACGGCGGTGGACGAATGCGAGCCCCCCTACCTGGGGCTCTCCGCGGATCATCTCATCCGCGTCGAGACTTTGGCCTTCATCGCCCGGCAGAATTTCCCGGCCTCCGTCAGCTACGAGGACGCCTCCAACCTGAGCGTCGTCCAGGTCGTGCTCACTCGCGAGGACTCGATCTCGCGCGTCAAGCAGCCCCTGCCCGACGGCTCCTTCAAACGCCTCGAGGCCCCGCTGTCGCAGGGCCCGATCGTGGACTGGCTGATGGTCGCGGGAGCCAAATCCCAGGACGGCTTCATGGCCCGACACTTCGACCGCCACCTCTCGCTGGCCGCCAGCCGCGCCCTGCTCGACAGCACGGTCACCCCGAATCAGATGACCGTCTTCAGCACGATGATCGGCCTTATCGGAACCGCCTTCTTCCTGGGCGACACGCGCCTGGCGTACGTGACCGGCGCGCTGCTGGTCTGGCTCCACTCGGTGCTCGACGGCTGCGACGGCGAGCTCGCGCGCGTGCGCTTCCAGGAAAGCCCCTTCGGCTCGGACCTCGACTTCTGGGGCGACAACCTCGTCCACCTCTCGCTCTTCACCTGCCTCGGCGTCGGCTTCTGGCTCGGCGGCAACACCCACACTTTGCTGCTCGCCGCCGTGGCCGACGCGGGCGTGCTCGCCTCCGCCTGGACCGCCTGGAGCCACCGCCGCGCCCAGCGCGCGGAGCGAAAGCGCACGCCCGAATCCGGCGTCGTCGACGTGCTCCAGGGCGACGGCTTCGAGTCCAAGCTGTCTCGCCTCGAGAACGCGCTGGCGCAGCGCGACTTCATCTATCTGCTCGTGGTCCTGGCCTTCGTGGACATGGTCTACGAGTTCCTCTGGGCCGCCGCCATCGGCGGCAGCCTTTTCTTCTTTGTCATGCTTTATCTCAGGAGAGTCAATCACAATGAACAAGCTCGCCAGCCGCATCCAGCCCGCTAAGGGCAAGCTCGGCATTTTGCTGCCGGGAATGGGAGCCGTTTCCAGCACCTTCATCGCTGGCGTGGAGCTCGTGAAGAAAGGCCTCGGCACCCCCGTCGGCTCGGTCACCCAGATGCAGGCGATCCGCCTCGGCAAGCGCTACGAGAACCGCTCGCCCCTGATCAAGGATTTCGTGCCCCTGGCCTCGCTCGACCAGCTCGTGTTCGGCGGCTGGGATTTCTTCACCGACGACATGTTCGTCGCGGCGACGAAGTGCGGCGTCCTCGACGCGGCCATGCTGGCGCCCATCAAGAAGGAGCTCGAGGCGATCAAGCCGATGTCCGCGATCTACGACGCGAACTACATCAAGAACATCAAGGCCGCCAGCCCCAAGAAAGGCAAGACCAAGATGGACCTGGCCGAGCAGGTGATGGCCGACATCCAGAGCTTCAAGAAGAAGAACGGCTGCGACCGCGTGGTCATGCTCTGGTGCGGCTCCACCGAGCGCCTGCCCGCTCCGTCAAAGTCCCATGAGGACCTTGAGTCCTTCGAGCAGGGCCTGCGCGACAACGATCCCGCGATCCCGCCTTCGATGATCTACGCGTACGCAGCGATCAAGCTCGGCATGGCCTACGGCAACGGCGCGCCGAACCTGTCGTGCGACATCCCCGCGCTGCTCGAGCTCGCGGAGCAGACGGGCTCGCCCATCTGCGGCAAGGACTTCAAGACCGGCCAGACCCTCATGAAGACCACGATTGCACCCATGCTCAAGGCGCGCATGCTCGCGCTCACGGGCTGGTACTCGACGAACATTCTCGGCAACCGCGACGGCGAGGTGCTCGACGACCCGGGCTCGTTCAAGACGAAGGAGCTCAGCAAGATGTCCGTGCTCGACACCATCCTCGAGCCCGAGCTCTATCCCAAGCTGTACGGCGACTTTCACCATAAGGTCCGCATCGACTATTACCCTCCCCGCGGCGACGCGAAGGAAGGCTGGGACAACATCGACATCCGCGGCTGGATGGACATGCCGATGCAGATCAAGATCAACTTCCTGTGCCGCGACTCGATCCTGGCCGCCCCGATCGTGCTCGACCTGGTCCTTTTCCTGGACCTCGCCAAGCGCGCGGAGCTCAAGGGCATTCAGGAGTGGCTGTCGTTCTTCTTCAAGAGCCCGCAGTGCCGCGAGGACCTCAAGCCCGAGCACGACCTGTTCATCCAGCACCTCAAGCTGAAGAACACGCTGCGCGTGCTGATGGGCGAGGAAGTCCTCGATCACTCGGGCCTCGACTACTACGACCCGTCGAAGACCGCCTCCGCGGCGCCGGCGCCCAAGCCGGTGGCGAAGAAGGGAAAGAAGGCGCTGGCGAAGGCTTAAATTAGCCGTCGGGTCGCAAGCGACCCGACGCGGATGCGGTGAGGAAATCCTCATTGCATCCAGAGCCGGGCGGGGGGAAACCTCCGCCCGGCTTCTTTTTTGTAAGCTGACGAATGCTCAAACTCCTCCCCCTACTCCTGGCGCTCAACGCCGCCGCGGCCGACAAGCCCCTGGTCCTCAAGACTCTCCATTCATACCTGCTCGGGGAGTACTCGAAGCCCGCCGTCGACCCCGACTTCACCGTCCTCGCCACGGCGGCCGAATCCTCGGTGAACGTATGGTCGCTCGAGACGGGACGACAGACCGGCCGCATCGACCTTCCGGCGGTCGAGAGCGCGGCGAAGGGAAATTCCGATTGGGTGCACGTCTATTCCGTGCGGCCGGACCTGAAATTGATTCTCCTCAGCACGCGCCACCTTTATCCCAACCCGAAATGGAAAGAAGGCGACAAAGGGTCGAGCATGAGTCGAGGCGTCCTTAAACTGTATCTGGCCTCCTTGGAAGATGGAAAAAAACCGAAAGAAATTTGGTCGTTCGACGGACCGTGCGCCAATTGGGGAGGGTTCATGCCGTTCGAATGTGCCCGATTGTTTCCTAACAGCTACATCCATCCCGACCGCGCCGAAGTACACGCCCGCGGTTTTCGCCACTACTCCGGTCATCTGACCGGGGTACGCTACGAGGGCATCTTCAATCTCGCGTTCGACCTGAATGGCAAGAAGCTCTTTGAAGAGACCATTCCTCGGAGGAACGGGGTCTTGGATCGGCCGGAGAAAAGCTACGCGCCTGGGTCCGCACAGCCGCCACTGTCCGTCAACAGCGACGGTCAGACCTGCGACGCGATGCGGGGCGAGAAGCGAGTGTCCTTTCTCGAGGGCTGCAGCGAGGCGGACTCGCCGTACATCGACAAGAACGCGGTGTTGAGCTGCGCCAACGGGACGTTCAAACAGTGGAACGCCGAGACCGGCGCTCTTATAACGCGCATAGAAACGCCGTCGCCCTCCAGGGATTGGTACGCGCTGGGCCAGGACTACTGTTCACAAAGCGCCGACGGACGAACCGTTTCAGTCCTACACAAAAAATCCGGCGGAGAAGTCCGGGTCGAAATTTGGAACGGGCCGTCCAGAAAGCTCCTCGCGGTCGGATCCGGCCTGACGGGCGTCGAGTCCTTCAAGCTTTCCCCCGACGGTCGCCGCGCGCTTGCCATCAAGACCGCAAGCGCCGAGCTCGTCGACCTCGGCCTCGAGGACGCCCCGTCCGCCGCCGCGGCCGCGGCCCCGGCGAAATTGGACGTCGACGCGCTTCCTTCCGTCTCGGAGAAACTCGACCCGGACGCGTTCGCGATCGTCATCGGCGTCGAGAAGTACCGGCAGGCGGGCGTGCCCGCCGTCGACTACGCCTCGCGCGACGCGAAGACGATGGCCGCGTATCTCGGCGCCATGGGCTTCGACGCCAAGAACGTCGCCGTCCTCACCGACGCCCAGGCGGGCAAGGTCGACTTCGACAAGCACTTCGGCAAATGGCTCAAGAACCGCGTCGGCCCCAAGTCTCGCGTGTTCGTCTACTACGCGGGCCACGGCGCGCCGAACCCGACGACGGGCGCGGGCTACCTGATGCCCTACGAGGCGGACCCCTCCTATCTCGACGAGACGGCCTACCCCGTCTCGCAGCTGTACGCCGAGCTGGCGAAGCTGCCGACCAAGGATGTGACGGTCGTGCTCGACGCCTGCTTCTCCGGCCAAGGCGAGCGCTCGCTGATCGCCAAGGGAACGCGTCCACTCGTCGCCATGCAGAAGACGCGCGGCCCCGAGAACGCCGCCGTCATCGCCGCGGCGTCGGGATCCCAGATCAGCGCGAGCGACCATGAGGCGCGCCACGGGCTGCTGACCTACCACCTGCTCGCGGGACTTCACGGCGGTGCGGACGACAACGGCGACGGGAAGATCACGACCGCCGAGCTCTTCAAGTACGCCGGTCCCGCCGTCGAGCGCGCGGCCAAGCTCCAGAACGTGGAGCAGACGCCGACCGTCTCGGGCGAAAACGGGCTCGCCGGCGAGCGCGTCTGGACCACACTCAAGAATCCTTAGGCGCGGTCAACTGCGTCCGGACGCACATGGTCGCTTTTTAGTCTGGCAGAGCCCGCGGCTCGGGGTTATACTTCGAGCGTGAACCCCTCGCGCGCCCTTCTTGCCGCCGTCCTCCTCTTTCCCGCCGCTCTCCAGGCCTCCGAGACCGATTCCCTGGACGCCCAATTCAGCGCCCTGAAGCAAAGGGCGAAAGCCTCCGTCGCCGCGTCTCAAGCGACCGCCGCGCAAGCCCCCCCGCAGCCGGCGCCGGTGATCGTCAGCGGCATAGACATGTCGGAGTTCCTGCGCCGCCTGGAGGACATGACGCTCGACACGACGGTCCTGCGCGGCCTGCTGGGACAGATCGGCGCCTCCTTCCGCCCTCCCACCGGCACGGCCAACGCGCAGTACGGCCAGGTTCTCAATCACCTATACCTGCCCGACACGCTCAAAGCGCCGGGCCGCAACGCGCTGCGCTACGACCTGAGGTCGAACGAGATCGCCACGGTGATCCATGAATTGACCCACGCCTCGGCCGACCATCTGGCGTCGTCGGACGCCGCGGACGGCAGCGCGGGAGCGGAGCATTACAAGGCGCTGCGGATCATCTCAGCACAGGTCCGCGACGGGCGCCTTCTAGCCCGCTACCCGAACACGAAGGCCGACGAGCTGGCGGGCTATTACCTGGGCTGCGCCGTGGCCGACCTCGCCGACACGATCACCTTCCTTAAGGCCTACAACCTCGGCATGGCCAAGCCGGCCGACCGCGAGGAAGCCGAACGCCTGGGCGGACGCATGCTCAATTTCGACGAGAAGACCGGAGGCCAGACCCAGCCGGCACCCACCTCCTGGTCGCAGACCCTCCGCCGCCAGCTGGGCGACTGCTCGGTGGGAGGCGAAGCGCAGTTCGAGGGCAACCCGATCGGCGTCGAGCCCGACTTCGGGGCTAAGGGGCTTTTGTTCCAGGGAGCGCTCGGCCTCAAGCCCCCGCTCTCGGCCCGGGACCTCGTCAAGCGCCTCAACGACCCGGCTCGCGCGAGCGCGGGCCTCGCGGCCCTGCGACGCGAGCTCTACGAGGCGCGCCTCCAGAACGCGGCCGCCGCCAAAAAATAACGAAACCCTCCGCCTCCTCCCCGCGTAATGCCTGGTGAACGCAAGCGGACAAGGAGAGCGTCATGAGGATAATGTTGGCGATGGCGGCGTTGGCGTGCGCGTCCGGGGCGAACGCCTCCGCGGGCGCTCCGGCGAGGTCGTTTCCGGCGGCGGGCATCACCGCGCTGAGCGTCGACGCGCCCGCGGGTAACGTCGAGGTCTCGGCCGGGGGCGACGGCCTCGAGGTGGAACTGACCAATTTCGATCCCGCGCGCTGCTCCCTGACGTTGGCGTCGAAGGACGGGGTCTTGCTACTCAAGGCCTCCACCAAGTCCCGCTCGACCCTCCTGCGCAAAGGCTGCGCGGCGGGCTTCAAGGTAAACGTGCCCGCCGCGCCGGCCGCCGGCGGCGAACCGGGGGCAGGTTCGGCCTTGTTCGACGGCCTCTCCGGCCGAGCCCAGTCCTAAGTTGCCTCTTATAAGGAAAAGCGGGCCCCCAGGAAGGGGGCCCGTCGTATTTAGTATACTGGCCTTTCCGGTGAAAAGCCTCCTTATGAGCGTTATCGCCGCGGCCGTGCTGTCGTCGTCGGCTCTGGGTCAGACGGTGTCCTCCGGGACGCCGCCCTCCCCCGAACTGCCGTCGGTTTCCACCGAAACCGCAGCCGCCGCGCCTATGGTCTCGACTCCGACCGCCGTCTCGGTCGGGTCTTCGACCGAGACTTTGTCCGTCTCGACGACCGCGCAGCCCCTGCCGGGCCTCGCGACCGACTACTTTACCCCCGCCGTCTCCACGGCCGCGGCCGTCGAGCCGGCGTCCGGCGTGGTCCCCCGCCCCTGGGTGATCGGCGACATCAAGTCCGACGGGCTCAAGAACACCAAGCTCTCCACGATCCGCGGCGCCATCAAAGGCCGCAAGGGCGACCTGTATGATCGCCCCGACCTCGACAAGGACATCCAGTCCCTCCTCGGCCTCGGCCTGTTCGAGCGCGTCGGCGCCGAGATCACCTTGCTCGACAAGAAGGTCCCGGATCACTTCCTCAAGGCCGCCGGCGCCGACCGCCAGGTCCTGCTGAACTTCGTCGTCAAGGAAAAACCGGTCATCAAGAAGATTCGTTTCGAGGGCAACAAGAAGCTGTCCCGGGGCGCCCTCGCCGACCTCCTGACCCTCAAGAATAAGGACCCTCTCGACCGCACGAAGCTCGACGAGGATCGCGACAAGGTGGTCGCGAAGTACCACGAGAAGGGCTTTCTCGACGCCTCCGTCGATTACGAGGTCCTGACCGACACCAAGGCCGTGACCGTGGAGCTGGTGTTCAAGGTCGCCGAAGGTCCCAAGTCGCGCATCGAGCTCGTCGAGCTCGGCGGGGTCACCGCGTTCAAGCGCAAGGTTCTTCTGAAGCTCATGAAGAACAAGCGCAAGAAGGTCTACTTCGCCGCCGACCTGCCCGAGGACGTCAAGAAGATCGAGGCGCACTACAAGAACAACGGCTATCTCGACGTCGTCCTGTCGAGCGCGCTCGTCACCCTGAGCGCCGACAAGACGCGCATCAACATCGCGCTCGGCGTGACCGAGGGCCGCTCCTACCGCTTCGGCAAGACGAGCTTCACCGGCAATCTCATCTACACCTCGAGCGAGGTCGCCAAGGTCGTCGAGTACCGGGAAGGCAAGATCTTCAGCCAGGAGAAGTTCGACGAGACGATCCGCGCCATCCAGGAGCTCTACTCCGACCGCGGCCGCCTGCGCACGCGGATCACCCCGGTCAAGACCTTCGACGCGAAGGCCGACCGCATGGACGTCCGCTACGAGATCGTCGAGGGCCCCATCTCCTATATCGGCCACGTGGACGTCGAGGGCAACAAGGCGACGAAGACCTTCGTCCTGCGCCGCGAGATCGTCATCAAGCCCGGCGATATGTTCCGTTCCTCGCGCGTGCGCCGCTCGATCGAGAAGATCCGCAACCTCGGATTCATCGACGACGTGGATCTGGACCTGCAGCCGACCCCCTCCGACAACGACAAGGTCGACCTGACCTTCGACGTCACCGAGGGCAAGCCCGGGGTTCTGACGGCGGGCGCGGCGTACTCGTCGGTCGACGGCCTGATCGGCACCCTGTCGCTTCAGCACCTGAATCTGTTCGGCCGCGCGCAGCGGGGCTCGATCCAGTGGTCCTTCGGCCGCCGCGTCCAGGATTACTCGGTGAGCTGGACCACCCCCTGGCTCGGCGAGAGCCCGACGAGCCTGGGCCTCGACGCCTACAACACGCGCCGCATCAATCCCTTCGACACCTCGCTGTCCGCCTACGTCGAGCGGCGCACCGGCGGCTCCATCCGCCTTGGGCCCCGGTTCGAGGAAGACAAGTATCAGCTGAACCTGACCTACGGCCTGGCCCGGATCTCGATTGAGAACGTGCAGGACCAGTTCCGGGGCACGCTGTCGGAGGGCACGAGCATCCAGTCGTCGTTTTCCGCGGAGTTCTCCCGCGACACGCGCGACAGCATCTGGGACCCCGCGAAGGGCACCCGCCACGGCATCGGCATGCAGCTCTCGGGCGGCCCGTTCCAGGGCGACATCCACTTCTTCAAGCCGAGCGTCACGAACCAGGCGCACTACACGATGTTCACCGTCGAGGACTGGCCCTTCGTGCTCTCGGGCTACCACCGCGCCGGCTACGTGACCCAGTTCAATGAAACGCCCTACGTACCCGTCCAGGACCGCTTCTACATCGGCGGGCAGGACTCCCTGCGCGGCTACTCCCCCTCCGGCGAGGCCGGCTTCCCGCAGGGCGGCAAGATCTACAGCGTGGCCAACGTCGAGTTCGGCTTTCCCCTCGCGCGCGAACGGAAGAAAACGATCGTCAAGTTCGTCATGTTCGCCGATGCGGGCGGCTCCTGGGACCGCGTGCGAGACGTGTCCGGGAAAATCGGCTCCAACACGCGCGATATCAAAACCGACATTGGCTTCGGCCTGCGCTTCGTGACACCCGCCTTTCCGATCCGGCTCGATTACGGCTACGGCCTCAACCACCGCAGCGGCGAACGCCTGTATCAAATCAACTTCGGCCTAGGACCTCTCTTCTAATGAAACGAATCGCTCTCCTATCTCTATGCGCCGTGCTGCTGTCCTCCGCCATCCCCGCGCGGGCCATCGAGCTGTCTCTGGAGGAAAACCGGGCCGAGCGCGGCAGCGTGGGCTTCGTGGACATGCGCCGCCTGTTCACGGCGAGCCCCGACGCGTCGCGCGCGCGCGAAGGCCTCGAGGAGCTCGTCCGCCAGGCCGAGGAGCGGGTCAATTCGAAGAAATCCGATGTGCTGCGCTTGCGCATGGAGGTGGGAGCGCTGAAGGTCGAACGCGAGGAGCTCGCCAAGTCCACGCCGACGGCGTTGGCGCCCATCCTAGCGCCCGCCCCC
>Ga0209824_10000962_pt1 | contig 17263 bp, 19 predicted proteins | sample VDWuncwatermetaG_FD_184124 | JGI IMG/M metagenome (GOLD analysis project Ga0209824, IMG submission 184124) | Wastewater microbial communities from Netherlands to study Microbial Dark Matter (Phase II) - VDW unchlorinated drinking water (SPAdes)... ... | reverse complement strand
CGACCGGTCTATACGACCGGACATTCGTAACCCACGTCTTCAGATTGAAGTCCGGGTGCCCCTTGATATCTCTTTTGATATCTTCAGCATGCGATTTTTGCAGCGTCTTTATTTCTTTTTCCAATTGCTCTTCCGTTACTGCTTCAAACTGATTTAAATCGATTTTTTCATTTTTTAATTTTTTGACAAATAAATCTATAACGGCTTCCTTTGCTATTTTACTTCCATTTAAATAACCCAAAACTTCTTCAAAATCCTGCTCTTTTAATTTTGATGAATCGAGATTAAACCGTGTTTTAATTTCTTTAGGAATGTTGATTAGGATATTTGCAATTGTTAATGACTCAATTTTATTGAATTTTTTTACAAATAATTCAAAATTCTCATTTTCAATTAATTCTTTTGCCAAATCTTTTGGAATTTTATATTTTTTCTCAAATTCATCAATCTTATGAATCAATAACTTCGGCAATTCCTTCATTAATTTTTCAATATATTTTTTTTCTATTTTAATAGGCAATAAATCTGTTTCCACATACATCCTTGCAGCGCCAGGAATTGGCCTTAAAAAACTCGTAGTAAGGTCTTGCTCTGCTTTCCTAACTTCAGGATTTAATTTCCTGCCTTCATTAATCGATTTTAGTTGTCTATCAATCTCATAATCAATGACATTAGGTATGTTTCTTAATTCCTGAAATCCTTTAATTTCTGTTCTGGCGCCTCCTTTAATGGAAATATTGACATCTTGTCTTATTGTTCCAATGCCTCGTTTGATGCCTTCTACGCTTCTCAAAATCATGCCGATATGTCCAGCAACTTCCTTGGCGTGCTCTGGCTCTTGAATAGAAGCGTCGGTAGCAATTTCAATCAAGGGAATGCCCAACCTGTCAATATTATATTTTACATATTCTTTTGTTTCTTCGACTTTTTGCGCAGCCTCTTCTTCCAGACATATTGTTGATATTTTGATTTTTCCTTGAGAGGTTTCAACATAACCATCCAGTGCAACTAATGCAGTTCTCTGGAAGCCAGTTGTATTGCTCCCATCAACTACAGTTTTCCTCATTACTTGTACCTCATCAACTATTTTCGCATTTAATAGCAAAGCAACTCTAATCACTATCTCCAGTGCCTCACCATTTATTAAATATGGCGGTGTTTCGTCTAATTCAACGAGACAAGTGTTTGCCCTGTGCCCTTCGTAAATAAAATATTTATTTTTATCAGTTTCAAATATTGCAGCAATGTCAATTTCGCCTGTTTCTCCCATAACCGCTCTTAAACGCCTTTTTATTTGATAATCAGGAGGACTTTCTACTTTTATAGAAGGACATCTGCAAAATAGCTTATAATTTCCTATTTGCTGATGAATTTCTAAGCCGCATCTAAATCCAAGTTCTTGATAGTTTAATTGCATTTTTAGTTTTTTATTTTTAATGTGCATACGTTAATTCAAAAATGATTTAAAATTAATTTAATACAAAAAAGCCTTTTCATCAGTTCTCTCACTTATTTCTCCTGCATAATTTGCAAGCATCATTTTCCTAACTTCTCCAATTTTATATGTATGCCCAAGAACCCAACCAAGTTTTACATAGGCTGTTTCTGGCAACATATCTTCAGCAAAGATGCAGTCCAATTCAATTGAAAGCTTTCTTAAATTTGTGTAAACATATGGATGAACCCTGCCGTAAATTGTTTGTGTGGAGATAACAATAGAAACATTCTTGTCAATCAATTTTTTCAATTTCCTAATCAGCGAGTATTTCGGGTTGATTGTTGGGACATGGCCAAGCGCAGTCGCCGCAATTACAAGACCTTCATACTTCTTCTTTAGATAATAATCAAATATGTCTGGTTCCATGCCAGGATAAACATGAACCAGAGCAATTTTTTTTTCAAATTTATCATCAACAATAACTTTGTTGTTATTTCTCTTAGCGTAATTGTCATTCAGAATTTCAATCTTGCCGTCTTCAAAAACTTTCGCCAAAGGCAGTTCATTTATCGGACGGAAAGCATCCCTTCTGCTTGTGTGCATTTTCCTAACTTTTGTACCACGATTCAAAATGCAGAAACTGTCATCGCTAGTTCCATGCAGACATGTAACTACAGCAGCTCCATCAAAATTTGCAGCAGCATTGACAGCACACAACAAGTTTGAGAATGCATCTGTGCTTCCCCTATCAATGCTTCTCTGGCTAGCTGTAAAAACAACCGGCTTATTCAGGTTTCTTAAAAAAAATGACATTGCAGCTGTTGAAAAATGCAATGTGTCAGTACCTTGAGTCACAACAATTCCGGCAATTTCGTCGTCGTTAAGTTCTTTCGCGATTCTTCTTGACATCAGTTGCCAGTCTTCTGGACACATGTCTTCGCTCATAATGCCCATTACCTTCTCTGCCCTAAGATTTGCAACATTTTGGAGTTCTGGCAACATTGCAACGAAGTCCTCTGCAGTATAGTCAGCATAAACGCCGCCTGTCCTGTAATCGATCTTAGAAGAGATTGTACCGCCAAAAGATAAAATGGAAACAGTTTTCAATCCTTTCTTAGGACTTATTTTGATTTTTTCCTCTTTTTTCTTTTCATATTTTTTTAATACTTCAATTTTTTTTATTCTTTTTTCATCAATTCCAATATTATAGCCATTATCTAATTTGACAATAACAAAGCCTTTTTCAAAAATCTCTGGACGCGGCATTAAGATTCCTTGATAAATCTGCTCATTAGTATAAACCTTAACGACATCGCCATATTCTGGTTTCATATATTGAAATGTAGAATAAGTTTATTTAAAGGTTGCGGAAAAATATTAATTATTTTCAGAGTTGTTGTAATTGAGCAATTTTATTATAAACTAATGAAAAAACAATCCCAAAAACAAATCCGCCGATAAACAAAACAACTACTCAGATACCAAAAGCATCAGCAGTAATTACTGGTGTTTTTATAGAAATCATGTTATACACTATTTTGTTTGCCCAGCTCACAACAAAATCAGGAAACAATAAGAGAACAATTGTTCTTAATGTGTAAAGAATTGCAAGCATTAACCCTAGAGTTAATCCAACTGATGATGACTTTAGTTTAGTCATTCTTTATTTTTATTAATTGAATTTAGTTAATGTTCAAACGTTATTGAGTTTTATATTATTTTAATTTTGTTTTCAATCCGCGACTTAGTCGCAATATTTTGTGCTCGGCTCGTTTCTTTCTGCCATTGAAATTCGCCTCGCCCATATATTTAGTGCCATCGAAGATGGTACCTTTTTGATCAAACTTTTTCGCAAAAAGTTTGTCGTCGTTAACTCACGAAAGGGTTAACCCATATAACCCGGTTTTTCATCCAGCATCTGCTTTGCTCTCGTAGCAGTAAAGTGCTCCTGCAATTCTTCGTAAGCTTTCTCAACATCTTTTGTAACACTCGGTCTAATTTTTTGCAGCGCCTGTTCAAAATGCACTGGAAGGATTTCTTTTGAATTTATATCCTCTCTTAATGTTAAGATCGCAGCTTCTCTGCATACAGCTTCTATATCAGCTCCAACATAGCCTTCGGTTTTCTTTGCAAACACTCTTAAAAAATATTCTATGCTCTTTATTTCATCTTTTTCGGATATGCCTTTTTCACCATTTTCAAGTTCTAAGTCAGTTACAGGTTCGTCAGCTGCCATTCTACTTACTGTCCTTGCTGCAATCATCTTTTTCGGCTTAATTTTTTGCTGTTGCATTTCAACACTTATAGGCATTCCTTTTGTGTGAACTTTAAAAATTTCAAGTCTTGTATTTTCATCCGGAATTGGAGTTAAGATCATCCTATCAAATCTTCCCGGTCTTAGCAATGCAGTATCAACAATATCCGGCCTATTGGTTGCTGCGATAACAACAACATCATGCAAGTCCTCTAATCCATCGATTTCTGTGAGCAATTGATTAACAACCCTTTCACTCACGTGACTATCAGAACTTAAGCCCCTTCTTGGCGCTAAAGCATCTATTTCATCAAAGAAAATGATGCAAGGACTGACTTGTCGAGCTTTCTTAAAAACTTCTCTAACAGCTTTCTCACTTTCACCAACCCATTTGCTTAGCATCTCAGGACCTTTCACCAATATGAAGTTTGCCTCACTTTCATTTGCAACAGCTTTTGCCAATAATGTTTTTCCCGTTCCAGGAGCGCCAAATAACAAAATCCCTTTTGGAGGTCTTACTCCTAATCTTTTAAAAGCCTCAGGATGCTTAAAAGGCCATTCAACTGCCTCAATCAACTCCTGCTTCACATTTCCCATACCGCCTATATCATTCCATTTTACATTTGGGATTTCGACAAGCACTTCTCTTAATGCAGACGGCCTTACAATTTTTAGAGAGTCTTTAAAATCATTTTGTGTTATGACAAGCTTTTCAAGCAATTCTTTCGGCAATGGCTCGTCTTCTTTTAGCTTGATATCAGGAAGAACTCTTCTAAGCACTATCATTGCAGCTTCCTTCGCTAATGCGGATAAGTCAGCTCCTACAAAGCCATGCGTAACTTCAGCCAGCTCTTTGAGATGAACAACTTTCTGATCATAATTTATTTTTTCAATGTACTTTTTTAGTTTGGAAAATTCAATCTTTTTGAATAATTCATTTTTCTCAGGATTTTCTATAAGATATTTACTTATTGTCCTATCTAAACTTCTTGCGTTAGTGTCCTTATATCTTAACAAATTTAAAATTACCTCCTTGTATTCTGGTTCAAAGTCACTTTCTTTGACGATGTTCTCTTTTATATACATGGGCATATTCCTAGTGTGAATTTTCAAAATATTTAAGCGTCCTTCCTTGCTTGGAACTCCAATCTCTATCTCTCTATCAAATCTTCCAGGTCTTCTTAATGCAGGATCAAGAATATTTGGCACATTTGTTGCTGCTATAACAACAACCTTGCCTCGTGATTGCAGGCCATCCATTAATGCAAGCAATTGAGCAACAACTCTTCTTTCCACTTCGCCTCTTGTTTCTTCCCTTTTAGAAGCAATAGCGTCTATTTCGTCGATAAAAATTATTGAAGGGGCATTTTTCTCAGCTTCCTCGAATTTTTTACGAAGATTTTCTTCGCTCTGACCGTAATATTTTGACATAATCTCTGGGCCATTTATTAAGATGAAATGTGAATTTGTTTCATTTGCAACAGCTTTTGCCAATAATGTTTTTCCAGTTCCAGGGGGACCGTGCAATAAAACTCCTTTTGGGGCTTCAATACCCAATCTTTCAAATATCTCAGGATGCTTTAATGGCAGCTCAACCATTTCTCTCACTTTTTTAATCTCGTCCTCTAAACCGCCGACATCTTCATAACTAACCTCTGGAACTCTTTCTTCTTCAATCTCTACAGCTTCTGATCTAAATTCAATTTCTGTCTGATCAAAAATAATTACAGCCTGCTTTGGATTTGTGTCAATTACAACAAACTTTATGTCGCCAAAGCCTATGCCCATCATGCTTTCATCTAGAATGCTAAAAATATCTTCGTCAAAAAAGGGATTATTCATCATTGTTGTTCTTCTTCTCCTAGCGCCGCCCAAAGAAACTATATCACCTCTAACAACAGCTCTGCCAAGCAATCCCTGCTTGAATATCTCAGGAGAAGCCCTTATAACAATTCCCTTTCTTGCAGGCGCAATCACTATCTTTTTTGCTTCTTTGACAAGCGCTTTTCTTACCTTAACTAATTCCCCTATACCAGTTTTTGCATTCTTCCTGATGATTCCATCCATCCTTATTATGTTTAATCCAATATCGCCAGGATAAGACCTATCTGCAATCGCAACTGTTTTTCGCTCGCCTTCTATTTCAACTATGTCTCCTGATTTAATGTCTACTTCGTTCAAGTAACCAGAGTCTATTCTAACAATGCCTTTATTTACATCATCTTGTATTGCTTCAGCAACCTTTAATTTGAGTTCTTTGTCTACCATTTTGTACTGACTCCAAGATAGATATGTTATTTTATAAAGGTTTTGTTTGGAAGCTGGTCGAATTTATTTACTTTAGAATAGTTAATTTTATTAATCACTCAATTATTCTTTAACAAATGCTTGAAGAATTTATAGCCGCTGTCAAAAGATATGATTCTATGGAAAAACTTAGAGGGGCAATTTTTAATTGTCTTCGAGACGGTCAAGATCCATTCGGCTTAACAGGTGGTGATAGTTGGAGTGATGGTGTAAGAATATTTTATGATAAGTTAAGGCGAGGATTGCATGATTTAGTCAAAGCTGGTAATATAAAAACACAGGAAAAAAAACGAATAGAAGGAATTTTAATGGAAAGGTTAGACCAGTTTGAAATAGCTATTTTATCGTTGATTTTTGACAAGGAAATTTTTTTCACGAAAACAAAATACGGAAATGCGGGAACCTTAAGTGAATTAGTAGGTTCAATGGCCGTAAATGCAATAAACACTCGTAGATTTCAATCACCTAATCAGGCTTCAGGAAAAATTGCAGAATTAGTTATGCCTCATATTGAATATGATGCTATTGTCTCTGGTGAACTTACATTTGATGATACTAGAAGATTTTCGTACAATCAAAGTTTATTGGGATTATTATTTAGTTCGAGAACTGACGTTGTACCTCACATTGATTATTGGAGAAATCTACAACAAAATGAAGATTTTATAATGTTATGTTATGATGTACTTAAGGAACTTGGAGACCGAAATGCACCACAGTTAATTCCTAAGGCAGTTGCTAATTATGTTAAGCGCTTTGGTATTGCTGATTTAGGTCAAAATTTTTGGGTTAAAGCAAGATTACGTCATGAGTTTGGATATCCTTGGTCAGATTTTCTTAAAGACTCAAATAACGAATTTCAAGCAGTATTCTCATCAGATTTACATAAGACTTCAATTAGAAAACCACCAGAAACAATTAAATTATTTAGTGATGGTAGTGCCCTAATTCTATCATCTTACACCATTTTGGATGGTTATGCCGAGGTAGGTCTAGTTCATGTCGACGGCAAATTGAATCTACATTCGTTTAGAGTGGATTTGTCTAATCCCCTAATACCAACGAATATTCCAAAAGCAACTAGTGTATTAAAAATGATTAGAGAATACCAAAGAATTACAAGCCAATACGGAGCAGATTTAATAAGAGTCAAAACCTGAAGATAAAATCATTCTTCATCCCATATAGCTTTTGTCAGTTTCGGAACTTTTGGCATTATCTGCTACTTGAACTTTCGGCATAGGAATTGGCGGAGGCAAATTAATTTCTTGGCTCAATATCAATGCCTGTATATTGCACTTTGTAAGAATTGCATTCAGCAAGCCTCCCATAAGCTCTTTTTGTATCTTTTTGTCTTTTTTCCAAGAACTTAAAATTTCCTTAATTTTTTTTGGGTCTTCCATGTACAGAAGCTCGCCTTCAAAGAGGATGTTACCAACAGCAGGCTCATATTTTGAAGTAAACTCAAATATAAACTTTATAATGTTCTGGCTGTCTTTTCCCAAGGAAATTGTGTCTTCCTTAATGTCCTTTATAGTGACATTGTTATTTATGTCGATTTTTCCCTTTATTGCGTCATTCTTTTCAGCGCTTAACTTTGTAAAGCCAAACCCAACAATCATTTTAACTATGAGAATTTTTAATTGTATTTAAAGGTTTGTTTAATCTTTAATCATTTAAACTTAAGTCATTCTCATTTAGATTAGAACCGTCAATGTTTATGCTAAATAGTTTACTTTTATCTCTACTTATATACTGCAAAAAAACAATTTTTTGATTTCCAGGTAAAAATTTTGGAGAATAAATATATGATTTCAAACTTGTCAGCTGTTTTACATCTCTTGTTTCCAAATTCATAATATACAGCTCATAAATATACCGTGAAATATTCTCAGCACGTGTTGGAGTCGTAAACAGTATATATTTACCATCTGAAGAAAATTTTGCCTCGAATTGATTCAATATTGATAATGTATGAATTGATGAGGCTTTTTTTAATGGAAGGCAAAAAAAGCCGAGCACAAATTATTGTGCGAAGCACGGATTGAAAAATTAAAAAACCTAAATATGTAGGCTATAATAAATAAAGAAACAACATTAAAGACTTAGTCTATTTAACCATAATAATTCCATTAACTCTTCTTCTGCCCTTCATATAATTTTTTTATATAATCCAAAGTGCTAACCTGTTCTGGGCTTTTATCTTGCGTTCTTAACTTAAGAATTCTCGGAAATCTTAACGCAAATCCAGAACTATAAGTCGGGCTTTTTTGTATCTCCTCATAGCCAACTTCAATAACAATCTTTGGCTTTACCTTGACTTCTTTTCCTTTTTCGCTTATTATTAAGGGCATCAATAGATTAGTCATTTCCATAAAACTCAAGCCTTCTTTTTCTTTTTCTTTCAAACCTGTGCTGGCCCTTCCCACTTCAACAAAACTGCCATTTTCGTCTATACAGGATATTTCATAGCTGCTTAGCCATTTCGATCTTTTGCCTTCGCCCCATTCAGCTCCTACAATGACCAAATCAAGAGTTTCCATAATACTTTTGAATTTTATCATGTAGCCAACTCTTGCGCCTGGTTTGTAAGGTGCGCTAAGAGTCTTAAACATTAAACCTTCGTTCCCTGCATTGACAGCGTCTTTAAAAAACTTCTCAACATCTTTTTTGTCTGATGTTATTCTGTTTTTTGATAACATAATCTTTTTTGGCTCCTGCTTTACTATCATTTCCAATATTTTTCTTCTTTCCTCAAATTCTTCACTGATTAGATTCTTGCCTTCATAATAAATTAAATCAAAAACATTCAGCTCTATAGGAAAATCTTGAGACATTTTATCAATGTCATATTTTCTTTTTATTCTTTGAGAAACATTCTGGAATGGAAGATATTTGCCAGTTTTTTTATCATAACCAACTGCTTCAGAATCTATAATGAAGCTTTTTCCTTTTACATATTTCTTTATAAATTCAACAACATCAGGAAATTGTTTTGTTACATCTTCTAAACGTCGAGTGAAGATTTTGATTTCATTATTTTCTTTTTTATGAATCTGGCAATTGTGCAAGGTGGCCATGGTTGTGCAGTAACTTTCATCGCCTTCTACTTGCAAATTATACAGCGAAGTTCTCGGGTCTGGTCTTTTAATTTCCTCAAGCCTTAAAATTTTAACTAATATATGTCCCTTTATTTTTCTTGTTTTTCTTTGTGTTTTAGGAATAATAAGTCTGTAATATGTCCCATGATTAATTCTAATTTTCTTTACTCCGATTACATTTTTAAATTTGGTTGCCAATAACTGAGCAAACATTGCTAGGTCTCTCTCTTTAGTAGTTATGCTAGTTCTGCCAAGTTCGTCTTTATAACCATCAGATTCTATCCATCCCCTTAGAAACTCGTTAAACTGCTTTTTGGTTATTCCATAGAACCACTTAGGCAGCATCTTTCCTTTCCATTCTCTCCTAAAATTCTTTGAAAGCCATACTCTCATTGGTTTATCCCTCCAATAAAGATAAATAGCTCCATTGTGGATATTTTCAGACAATTTTCTTAGATTGAAATTTTTTATTATATTTTTTTTATAATACCTACACAAATTTTTATCCTTCTTTTCATTAAAAATTAATCCAACTCTCTCTGTGTTGTGAAATTCATTAGTGAATCCGTCTCCAATCCAATAACCCAAAAATCTAAAGAAGAAGCTATTTATTGGTATATTTTTTTTATATCCAGCTTCGTCTGTTAGTTCTAAATTATTCTTAATTACACTCTTAATATTTATTTTAGGAACGGGGAATGCAAGTTCATCCGTTTTTTTTATGTTTTCAATAGAAACCCATTGAAGTTTATTATTCCTGTAGATTAATATTGGATGCTTTTCCGTAATTCTGAATTCATTTCCAAAGAAGGTTTGCATCCTGTGAAGTTTTTCTCCTTTATCAATTGTCCTCTTGTTAACGGCTATAACACTTCTGAATCTGCCAGAGCTGGTTAATACTTTATCTCCTACATTGATGTTTTTTACAGATATAAGCCCTTTCCAATTTGTATATATTGGTGTATGACCTGTGATACAACGAAAGCCATCATATTTGAATTCAACTGCGGCAGGCTTGCCAACTGTTTCAAATGCTTCTTCGATTGTGTCAGCCTTTAATGCAAGCATAACTTGTATTGGAATTCCCACTTTCATTCCTATATTCTGCAATCCTTCTAGTCCTTTTGATTTAACAGCTTTTGCAACTATTCCAAATTCATTTGTCATATCATAAGCGTTCTGGACAGCATCAAGATATTTTTTATATATTTCTCTGTCTTCCACTTCTATTTCATTGCCCTCTTTTGTGTATTTCACCCCAATTTCTTTGTCAAAAAACGCCCATACAATTGCGTCTCTTATTGAACCTTCTCCAACACCTATTCGCATTTCTCCAAGAATTGTTTTAACAATGTATTTTGATTCTAGAGGTTTTGCTGATGTAAGAAGCTCTGCAATCAACTGTGTTTTTCTTTCCACAGTCCCTTCTCCTCCAAGTTCCGATAATTTTCTTATATTTTCAAATACTTTCTTTACACTTAATTTTGTTGAACTTAAAGTTTCTTGTTTTTTTGTTTTAACAAGAGTTTCAGCAACTAAACCTAAGTCGCCTTGCTTTTTCCATTCATTTTCTATTTTATCTGTGCTTATTCCTGTTGCCGTACTCAATGACTTCAGCATTAAACGGGAGGCAACACCTACTTCGCGAGCATCGTAATTTGGAAATACTCTTCCTTGAAGAAGCAGCATTACCTGTTCAATATCATCAACACCAACATGTTTCAGAAATTCTGAAATTATTTGCGTTTTTTCAAGTCTTTTTGTTGTTTTGTTTAACTGCTCATAGACTTCAACTAACTTAGAGTATTCCATGCAATACTGATAATTTCCAATGTTTATTAAGTTTTTTGAAATTACAGTATCTCCGAATCATCCTCAGTAAACATTATCAAAACTCATTAACATAGAAATTAACATCCACCACCATTTAAGACCCACTTTTTGGGGCTGTCCAAAAAGTTTTAAATTTTCAGAATTATTTTTGAAAAAATAATATATCTTGATTTTTATAGAATTTACGATGACAAACTTATATTTATATTCGGTGAATTTTATAAAGCTCTCATAATGTCTTTTTGGACATCCCCTCTCCATGGTTTTTATTTTTGTTTTATGCTGTACGCATAACAATTATAAAAACCACGAGGTTTAATCATGCAATCATAAATATAAGAAAAATAATCTATATTTATCTATAAAAGATGTATATACCCCTTGTTAAAAATAGCCCCGGGCAGATTCAGAACCAACCTTTTACAAAAAACTTGACCAAAAGTGTGGCAAGTCACAGAATAAAAAGATAGCCCCGGGCAGATTCGAACTGCCGTCAGAGCCTTTCCATTGCTTAAATCTCGCAACCAAAGGGCCCTATGCCTCGGCTTCCCTAATACAATTAGAGAATTTGACCGCTACACCACGGGGCTGCTATAAGTTTAATACTTTATTGAATTGTCTTATATTTCTATCGTTGCTAGACCCAATCTCTTTATAAAATTTTTTGATTTGTTATGGCAAAATTTAAATAATGAACATAAACAGCTATTCTGGATATATATGCAAGGCTAAGCACAAATTTTTTGCCTTCACAGAGAATGTTGAAAGGGAAGTTGTAACAACAAAAGCGGATTATGTGGTTCCGACATTTGATGAATTCTTGTACGTAAGCAAACTGCCGATGTCTGTATCCTATCCAAAAAACAGGATAGAAGACGTAAAAAGAATGCTGGATGTTTTAGAATAATGAGTAAATGTTTACCCTTATTGAATTGAAAATTTAAGTAAATAAGGCAACTTAAACAGAATACATTCCTAATGCTTCTTCTTCCATAAAATGGAGTTTTCCTGGAACGATCAGGCAATGAGCAGGCTTGCCAAAATCACATTTTAGCAATTCTTTTGCATTTCCAGCTTTAATAATCCGATTTTCGCTTCCAATTCGTGCACAACCAACACAAAAAGTTTTTTCAGAAAAAATTTTTTCATTTTTCTTTAGTTCAGCTTTAAGCAAATAGCGGATTGCATCATTAACACTCATAAATTTTTCTTCAGCTGGATTTAAGTCAAGCAAAAATAATGTATGTAGACCTAAACTTAGATTATCTTTCAAAACATCATAAGGAGTTTCGATATTTTCATTTTCCAGTGGAATGCTTGTTGTTTTGCCGAATTTGTAAACTTGAAGTCCTGTTACACCAACAGCTGTGATAATTGAAGCATTATGAATAAGGTTGCATTTTATCCCTTCCTTTTTTGTTCTCAAAAACAAATCAATGTGGGTTGTTGCAGCTAAAGGGTCGCCTGCAACTAAGAAAGCAACATTTTTGGTCTTTGCATTCTCTAATATTTCATTATCATCAGATTCAACAAAATTCCTGCTTGCTAAAATTATTTTTTTGTTATAGAATTTTTCTAAATCTGCTTTTGTGCAATTTAGGATAGAGGTATAGTTCTCTAAATAAAGAATCTCACATTTTTTTATTGCTTCAATTCCATTAATTGTGATGTCTTTTTCGTTATTCAATCCAAGACCGATGAAGTAGAGCATAATCAAAGGTTTATATAGAAACATTTAAATATTGCTATTGACAAGATATAGACGAAAATGGCTCAAACAACACTTGAACAAATTAATAAAAGTTTTTTGGATTTGAAGAAAGGGATAGAAGAAATTAAAGAGTATATGCGTGAAGATTACGAATTAGCGGACAGTGTAAAAAAAGAGATTGAAGAAGCAAAAAAACCCCCCGTTCTAAATTTATAAAATTGGAGACATTAAAAAAAAGACTGGCTTAAAAAATGGCTTTTGAAGTAATTATTCATGCTAAATCAGCGAAAGCTTTAGAAAAACTGCGAAGAGAAGCGTATAAGGGACATTAACTGTTTTTTTTTGTTTAAGATTAGATAGATGAAGTAGAGCGGCATTTTAATTAGATTTTTATCAGAATGTTTTGATGTTTCTTAATAATTCAACAAAATTCACTTTTTTAATTTTTTTATAGAAATCTTCATCTGCAGTAACAAATTCAAATTCCAGTTCCTTCGCTAAGGCTATGAAATAAGCATCATATAGTGTAATGTCAAATTCAAAGGCAATAGATATAGCAGATTCAATAACTCTTTTGGTTGGTACTATTATGTCTATACCAATATCAATAATGCTATCTACAGAATTCTTAACGTCTTTTTGTGTAAATTTGTTATTATAATGTAGTGCATTAGCTATTTCATAAATAACTAAATCTGGACAAGCAATATTTACATCTCCTTTTAGGTAACTATCTCTAAATTCAAGAGCAAGGGTTGTACCCTCTTCTTCGCAGAACCACTTTACAATAACAGAACTATCTAAAACAAAATCTCCGTTCAGCTTTTTTTTGCTTCTCTCCATCTTCTAATCTCTTTAGAACCATTCCATGCACCTATTTTTGAGCGGATAGCATCTTGTATTTTTATTGCGGCGTTGATACTATCTGTTTCCCTGAGTTTAGCTCCTGATAATATTTCTATTCTTTTCTGGAATAATAATAAATTATCCAGTTGTTCTTTTGTTTGGGCACTCATTTTCAGTAATTATAAAGAGGTTTTCTATATAAACTTTTGCAATATTTTTGTTCAATCCAGTGCAGATGAAGTAGAGCAGCATTTTTTGATAGAATTTAAAAAGTTATATAAATATTATCCTCAAGGACTTGTATATGAATGAATTATTAAGGACAGAGTTAGAAGAACTAAAGAAATTTTTTGTTGAAATTGGATGGGTAGATGGATTATTTCAAACTCTATTTTTATTAGAAGATGCTAAACCTGGAGTTGATTTACAAGGAGGAAAAAAATTAAAACAACTAAGAAATATACTTTCTTGGTTTAATTTGCATGTTAGCAAGAGACATGGAGGTTACGCAACTAAAAATGAAGAATTATATAAAGGATGGAATAGAATTTTTGGATTTAAAGAAGATGCTGAAAAATTTTTGGGTTATCCACATTGTTGCGTTCAAGCACATAATCTAGGATTTGGAAATCCAATGACGAGTGCAGTTTCTATATATTCCATTATTAAAGATATAAAATCAGGAAGAAAATAAAGATCGAATCTACAACAATTTTTAACTAATTTGAGATTCCTTACTCACTCTCCTTGCAAAAATAATTGCATAGAGAGCATAAATCTTGCAAGAAAGTATGATTCTGTAGTAAGAAAATACAATTGGCTTGTCGCAAAATTATTGCCAGCTTTTGACGAAAGAATAATTAAAATATGGATACAAAGTTTGGAATTATTGCCAACACATTTGCCTAAGCACATCTTAAAAAATGTTGGTTTATTATCCCAATATGGATTAAATTCTGATGATATCAAAGAAATCTTAGAAAATGGAAGGGCTTTTAGGGAAAATATTAATTTTGGGATAAGAATTTTGCAATCCTTTTTATAAATCCATATAAATCAAAATATATTTTCAATCCCAGAAATCTTTATAAATCAATGTAATCATAATATTAAAATTTAAGAAAGATTAAATATGAGTTTTTTTGGCGAAAAACTCAATTAAAGCAGCTTTTTTGGCGAAAAGCAGCTTAAAATAAGCTTAATTTTGAAATTCTAGTTTTTTAGTACGAAAAAAACTATAAAACGATATTAAATCAGTTCGTTGGCACAAACTAATTCTAAATGGGTAGTGTAGAAGAGCAATATAAACTTTTCGGTAGTTAAAAGTTTATGTTGTAAAATATATATATGAAAACCACAAAGCTAGGGAACAAAGGGGGCAGATAAAAATGGATTTTTTAGTAGAAGGTGCAATAAATCAAGCTGCTGCAAATACGAGCTTGAATTTCGAAGTTGGACAGGCAAATATCAAAGTTATAGGTGTTGGTGGAGCTGGCAATAACATGGTTGGATGGCTCTATAAAAAAGGAATTAAAGGGGCAGAAATTATAGCATGTAATACTGATAAGCAGCATCTTGGAATAATAGATGCTGATCGCAAGTTCTTGATTGGAAGAGGAGTTACTCGAGGCTTAGGTTGTGGAGGATTTCCTGAAAAGGGAGCTGAAGCAGCAAAGGAGTCTATGCAGGAATTAAAAGAATCTCTCAAAGGCGCTGATATGGTCTTTGTATGTGCAGGAATGGGCGGCGGCACAGGAACAGGAGCAGCTCCGGTTGTTGCCCATTTGGTTAAAGATACAGGAGCTATTGTTATTGGAACTGTGACAATGCCTTTCAAAATTGAAAGAGCAAGAGTTGATAAGGCTGAATTTGGGCTGCAGCAGCTAAGGCAGGTTTCCGATACAGTTATTGTAATTGATAATAACAAGCTAGTCCAAATTGCAGGCAACCTGCCTATACAGCAGGCATTTGCAGTTGCAAACGAATTAGTTGCAACAATGATAAAGGGAATTGTTGAAACAATTTCTACACCTTCTCTTGTTAATTTAGATTATGCTGATGTTAAGGCAATAATGCAGAATGGAGGAGTTGCTGTTATAGGAGTAGGTTCGTCAGATACAAACAACAGGGTTGAGGAATCTGTCAAAGGAGCTTTAGCCAACCCATTGCTAGAAGTCGATTACAGAGGCGCAACTGGTGCTTTGATTCATGTTGTAGGAGGTCCTGACATGACACTTGATGACATTAACAGGGTAGGTGAATTAGTGACAGAAAGCTTAGATGATGATGCAAACGTCATCTGGGGCGCAAGAGTTGTTGACGATATGCAAGGAAGAATCACAGTTATGACAATTATTACCGGCGTCAAGAGCCCATGGGTGCTTGGCAAAGTTGATTATTCAAGGCCAAGCAGGGAAGCCGTTGCAGTTTCGCATGAGCTTGGAATTGAATTGGTACAATAAAATTTGTGATAAAAAGGTGAACTAACAAATTCAATCCGCCTTCGGCAAAATATTGTGCTCGGCATTGCTTTTTTGCCATATCGCAATACCTCGCCAATTCATTAAATGTTCGAGGCGAAATTTTAATGGTAGAAAAAAATTTCGCTGAGACTAAATTTTGTCGCGAAGCGACGGATTGAAAATTAAAAATAAGTAACAAAAACAATTTAGCAAAAAAACAAATTTCCTAATCACCTCTTTAGTCTTTGTGGTGAGATTGTTTCTTTGCCTTCATTAAGAAAACCACCCCCAACGTTTTTCAGTATGAAGGCAAGCGGTGGCTCAGCGATGGGCCACATTTTTTTTAATTGAGTGCTTATTAGAAATCTTTAAATTATGGTTCAGTTTGGATAATATAATGGTCAAAGGGTATAGGATTGAAAATTGGGTTGAAGTCAAAACATTTCTTGAAACTATCAAAAATTACACTAAAGAGCAGATTATAACCACACAGCATACATTTTTCCGTTTGAATGAGCAACAAAGAAAGATTTTTAAAGAATCAGTACTTAAAGAGTATTTTATTAGCTAAAATACCAATATTAGTTGGTATTCAGTTTAATGGAAATTATGCGGTATTTTACGATTATAGCAAAAATGAAATTTTAAGATTAATGCTTGATATTCAACCAAATAAAATCGAGATAGTTACATTTTATTTGCCAGATAAAACCCAAGTACCGAGATTATAAAAATGACAGGGAAAAAATTAGAAGGAAAGGGAGAAGTTGATTATGATTACAAACATGATATATTATTTTTTAAAGTAAAGGATAGAGAATACGTTAAATCTATTGAGTTGTTAGATAATTTAGTGGTAGATGTAGATAAAAAAGGTTTTCTAACTGGAATTCAAATATTTGATGCTGCTAATTATCTAAATATAGATAAGAAACGTTTATTGAGTATACCTAATTGGCAGTTTACAATCAATGTGCATGAAAATATAATAGAAATTAGATTGGTATTCCAAATTAAAGTAAGAAATAAGATTGTTGAAAAGAATCCAATAATATCTCAACAAATAAACCAGAAACTGCCTAATTCTGAATTGGTTTGTGAAGCTGTGGTTTAATTTTTATTTCTTAAAAAATCCTGCACCAATTAAGAAAATTAAAATCCATTGCTCAAGAGAATAATAAAGTCCTGAATTTAATAAATGATGAATAAATCTTTCCAATATCCAAAAAATTTCTTGCTCGTTAAATCCTCTTTTGTAATTATTAACCACATCTTCAAAAATTTGCTCTTTATTCTTCAAAAACCAATAAG
>Ga0209824_10000957_pt1 | contig 17293 bp, 17 predicted proteins | sample VDWuncwatermetaG_FD_184124 | JGI IMG/M metagenome (GOLD analysis project Ga0209824, IMG submission 184124) | Wastewater microbial communities from Netherlands to study Microbial Dark Matter (Phase II) - VDW unchlorinated drinking water (SPAdes)... ... | reverse complement strand
CGCATCGAGCGCGATCAAATGTTGCTGGCTGATAGCCGGGCTTTTTCATTGACGCAGGCCGAGGCCGACGCGCTGGCGCAAACCATCAACCAACATTTCTCGACCCCCCCCTTTGCAAAAGGGGGGCAGGGGGGCGACGGGGCAAGCCTCGATTTTGGCTTGTCTACTTTTCCCCCCTTTGCAAAAGGGGGGCAGGGGGGATTTGAAGTGTTGCCGCTGCATCCGACGCGCTGGTATCTGCGCCTGCCGGAGCGCCCCGCGCTGCAAACGCATACGCTTGCGCAGGCGGCGGGACGCAACATCCGCGCGTTGTTGCCGCGCGGGGACGACAGCCAGAAATGGCATGGCCTGTTCAACGAAATTCAAATGCTGCTGTTTGATCATCCGGTGAACCTGGCGCGTGAAGCGCGCGGCGCACCGCTCATCAACAGCGTGTGGTTCTGGGGTGGCGGCGTGTTGCCCACCGATATGCGCCCGCCTGCCGGGCATGTGTGGAGTAATGATTTTTTGGTGCAGGCGCTCATGCATGCAGCAGGCAGCGAGGCAGACCCTTTGCCCGCGGATGCCAGTGTTTATCCGGTCGCTGTGGCGGGCGACCACCTGCTGGTGTTGGACGCGCTCGACGGATGGGCGACGTACGGCGATGCCTATCATTGGCGCGAGGCTTTGTTGCAGTTTGAAAAAAACTGGTTCGCGCCTTTGCTGGCCGCGCTCAAGCAGGGGCAAGGCGGCTTGAAGAAAATCACGATCACCGCGCTGGGAGACAATGGCGTGGAAAATTTTGCGGTGACAAGAAGCGATTTGTGGAAATTCTGGAAGACGGGGAAGTACCCGTGAGCTTCCATTTTTCAACTTCCCCCTTAGCAAAAGGGGGAGAGCTTGCGAGGGGGCAGAGGGGGATATTGTTGATACCTACTGGCTGCGCTAAATCCCCCCTGCCCCCCTTTTGCAAAGGGGGGAAAGATTTTGTAGGGTGGGTTAGGCGCGTAGCGCCGTAACCCACCAGTCGGTGGTTGAAATAGCGCAAATGGTGGGTTACGGCCTGCGGCCTAACCCACCCTACATAAGCCGCGCCGTTATGAAGTTATTTTGAAGCGATTTATGTCCACACGCCAACCCGACGCTCAGCTTGATATTACGATACGCGGCTACGATGAAGCGGCGTTTGCCACCTTGTGCGCCAGCGGACTCACGCCCGTGGAAGCCAGAATCTATGCGGCGCGCGGCATTTCAGACATTTGCCAACTCGACACCGGATTGGCGCGACTGCTCCCCTACTCGACACTCAAAAACATCGCCGCCGCGGCCGCGCTGCTCGCCGATGCCATCGCCGATAAAAAACGGCTGCTGATCGTCGCCGACTACGATGCCGATGGCGCGACCGCTTGCGCGGTGGGCATACGCGCGCTGCGCGCGTTCGGCGCGAACGTGGATTTTCTCGTGCCCAACCGCTTTGAGCATGGCTATGGTTTAACGCCTGAAATCGTGCGGCTTGCGACAAATCTTACGCCCCGCCCCGACCTGCTGATTACCGTCGATAACGGCATCGCCAGCGTCGAAGGCGTGGCCGAGGCGAATCGCTTGGGGATGCAAGTGCTCGTCACCGACCACCATTTGCCGGGCGACAGCTTGCCCGATGCGGCTTGTATCGTGAACCCCAATCAAGTCGGCTGCGATTTTCCCAGCAAGAATCTCGCGGGTGTCGGGGTGATGTTTTATGTGATGCTGGCGTTGCGCGGCATCAGAAGACAGAGGACAGAGGACAGAGGACAGAATCTGGCGCGCCTACTCGATCTGGTCGCGCTCGGCACGGTCGCAGACGTGGTCAAATTGGACGACAACAACCGCATCCTCGTCGAGCAGGGATTGCGCCGCATCCGCGCCGGGCGCGCTTGTTGCGGCATCAACGCGCTGCTGCAAGTGGCCAAGCGCGAGGCGCGCAAGGCTGCGACTTACGATTTGGGTTTCATGTTGGGGCCGCGCCTCAACGCTGCCGGGCGATTGGAAAACATGGCGCTGGGCATCGAATGCCTCATCACCGACGACCCCGTTCGCGCCCGACAAATCGCCGCGCAGCTCGACACGCTCAACCGCGAGCGGCGCGGCATTGAAGCCGGGATGCAGGAATCCGCCCTCGACATGCTCAAAGCAGCCACCGCTACCCTACTCCCTTCACCCTCCTCCCTTCACGCATCTCCCTTTAGTCTGTGTCTTTTCAACGAAGCTTGGCATCAAGGCGTGATCGGCATTCTCGCCTCGCGCATCAAAGATAAATTTCATCGCCCGGTGATCGCTTTTGCGAACGCTCTAGGAGAAGAAATCAAAGGCTCAGGCCGCTCCATCGTCGGCCTGCATTTGCGCGACGCGCTCGATCTGGTCAGCAAAAAACACCCCGACCTGATACTCAAATTCGGCGGTCACGCGGCGGCGGCGGGGCTGACGTTGCACCGCAGCCGCTTTGAGGAATTCCGCGCCGCTTTCGAGGACGTGGTGCGCGGCCTGCTCACTCCCGCCGATTTGCAGCGCGTCATCAAAACCGACGGTACCTTGCCCGCCACCGAGATGACGCTGGAAATGGCTCAGATCATCGCGGCGCAAGCCTGGGGACAAGGCTTTCCCGAACCGACATTCAGCGGCCGCTTCCGCGTCGAGACTCAACGCGTGGTGGGCGAGAAACACCTGAAGCTTAAATTAAAGAAAAAAGACCCCGGTGCCGAAGAAAGTTTCTATGACGGAATATTGTTTTTTCACAGCGAGCCGCTGCCGGAAATCATCGACGCGGTGTATCGTCTGGAAGCGAACGAATTTAACGGCAAAATCAGTCTACAATTGAATTTGACACATTGGTCTGCACCAAAGGATTGAGGATTGAGGATTGAGGATTGAGGATTGAGGATTGAGTTTTGAGTTTTGAGTTTTGAGTTTTTAATTTTGAATTTTGAATTTTGAATTTTGAATTTTGAATTTTGAATTTTGAATTTTGAATTTTGAATTTTGAATTTTGAATTTTGAATTTTGAATTTTGTTGGGTTACGCCCACAGGCTTACCCAACCTACCGCCTAACAGCCCTCTCACCCGCTTGCGGGAGAGAGTTGGAGAGAGGGTGGCGGTGTCTATCGAGAGCCTGCCATGAACATCGACTTCCTCCAAGGCAGCGAGCTGGAATACCTGCCCCGCTTCATCACCAGCCTCGCCATCGGCCTGCTGATCGGGCTGGAGCGCGAGCGCAGCCCGGCGGCCAAGGCGGGCTTGCGCACCTTCGCGCTGGTCGCGTTGTTCGGCACGGTGGCGGCAATGCTTTCGGAAAAATCCGCGTCGCCCTGGCTGCTCACCGGCGGGCTGCTGGTGATCGGGCTGATGACCGTCGCTGCCTACTTGCGCGACCCAGTGCGCGATCAGGATGAAATCGCCGACCCCGGCACCACCACCGTCGCCGCCATCGTCATGTGCTACGGGCTGGGGGCGATGGTCTGGCACGGCTATGCCACGCTGGCGGTGATGCTGTCCATCGTCGCCACCACGCTGCTCTACTTCAAGGCCGAGTTGCGCGGCATCACCCAGAATTTGAGCCGCCGCGATCTGGTGTCTATCCTGCAATTCGCGGTGCTCACTTTCATCGTGCTGCCGGTGCTGCCGGACAAAGATTACGGCCCCTACGGCGCATTCAACCCGCATCAAATCTGGCTGATGGTGGTGCTGATTTCTGGGGTCAGCCTGGCGGGCTACGTGGCTTTGCGTTTTGTCGGCCAGCACCACGGTGCGGCCTTGCTGGGCTTGTTCGGCGGGCTGGCATCGAGCACCGCCACCACGCTGGTGTATGCGCGCCACAGCCGCGACAACGAGGGGCTGGCGCAGCTTGCGGTGGTGGTGATTTTGCTCGCCAACCTGGTGGTGCTGGTGCGGCTCTCGGTGGTGAGCGCGGTGGTGTCACCCAATATTTTGCCGCACCTGTTACCGGTGCTCGGCAGCGGCCTGGTGCTGGGGCTGGGCATGGCGGCGTACTGGTGGCGCAAGTTGCGCCAGCAAAGCGAAGTGTTGATGCCCGAAGTCAGCAACCCCACCGAAATCCGCGCGGCGGTGGGCTTCGGCCTGCTCTACGCGGTGGTGTTGTTTTTCGCCGCGTGGCTGTCGGACATCGCCGGCAACGGCGGCCTCTACGTGGTCGCGCTGGTGTCGGGGCTGACCGATGTCGATGCCATCACCCTATCCAGCCTGCGCCTGTTCGGCCTCGGCAAGCTGCACGCCGCCGAGGCGGTGGCTGCGATCGGGCTGGGCATCATCTCCAATATCGGTTTCAAATTGGGGTTGGTGTTTTTCATCGGCGGCCCGCTGCTGGCGAAGCGTTGCGCCGCCGGCATGGTCGCCACGGCGGCGGGCATCGGTTTGGCGCTGCTGCTGATGGCGCGATAAGATATTGTCGTGCCGCTAAAATAGCGGCGTTTGACGCTCGCGCATAATTAACCCTGCTGGAAATAAGCGTGACTTGTAGGCTGGTGGTGAGCGTAGCGGATACGATCTTTCATGCGCTTTAGCGCATAGAAAGTCGGACTACCCTTGTGGTGAACCCCAGCACTGGCTATGCTGTGGTTATCATCCCGTAGGTCGGGCTTCAGCCCGACTTCGCGCGACCATCAACTGCTGTCGGGCTGAAGCCCGACCTACGACCCGACCTACGACCCGACCTACGACCCGACCTACGACCCAACCTACACCCGCCTGGCCCTGACACCCGATGCGGTATAATCCGCGCCTCACAAAATCAGAGGCAACTCATGGAAGCAGAACAACTCAACGCCTTATCCGCCCACCTCGCCGCACTGCAACAACGCTCGGCTGAACTACGGAGGTATCTTTGACTTAGACGCGAAAAAAGCGCGTCTTATCGAAGTCACCCAACTCGTCGAAGACCCCGCCGTCTGGGGCGACAGCAAACGCGCCCAGGAATTGGGGCGCGAGAAAAAACTGTTAGAGGGCACCGTCGTCACGCTGGAAAAACTCGCGCAGGACTTGAGCGACACGCAGGAATTTTTTGCGATGGGGCGCGAGGAAAATGACGAGGCCACGCTGCACAGCGTTTTAGCGGATACCGCCAAACTCGAAAAAATCGTCGCCGACATGGAATTCCGCCGCATGTTTTCCAACGCGATGGACCCCAACAACTGTTTCGTCGATATCCAATCCGGCTCCGGCGGCACCGAAGCGCAAGACTGGGCGGCGATGTTGGAACGCATGTATCTCAAATACTGCGACCGCCGAGGCTACAGCGTCGAAGTGCTGGAAGAATCGCCCGGCGAAGTCGCCGGCATCAAAAGCGCGAGTTTGAAAATCAGCGGCGATTATGCCTACGGTTATTTACGCACCGAAACCGGCGTACATCGCCTGGTCAGAAAATCGCCCTTCGATTCTGGCAACCGCCGCCACACCTCGTTTGCCAGCGTGTTCGTGTACCCCGAAGTCGACGACACCATCGAAATCGAAATCAACCCTGCCGATCTGCGCGTAGATACTTTTCGTGCCTCCGGCGCGGGCGGCCAGCACATCAACAAAACCGATTCCGCTGTACGCATCACCCACCTCCCCACCAACATCGTGGTGCAATGCCAAAGCGGCCGCTCGCAACACCGCAACCGCGCCGATGCCATGACCATGCTCAAATCGCGCATGTATGAAGCCGAACTGCGCAAACGCAACGAAGAGAAAAAAGCCATCGAAGACGGCAAAACCGACATCGGCTGGGGACACCAAATCCGCTCCTACGTGCTCGACCAATCGCGCATCAAAGATTTAAGAACCGGCGTGGAAATCGGCAATACGCAAGGCGTGTTGGATGGCGACTTGGATGTGTTTATTCAGGCGAGTTTGAAGCAAGGGGTGTAGAAATCTTGTGGTCACAATTTGTGACCACCCCGCCACACCGGTCACACGGCGAAATTCCCCGCGCCTCTCGCCGATTATTGATTTTTGTGCCATCATGATTTCACCTTTGCTATTTTTAGAGAGGTCAAAATGAAATACCGAGTGATTATTGATCAAGATGAAGATGGAATGTTTGTTGCAGAGGTTCCGGCCTTGCCGGGTTGCATCTCGCAAGGGGAAACAAGGACGGTCGCGCTACAGAATATTCAAGAAGCCATCGAAGGATACTTAGAAAGCTTGAAAGCACACGACGAGCCTGCTCCCCCATCCATCAGCGAGGAGGTCGTCGAGGTAAGTTTGTGAGTACGCTTCCCCACATCTCTGGCAGACAAGCTGTTATCGCATTGGCAAAACTTGGCTACGAAAAGATCGTCAAAAAGGCAGCCACTTCATACTCCGCCAAGCAATTTCACCCTACCGGCGGCTAACGATTCCAGATCAAAAAGAATGAGCGAAGGGAACACTACGCGCCATCAAAAACAAGCCGGACTGACGGTTGATGAATTCAAAGCTTTGCTCGCGTGAACGACCGAATTTGTCGTGTTGTTGGCGGCTTGAAATAAGCAGTGGTACGTCCCCGATTTTTGTTCACGACCCGCAAGGAGATCAAGATATGACCGACAATAATTTGCTCATTTCAACAGCCAATATCGCATCAAAAATTCTGCTCATTCGTGGGCAGAAGGTCATGCTGGATGCTGACCTAGCGGAACTCTATGGCGTGGAAACCGGTGCTCTAAACCGTGCGATAAAACGAAATAGCGAGCGGTTTCCGGAAGATTTCATGTTGCAGCTCACTGCCAAAGAGTTCGCCGATTTGAAATGCCAAATTGGCATCTCAAGCAGGGGTGGTCGGCGCTATTTGCCTTATGTATTCACCGAGCACGGCACCATCATGGCGGCCAGCGTTATCAATTCACCCCGCGCCATAGAAATCAGCGTTCATGTCGTGCGCGCTTTCGTTCGCCTGCGCGAGCTGGTTTCGACGCACAAAGAACTGTCCCACAAACTGGATGAACTTGAGCGCAAGGTGTCCAGCCATGACCAAGCCATCGCCGGGCTAATCAACTCCATCCGCCAGTTGATGTCACCCACCGAGCCAAAGAAGAAACGAGCAATTGGTTTTGCGCCGTGGAAAGATAAATGATGATGATTCTGTCCTGAAATACTGACTCTGTTTCTCGGTAACAAGTCAATAAATCAAGCCTTAAAAAAACCATGATCAATATTCAAAGGGTTATACGATGAAAGCCACCGAAGCAAAGTTGCTAGATTTTCTGAAAAAATCGCCACAGTTCAGGATTCCAATATACCAACGCACGTATTCATGGACAGAAAAAGAATGTCGCCAACTGTGGGACGATATTGTGCGCTGTGGCAGCAGCGACAAAATTGCAGTCCACTTCGTCGGCTCTATTGTTTATGTTGAAAGTGGGCTTTCTCAAGTCACGCATCAAGCTCCACTCCTTGTTATTGACGGCCAGCAGCGTCTGACTACTTTATCTCTTTTTCTGGCCGCCCTCGCCAAAGCGGTGCTAGAAAGTGAACCTTTTGACGGATTCTCACGAAGGAAGATCAAAAATTACTATCTTTTAAACCCAGAAGAATCTGGCGAGCGCCACTTCAAACTACTGCTTTCACAAACCGATAAAGAGACACTCACTGCCATCGTTGGTGACGGTGAGCAACCCCAACAACCATCCATTCGCGTGACAGAAAATTTCGAGTCGTTTGAGAAATGGATTGCGGAAGGCAAAGTTGATCTTGCCATATTATGTAAAGGGCTCGCTAAATTGGTCGTGGTGGATATCGCGCTGACCCGAGATCAGGATAACCCCCAGCTCATTTTCGAGAGCATGAATTCAACAGGCAAGGAATTAAGCCAGGCCGACCTGATTCGCAATTTCATTCTGATGGGGTTGGAGCCAGAGTTGCAAACACGGCTTTACAATGACTTCTGGCGGCCAATGGAGTTGGATTTTGGGCAGGAAGCCTACGGTACGCATTTCGACGCTTTCATGCGGCATTACCTCACGGTGAAGACGGGCGAAATTCCCAACATCAATGCCGTTTACGATGCTTTCAAGGGGCATGCGCGTATCTCGCGGACAAATGTCGCCGATGATAAAAGCCACATCGAAAGTCTGGTTCGTGAAATTCGTGACTACGCCCGGCACTTCTGCGCGATGGCGCTGGGTAGCGAAACAGAAACCGACCTCAAGCTCGCCTTTCATGATCTGCGCGAGCTAAAGGTGGATGTGGCTTATCCGTTTCTGCTGGAGCTTTATCACGACTACAAGGCCGGGAGTCTGGCAAAAGCTGATCTGTTGGCGACCGTGCGCCTGATTGAATCTTACGTGTTTCGCCGCGCCATCTGCGCCATTCCCACTAATTCGATGAACAAAACTTTTGCAACCTTCACGAAAGTACTGAAGAAAGACCGCTATTTCGAGAGCATACAGGCGCACTTGCTGGGGCTGCCTTCATACCGCCGATTCCCTACAGACGACGAGTTTTACCGCGATATACAAACCCGCGACCTCTATAACTTCCGTAGCCGCAGTTATTGGTTGCGCCGCTTGGAGAACCATAATCGCAAGGAGCGCGTCCCTGTAGATGAATACACCATCGAGCATATCCTCCCACAAAACGAAAACCTTTCGCCCAAGTGGCGCGAGGCACTTGGCGCAGACTGGCAGCGAGTCCAACAGACTTGGCTGCACACACTCGGCAATCTGACGCTCACCGCTTACAACGCCGATTACAGCGACCGCCCCTTTGCGGAAAAACGCGACATGCCTGATTCCCCTGAAAAGGGGTTAAAACAAAGCCCGCTCAAACTCAATCAGGAACTTGGCGTGCTGGAGAATTGGAACGAGGACGCAATCAAGGCTCGCGCTGGTAGGCTCGCCAGACTTGCCGTCAGCGTTTGGTCTGCCCCTGAACTACATAGCGAAATTTTAGATACTTACCGACCACAAGCCAAAGCAATTACGGAATACAGCATTCAAGATCACCCTTCACTTCTCTTGGCATCAATGTTTCCACTCTACGAAGCCATCCGCAATGCGGTCTTGGCACTCGACCCATGCGTGAGTGAAGAATTTCTAAAGAAGTATGTCGCATACAAGGCTGAGACCAACTTCGTAGATATATACCCACAGTCCAAAAAACTTGTGCTTGTGTTGAATCTAAATTTTTCTGACATAAATGACCCCAAAAAATTATGTGTTGACATCACTGGCGGGAGATTAAATGGAAGCGTTCAAGTAAGCATCCAATCTCTAGATGAATTGCCCTATGTGATGGGGCTGATTCGCCAAGCACTCGAGCTACAACTCGGCAATATAGAGGTCTGATGAGGGGAATTAGGAACAGGTCGCGGCTTCATACGATCATGCTCTCAACGGACGAGAGCAGTAAAACATCCAAGCACAATCCTCAAGCCGCCTTAAGCATGAAACCCACATGAATCGCGTCGTAGGGGAAGACGATCATTCCATCGTCTGTTTTTGACAGCAGCCCGGCGTTGAGCAATGCGGTCACATCGCCGTGTACGGCTTTGACATCGCGCTCCACCCGCAGTGCGGCCTCGCGGATGGACATGGCTCCTGCGTCCGTCATCGCGTTTAGCAACTCCCAGCGTTTCCGGACAGCAGCTTGAACATCAGTTCGGGCGAGGTAAAGCTGATGCGCGGCGCGGTCGCTTTTCCGCTCTTCCATGTCCGGGTGAAATCACCCAGCGTGTCGGCCAAAGGCCGGATATCAATCGTTACTGTTTTCATCGCGCCACCTCTCCATATCATCGAAAAAATCTGTCACCAACTTATCAACCGAGACAAAGCGGTATTTCACTTCTTTGCCGCTCACGTGCTTGTGATCGCTCTTGCCCGCGCACCTAGACCACGCCCTACCCCAACCGCTCCTGTAATTCGGCGATGATGGCGGGGTCGAGGAGAGAGATGGCGTTGTCTTGGGATGGCACCATGGCGCGGCCAAACGATGACGACTTTAATGCGACGAAATAAGCGGGGTTGGTGCTATGTCTGTTTGAGCGAAATCATTGCCCTTGAATAACAGGGTGTCGTTGCGTGCGCGGGTGAGTGCATAGGAACAACAATCGCCGAAATTCAATCCGGCTGGGTGTCGGCCCTTCCCATATCGGCGGTAGGCTGCTCGTGCGATCCGTAGTTGCGCATCATCAAAGGCGGCAATTTCGAATTGTGCGACGGCGAGTAACTCATCCAGCAGCGCAAGTCCGGCTTCCCCCTTTTTGCTTTCCATAACGATAGATGATTCAAGGGCGGAGACTGCGCTGATGATGCGTGGTGAAGATGCGGCAAGGGTAACGGAGAGTATTTCGGCATCCGCTTCGTTTAAGAGAATCGCAATCAGCGCCGAAGTATCAACAATCATTTTTTATTGAGGCAGGCCAGTCTTGCCGTAACCGAGTATTTCGTCAGCGCTACGCGCATCAAGCTCGGGGAGCGTCTTGCAACGTGCGGCGATTTTTAGGATGGCATCGCGGGTGATGGCGGTTGTGTTTGGCGTTTTCAAACTGGTCAATTGCGCTTCGAGGGCGCGGACGACCGCTTCGGGGACAGTGCCGCCGATCTTTTGTGCGAGCTCCTGCGCGAGTTGCTCGGCTTTAGGGTCTGTAATTACTAGGGACATGCGCGCACTATAGAGGAAGCGGTGCAATTGTTCAACTTCAAGTCTGATTTGGTTTTACCGACATGGGTATCCAAAATAGTAGTCTGTCCGTCAACCATTTTTTTGATAACCCCAACCGCCCCCCTATTCGGCGATGTTATGATATACAATAATATCTTGTATATCTAAGGAACGAAGGAGCGAAGGAGCGAAGACCATGCGAGTTTCCAAATGGGGCAACAGTCTTGCGGTACGCCTACCCGCCTCTGTGGTGGAGGCGCTGGCTATCAAAGAAGGTGACGACATTGAAATTGATGTGGCCGATGCGCGGCATTTCAAAGTAAAAAAATCGCCGACAACGGCAGATGTGTTGGCGCGTTTGCGCGCGCATCGCGGCAAGCTGCCCGCCGATTTTAAGTTTGACCGGCTGGAAGCGAATGCGCGACGCTGATTTTTTCGATAGCAATGTTTTGCTCTATCTGTTCTCCGGCGACGCTGCAAAGGCTGATCGTGCCGAGGCGTTACTGGCGGCGGGTGGGGTAGTCAGCGTGCAGGTGTTGAACGAGTTTGCCTCTGTGGCATCGCGCAAACTGGCGATGCCCTGGCCTGAAATTCTATCTGTATTGCAAGACCTGCGCCGCCTTTGCAAAGTGGTGCCGCTAACGGTGGCAGCGCACGAGCGCGGTTTGGAATGGGTGCAACGCTATGGTTTCTCGCTCTATGATTCCATGTTGGTTGCCAGCGCGATGGAGGCGGGTTGTAAAACGCTGTGGTCGGAAGATTTTCAGCACGGGTTAAAGGTTGAAAAAATGCTGACGATACGCAACCCGTTTCGGGTTTAACTTCAGGCGGTTTGAAAACATTTTTTCGGGAAGCTAAAAACTAGGCAGTGAAATTGTTGCAACGCTATTATTATGCGAATCGAACAGAAGGAGTAACCCTTGAAAACAAACAAAGCAAGTTTCGGTGAAGCCAAAACGAAAAAAATGAGTTTGGATGCAAGCAAAACTTTAGGTGTAAGTGCTTTGCGCGTGAATTACAACGAACTGCGTAAAGCACTCAAAGAAGAAGGCGAAGTGGTGTTGACCACTTACGGGAAACCCTTTGCTAGGGTGTTGCCGTTAGAACCTTTAGACACCACAAAACTGAACATCAAAACAAATCGGCCCCAATATTAAGATAAAAATTAAGCCATCCAAAATAATAACCAACATGACATCTACCCCCCTACCCCTAGACGAAAACCAAATCATCACCGAACGCCGCGCGAAATTAAAATCGCTGCGCGAAGCGGGCAACGCTTTCCCTAACGATTTCCGGCGCGAGCATCTGGCGGCGGATTTGCACCAGAAGTACGACGCGCTGGATAAAGATACGCTCGAAGCCACGCCGATCAAGGTGGCGATTGCTGGCCGCATGGTGTTGAAGCGTGTCATGGGCAAGGCGAGTTTTGCGACTTTGCAGGATATGAGCGGGCAGATGCAGGTTTACATCACCAACGACCACACCGGCGAAGCGGCGCACGAGGCGTTCAAGCATCACGACCTCGGCGATATTTTCGGCGCGGTGGGGGTGCTGTTCAAAACCAAGACCAACGAGCTATCGGTGCGCGTCACGCAACTGCAATTGCTGACCAAATCGCTACGCCCGCTGCCGGAGAAATTTCACGGCCTCACCGATCAAGAACAAAAATACCGCCAGCGTTATCTCGACCTCATCACCAACGAGGCGACGCGCAAGGTGTTTATCACGCGCTCCAAAATCATCCAAGCGATGCGCGAATTTTTTGTGACGCGCGGCTATCTGGAAGTGGAAACACCGATGATGCACCCTATTCCCGGCGGCGCATCGGCGCGGCCTTTTGCCACGCACCACAACGCGCTCGACATGGAATTGTTTTTGCGGATCGCGCCGGAGCTTTATTTGAAGCGGCTGGTGGTCGGCGGCATGGAGAAAGTATTCGAGATCAACCGCAATTTTCGCAACGAGGGCATTTCCACGCGCCACAACCCAGAATTCACCATGCTGGAATTTTACGAGGCGTATCAGGATTATCGTTACTTGATGGATTTCACCGAGGCCATGTTCAAGGAGGTGGCGATGAAAGTGTTGGATAGCTCCACCGTCACTTATCAAGGCCGCGAAATTGACTTAGGCAAACCGTTTGCGCGGCTGACCATTATCCAAGCCATCCAAAAATTTCAGCCTGACATCAGCGCGGCGCAACTCAATGACCGCGCATTTTTAACGGGCAAGCTCGACCAACTCAAGATCGCGTATCGCCCCGGCGACGGCATCGGCACGCTGCAACTCTCACTGTTCGACGAGACCACCGAGCATCTCTTGTTTGAGCCGACTTTCATCGTTGACTACCCCGCTGAAGTCTCGCCGTTGGCACGACGCAACGACAAGCACCCAGAAGTCACGGATCGCTTCGAGCTTTATATCGCTGGGCGCGAAATCGCCAATGGCTTTTCTGAATTGAACGACGCCGAAGATCAGGCCGCGCGCTTTCTCGAGCAAGCGCAAGCCAAAGAAGCGGGCGATGCTGAAGCCATGCACTATGATGCTGATTACATCCGCGCCTTAGAATACGGCCTGCCACCGACAGCGGGCGAAGGCATAGGCATAGACCGTCTGGTGATGCTACTCACCGACAGCCCTTCGATCCGCGACGTGATTTTGTTCCCGCAGTTGCGGCGCGAGGATTGAACGAGTACTCACCAAACCGCAGACAATGTAGGAGCGGGCTTGCCCGCGATAATTTTCGTCCCGATGCGCCGTATCGCGGGCAAGCCCGCTCCTACAAAATTCATCGCTCGCGCGGACATAATGCTGCCACTGATAGCTTCCCCCGCAACTCTCCAGCGTCAACCCCTGAACCAAGTTATTCGTTAATAGTCACAGCATCACCCGATTATTAAGGAGAACCGCCATGTCCAACAGCAACCCCATCATCACCATCGCCGCCGCTTCCGTGATTATTTTCAGCGCGGTGGGTGTCGGTGTCATGACCGGCCTCATCCCCAGCAGCTTTTCAAAACCCGCCACCGAGGCCTCGCTTCAGGCAGCCGCGACGGCCAAAACCCCGGTTGCTGTCGTTGCGCCAGCAGCAGTGGCATTAAATGCAACGGACAAAACCACACCCAAAGCCGCGCCCAAAAATGTCGCGCAACCCGCCGCAAAAGCCCAACCAAAAACCACCTACAGCAGCGCCAGTTCCAATGCTAACGAAAGAATAATTTCACCCGCGCAAGATCAATACTCCACTAACGCATCGACAAACAACAATGCCAAAGCGACCGTCGTGGCCGCGATCTGCGGCAACTGCGGCACCATCGTTGCCATCAACGCGATCGAGAAAAAAGGCGAAGGCAGCGGCCTGGGTGCGATCGCTGGCGGCGTGTTGGGCGGGGTCCTGGGGCATCAAGTCGGCGGCGGCACCGGCAAGGACATCGCCACCATCGCGGGCGCGGCGGGCGGCGCGTACGCCGGCCACCAGATCGAGAAAAACGCGAAAAAATCCAAGCAGTATGATGTCGCCGTGCGCATGGAAGACGGCAGCACCCGCAACCTCAGCCTGCAAACCGAACCCGCTTATCGCGTCGGCGATAAAGTGAAAGTGGTCGATGGGGTGTTGGTGTCGGGTTATTAGCCGCTTTGAAATTCGCGCAGGGCGCAATGGTAGGTTGCGCTGCGTTTCATCCATCCTGCGGGCTACGCAGTCTATACTTGGAGTCACATGACTCCTTCACTCCCCCCCACTTCTGCTTCCATCGATCTCGCCATCGAGGGCATGACCTGCGCGGCGTGCGCGGTGCGTATCGAAAAATCCTTGAACAAATTGCCGGGGGTTGAGGCGACGGTGAATCTGGCGACGGAAAAAGCGCGCGTTAATATTTCAGGTGGCAATACGTCAGTCGCTGATTTGGTTGCCACCGTAATCAAAGCGGGCTATGGCGCGCGCGCAATTGCCGAGGTCAATGTAGTCGAACGCGCCGCCGACAAGGCGCGTCGTGCCGCTGCCTATCAACAAGAATTAAAACTTTTTATCATCTCCGCCGCGCTGACTTTGCCGCTGGTGGCGCAGATGAGCGCGATGCTCATCGCCCCACTCGATGGGGGCTTCGGCGGGGGGCATGAGGCAGAACTAATCCCGCGCTATCTGCAATGGCTGCTGGCGACGCCGGTGCAATTCTGGATCGGCAAACGGTTTTATGTGGGCGCGTATCACGCGCTGCGCGGTGGCGGGGCCAACATGGACGTGCTGATCGCGCTCGGCACCAGCATGGCGTATTTGTTCAGCGCGGTGGTGACGGCGTTGCACTTAAACCAGCATGTGTATTTTGAAGCCAGCGCGGCGATTATCACGCTGGTGCTGCTCGGCAAATTGCTCGAAGCCCGCGCCAAGGGCAAGACTTCTGCGGCGATCGAACTGTTGTTGAAGCTCGCGCCCAAAACCGCGCGGGTTGAGCGCGATGGTGCGGTGATTGAAGTGGCCGCCGATAGCCTCAAGATCGGCGATATTTTTATCGTGCGTCCGGGCGAGAGTCTGCCGGTGGATGGCGTGGTGATTGCCGGCGAGTCTCACGTCAACGAGGCGATGCTCACCGGCGAGAGCCTGCCTGCTTCCAAAATCATCGGGAGCAAAGTTTTTGCCGCGACGCTGAATGGACAAGGCTCGCTCAAATGCCGCGCCAGCGGCGTAGGCAGCCACACCCAGCTTGCCGCGATCATCCGCTTGGTCGAACAAGCGCAAGGCTCGAAAGCCCCCATCGCTAAGCTCGCCGATACCATTTCGGGAGTTTTTGTGCCGGTGGTGGTGGTCATCAGCGTGCTCACTTTCGCATTCACCTGGTGGCTGGCCGCAGCCTTCACACCGGCACTCATCAACGCCGTGGCGGTGCTGGTGATCGCCTGCCCCTGCGCTTTGGGATTGGCTACGCCGACGGCGATTATCGTCGGCATCGGGCGCGGCGCGCAAAGCGGCGTGTTGTTGAGAAATGCCGCCGCGCTCGAACACGCCGAAAAAATTCAAGTGCTGATCGTCGATAAAACCGGCACGCTCACGCAAGGCAAACCCGCCGTCACCGACATCGTGCCCGTCGGCGACATCACCGAATTGAAATTGATGCAAATCGCCGCCGCGCTAGAGCAAGGCTCGGAGCATCCGCTGGCGCGTGCGGTGATGGAACGCGCCCGTGAAATGCAGATCAACCCGCAAACCGCGACCGTCACAAACTTTTTGGCGGTCACCGGCAGCGGTGTCACCGCACAAATCGCTGGCATAAAACACGCGCTGGGTTCGCCCAAATTTTTGCACGCGCAAGGTGCGGCCATAGATGAGCCGGCCATTACCGCACTCAAACAACAAGGCAAAACCGTCATCGGAATTAGCCGTGAAACCGGCAACTCAGCCGACAACTCGACCGAGTTATTAGGCTACTTAGCCATCGCCGACACCTTGCGCGACACCACGCCGCTGGCCATCTCGCGCTTGCAGTCACTGGGCATCGAAGTCATCATGATGACCGGCGACAATCCCGCCACCGCCGCAGCAATTGCGGGGCAAGCGGGCATCGCCACCTATCTCGCCGAAGTTTTGCCGCAAGACAAAGCGCGCGAAGTGCAAAAAATAAAAGCGGGCGGAAAGTTCACCGCGATGGTCGGCGACGGCATCAACGACGCGCCCGCGCTCGCCGCCGCCGACGTGAGTTTCGCCATGGGCACCGGCGCGGATGTGGCGATCGAAGCCGCGGACATCACCTTGCTGCGCGACGATCTGATGAGCGTCGCCGACGCGATTTCCTTGTCCCGCGCCACCCTCAAAAAAATTCGCCAGAACCTTTTTTTCGCGTTTATCTATAATGTGCTGGGCATCCCGCTGGCCGCGTTGGGCTTGCTCAACCCGGTAATCGCGGGCGCGGCGATGGCGATGAGCTCGGTGTCGGTAGTGAGCAATTCGTTGTTGTTGAAACGCTGGAAAGCGACGTAGGGCGGGTCACACCCGCCGGGTCAGCGATGCTAACGATTGCGGGTGTGTCCACGGGATACCGGGCTGCGCCCATAACCCGCCCTACGCGAGCGTTATATTTACTTGGAGAAAAAATGCAAACCACACTAAAAATCAACGGCATGACCTGCATGGGTTGCGTACGCAGCGTCACCAACGTGCTGACGCAATTGCCTGGCGTAAGCAATGTGACAGTCTCGTTGGAACAGGGGCAAGCCACCGTGGAGCACGATGCCAGCAAAAGTGATGTCGCCGCGTTGAAGCAGGCGGTGATCGAAGCGGGGTATGAGGCGGTGTAGCGAAATGCTGGATTAACAGTTTATAAAACAAACGTAGCCCGGATGGAGCGTAGCGTAATCCGGGAAGGCTGGTCGTACAAACTCACCGCTTTCCCGGATTACGCTACGCTCCATCCGGGCTACACAATAAGCATACTGCACTTTTGTCTGGCGTAATAAAAAAAGGTTGCGTCTGCACAGATACGTCAGCGCGTCCTTAATGCTTTTTCACCAAATGCGAATACTTGCCCTCGTTCGCGATGATTTTCTGGTAGTCGTCTAAATTTTCTGCGAGCATGTCCCGGTATTGGCTGGCAAAAAATTCCTTGGCTTTTTCTTTGTCCTCCGCAAAACTTTCCGGGTCTTTGGCGAGCGAAGCCACCACGAAAGAGTTGTAGCGCGAAGCCGCGTAAAGCATCGCCATGCCGACAA
>Ga0209824_10000955_pt1 | contig 17325 bp, 21 predicted proteins | sample VDWuncwatermetaG_FD_184124 | JGI IMG/M metagenome (GOLD analysis project Ga0209824, IMG submission 184124) | Wastewater microbial communities from Netherlands to study Microbial Dark Matter (Phase II) - VDW unchlorinated drinking water (SPAdes)... ... | reverse complement strand
CTGCTCAAGATAATTCATGCGAATCCCTCTTTGCGCGCCCAGTTTTTCGGGTCCTTCTGCCAGCGAAGCACAAGATCACGTTGCGCGGGTAGCAGCTTGCTGCTTTCAACCGCGACATCTAACAGAATCTCAAGGCCGGTAAGGGCATAGAGCGCGCATTTCGCCCGCTCGAACGCATCCGTGGATTCCTGCAAGTCATAATCGACAATCGCGAGGCACGAGTCCACGATGCCTCCTGCTTCCCGGATGGCATTAATGGACGAGATCGAGGAGCCGCCAGTATTGATGAGGTCCTCGATCAGGATGACTCGCTGGCCCGCCTTGAGGATGCCTTCGATGCGGTTCTGCCTGCCGTGCTCTTTCGCCGCTCCTCGGACATAGATCATGGGCACGCCAAGGATGTCAGCCACCCATGCCGCCCAGGGAATGGCTGCGGTGGCGGTACCGGCGATGACATCATAGCGCAAGCTATTGGTAGTGATTGTCCGTACAAACCCTTCCGTGATAGCGCGACGATGCTGATGATAGCCGAAGAGGCGGCGATTGTCGCAGTAGATTGGCCCCTTTCCACCGGCGGCGTAGGTGAACGGATCCTCCGGTCGGAGCTCAACCATACCATTATCAAGAAGGATGCGCGCGACGGCGTAGCTTTTGTCATGGTTTCCGTTGACGGGCATATAGTCACCTGCTGAATCCAGAAGGGGCGGGTTATAAAAAGTTTGCGTGAGCAAAACTTTATAACAACAAGATAGACAAAGGGCATCATGGCCAGCATCATCCTCTTCGACATCGGCAATGTGCTCGTCCTCGCGGACCATAGCATAACCCACCGCATCCTGCACGAGCAATATCGTGTTCCGCTGGAGCGTGCACAGCAGTTCTACACCATCCCCGCAGTCTACGCGTTCAATCGGGGAAGCATCACCGGCAAGCAGCTCTATGACGCGCTTTGCGCACAGCGTATCGTTCCGTCGTCCATGACACTTGCGCAGGTTCGGCAGGCGCATAATGACCATATTTATGCCGTCGACAGAGAGATGGAACGGATCATGCGCGAGACAGCAGCGCATCGCCGGATCGGGTTCCATACTGACTGCAATGTCTGGCAGACTGACTGGGTTGAGAAGGAGCTGATACCGCTTGAGACATATGGACCGGTCTTCCGCTCCCATGAGCTTGGCGCGTTGAAGATAGAAGCGGCATGCTATCCGAAAGTGACCAGCCGATTAGGCCTTCCTCTTGAAGAGATTGTGCTGGTGGATGATAGCCCAGAGAAGATCGATATGGCGAGAAAGGCAGGATGGAGAGGCATACTCTACAAGGAAGATGATCCTGACCGATATAAACACCTCCGTCGAGAGCTCGCATCATTGGGAAAAAATTAGAAGAAAGATAAAAAAGGAAGGATAGCGTATTCAGGCGCTATACACCTCAATCTGATTCGCCCGCACCACATTCCTGCCGTTCGTCGTGATAATGCTCACTTTCTCCTCGTTTCGGAGCTCCTCGAAATAGCGGTAGAACGACGCCTTTGAGCAGTACTTGTTCTGGTCCACGACCAGCTCCTTCAGGCGTGAGAGCACCATGGGCGCATGCGCCACGGCATCGATGATCTTCGCCTTGATCACCGCCTTCTTGTCCAGGTCGAAGCGACTCAGGGACTCATCCGATGCAGCTGTCTGCAGGATGCTGCGTTTTTCCTGATAAGTCGCCATCTCGGCCAAGACCTCCTTGAGGACAGTCCTGATATCTCCCGTCGGAATGGACGTCACGTCTGAAGAAATCGATGGCCGAACCGGCTCTTGCCCTTCAGGCTGGCCATGAAGACCCTGCCGAAGCTCCCCGATCATGGCCCGCAATTCCTGGTTCTCCTTGCGCAGGCTCTCGATGTCCTGCTTCGCCCGCGAGAAACCGTCTCGTACAGAACTGTCTGATGCGTACATGTCTTACACCCCCATTTTTCTACTGTCTCAACCTGTATCAGCCTGAGACGCGCTACTATTTAAACTTTTTTGTTTCAGGTGAGACATAGGTGAGACTTGAAAACAGTTAAATTACCAAAGACAAAGTGAATCAAGCCGCCTCTATAGTCTCAAGGAGACAAGAAAAGCCAGTCACAAATTTTATATACGCAAGCCGCCTCCAGCGCAAAGGTGGTGGTATTGGGAAAGATTAAAGATGATTCTCCGGCAAGTGCAGATGGCGGCAGTGACGACAAGAGGGAGTACGACACCAGCCGCACAACCGTTGACATGGCTAGCTATGGCCGCTGGGTCCAGCCAAGATACCAGTTCATGAATCTCGCTTATCGAAGACAGAGTGGCAAGGAGCTCATCGTGCCATCCGGCGTAGAGATAGTTTCCTGTTTCGCAGAGGGTTCCCTTCAGGCAGCCTATATCTCCAAGACAACATTCGATAGCTTAACTGATGAAGATCTCAACGATCTTGGCAAGCGAGGGCTTAACCACGACGATGATAAAATCTTGGCGCTTGAGGATATCCTCCGCAACTATGACCAGCGACAGATCATCCATGTGAACCCCAAGGCCGGGAACGTGAGCATCTACCAGCGGACGCAGTATGCGGAAATGCTGCTCTATGAAATCGCGACGTATTTCAGCAGGATGAGTGATACTGAATTCCAACTGCCCGCCCATCGCCAGGCAGCCTTTGAGGCGGAACTCCAGCAACAGGCAGGCGTCCAGCCTTTCCATCTGGGCGGCAATAGATTATTCATCACCCTCGTACAGGCAGAAATCATCAGGCAGAAGTTCTTTCCGGGTGTCATCTTCTCTCCAGTGGATATGCTTCATGGCCCGACAAAGTCACCGATGCCCCACCGTAACAGACCGTACAGCAAAAAACTAGTGTAAGGCACCACGCTACATTTATATATCCTCTCCGCTCTGCGTTGATTAATGCTCTACAAGACCTTCCTCAACCCACTCCTTTTTTCTTTTGATCCTGAATCCTCGCACCAGTTCATGTCGAAACGTATCACCATGCTTGAGCGCAGCAAGGCGTTGTATAGTTTTGTCCATCGCAAGTGCAGCGTTGAGGATGAACGCCTTGAGATGAACGTCTTCGGCACGACCTTCTCCAATCCTATCGGTCTTGCGGCGGGTTTTGACAAGAACGCTTCCCTTGTCCGCGCCATCCCTGCTTTCGGTTTCGGCTTCATCGAGATCGGTTCCGTCTCCGCCTTGCCATGGGAAGGCAATCCAAAGCCGCGGCTCTTCCGCCTACCGAAAGACAAGGCGCTCATCAACCGGCTGGGCCTCGACAATATCGGCGCAGAACGGGTGAAGGAACGCTTGTTAGAAGGAAAGTGTCCGGTGCCGTTAGGTATCAATATCGTCAAGACGCCTGATCCGGCTATCGTCGGTGAGGCGGCTGTCGAGGATTTCTCGCGATGCTACACGATGCTCCACCATTATGCGTCATATGTCACGCTGAACATCAGCTGCCCGAACACAGCAGACGGGAAGACCTTTGAGGACACCGCCTCGCTGGGCCGCCTGCTCGACGCCATCACGGTCGAACGCAGGCGTCGCACAGAACACAAGGAAAAGCCGCTCCTAGTCAAGCTCTCTCCCGACCTCTCGGATGAGCAGCTTGCCAAGGTCGTGGACACCTGCAGGCGGCATGACGTCAGCGGCTTCGTGTGCGCGAACACGACACTCAAGCGCGACGGGCTGAAGACGGACGCGAGCAAAATCCAAAACATGGGCCGTGGCGGCCTGAGCGGCAAGCCATTGCGCAAGCCTGCATTGGCCATGCTGAAGAAAGTGTACCAGCTGACGCGCGGGAAGGTCCCTCTCATCGGAGTAGGAGGGATCTTCACCGCCGATGATGCGTACGAGCGCATCAAGGCAGGCGCGAGCCTGGTGCAGCTGTACACTGGATTCGTGTACGAAGGGCCGTACGCGGTGAAGCGAATCAATCAGGGCCTGCTGAAGCTGATGGAGAAGGATGGGGTGGATAGCCTACAAAAGCTTGTCGGAACCGGTGTGCACTAGGTCTTCTTCAGACAGGATAGAATACCTGTCGCCTGACTTTTCCACGACGATCTTCGCGTTGAACCCCTGCTGCTTCTGGAACACGGCACGTTCGATCATGCGATAATCCGAAGCGTTAATCTCCTGCTTAAGCGAGGGGATATCCGCTATCTTGATGGCGTGGAGCGTGCCTTCATACGAATCGCGGAAGGCAAACGACGTCGGAAGAACATGGTAAATGGTGAGCAGGTGACGATGGGTGGCTTCACCATCATGAAAGACCGTTTCATCATACTGCCCGACGACCGCCTTGCGCTTCACGCGCAGTCCTGTCTCCTCAAAGATCTCCCGCTCCACGGCCGCATCAGCCGTCTCGCCACCCTCTACCTTGCCGCCGGGAAGGATGAGCGTGCCCTTGAATGGCTCTTTCACGCGCCGCATGAAGAGAATGAGATCATCATGCTCGATGATGGCGGCGACGATGGTGTTGGTCTTCATGCTCATGCGATAGCGTAGCATTCAAGGCAATATATACCTTTCGATGAGCTCGTCCTTACCTCCATGCTCCCAGCCGTCTGCGGTGAGGCCGCTTCCAGACATCCTCGCGGAGTGCGCCAGCCACCAACGCACGTTATCGGGAGGTGTACCTTTGGAGTAGAACGGCAGGTCAAGCCGACGAGCGGTGTGGATAGCCACCATAGAAGAGGAATAGACAATGATTTTGCCATGACGGCCGTCAAGACATCGCTGATAGAACGGCACGAAGTTATCATAGACGACATGCCCCTGATGCTCATATTCCGTTACAAATTCTTCCCATCGGGCAACATCGCTCTTCGTATCGCGCATGAATGCCTCAATATATGCTCGACGATCCATTAATAGCGCATCAGGAAAATCCGCATCAAGAACATAGAGGTCGAAATCAGCACCACTGACTATTCTTCTTCCTTCATCCAGATCATACGCGAACGTAACGCGAGAAAACAGATCATCTACACTCGGCAGGCCTTTGTCCACGGCAACTTCGGCAAGCATGCCGATAAGTCCAGGATTATCGTCCAGCCAGAATATCCGCTGATGCTTGTGCGCGCTCACTCGTCATCATCGCTATCGTCGTTGTCCTTGAACCGGACTTCCTTCCCGCGCAGCTTCTCATTCGCCTCGCCGTCATGGAAAGCGACAAAGCCGCCGACGATCGTCGTCACGGGCCAGCCGCGGAGCTTCCAGCCATGGAACGGGCTCCATTTGCATTTCGTGAACAGCTCCTCGTTGTTGACGCGCTTCGTGAGGTTCATATCGATTATGGTCAGGTCAGCATCAAAGCCTTCCTTGATGAAGCCCTTGTTCCGGATGCCGTAGATCCGCGCGGGATTGATGCTCGTGAGCTCGACGACCTTGGTGAGCGAGAGGTTGCCGTTGTTCACCTCATTGAGCAGCAATGGCAGCATGGTCTCCACGCCAGGAACACCGGCGGGCGCGCTCCAGTACTCGCGCTGCTTCTCGGCCACGGTATGCGGCGCGTGGTCAGTGGCGATGGTGTGGACAGCGCCTACCTTGATGCCGTTCCACAGCGCCTCGACATCCGCCTTGGAGCGCAGTGGTGGGTTCATCTTGCCGAAGTTGTCCAGCCGACCCATATCCTTCTCGTTGAGGAAGAGATGGTGCGGCGTGACCTCGACATGCGCCCTGCTGCCTGCGAGCAGATTGAGCTCGTCTTTGGTCGAGGTGTGGGCAAAGACGAGCTTCGTGCTGGTATATTTCGCGATCGTCAGGGCACGCGCGACCGCCTCGGCAGCCACCATATTGGTGCGGATGTCGCAGTGGACATCAGAGACCTTGTAATCGCGGTATTTCTCGGTGAAGTGCTTGATCAATGTCTCGCTTTCCGCGTGGAGCGTGCAAAGCTTCGCTTTGGAGAATATCTCGAACAGCGCACCATCATCGTCCACCAGCAGGTCGCCGGTGCTTGAGCCCATGTAGACCTTTAGCGAGGCGATATTGTCGACCTCCTCAAGCTCATCGAGATTGTCCGGCGTCGCGCCGAAGTGGAAGCCATAGTTGACTATGCTTTTTTTCGCGGCAATCTGGCGTTTCTTCTCCAGCAGTTTCGCCGTGGTGCACGCCGGCTTATTGTTTGGCATGTCCAGCACTGTGGTTATGCCGCCTGCCGCCGCCGCCTTCGAGCCGGTGAAGAAATCCTCTTTGTATTCCATGCCCGGATCGCGGAAGTGGACATGGCTGTCGATCAGGCCGGGGATGACATAGTTGCCATTGGCATTGAGGATCTTATCTGCAGTGCGCACATCTTTCATTATCGCGACAATTTTGCCGTTCTCAACGAAGATATTTCGGACAACATTGGCTCCTTTGTAGATGAGCCTGCAGTTTTTAATGAGCAGAGAGCTGATACGTCATCACCCCGGGATAGGAAAAGAGAATCGCGTGCCTTTTTAAAGATTGTGATGATGAATCAGTCACATCCGGCTCTGTCAAAAACGGCGGGGACCACCAGTCAATAGACTGGTGGCATGTTCGCTTCGCTCACCCCGCCGTTTTTGAGCATGCTCAGAAATATAGCACCTTTCTCGTTCCGGTAATGGACGTTGTCCACCGGTCAAATAGACCGGTGGTATATTTCTGACATATTAAGGCAGTTAAGTTCCAGCCGGCCGCCGTCCCCACATCTTTTCTTTTTTGCCGACCTCTTTTTTCTCCCCTCGAAAGATGAGGGGAGAAAAAAGAGGTCGGGACATCAGCAAGCGGCAGGCGTCGGAGAGAGATAGCGTCTCGATGAGCCGGTGCCGGCATCATTCAGGGCAGAGCAGGTCATCCCTTGAACTTCTTCTTCAGGAACAGCATATCCTTCACTGCGGCAGCTTTTGTCCCTCGATCTTTGGTGAGATTGCGCAACTGATTGAGACGACGCACAATCGTGGCATAGCTATCCTTTCTCACGGCGCTTGAAAGGATAGTATGCCGTCGGGCGTCAGAAAGCTCCTTGTGCCAGCCGTAGAGGTGGCCGGGGACAATCTTGGCCCACTTGTGCGGTGAGGTGGATTTCTTGACCATGTTGATGTATATGACCGCGTTTATATTTAAGATCTATGGTGAAGCCGCCCGTCGCCCCCTTCTTTTTTCGCCACCGATTTCTTTTGTCTCCCCTCGGAAGGTGAGGGGAGACAAAAGAAATCGGATATAGCAACAGGTAGCTGATTGGAGGGCGGCGGGCGACCTAGTGGCCTCTATATCTCTCTGCGCATTGGAAAGACCCGCAGATCGTACTGTCAAAACGCCGCAATCCTTATAAAGAGAGTCGTCATCACTATTGTTTGGGGGTAGGTAAATGGCGCGAACAAGCGTAGATGAAAGAGCCGTAGTCGTACGACCAGAGCTGTTCATTCTCCGTACGAATTATGACTGGTCACCACGAGCGGCGGAATATGACGCACAGTATATCCTACGAGCACAGCGTGCATTGAACGGAAACCGGGGCAACGTGCTTCCATCGTATGATATCCTCGGGGATCCTGTTGACTATGAGCAGCATGGCGGAAGACAGCTTGAAGCGCGATTGAGAGAATACAGACGCACGGTCGGTCAAGATTTTCTATACCCCTGTATCGAGCTCCGTCCCGAAAAGATAGTCGTCCATGCGAGACTTGGGAGAGAATGGCGTCTCCCTCTTCCGACGAGTGATGGCGATCGTGCGTATCAGCTTCTCTGCGGCGCCATCCGGCTTGAAGGTGATGAATTCGCTGAGGCGCGCGCCATGATGAACGTTACGCACCTCGGACTGCTTGTCGATTTCGTGAGCAATGACCGGGCGAGCCATGATCGAGCAGCGCAGAACCCTCACCTTGCACGGCTGGTTGACCGATTGAACGGCGACTTCGCGGTCAGGTATCTGGAGATCATGCGGCGCGAGTTCGAGTCTTATTCTCTGCCCCCAACTGGAACTCAGGGCTAGAACTGCTTATCCACCAAGTTCACATAATCCTTCACCCTTCCGATCACCGAAGGCAGCAGGTATTGCTCGATTTTCTCCTCGAATATCTTGCTGATCTGGTCATGCTCACAGATGCGGTAGCGGTTCTTTACCTTCTCGACCAGAAACATGTCGCGCAGACGCTTGAGCTGGCGGCGGATGTTTGAGGAGGCGACGCCTTGCATGGCCGCCCGTCCATCTTTGCGGGATTCTATGACGAGCTGCTGGATCTCTTCCGAGCTCAGCTCCGTCTTCCCTTTGCGCGCCCCAAGCAGGACATACAAGATGTCGACCACAACATCGCGGGAATCGCCGGGCTGCAGCAGGCCCGTGGACAGGCACAGCTTCCGCACCAGCTCCCTGCGGTCTAACTCGAAAGGCTTCTCATACTTTCGGAGCGTGATTTCCGCGAGCGGGATGTCGCGGGATATGATTTGCGTCATGGTTTTCAGTTTTCCGGTCTTGGTTTCTCGGTTTGCGCTTTCGCTTAGTATCTATGAGCATTGTTCGTTTATATAGCTCACTTTGACATGTCCAGTGGCCAGTGATAGAAGAGTTTAGGCATTAGAAGCATTAAAGCCGCTTTTTGACGCTCCTCACGGGATAGGGAGCGTCAAAAAGCGGCTAGCTCAAAGCAACATTTTTATAACCTCGATCCACCGGCATGTACATGGACAATTTCCTCGCAAAGCTCGCCAAGCTCCGAGAGGCAACGGACAACGCGCGCCGCTACAACGCCGCCGGCAGGGAGCTGGACGCGGTCAAGAGCATGTACGATTATCAGGAGCGCAAGCTGACCTATTACAAGAGCGCTCTCGACATGGCCGTGCGGGAGGCGTATCTCGCCGGCACGCAGCTCAGCGGCAAGGCGAACCTCGCGGATCCGGTGACCCTCGAGTTCCTCTCGTCACTCAAGAAGCTTCAGGTGAACAGGGATGACATGGACGCCCTCTTTCTTGCCACGAACCAGCTCGAGAAGCAGGCAGCTACACTGCATCTCTCCCGACAGGCGCTCAAGCAGCAGGCGCCGAGGGAACTCGTCATCAAAGAGCCAAAGCTGCCGCCGGAAATCCGTGACGATCTTGTCGCGGACCTGCAAGAGATGGAGCGATGCTTCAACGCCAGTTGCTACCGGAGCGCAGTCATCCTGTGCGGCAGGATACTGGAGACGGCATTGCATCGCAAACTGTATGATGTCACGGGCAGGGACATCCTGGAGACCCAGCCGGGCATCGGTTTGGGCACGCTCGTCGCGAAACTGAGCGAGAAGAATGTCCCTCTTGATCCGGGCCTGACCCAGCAGATCCATCTCATCAACCAGGTGCGCGTGTATTCGGTGCACAAGAAGCAGAGCGCGTTCTCGCCCACAAAGGACCAGACGCACGCGATGATCCTGTTCACGGTGGATGTGCTGAGGAAGGTGTTCAAGTGACCAAAAGCTTTATATACTTTTAGTGTATAATCATCCACTTAAGGTGTATAAATGATGTATATGATCCTGACCCTGAATGAGAAACGTGTCCTTCGTTTCCTCGCCACCAGCCCAAACAGGGATTATTCCATCAACGGGATAGCGAAAGCCTGCGGCATCACGCCGAACGGAGCCTATCAGCTGCTGACCAAGCTCATGATGGTAGGCATCCTGGAGCCGAAACCTATAGCGAACATAATATCATACACGCTTGATTTCAGCGAAGAGAAAAAAAAGAAAACGATGCGTATCCTCGAGCTGGCTTTCACCATTGATCTCCTCGAAGGGAGGATCAAGCTCCGTAAACTCGACCTTGCTTCACTCAAAGATAGAACGGAGGCATGTATCCTCTTCGGTTCGTATATCACCACCAAGCAAAAGCCAAATGACTTGGATATCTTGTTCGTCCTGAAACAGAAAGACTTTGTCGAATTCAAGCGAGGATTAGCCAAAGCCCAGGATATCATCCCTCTGAAGATCCATGAAGTTGTCCAGACAGAGGATGATCTCCGGCAGAATCTGAAGAAGGGTGATCCTCTCGTGATTGAAGCATTACGTAATGGTATCGTTCTCTGGGGAGAAGACATCCTTGTTAAGGTGGTTAAAGATGCCGTCCGATAAACTCAAGAAATGCCTTGATGAGGGGCGCAAGGGCGGCGAGCGGCATAAAGGCCTGAAAAGAGCCAGGGCCGATCAGCAATTGGCATACCAGCATCTTAAGAAGGCGCTCCACAATTCAGTGCCATGACTGTTTTTCATGATCTGGACTACGGCGACTGGTCAGCCAGCGCGGCCTTTTACTCTCTTTACCATGGTCTCCTCGCCATCCTGGCCAAGCACGGCTACGAATCCAGGAACCAATCTTGCACCTTCGCGCTCATCGAGGATTGTATTGTCAAGGGCGATCTCGAACACTTGACGACAACTGACCTCAAGGAAATCTTCGATAGGGATATCACGGAGGACATCGCGCATAGCCCCAAGATACTGGATATCCGAGAACGGATGCAGTATTCCACAAAGACCACTCTCACAGAGGAAGAGTTCAAGCTCCTCAAGGCACGCACCAAAGAGCTGCTGGATAAGATACGTCTTGAGCTCGAGCGATTTACCAGATAAAGCAGGGAGTATACGATAAATACTAGCGCAGCATCAGCCGCGCGAGATTCAGGACAGAGCCAATCTCTCCCAAAGCTTTATAACCAAGTGCCGGTCCGGTAGCTATTACGTATGAAATCATTCGCAGAATTACCATTAATAGAACCCCTTCAGCATGCGGTCAGGGATGAAGGCTACACCGTACCGACGCCTATCCAGGCGCAGAGCATACTCCATCTTCTTGAAGGCAGGGATCTCCTCGGCTGCGCCCAGACAGGCACGGGAAAGACCGCCGCTTTCACCCTGCCTATACTGCAGCGATTGACGCAGCAGAAGAAAGTGGCGTCGCGCAATGCTCCTCGCGTGCTGATTCTCGCCCCCACAAGAGAGCTTGCCGCGCAGATCGTCCAGAGCATCCGCGTCTATGGAAAATACGTACACATCACCAGCACGGTCGTCTTTGGCGGCGTGAGCCAACAATCCCAGGTCCACGCGCTCAGTCGCGGTATTGACATTCTCGTGGCCACCCCCGGGCGATTGCTCGACCTCATGAATCAGGGATATGCACGCCTGAACGAGGTGGAGGTCTTTGTGCTTGATGAGGCGGATCGGATGTTAGATATGGGCTTTATCCGTGATATCAGGAAGATCATCAGCAAGCTCCCGGCCAAACGCCAATCGCTATTTTTTTCAGCCACGCTTGAACCGCCGGTTATCGCGCTCGCACGCACCCTGGTACACGACCCGATCCACGTCACGGTAGACCCTGAACAACCAACGGTGGACCGCATCCAGCAGTGCGTCTACTTTGTGGATAAAGATCACAAAGATCCGCTCCTGCTCAAGCTGATGGCTGATCCGGCGATAAAACGGGCCATTGTCTTCACCCAGATGAAGCATGTGGCAAACAAAGTATCGAGTATGCTTGCCCAGGCGGGCATCCGGGCTGAGGCGATCCATGGAAACAAGAGCCAAGGCGCCCGTACCGCCTCTCTGGAGGCGTTTCGTCGTGGCGGGGCGCGCGTGCTGGTCGCCACCGATATCGCTGCCCGTGGAATCGACGTTGACGGGATCACCCATATCATCAACTATGAATTGCCAAATGAGCCAGAGACGTATATCCACCGCATCGGCAGGACTGCCCGCGCAGGCGCGCATGGCCATGCCATCTCTTTCTGCAGCGGGCCTGAACGTGACTATCTGCGTGCCATCGAGAGATTGATCCACAAACAGATCACTGTCGTCAGCGACCATCCGCATCATTCGAATGCCGCGATGAACGCGACCGGCGCCGCAGCACGTCCCCTGCCCAAAGGGAATTGGGGGAGAGGGCACCATGGAAACCAAGGGCATCGTGGTTTCCATAGAGGGGGAGAGCGTGCGCATGGCTCGCGGAATCGATATCGACGATGAGGACAATAAAGATTATTAAAATGACGCTCAATGAACTTTTTCCAGAAATTGAAACTTTTGATGAAGGAAGATTGAGAGTATCAGATCTTCATGAACTTTATTATGAACAAAGTGGTAATCCTGATGGAAAACCGATAGTATTCCTTCATGGAGGACCCGGCAGTGGAACAGATCCAAAATATCGTAGATTTTTTGATCCTGACTTTTATAGGATCATCTTATTTGACCAAAGAGGAGCTGGAAAAAGTACACCACATGCAGACATCAGTGAAAATACAACCCAAGATTTAGTTCTAGATATGGAAAAGTTGCGAGGACACTTAAGATTAGATGAATGGATAATGTTTGGTGGAAGTTGGGGGAGTACATTAGCACTATCCTATGCAACTTCTTATCCTGATAAAGTTAAGGGACTCATCCTTCGTGGAATTTTTCTTTGTAGAGAAAAGGAGATTGCGTGGTATTATGAAGAAGGCGGAGCACACATGGTCTTCCCAGAAGAATGGGAAAGATACAAGGCGCAAATTCCGGGAGTCCAGCCAGGCAGTATGGTTGAAGCGTACCATACCTTATTGACGAGTGAAGATGAACGTGTACGATTACCTGCCGCTCTAGCTTGGAGTAGATGGGAAGCTGCAACCTCAAAGCTAGAAGATGACGGAAGTTTGACAAGTAAATTCGAGGACCCTCATCTGGCTTTATCTTTTGCGCGTATTGAAAATCATTATTTTAGAAACAAGATATTTTTACCATCTGATGATTACTTACTTAGGGAAGTTGCAAAGTTACAGGGAATTCCAACAAGGATTGTGCAAGGAAGATATGATATGGTTTGTCCTATTGGGACAGCATGGGAACTGAAGAAAGCAATGGATCTGCCTGATGAAGAATTCCGAGTTGTGACTGCTGGACATTCAGCTTTAGAACCTGCGATAAGAAGTGAGTTAGTGCTAGCAACACAAGACTTCAAGCAACACTTCTAGCTGCTCTGATTCTCTCTATTCTTATACGCGGCCGGGAATACAGCGCGGTCTACGCGATTAACGAAGACCAGCACAGGAGAGGCCACCAATAAGAATAAATACCCCACCATAAACAAGCATTCTCATGCCCCAAGAACGCAGCGCCGGCGCGGTGGTCTTCCGCCGCGAGAAAGGAAAAATCGTCTACTTGCTCCTCCAGTATGAGAAAGGCCATTGGGAATTCCCTCGCGGACTCATCGGTGACACGAACAAGGACGAGTCAGAGACAGATGCGGTGATGCGCGAGATACAGGAAGAGACGGGCATCACGGACGCCAAGCTTATCGATGGCTTCAGAGAGACGAGCGCGTGGTTCTTCAAGCGCGATAGCAAGGTCGTACACAAGGAAGCGGCATATCACCTTGCCGAGACAAGCCAGGAGAAGGTCACGCTCAGCGCCGAGCACAAGGACTTCGCCTGGCTGCCGTTTGAAGCTGCGATAGAGAAGGCCACGTTCAAGAACGCGAAAGATATATTAAGGAAAGCCGATGCGTTCTTGAGAGAGCACGGTGTCCAATGAGCAGACGAGAAGCCCTGAGAAAACAGAATGAATCCCTTTTCCGGATCCTGTCCTTTGTCTACGATATCTTCCCTCTTGGCCCGTGGACGCGGAGCCTGCAGCGCAAGGTCATCTTCATCATGCGGCTGCGGCCGGACGACGCCATCCTTGACGTCGGCTGCGGCACCGGGGCCGCGTTGCGGATGCTGCTCCGCAGGCGCCATCGCGGAAAGCTGGCTGGCATCGACATTTCTCCCCAAATGCTGCGGAAGGCGCGCCGGAAGCTCGGCCCGGACGCTGACCTGCGCCTCGCGGACGCGGCAAGCCTGCCGTTCAAGGCGGAGAGCTTTGACGCGGTCATGAGCACCGAGGCTTTCCATCACTTTCCCGAACCGGGAAAGGCCGTGCAGGACATGGCGCGCGTGCTGAAGCGTGGCGGACGGGTATATATCGCTGATCTCAACTTCTACCTGCCATTGTTCAACTGGCTTTGGGAACGGTTCGAGCCAGGCTGCGTCCGCGTCTATCCGCGGGAAGAGATGCGACGCCTTCTTGCGCAGGCAGGCCTTAAAGGTATCGAGCAGGAGCGCATAGGCCTGTTCATCGTCCTCACCCGAGGCGAGAAGGCGTGAGCCAGAAGAAGGCGATGAGGCAAAAGAAAGCGAAGATCTCCTGCCGTGTCTGCCATTCGCATCCGACGACAGGTGGCAGGCTCATCTGCGAGAAGTGCGAAGTCATCTCCATCAGGAAGGGGAGGAGATGACCTCAGGTGGATTCACGCCATCGGCTTTCTGTCCAGCAGGATGAACGGCTGAAGATAGGCAAGCTCAACGACGACGCTATGGCCGATGCTGTCCCGTGACCCATCGGCGATGAAGTCAAGCGGGACATCCTGCCTGATTTCAACCCTTCTTGCGGTGATGTCCGTCAATCCCGTGATATTCGTCTGCCTTCCGAGATAGATACGGTGCAACGCTTTCGCTATATCCATGCCACTAACATCTCCGCATAATATATGGAAGGCCTGTCCAGTAGGATCAAGATCTGGTCTGGTCTCCGGCATCATCGACGGGAAGTACGCCCCAAAATCCACCGGCTTATGTGGCATCCTCCAGAATGGCCTGATGCCGTAAAGGCTGACATCCATCGTACCTATCGCGGTCACGGAGCGCGTTGGAGAAGGCAGCGCATTGCCATCGATAATTATCGTACCGGGTGTGCTCCGTATGGTCTGCTCGATGAACCGTTCCCGATAGAACATCCTTCCTAATTCTGGCGAACCGGTAAGGCTATTCGAGCACGCATCAAGGGCGGTAGAGAGCATCGCCGAACTGACCCCTCTAGTGATGAGCCGCATCGCCGTGAGCAGGGAAGGATTCTCTCCTCGCTCTTTCGGCGCATAGTACTGCTCGAAGAAGTTATAGACCGAACCATCCGCGTACAGCGCCATCACGTGCAGCTTGTCGATATCCCGCGGCTCATCCTTCGAGGAGAGCAGCAGCATAGGCACATATACCCGATCGAACGCCGTAATCCCTGATCCGGCATGTCTCCTGTCCGCTTCGGTCAGGTTCTCTGCCATCATCTCGAGGTCACCCTTCATGCCAAGCGTGTCAGCATAGGCATTGACGGTGCCCCGGCTTCTGTGGTACAGGGCGGGCAGGGAGACGCCTGATGCGGAATCAAGCGCCATCCAGTTCAGGACATGGGCGAACTCGATAGGCGTCCTGCTGCCTCCATGCCGACGATAGAGCTCCTTGAACTGATGCGTCAGGAAATTCTGGACAGTGCCATCGCCGCCGGACAGGATGACGACATCCACGCCCTCTTGCGCATACTTGCTACAGACAGAAGCCACGAGCTCCGCCTTGCTCGTCCTATCGACGCTGACAAGACCGCACGAGCCTAATTTCTGTTTTAGGTCCAGCGTTTCCTCTTCAGCCCCCGCTCTATCTTTGTTGTTTCTTCTGGCTTTCCTGTTGACGATCGCTGCTATCTTCAGTGCCATGCCATCATGTCGTCCGGAAGGGCTTATAATGGTTTGTCGTCCTTATTTATTGGCAAAAAGAAGAAGGCACCCTACTAGAAAAGATGAGTAGAAAAAAGAACTTGGTCATAGTGAGGATGGTATCCGCAGCAATTCCCGCAATTCCTGGATCCTTGAGTCGAGCTGCCCGATCTTGCGCCGGATGCCGTCTTCAGTAAGCTGGAATGGTGTCTCATCTTCTTCATCGATAGCGAGCGTCGAGGTGAAGTCTGACTGTTTCGGATGCCTGCCTTGCTTGAGCTGGTGCGATGCGTCCTCAAGCCTGTTAATGAGCACGCGATATTCCTTTATTTTCAACGTCCCAAGAGTTTGGAGCCTTCCTTCATAATCGAGCACAATCCGGTTTGCCTGCCATGCCTCTGGCGTGTCTTCATAGACCAGCAACTGCCTCCGGACATCGACGATGTTCTGCATATCCATGTTTTTCACCTTGGATAATAAGAGGAGAAATGGTTTATATAGCTCACGCTCATCTGTCTGGTGACCAGTGAACCGTATTGAAAAATGACAAGAATGATTTAGCGCGCGAGGGTTTTTACGACTTGCTCAACCTTATCGTGCCGCAGGAGGCGGAGGAGGCGGGATACCATCGAAAGCTGGCGACTGTCGGGAGCCATACGGCGAAGCCGCGCCCTGACGAAGCTCTGCATCCAGCCCTTCCAGCACGCGCGAGAAACGCTCGGCGAAGGCATTCGCGGCCTCGTACGTCACGCGATGGCGCATGTTGATCTCAATTTGGACCGCCACTGCCGGATGCGGCTGGTCGATCACGCTGCGCACGATCCTGCCGCCATCGTAGACCTCGCCATCGCGATGGCAGGACACCGGGACATACGCGCGGAAACCCTCGTGCAAGAATAGCTGGCCGAGGCGGATGTCAAGCGCTGTCCCTTTGACTGTCGCCCGGTTCGCGGTGCCGAAGATGATATCATGCTCGAGGATGGTCCTGCTCGACGTGGGTCGCGTGACCGCCGTGACCTCGGGATCAAAGCCATGTACATCAAGCAGGAAGGCGGATCCGCCAATCGTGGCGGCATGCTCGAGCAGCGGGCCAAGCTGAGCGTAATAGGCATGATAGGCCTGTTGCAGTCGCGGATCGTGGCATGCGAGCTCCGGCGGCGTGTTCACTTCGACATATTTCCGGTGCACGCGAAGGCTGATAGAAGAAGGCGGTGTGCTCCCTCTGCTTTGTAGGAGAAGCATCGCACGATGAGTGATATAGCGCGTCAAGTGATCAGCGGGCGAGGAGCGCGGTCGCGGCCGGTACCCTTCCACCTCTTCCAACGCGCCATGCGGACAGGATAGCACGATCGGGCTCGATGATGCGGTGACAGCGATAAGGCCTTGACCGATATAGGAAGACCTGACCGCCGCTTCAAGCATGGCGTCTATAGAAGATAAGTGCTCGCGGATAGGGAGCTGCGTGCGTTCCCATGTCTGGATAGCTTCGCCGATGCGCTCATCAACGCGGGCGAGCGCTGTTGCTGCGTCGATGGATACCATAACCAAAGTTGCGGGAAAGGAGGTGGTTTATATAAGTTACGGAAGAGCTTCCTGGCAGGGCGCCATAGTTTTTTAAGCTGCTACCATTGAAGACACTTTATGACAGCGCAATGGGTATTCGCCTACGGCTCGCTGATGTGGGATAATGAGGAGTATCTCCCTCTTGAAATCAAAAAAGCGATGCTTACCGGCGCACATCGGCAGTTCAATAGGCAATCGACCAGCAGCCATGGTACGAAAGAGAAGCCTGGAGTTTCCCTCGGCTTGAGCCGAGGCGGAGTATGCG
>Ga0209824_10000954_pt1 | contig 17326 bp, 16 predicted proteins | sample VDWuncwatermetaG_FD_184124 | JGI IMG/M metagenome (GOLD analysis project Ga0209824, IMG submission 184124) | Wastewater microbial communities from Netherlands to study Microbial Dark Matter (Phase II) - VDW unchlorinated drinking water (SPAdes)... ... | reverse complement strand
AGAGGAGAAATCAGGCCTTTTAAAATATCGCCGCACTTACATTTCGTTGTACGTTTCACATTGGATATTTTGCGTTTAAAAGGAAATTCTTTTTGCGCATCAAACTGAGAAAATTCGCTCCTAATTTTTAATCCGCTCTGGGGAATTTTGCCTAATGACCTCCAAATACTATCCTCAACGAGAAAAACTTGGCGCATGATCTTTTGCGCCTCTAAATTCCCCTGACGGGTAACCACACGCAGATATTGATTTTCTACCCTGGGTTTCTTTTCAACTATCTGCTTTAAAAGAAAATAGATGCCTTCCAAAATATCCAAGGGCTCAAACCCGCTGACACAACAACCTACCCCAAATCCTTGAGGGATAAATTCATACGGTTTCGTACCGATAATTGCTGAAACATGCCCGGGGCAGAGAAAACCATTCAACCTTAATCTTTTGTCCTGAAGAAGAAAAAACATCGCAGGAGGAATTAGTTTTAAGCAGGTATAAAAATAGAGGTTCTTTAATTTTTCTTTTTTTGCCTGGAGAATGCTCAGCGCGATAGCGGGTGCCGTGGTTTCAAAACCTACTGCCAAAAAAACGACTTTCTTCTGCGGATTTTTCTTTGCAAGATTAATCGTCTCTAAAGGGGAATAAACCATGCGTACGTCTGAAGACTTGGCACGTTCTTTCTCAAGGCTGGATTTATTTCCCGGAATACGCAGCATATCACCAAAAGTAAGCATTAATACGTCTTTATTCTTTGATATTTCTATCGCAGTGTCAATATATTCGCTGGGGCTGACACAAACCGGACAACCTGGGCCGGAAATGAGGCTTAAGTTTTCCGGTAGAAGCTTATCTAAGCCAAAACGGCAAAAATTCTGCGTATGCGTTCCGCAGACTTCCATCAAATTAATCTTTTCACTCGGCATAATCTGACGGATTTTTTCTGCCAGTTTCTTCGCTAAGCCTAAATTACGGAATTCATCAACGTATTTCATCAATTAAGCTTAAGGTTTCTTTTGCCTTATCCGGAGCTATCCTTTGAATCGCAAAGCCGGCGTGCACCAAACAATAATCACCAACTTTTGCCTGCGGCAACATGGCAATATTAATTGTGCGCGTAAGTTTGCCGGTTTCAACCTGGGCAAACTCGCCATTAATCTGTTTTATTTTCATGGGAATTGCTAAACACATAGTTATCTGCGTAAGTAATTTGCAACTGCTGCCTGCCCTAAAGAAAGAGCACTATCACTGCTCGATATCTCTTTATGGGTGGTTACATTAAACCCAGTATTACATAATAACTCCAAACTTAAATCAAGTAAAAGCTTATTTTGAAAAACGCCTCCCGAAAGAATAACCTGGTTAATTGTGCTCTTTTTGCGTAAAATTATGCAGGTCCGCTGAATCATTGCCGCTACGGTCTGATGAAATCTATAGGCGATTTTTTCTTTTGCCTCTGCGGCCTTTAAGTCCGTAACTATCTGCCTAAACATCATTTTTGGATCAATTATATAAATACCTGCCTTTTTATGTATATTAAAACTGTAGCGTGTAGCGTGTAACGTATACCGAGAAGCTAAGCTTTCCAGTTCCATTGCCAATTCTGCTTCTCGACTAACCTGGTATTTTTTTAAAACCAAACTTCCTACAGCGTCAAAAAGCCTACCCATACTGCTAGTCGCAGGGGTATTAAAATTCAAAGCATACATTTTTTTTAATCCCTGCCATTCTTTTTTGTAAAACGCAGGATGAAATTTAAAATCTAACCAGGCACAAGCCAACCTCCAGGGTTGGCGGATTGCTTCTTCTGCACCCAAAAGTGGAATTTGCTTCAAATGCGCCATTCTCTGATAACGCTGATAATTACAAATCAGAAACTCTCCGCCCCAGAGAGTCCCATCGTCACCTAAGCCGGTCCCGTCAAAGGCCACACCGATTACCTTCTGATTTGGCAATTTATTTTCCGCCATACAAGAGCTAATATGGGCGTGGTGGTGCTGTACAGGCTGCAGCCTATGGCCTGCAGGATCAAGGTTTAATGCGAACTTGGTTGACTGATATTCCGGATGAAAATCACAGGCAATAACCTTTGGTTTCTTCTTAAGAAAATATTTTGCCTCTTTTTCAAAAGCATAAAGATCTTGCGGATTATTTAAATCACTATGCACCGGGCCTAAATAGGCGAGGTTACCTTGGGCAAACACCAGGGTATTTTTTGTCTGAGCGCCCAAAGCGAGAATCGGCCTATTTACTTTAAATGGTAAAGATATTTTTTTTAGTATCATTTTTTAACAAAAGAAGGTATGCTTCTAAGAAAGATTTGCTTGTTTTGCCGATTTTACCGTTTCCAATCGCTTTATTTTCCAAACTGGTTAATGGCATAACCCCGATTAAAGAATTTGTCAAAAAAGCTTCTTCTGCGGATTGTAAATCCTCTAGCGTAAAATCGCCCTCGCATATTTTAATCTGTTTTTTCTTCGCTAAATTGAAAATAACCCTCCTGGTGATTCCTTCTAAACAGCCATTACTTAATGCAGGAGTAAAAAGGGTATTGCCACTGCGAAAGAATATATTGCTCCGGGCTCCTTCCGTAATTAATCCTCTGTGGTTTAGGATAATTGCTTCGTCAAAGGCCCTTTTTTTTGCTTGCGCCAAACTTAAATTAAAAATCAGCCGGTTCGTTGATTTTATCCGGGTAAGTAGAGAGTTCTCATCCTGCCTAAAGCTAGAAACAACCGCAGAAAATCCTCTCTGGTATTTTTGCCGGGTGAATGGAGAATATTCTTTCACCAGAATAAAAACTCCCGTGCCCGAGAGAGATTTCCATAAAGTTAATCTTACCTGGACATCCTGCAGCTGATTCAATCTTAAGGTGGCGATAATTTTATTTTTTAGACCCGCGGCTGTAAGTGGCAAATCCAGATGGATCAATTTAGCCGCATTTTTGATTCTCGCCAAATGCCAATCTAAATGAATAATCCTCCCCTGAAAACAGCGCATCGTCTCAAAAAGGCCTAAACCTAAAAGGAAACCCGGATCTTGCGCCGAAATCAGCGCTTCTTCTGCTTTAAGAAACTTTCCGTTTAAATAAACTATTTTCTTAGGCTCCATTAATTGCCTCAATCATCCCTTTGGCTTTTGTCAGGGTTTCCTGATATTCTTCAAGCGGATCGGAATCTGCGACAATCCCTCCGCCTACCCCAAAATAAAGCTGCTTGCCCTTTTTTAAAATTGTACGGATCATAATATTAAAATCCATCTTTCCGCAAAAACTTAAATACCCCAATGCCCCGGTATAGATCGCGCGTTTATCCGGCTCTAATTCATCGATAATCTCCATCGCGCGGATCTTCGGGCAACCGGTAATTGACCCGCCGGGAAAACAGGCACGTAAAAGATCAAACCTGTTGCAACCCTTAAATAACCTGCCTTGAATTGTGGCAGTAGTCTGATAAACTGTGCGATACTCTTCTAGTTGCCGCAGCTTTGTCACCTTGACCGTATTGTAATCGCAAACCTTACCTAAATCATTCCTCTCCAGGTCAACGATCATTATTAGTTCTGCTTTATCTTTAACACTATTCAAAAGTTCTTTTTTTAAGGAGGCATCTCTTTTCTTGTTGAGGCTACGCCCACGCGTGCCTTTCATCGGCCGAGTAATTACTCTATCGCTGGTCAGCTGAAGAAATCTCTCCGGAGAAGAACTTAGGATCTGAAAGTCTCCGGCATCGAAATATGCGCCGAAAGAAGCGGGATTGGCCTTTCTTAAACGCCGGTAAATTTCAAAACTACTTAAATCTGTCTCGCTTTGAAATCTCTGAGAAAGATTCACCTGGTAGATATCCCCTGCCCGGATATACTCTTTGGCTTTTTTTACAGCGCGCAGGTAATTTCCTTTAGTAAAATTAGATTCTAACTTAAAGAGCCGATTCTTTTTCCCAACGCTTTTTCTATTCTTCATCGGCTTCCCACTCTCAAGAAGAATCTTGCTGATCCTACGGAAATTCGATTCGGCTAATATTTTTGCTAAAGCAGAACTCTTCTCCGGAAAACCGGTTGCGCAGATAAAAAAAACTTTTTTCAGGTGATCAATAATAATTACCGTATTATAAAAATAAAATAAACCGTCAGGAAGCGGCAGGGTATTTTTTTCCCGTGGCTTAACTTTATCCTCTAATCGCACACCCATATCATATCCCAAATACCCCACTGCCCCTCCGATGAAAGGAGGCGCTCCGGGAATTGCTGGTAAATGATAATTTTTAAATGCGGCGGCAAGCTTTTGAAAAGGAGCAGAGCCGTTTATGCTTAGCTTTAAGAATGGCTCAATACCCAAAAAAGAATATCTGCCGGTATTTTGCAGCTGCAGGCTGGAATCCAAAAAAAAGACCCCTTCGTAATCAACGAAATTTTGCAAAAAAATCGCGGGGTCAGTTCTTAGTTTATATGATTTCCAGATGTAGTATGCCATCTATCCTAAAGGAACGCTCCTCGTTTCTTAAAGAACAAAAACCCACAAGATAACTATAATTGTTTTCCTTCTTAATCTCTTTCGGGGTCACTTGCCTTTCTGTAACTTGCGCACTGGAAGAAGAAAGATATTTAATTTTTAGTCTCAAGGCCTGGGAAATTGCTTCTTCTATCTGAGCAATTCTTTCTGAATTTATATTTTGTAAAAGAAGGGGATTAAGCGTGAAGAGATTGGAGAAATTTTTAAAATCCGTCACCCCTTTAGAGGTTAAGATTTCTTTTAGCCTGGAGAATACCTCCCAGGTAATCTCCACATCAGAGAAAGCGCGGTGCTGCTGTTGCTCCTTAATCCCTAGACGCTGGGCAACAAACCAGAGCGCATAACGCTCTAATTGCGGCAGGAGCCTCCTTGCCATTTTTAAAACATCCAAAACAATGATTTCTTGGGGGAAATCTTTCTTTAAAAGCTTTAATTCATTTTGTAAAAACTCTAAATCAAAGGAGGCATTATAAGAACACAGGCAGCTTCCTGCGATAAATTCCAGAAATTTAGGCATTACTTGCGAAATTAAAGGTGCCCCAGCCAACATTTCCTCACTGATTTTATTCACCGCAAAAGCGCCAGGAGAAATCTGCCGCTGCGGATTTACCAATGTGCTAAAAGTAGCCAGTTTTTCTTTTCCCCGAAACCTAATTCCCGCGATTTCAACGATCCTGTCCCCTGTCTGCGGCTCAAGACCGGTGGTTTCAGTATCAAAAATCGTAATCTCTACCTCATCGATATGTTTATTCATGCTCCCCGCTTTACGATGTAAGCCGGTACAAGTTTTACCGGTTTATAAGAAAATTTTACCTGCCGTAGATTTTCTAACCCGGAATCATCCATCACATTGATATATTTAAAATCCTGTAACTGCGAACAAAATTCCCGAAAGATAAACTGCGCGAGCCCTTTTTGACTTAAATCAGCGATCTCATATAAAATACAGAAAGTATCCGGATTTAATTTAAAACCGAAAGTAAAAGCCTTAATCTTCTTATCAACCTTTACTATCCTGCCCAAGCAATTTAAAGATCTGTAATTATGCAATAATATTTTTAAGGCATTCAGGCTATCCTTGAGCATTCCCTGATACAAAATATCCTGATTGGATTTAGCGCGTTCTTTGGACCAGGCAAGATACAATTTCAGGCAATCACCAAGATGCGTTTTCTTAAAAGGTAAATATTGGAATTCGTAATTTTTTGAAAAATAATTCAGGCTCGAACGCTTGGATTTAAACCTGTTTCCTTTTAACTCTACAAGGTCTGCCCGTAAACAAACATAATCAACAGACTTTTTGCTACAGGCAAAACCTAATGACCGGTAAAACTCCAGGTCTTTTTCCTCAACATTTTCAATGCGCGAAATTTCCTGATTTCGATTCAAGCCATCAAGGAGCTTAAAGATCTCCGCGATAACTTCCAGGGTTAATTGTTTTGCCAAAGGCCCAAGATACAAAAATGCGCCGATTTGGTCCTGAAAAAATACACAAAGGCTGCCGCGGACAATTACCCAGTAAATCCTAAACAGCCCCTTCCAGATATAGATATTCTCGAAAGTATAGACGGATAATTCATGCCTGGATAAACCAAGGTAACGGTTAAATAATGCTTTATTCCGGAGAGTCAACCTATGCAGTTTCATCAGATATCTTTAACTCAACAATCTCAGAAACTTCTTCGTAAGCCGAAAGCAGCTGTGGGTTATCGCGTAAAATCTTTTTTTGCTTGGGAGTATTTAAGAAAGCAACCAGATATTCAGCATAATCTTTGAATTCTTTACTCTTAAGATTTTCTTTGATATAGGGACAATTTAGATCAACAGTCAAAAGGACTTTTGCGTCCCTAAAATTAATCAAGAAGGGGTAAAGCTGGCATTCAAAGGGGCGCTGGGAATAAATTCTGCATTTATTTTCCGGCAGATTTAAAAAAGCACAGGTAAAACCTTCCCCTTGCGGATGGACTATTGGATGAATTCGTTTATCCAGAGAAATCGAACAGGCAGGAAGATCTTTTTTCTCCATAAGCTGCTGTATTTCTTCTTCTAAAAGACAGGGAGCCCAAACAGAGTTCTCTTCTAAAAATCGGCAACAGCCCTTACATTTCAGGCAAAATCCTTGAGGAACAAATTGCTTGATCATTTGACGACACTTCCTAATTTTAATTTCTTTTCCGGGGCCACAATCACAATCCCGTTCTCATCAGAAGCAGCAAGAATCATTCCCTGGCTTTCCACTCCCCGTAAAAGGGCTGGCTCGAGATTATCCACAACCACCACCTGTTTACCAATAAGATCTTCCTTCTGGTAAAATGCCCTAATGCCAGCCACTACCTGCTTTTGCCTGTCTCCTAGATCTAAAGTAATTACATAAAGCCTGTCAGCATCAGGGTGTTCATTAACTTCTTTAATTTCAGCTATTTTAAGTTCTAATTTCCGAAAATCATCAATCGTAACCATAAAATTCCTCCGCGTTTTAAATTAAGTTACTTGGGAAGGGCGCCGTTAATCATTTCTGCGCGGGCATGGGCCACTTCACAGAAATATTCAACCGGGGTATCCATTGAACCGGTTTCTAAATGCGCATGGGCAGGACACCAGATACAGAGATTAACTAAGGAGCATTTACGGCACTTCTCTAAAAATTCTTTTTTATCTGAACGTAAGTCCCTAACCTGTACAACAAAATTCTTCCAGATATTGGCTAAATTGCCATCCTTAAGATCACAAATACACGACGAATGCCAAAGCGATGAACAAAGCCGGAAAAATCCGTCGTAACTAACGGTAAAGCTGCCGTTACCGGTACCGCAATGAAAAAGATGGTTACAGTTAAAATGTTCAAACTCCGGATTGATCAATTCATTACATCCGTTCTTCAGGGCCCCGTAACGCTCAGAATCTGCCTGTTCGATAATAACGATTTCTCTGGGAGAAAGCCGCTCGGATTTTATTTCTTCGTTTCTTTTCTTGTCCGCGTCAAAACGCAGATGCAAAAATGGATCAAAGCGGAAATAATCTTTGGTCTTCTCGCGGCAGAACTTTGAGATTAAAGGCAGCTCATGCACATTGGAACGAATCGCCATAGCCTTATAACGCACCTTAACACCGTTATCCAATAACATTTTTAACCCGCGCATAAAAGCAGCGTAAGAACCCTTTTTTCCGCTTACTTTTTCGTAAGTTTCTTCGGTAACCCCGTATACAGTCACCTCAATATCCCGGGGAGGATATTTCTTAAACAAGTCAATGTGCTTTTGATTTATCAGTGTGGCATTGGTAAAAACTGAAATAAAAAGCCCCTTCCTTTTCAGGTACATATAAATTTCAAAAAAATCCTCCCTCAAAAGCGGCTCCCCGCCGGTGAGCAGGCACCATAAAGCACCCAAAGACACAGCCTGGTCGGCAATTTTCTGAATCTCTTGAAAAGAGATTTCTTTTTTCTTTGCCTCTGGGTCATCTTTGGGCAAATTAATATAACAATGCCGGCAGCTGTTGTTACAGCGCGCGGTAAGCTCCAGGTCAAAAGAAATAACGTTGCGGCTATTACGCATCTTCTCCCAAACCGGGAATTCCGGTAAGGAAAGCGATGATACAAAGGATTCGGAATTTTTCGGATTATTATTTTCCATTAGAGTATCGGTTTAAGTGTATTTCTAATTGGCATCGGTATCCTCCTCCAGCACCAGACTAAAAATGGTAGAATCCTCTTACGGCTCAAGAAAACAATCAGGACTTCTTCCTTTCCCAGCCCCAAACGCACCTTGCGACCTTTTCTTTCTACTTTCGAAACAAAACCCAGAAGGTTCTGGTTCGGAATAAAACCGTCCGGATAAAATAGGCTATCACCTTTAATCAGATAACAGCCTTTCAACTGCTTGATTACCCTGTGAATAATCAGCTTCTCCGCGCAGGGATGGATAAAAGCCACTGCCTTGCCAAAGAGTGTCTTTGCGCACGATAACGGAGAAATCGTCACGATATCGCCGTCTCTGATAAAAGGCGACATACTGAATCCCTTGACTAGAAAACGAAAAGGTACGCCTTTTTCCAGCGTTGCCCTCAGAAGCTCGCCTAGCGCTTTTCCGGAAAGAAACAACTCCTCATCGCTGACAACGCAAAATTCTGATTTAGCCTCTTCCAACTTCAACCAACATCTTCCTTTTGATTAATTCCTGTGTTAACCCTAAAAGATCCTTTTCAATAGCGTCGGATTCGGCATCAAAATCCGTGCTCAAATCTTTTGCCACTTGTTTCAGATTTTTTTTGCCGTCTAACCTGTCCCAGATCGCCCTTCCTGTTTCATTGAGGGTAAAAATCTCGTCCTCTAAATCACCGATACCAGAAGTGATAGGGATAATAATAAATTCCCCTTGAACCTGGCGCGCCACCACATCTTGCGAAGGCGCATAAATTTTTTCTAAACTTACCTTTGCTTCCATAATACCCTCCTTTTTATTCTTCTAGCTTTTTTGCAGACAACTCATCAATTCTTTCTTTCCAATTTTCCACTTCCCAGGCTACTTCGTTTTCTCTAACCAGCCCCAAGAATCTTGCCTGGGCATGGGCAATTTCACAAAGATATTCAATCGGCGTATCCAATGTCCCGTACTCCGACCAGGATTTTGCCGGGCACTGCTCGCAGAGCCCTTTTAAAAAACAATGCGCGCAACGCTCAAGATAATCTTTATTCTGGGCTTTTAACTTCCTGACTTTAGGAAAAAAATTTGTTACCGCGTCTTCCAGCGAGCCTTTTTTTAAATCATACACTGTTTGCGGATGCCGCAGCATCATGCAGGGTTGAAAAAATCCATAGGCATCAACACATCCGCTGGAATTACCGGAACCGCAGGAAAAAAGATTATCTCCCGAGGAACGCATAAACTTAGAACAGAATTCCTGCATACCTTTTATATATTTATTTTTTTTCCGGGTAAGAACTTGTAAACCTTCTTCCGCAGAAAGCCGGACTTTTTTGATCTGCTGGCTCTTGGCATCCCTTCTGCAACGTAGGTCAAAAAACATCGAATAAGAAGGCGGTTGCCCATCCATCCAAGGGATGTTTTTCGCCCAAGCCTCAAATTCGTCTATTTCATCTTTATTATTCGGTAAAAGTGCTCCCTTTACTACAAAAGGAATTTTGTGTTTACGCAAAAGGTCGATCCCCCTAAAAGCAGCGATAAATGACCCCTTCACCCCGGTAACCGCTTCATAGGATTTTTCTTTCATCCCGTAAACCGTAACTTCCATTTTTTCAAAGGGCGGGGTATGGGCAAAAATTTGCGCTAGCTCTGGAGTAATTAAAGTGGCATTGGTAAAAATCATCACCTTTAAACCAGACCTTCTAGCAAAAAGATAAAGCTCTGTAAAATCCTCTCTTAAAAGCGGCTCTCCTCCGGTGAACCTAACGGTCATACATCCTAAAAGGGCCGCCTCTTTTAAAATTTCTTTTATCCGATCAGTAGAAAGCTCTCTTTTTTTTGCCGCAAGATCATCCTTAGGCAAATTAATACAACAATGGATACAGTTATTATTACAGCGTTCGGTTAATTCCAGATCCAGCCAGCCTAAAGCGGGCTTAAGGCTCTTACGGAACACTGGCCTATCTCCTTTTACTACTGAAACATAGGATTCGCTTTTCATCTTATTTATAGTGAAGGCGGTTTATATTTTTTTGAGTAAACCAATAATCTCTTTATCCTTGTTAAATTTCTGTACATAACATGGCACGTCCTGCGCTATCTGATCAACCAGAACAAGCGTTTTTTCCCACCAATCAGTAGTAACAAACGGCTTAATCAGGCAGCTTAAGATTCTTTTTGTGACCTCATTCTTATCCGTTAATGGTATTAGCCGATTCTCTGGGGCTTTTTCTAGAAAAAGCAGCGCCTTTAAAGGCACGGATTTTCCTGAAACTGTCGGAACATCTCCATGGCTCCATGTACCATAGGCCTTAAAATGCCCGTTTACCTTGCGTACAATTATCCGGTCATCACAGAGAATATCCGCATCATCCTTTAAAATCCCGGCCATTGTAGATTTCCCCGCCTCAGAGTGCCCGACAAAAAGTAGCCCCTTGCCATTGAGACCCACCCCACAGGCATGCAAATAGCAACCCTGCCTGTCCGCTAAAATACGGGCAATCAATATTTGATCAGTAGGAAAAAGGGTCAGTGAATGTATCCCGCCTTTTAGAAAATGTTCATCGCGGTCATTATAGATCCTGGCATGGGTATGATCCTGATTAAAAACTGCTACCCGGTGCAGGCTCTTATCCTCAGGGGTAGGAGAAATACCTAAATATACCCAAGAAGAATTGTTTTTGTAAACCGCCCAGGGTGCTTTACGGTAAACTTCTTTACCTAAATCTTTATCTTTTAATTCCGGCAAAGAGAAATGGTGCCTGATCGTAACAATATCATCTCCGGGTTTTTCCGCAGCAAAAAAATTAAACTTGGGGTGAAAAGTCTGGTCAGTAATCGGCAGGTCCGCTTCTACCTGAATAGTAATATCGGCGATTTTAAAGTAACGACGGTGATTCATCAGCCAACCCTCCTTAAATTTTTTGTTTTCTTTAGCCACCATACAAAGATAATCTATCTTTGCCGTAAATTTCCCGTGTTCTAAATAACTATAGACAGGACAAACCCGGCAATTCTGCCTTTGCTTACAAGAGCCACAGTTATCATCATACTCTTTTGTAATTTTTATTTTTTTACTTAATGAAGGGATAAAATTATCCCAGGCATCCTGAAAATTCCCCTTACGCAGATCATATCGCAGCTCGGGGTCCTTAATAAAACAGCAAAAAGTCATTTTCCCGTAGGGATCAACATGAAAATCTCTGCGTGAATCTACGCATGAACTAAAAAGATATTTATCTTTCTTTGCCGGACAATAGTTATGGGCTGCTTCATGCTGCATCTGCTCTTCATATGATAAATCCGGCTTATCCAATTCCACCACTTCTTTCGGAGGTAGACGTTGCCTAAGGATCTCCTCATTTATCTTTTGATCATGACTAGCAGAAAGATAGAGCCAGGCAGCACCAACACGATAATGCTTACTTAAGGATTCGGCTAATTTAATCATCTGGTCAAACTGATGATAATTATCCCGCATTGGGATGAGCTGGACGATAAAACCCGTGCCGGCTTCCTTTAGATACTTAAAACCCCGCATCGTTTGTTCAAAAGAACCGGGATTGCGTGTAATATGGTCGTGCACTTCGGCAGTTGCCCCGTAAACTGCCACCATTTTTGAGCCTTTTTTCTTCAAGAGTTTGGCAATCTTAGGAGTAATTAACGCCCCGTTAGTATTCAAAGAATAGGAAATAGATTTGCTGGTAATATACTCAAAAATCTCCGGAAAATCCTTACGTAACATTGGCTCACCGCCGGAAATCGACCACTTACGGCAACCTAATTTTTTGGCTTCATCAACAAGGTGCTTAATTTCCGCGAAGGAAAGCTCTTCTTTGGCAACCTTAGCATCAGAGGGAATTTTTAACCAACAGTGACGGCAATTGTTATTGCAACGGTAGGTAAGATCTAGGCTTCCTTCCAAGGGAAGGCGCGGCAGATTAAATTGTTTTTTGAATTCGGAATATTCTGCTGACATAGCGCAATTTATATTAAACTACTAGATAGGTCTGAATATTTTAGCAGGAACTTAACTATATTAGTATACAATAGATTTAGCTATTTTAAAGAGTTTTTTCTGTTTTATTAATCTGTCTGGTTCTGAAAAAACTCCCTGTAAGACTGGCTGGCTAACAAGAGCTCCTGATGAGCCCCTTCCTCCATTATACCTTTGCTTTTTAAAAAATAAATTCTGTCCGCATCCTTGATAGAAAAGAGGCGATGGGAAATAATCAAGGTGGTTAATCCTTCTCTTTCTTTCTTTAGGTTTTTGAAAATCTGCTCTTCGGTAAGCGAATCTACGGAAGAAGTAGCTTCATCTAAAATTAATAGTCGGGGTTTTCTTAAAATTGCCCGCGCCAAGGCTACCCTTTGCTTAAAACCCTGAGAAAGCCGAAAAGCGTCCTCGCCGATAGCCGTATCAAAGCCCTCTGCTAATTGGTTAACGAAATTATCAATACAGGTAATCCGGGCTACCTCTTCAATCTCTACCTGATTGATCCCTTTTAAGCCATAACTAATATTTTCTTTAATTGAGGCGTCAAACAAAAACGGCTGTTGTGTTGCAATAGCAATATTCTCTCTTAAACTCTTGATTTTAATCAGCTTTAAATCCTGGCTGTCTAAAGCTACTTCTCCAGTCCAAGGATCATAGAGCCTTAAAATTAAATTAAAAAGCGTGGTTTTACCACAGCCAGAAGGCCCAACGATGCCTATCCAGGAAAAAGCAGGAATAGTAAAATTTAGACCATCGAATACCGGAGAATTTGCCTCATAGCCAAAGCGCACGTTTTTAAAAGAAACCTCTCCTTTCATATTTTTTAAACCCTTGGCCTGCGGTAAGTCCCTAACCTTAGCTTCTGTATTTAAAACCTCAAATAATTTTTCCAGAGAAACTGTCTCCTGGACAAAGTTTCTTAACCTAAAACCTAAGGATTCTAAGAGTGACCCCAGCTGTGTTAGATAAATCATTACTGCGGTATAACTACCCAAGCTTAAATTTCCCTTAATAATTTGCCATCCGCCATAAAGAGTAACGATTCCGAAAATTGCCTTTGAGAGAAAACTAGAGCCGATAGAACTAATCAGGCCCCAGCGAAAACTTCTGATTCTCCAGCGGATGTTTTTAATCAAGGAATTTAGGTATATCCGCCTTTTGAAGCTCTCTAATCCCAGGGCTTTGATAATCAGAATTTTAGAAAAAGCCTCATGTAACTCTTTATATAAATAGGCACTGAACCTCCAGATTTCTTCGTAAATTGGCCGCAGCTTATTCTGAATATAAAAACTATGAATAAGAAATAGCGGGCTTAGCACTACCAATAATACTGTCATGCGTAAATTCAACCAAAGGCAGATTACCAAAATAACCAACAGTTTCAGCAGATCAGTAAGAATTTGTGGGCACTGTTCCAGTAAAAAATTTGCAACGATTTCTGTATCAGATAACCGGAAGACATTTTCTCCGATAGATTTCGAGTGAAAGAATGCCAGGTCCAACGAGAAGAATTTCCTGATTAAGCGATGGGATAAGTTGAGCCTTAATTTTATAGAGATTCTGTTTTTTACAATATCGCTGATAAGATTAAAAAATGTACTAAAGATAAATACTACGACTCCCCACATTGAAAGGTTGATGAATTTCGCAAGGTTCTTTTCCAAAAAAGCCTTATCGATGAAAAGTTTGGAAAAATATGGGCCGATAAGAAAAAAGGAGGAAGAAAGGAAACCTAATCCAAATAAGATCAGGATTTGTTTCTTATAGAGAAAAATAAACTTAAAAAGGTGCCTAATTTTTACTTTTTTCCCCTTATTCATTTCATTAGCTGATCATAAACTTTCTCTAAAGATTCTACTATATTATCCCAATTATAGCCAGCGGCAATTTTTTTTGTTTCTATTCCTTTATTCTGCGCCACTTCGGGATGCTCAAACAAATACTCCAGTTGTTTTTTAAGCTCTAAATAATTACCTTTCTGAAAATAGACCCCTGCTTTGCCTAAAACTTCTCTAAATTCCGCGATATCGCTGGCAACAATACATTTACCAAAGGATGCGGCTTCCAGCAAGGCCAGAGAAAGCCCTTCAATCTCAGAAGGAAAAACTACAAGATATGCCTTATCATACAAAGCCCCCAAGGCACTAGCCTCAACCGGTCCAAGAAAGATCGTATTATCTTTTGCTATGTTTTTTAAATAATTCAAATATCTCTCTGCATATACGGCTTCACCGGCAATTACCAGCTGAAAATCAGATTTTATTTCCTGGAATGCTTTAATTAAATAATCTATTCCTTTTTCTTCGGTGATCCTTCCGGCAAAAAGAAGATATTTTTCTTTTTTAAAACCTGGGTATTCCGGCAAAGTAGCCGATGAAGATTGCGCCAAATTCACTCCTCCAGGAATATAGATTACCCGGGGCCCAAATTTTTTTGCCATCCCTTCTGACACAACGATGGTCCGATGCGCAAAATAGAGCGCAGAGAATTGGCTGAGCCAAAGAAAAAATTTGGCAAAAAAAGGCCATTTTTTTCTTTTCCAGTCCAAAGCGTGGATCGTTACTACTATTTTCTTACCGAACAACCTGGGCAAAAAAGAAAATACAGATGGCCCTAAACAGTGATAATGCACTATATCTACTTTTCTGAATAACACATCTACTGTTGCAAGGAGTGTTGCCGTAATGGTGGCAAGGTATTTGTTTTTTAAGGTAGGAGTTTCTATGATCAATGTATGCGGGTAAGGATTTGTTTTTACTGCCAGTGAAGGAAAATTTCCGCGGTGACCGTAGACAATAAATTCTTTTCCCTGCAAAGAGAGCCTTTTGACGGCCTCTTCAATACTTTTTTCCACGCCACTGTAAGCGGCAGGGATCCCTCGTGAGCCGATTACGGCAATTTTCATTTCTCTCCAGAAAGAGTAGGCTGTTTAATTTCCCCCATTGCACTTAGGACAGCCAGGAATATCCAAAATAAATAAAAGGGGGTTTTCCACAAAAAGCCGTCAAAAGAGGCCATATTTACAATTAGGCCGATAAACCCCAGAAGTACTGCGAAAATAAATTCCCGCTCTTTTGTTTCTAATCTTTTGTATATCTTCCAGGCTCTTCCGAGGACATAACCCAACAATAACAACAAACCCAAAAATCCCAACAAGCCGGTTTCCGCCAAGTGCATAAGATAGATGCTATCCGGCACCTTAACTTCCTCTGAAAACCTGAGATTCGAATATTGCCCAAAAAACTTCCGGTAGCAATCGAGTCCGATTCCTACAAAAGGATGTTCTTTTAACATTTCCCAGGTAACATGATAATTTTTCGCCCTGTGGCTGAACCGTAAATAGTAAAATAGCCTTACTATTCCAAATCTCCTCGCAAATCCTTGTCCGAATAAAGAGAGTGAAGCAAGAGCAGACCAAGTTAAAAACCCCAGCCAGATATAAAGTATACGTTTGAATTTTCCCTTTTGCCAAAGCCAAAATGAAAACATCAGTATTCCAGCAATCCAGGTTCCGCGGGAGAAACTTAGAAGAGCGCCTGCAGCGATAAAACAAAGAACTGTTAAATTCAATAATCTGCGTTTATATGTTTGCGCGTGCCAATAAAAATAACTTGCCAGTGGAATACAGACAAGCAGATATGCGCCCAGGATATTCGGATGAACCAAGGTTGACATTATCCTTTTACCGATAAAACGGCTATAAAAAGGATTCTGCAGGAAATACTTGTATAGAACATTTGTACTGAAAAACATCTCTAACAGACCAAAAAATGAAACAATCCCCGCGCAGATAAACAAAACATAAAAAATTCTTTTTAAACCGTCGAGCTTAGTTTCATTTTTAAAAACAAAAAAAACCAAGGATGCCCTAAGAACAAAATCAATATAGAAATTTAAAGAGGCTTGATGATCTTTAGAAAACCAGATATTCAAAGAAAGCAGTAGCAAATAAAGGAAGAAAAATGCCGCAGCAGGTCTAAAAAAATATTTTTTAAAGCCAAACTGCTCCCTAGCTAAAGAAAGAATTAAAATCACTCCTAGAAAATAAATTACCCAAATTTTATACTGGTTTTGTATTGGCTCAGGAAAAAAAGAAATCCAGGCAATAAAAAGCACCAGGAATAATCTAATTATTCTAGTTAGGGCCTCTTTAAACATCGTATTATTTTTTACTTTCTGTCAGCGCGGCTAAGCTACCGCAATAGATCCAAAAAATATACAAGGGCACGACCCAATATAAAGCATCGAAATAAATCATGGCGATCAATATCACAACAATACCGGTACTTAAGGCAAGCACGAGATCCGTCTCGCAACGTCTTAGCCTGATATGCCTTAAGGCGCCCCGCAACAAAAGGAAAATAAAAATCAAGAAACATAAAAAAACACAAATTCCTCCTTCGGCTAAAATAGTCAAAAACATATTGTCCGGAATTTTTGCATATTCTTGTACCTTGCCACTATCATAAAAATCATAAAATGCCCTGTACTGGCCTACCCCTACCCCATTAAAAGGATGGTCCTGGGCCATATGCAGGGCAATTGTCCAACTTTTTAAACGCGCACCCGAATCAACCAGCATACCAAAACTAAATCTGTAAAACGGCAGCATATAATTAGCCTTACCTACCGAAGATAAAAGTACAATGACTAAAAAAATCAGGATAATGTAACGCGCCATTTTCGGCTTTTTGAAAGAGGCATAGAATAAAGACGCCAGAAAAACGGCCAATAATACTCCCCGGGTGAACGAAATAAAGATACCTGCGGCTATCAAGAGAGTAAAAATAACCACTATCAATTTTAAAAATAACTTTTTAGACTTAAAAATCAGGTTATAAAAAAATGGGAGGCAGGCTCCTAGAAAAAGCGCAAAAACCTGTGGAACAAATTGGGTTGACATCGCGCGGCCCTGGGCATTAAAAAAAGAAAAGAAATTGTTATTAAGCCAATATTCATAAATGATATTTTTCCGGAAGTGGAATTCGGCAATGCCGATCATAGCCACGATAGCCGCACAACTCATAAGGAGCAGAAAAAAATGCTCCTTTTCTTTCAGAAAAGCAAATTCATTCTTAAATAAAAAATATAAAATCGGCCCCGGAAGGATAAAACCTATAAAATAATGCAAAGCACTCTGCTTATCCTTCGCCCAAACAAAACCTAGGGAAAGAAAAACCAAAAATA
>Ga0209824_10000953_pt1 | contig 17326 bp, 15 predicted proteins | sample VDWuncwatermetaG_FD_184124 | JGI IMG/M metagenome (GOLD analysis project Ga0209824, IMG submission 184124) | Wastewater microbial communities from Netherlands to study Microbial Dark Matter (Phase II) - VDW unchlorinated drinking water (SPAdes)... ... | reverse complement strand
CTATCTTCTGGAAAAACCACTGAATTTGATCTGGGACTAAATTGATGTAGTCGTTAGAGGCAGAGAAAATCGGGCGAGGCAGAGGGAATCGGGCAGAAATGCCCTGGCAACTTTGCAATCCTGACACCTGCCGAAGTGTGACACCTGCCGAAGGAGAGACCATCTCTCCTAAGAGTGCACCAACGTCCCTAGAAATCTCCCCCTCTTCTCGGGTCTGTTCCCCTGCTAAGCGCTCCTGTATCGGGGTCGATGGCAATGCCTTGAGCCGCGCCAAAGGTCACAGTATTCCGTATCACTGTCTGTCCTCTGGCTCTGAGCTCTGTCACTAACGTTTGAGAAAGATTAAAAGGCGGCGTTTCATGCCGAGTATTGTGATGACCAATGGTCGTCGCGCTCTGAGCGAGGTTTTCATTAACAAAGCGCGGGGCCGAAATGGCTTGCTGGATCGATTTCCCATGATCGATCACATCACTTATGATTTGAAAAACAATAGCGGGGATTCTCCCGCCTCCCGCGGCCCCGACAACGAGTCGCGGCGTTCCGGAAGGCGAGAATACCAGTGTCGGGCTCATGTCACTCCTCGGTCTCTTACCCCCTTCCGGCGCGTTGTACCTGACCCCGGGTGAGGTCCCACGGCTAAAACCATTCAGTGAGTTATTTAAAAGAAAGCCACCGACGCGGCGCCCCTCGACCGCGCATGTGGCAATCTCACAAGTGACCACCATAGCCGAGCCAAATAGACTGCTCAAAGAGGTCGTGTACGCGACCATATTTCCAAAACTGTCGATCGCTGAAAAATGGGTCGTCGAGGATTCCTCCTCGAGCGTCACGACTTCCTCGTCTACCCCTTTACTCGCTTGACTGAGCGAAGTGCTTGGACAGGCAGAGGGCGGGGGAGGAGTCTCAAAACAATATGGATTACCGGGGTCCTGCTCTACAGGTAAAGATGTAGCCAGATCGATTAAGCTCCGTCTTTCTGCGGCATACGCTGGCGATGTGAGTCCCGTAATGGGTATCGGCGGACGATCGGGATCACCTGGCGGCGGCACGAGCGCGAAGTCCGGATCACCTATGAATGCTCTTTTGTCCGCGTAGGATAACTTCATGGCCTCGATCATGACATGGACAGTGTCCAGTTCGAGAAACCTGAACCCGGCAGTTCCGAAGGGAAATCTCTGATCGTCCACGATGTTCAGCAGCTCGATCAGCGTCACGCCGCCCGCGGGCGGACCGGCAGTCACAAGCGTAAACCCTTTGTAAGTTCCCGTAACAGGATCTCTCCTCTTAATGTCATAAAGCGCGAGATCATCTACCCCATCATCCTTTCTCATGCGTCCGCTAAGGATATTAGGGTCGTCGGTCTTAGGATGTCTCACGGTATCCACAATGGCGTCGGCGATCGGCCCGCGATAGAAAACGTCGGTACCTTGCGCGGCAACAAGCTCGAGCGTATCTGCCAGAGCCGGCTGCGTTAAATGGCACGCTGGAAGCGGTGGGGCTTCAGGAGCACATGCCGCGGGATCTGTAGGAAGATCAAAAAAGAGGGCGGCAGAGTCGGGAAATTTAGCTAACCTGTTCCTATGGGTGTTAAGAATGCGTATGAACGTGTCCGAAACGTCAAAGCCGTTTCTTGCGATCTCGATGGCCGGCTGTAAAGCTTGGCTTAGGGTCATGTTTAAACCCTGCAGCCTTCCGCTTAGTTGCAGCTCGCGACTTATTTTCAGGGCTTCATCCCAATGCTTTAATGCACCTGGAACGCCTACCGCTAAACCACCCGTATCAATCTGATCCAAAGTAAGGCCGCGAAACATGTCCGGTGTCGCATCTTGTGGCGCCGTCACCCGGGAATCGATGACGAACCGCTGGGCCAATTGATCGCCGGCTTGCGGAATGTGGACGACCATGAACCCGCCTCCCCCAATCCCAGAGGCATAGGGCTCGACCACACCGAGAACCGCCGCCGTGACAATCGCAGCCTCTATGGCATTGCCTCCGTTCAGCAATACTTTCTCACCTTCCTGGATTGCAAGAGGATGAGCGGCAGCTACCATTCCGCTTTGAGCCAACGCAAGTGAAGCAGCCAGAACCGTCACGGCTAGGACGAGCCCGGCGATCAGAACGCTGAACTTGGAACCTTTCATGGTCTTCCTCCTGTAGGGTAAGAGTTGATTCGCGCTTCTCATGATGATGGATTCCCACACGCGAACGGTCACGTCGGCCATATTCAAGGGAGTGGCGGGGTAAGCGCCCAATCTGCATCAAATGTATCTTGAAAGAGCGTTCTCGTTACTGCATCCGTCGTCACCCAGCCGATTTCCCGCCGCCTATCCAAGCTATCTCGTGTCAGGTTGTGGCTACCTACGTAAACCTGTTGTTCATCCACTATGATCATCTTAGCGTGAAGGTTCGGTTGAAAACGCGCCTGCCCTCCCGTTTCATTTATCCGTTGAGCTACCACTCTATTCTCGGGTTCGTCTAGTGTCGGAGGCTTGAGGAGGACTTGAACCTGAACACCTTGCTGGATCCTGTCAAGCAGCGCCGGTAGGATATCTCGATTATTCTGTGGGTCTATCTTTTCCATCTGAACCTTCAAAGATACCTGGGCTGACCGGATCAGTCCCGGCATCTCTGCCGTCCCAACCAGTTGCTCCCGGGCTCTACTGACCCCAGTCACAGGATTGATATCAGGACTAATCACTAATGTGGAGTAGTCTTGACTCGTCGGATCAGGGAGTCGATCCGGTGGCTCTGAGCAGTCGGCGACTGGGGCGTCATCCTGCCAATCCTGCGCAAATACCCGGCTTAAGTTCTCCACAACACCAGGATCATCCGTCACAACGCCATAATCCCGCCTTACGGTGAAAGTCTGCGGCACGAGGTTGAGAGTCATAATGAGCACCTTATTGCCATCTATGAGTACCGATTTGGCATGGGTCTTGGGAAAGGCAGGATTCGCCCATTTCACCACTACGCCGCTGGTGGTCAGCAAGTTGCAGGCGTTCCTGGCATCGTCATTGGGTGGAACACAGACAGCCCCACCTTCACCCGGACATGGCTCTAATAAAGCCCGCACTGTCACGCCACTTTGCACCCTGTCACGGATCGCCTGCAAGATCTCATCGTCACTGGGAAGAGTTAATTGAAAGATATACATGTCGATAGACTGAGCGGCTTGGCCAAACGCTCCAATGAGCGGTGTGCGACCATCATCATGTTCGACAAATGGTGTGGTTTGGGCACTCCCCTCCGCGCTCATTAGCGTGAGAAAAAGAACTAGCAGGATTCCCAACAGTGATGACACCTTGTGGCATACTCCTCTAACTCTCATGGCGTCCGTCCTCTCTCTCGGTTGGTGACCTCGTCTCTCTGTTTCATTGTGGCGCTTCCGCCACACCCTATGTGCGACGCGTTAACGTTCCGCACCCCCATTGACCTTGATACGGTCCAAGGGCAGACCCATAAATGGGCGGCTGCGCGAGCGACCTTGACCTTTCTACTCTCTGGACTAACGCCATGCTGTCTGCGTACCTTTCACCAGCCGCTCCAGCGCTTCGATTCGCTGACGCAGCTCGTCAATCAGTTTGGTCCTCACATCCAGCTTTGCGGTCTTCTTCTCCTGCTCCAGGCTCATCTGGTACACGTTATCAGTGTCAGGATTGCAAAGTTGCACAAAGAATCTTCGCATGTCAACGAAAAATTTGGACTTATCCCCTTTTCTCTATCTGGGTGATCGTGACTGTATAGGTCAGTCGCTTCCTGCGATACGCAACATGAAGACATGCAAGCATGCTTATCCATCCACTTCCGTTAAGCAGCGACTTGACCCCTTGGCTTACATCAGGAGCCCTTCTCCCTTGACAACCCCTTTCATAGGTCAAAATCCATCGGGTTCCCTCTTTCAGAAAAAACACATTATTCATCATTATTGTTCAGCAAAAGTGGCTAGAGATCACCTCCGTCGGTCCCCCTGAGCTTGACGACGGTGAGGTCATTGGAGGTACCGGTGTTCCGCGTAAAGCCTGCGGCCACCACATCCCCGGCGCCATCCACCCTGACCGCACGGGCCTCATCAAAGTCATTGGCGGTGCCGTTGATCACCTTGCGCCACAACTCTGTCCCGTCAACCCCAGAAAACTTAACCACGGCGAAGTCTGTGAAGGTATCGGTATTCCAGGTCTTGCCTGCGGCCACCACATCCCCGGCGCCATCCACCGCGACCGCAAGGGCCTCATCATTGTTATTGGCAGTGCCGTTGATTTCCTGGCGCCACAGCTCTGTCCCGTCAATCCCAGAAAACTTGACCACAGCGAAGTCACCTAAGGTGGCGGTATTGCGGGTCCTCCCTGCGGCCACTACATTCCCCGCAGCATCCACCGCGACCGCAAGGGCCTCATCATTGTCATTGGCGGTGCCGTCGATGACCTGGCGCCACAGCTCTGTTCCATCAGCCCCAGAAAACTTAACCACGGTGAAGTCACGGGAAGTGCCGGTGTTCTGGGTAAAGCCTGCGGCCACTACATCCCCGACGCCATCCACTGTGACCGCAAGCGCCGCATCAAACATATCGGCGGTGCCATTGATCACCTGGCGCCACATCTCTGTCCCATCAGCCCCAGAAAACTTGACCACAGCGAAGTCACGGGAGGTACCGGTGTTCGTCGTAAAGCCTGCGGCCACCACATCCCCGACACCATCCACTGTGACCGCAAGGGCCGCATCAAAATCATTGGCGGTGCCGTCGATGACCTTGCGCCACATCTCTGTCCCATCAGCCCCAGAAAACTTAACCACGGTGAAGTCAGCGGAGGTGCCGCTGTTAATGGTAAAGCCTGCGGCCACTACATCCCCGACGCCATCCACTGTGACCGCAAGGGCCACATCAAACATATCGGCGGTGCCATTGATCTCCTTGCGCCAGAGCTCTGTTCCATCAGCCCCAGAAAACTTAACCACGGTGAAGTCAGCGGAGGTGCCGCTGTTCGTGGTAAAGCCTGCGGCCACCACATCCCCGACACCATCCACTCTGACCGCAGCGGCCTGATCATTGCCATTGGCTGTGCCGTCGATCTCCTTGCGCCACAGCTCTGTCGTCCCATCAACCCCAGAAAACTTGACCACGGTGAAGTCACGGAGGGTACCGGTGTTCGTCGTAAAGCCTGCGGCCACCACATTTCCCGCAGTATCCACTGTGACCGCGAAAGCCTCATCATCGCCATTGGCGGTGCCGTTGACGTTGAGGAGGCCTGCTTCGGTCAGCAGCTTGAGCACCCTCCACTTCGCACTCAAAGCAGTTCTGAGATTATCGACGGCGATTGTCCCGTCTCCATCTTGGCCCTGGTTGGTGTGAAGCCGCTCGAGGACGGCCAGCGCCGATCGGTCGCTGAAGAGCGCAACCTGCAGCTCACCCTTGATCTGGCCAGCGACATGCTCGGGGAGTTGAACTTTGTCGACTTTGGTCACCCAAGTCTCCAAAGCGTCAACCGCTTCTCTAGCCGCAACGAAAGCGTTCTCGTAATCTGGAGGGTTCTTCGCCATCAGGTCCATCGCGACCCGCTCACCGAACAGGTTCAACGGGCTAGGGCCTAAGGGGCCGCGAAAGGGTGGGCACTCGTTTGCTGTCGCTACTATTTCCGTCTCATATCCCACCCGACCCCAGCCGCACCCGGTTGGGTTTGGGTCGGGCACAAAAGACAGGGTCCCGTGGTAATGCAAGCCGTCGCAGAGATCCGGGTCGGCGATCCTACCCACTGTTCCTGGAGGGTTAAGTGGCGGAAGAACATCTCTATCGGGGATAGGGCCGTTAAAGCAGGTACTCACTTCCCGACCCGCGCCCGGGCCATCTTTGATCCACCAAACCTGAGCACATGCAGCGAAGCCGAAGCCTGCCGTGAACACAAGGGCCGCATACCCAAGGGATCGCACCCGCATGGTGGCCTTCCAATACTTGGCTTCGACCTTCCTGACGAGGCTGACCGTGACCGCTGCGGGAACGGCAAAACCTTCCGTCCCCCTAAGCCTCTTCGATGAATGCAACAGCATCTTCAACTTCCGGAAAAATCGAGATAAAGGAAATTCGTATAGCTTGATCATAAAAACCTCCCCACTGATCTCTTATTCTTATGTCGACGTTGCTTTATCCCTTCTCAGCACGCCACGTCCATCACAGTGGTCAGAAATCACCTCCCCTGTCCCCCTGAGCTTGACCACGGTGAAGTCATCGGAGGTGCCTGTGTTGTTACGCCTGCGGCCAACACGTAACGCACGCCAATCTCTTGTCAGACCGACCAGATGCCTGCTTGGACTCTTGGATTCATGACACTTCATTCTGGTGTTTGCGACGGTATAAGTCAGGTCGCTTCCCGCCCAATCAAACACGGCTCTCGCCCCATCCGAATGATGACTCGGATCAACCTAGCCAAGGGTAAAAAAGCGGCCTTCTCTCTCAGGGGGTGAGTGGCTAGATCCCTGGCCTTTGGCTTTTACAAACTGTTACGGGGCCCTGGTGGCGATGAAAGTAGCGGTCGTATGGACGAAACCAAAAGGAGCCGGCCCGAGGCGGTCCGGGATTCCAGCCACGATATTGCCCGTCAACTCTAGCGTGTCAACGTTGATTTGCCCGTCAATCACAGTGGTCCCTGTTGAAACCGGGTCTAAACTCTGTAATGTCGTCGTTGCGAAGGCAAGTCCAGTGGTGCCGATGCCCATGATCCCGTCGCCTGTGAAGGTGACACCGGCGCTTGTCGTGACGTTGAAGCTAAATTGTCCGGTCATAGTGTCCAAGGTCCCAGTGCCCGTGGCGGTGAATGGGAACATCTCTCCTGTGAGGGGTCTACTGACACCTACCATCGTCATATCGAAATTGATTTTGATTACCTGCGCTCGCAGCGGGGACGCCGCTCCCAGCAAGCCGATCAAGACCCATGCCCCTAAGATCCAACTGAGCCGTTTCATATATTTATTCCTCCTTTTTCTTCGCGCTTCGCGTGAGCGCGAAACGATAGAATTTACTTTTGCCTATTACAGGCGATGTTAGAAAGTCAATAGATCTCATTCCTGACACCAATTCTTCCTCTGTTTAGCCTTTAATATCTTAAATCCTGCTCCTAATTCGCGCCCTGGGTTAGTTCGGCGCCACATAGGGTAAAGGCGCGGGCGCCGGTGGCGGCGCCGCCGAATCTTCCCACGATCTGGCCCCGGTATTGTTGATACCAAAGGGCTCGGTATCGGAGGCGCTCGGGACATCGCGACGAGGCCTCTAGTATGGCTGACTAATACTCCAAGCAAACGCCACTTTGATCCCATCCGGAGAAAGGACGGGTATCATCGGCAGCCCCATCATGGAAGGTCAAAAAGAAACTGCAAAGCGTGGGCGACCGTGGCGCCTTCGTCAATATCTCCCCCATTGGGCTGGACCGATGTTACCAGCTTATGGCCTGCTCCGAAGCACCCAGGGGGAATTACATTAGGGAAGTCTCCCTGGATAACACCAGTGATAGGGTCCACCATTGCATTAACTCCAACCACCCTTATAGGATTATCTAGTTCATCCAGATGGACGAATTTGTGGTACAGCCATGACGGCCTGGGGTTAGTCTGAAGAATGGAGCCGCTAATATGAATAGAGCCGAAGGTAGTGTTGCAGTACCCATCACCGGGAATGGAGAATGTCGTGCGGGTCAGTTCCTGTTCCACGCCATCTGGGATACGAAATACCGCAGGGTAGAAATCAGCGATAAATTTGTCGCCTAGTAGGCACCCCTGAAACAGCACCGCCGCTGTCAGAACTCCGACGACCATCGAAAGCCGCCTAAATCTTATTTTAGTCATTGTATCTCCTCCTTTTTGGGGCCGATTTATTCGGCCAACACTTGGATTGTGAACACCGCTATCCTTATCAGACCGATCAGATGCGTGGTGGTGCCCTTGGATTCATGACGCTTCCTTATTCGGTGATCACCATTTCTATCTGTTGTTGCTATCTACTGTTTCTTTCCCCTTATCCAACCTCGTGGACGACCTAGCCAAGGGTAAAAAAGTAGCTCTCCCCTTTTCTACTCCGAACAAACGCCGCTTGGATCCCATCGGGAGAAAAGACGGGTATCATCGACAGATCCAGGATCGCTAGCTCGCGGAGGCTATCCGGTAAGGTCTGTAGTGTCAAGCTCAAATTGATGCCAAATTGGACACATTCACTTTATGCGGTTTTGGAACAAACCCTACCAGTTACGCAACCCCATCGGAGACGATATAAACCGATAAAGCCCGGTTATATAGAGCAACTCTCATGCCACCGAGACATGGAGGGGCTATCTTCTTGGAAAATGGGCGAATTTGTTCGGATGCCTCAAATGTCGTATTTCTTTGTGGGCAAAAAATCGGGCAGAAATGCCTTGGACGAAAGAGAATCCTTCAACAAGCTTACGGTTTTCTTTTTGGACATTTCTTCCCGATCGGGTAGAAACGCCGCCTCTCTTTTGTCTTCCTTTTGACGCCTCTTTGATCTAAAATGCGTTCAAGCTTTTTCGCGGCCAAGCGGAGTATCGACGCTGACGGTAAAAACAAAGTTGCAATGCCTTTAACAGTGTCACCCTTTCGTGCCGATGGCGCCACTTCTCTCTGTTGAAAATGTTAGTAAGGAATTCAATGTCCGGGGGAAAAAGGTCTTGGCCCTGGACTCGTTAGACCTTATGGTCGATGAAGGCGAGTTCGTCACCGTGGTGGGACCCTCAGGGTGCGGCAAATCGACGCTATTAAACCTAGTTGTGGGCTTGCTCCAGCTTAGTTCCGGTCGAATTCTCTTCCGTAACCGTCCCATAAACGGGATCAATCCAGAGATTGGTTATGTCACGCAAAAAGACAACCTTCTCCCATGGCGTACGCTAGTAGAGAACGTGGAGATCGCTTTGGAGATCAGGGGCGTTGAGAAAAGCCAAAGACGACGTCGAGCGGAGGAGCTTATCGAGCGGGTCGGGCTGAGCAGTTTTGAAACGCACTATCCGCACGAGCTTTCAGGCGGCATGCGCCAGCGGGCCAATATCATTCGTACCCTGATCTATGATCCGGAGCTTATTTTGATGGATGAGCCTTTTGGCCCTCTAGACGCTCAAACGAGGATCGTGTTACAAGAGCAGCTACTGAGCCTTTGGTCCACCACAAAAAAGACCATTATTTTCATCACCCACGACCTGGTCGAAGCGATCTCCCTGGCGGATCGAGTCGTGGTAATGACGTCGCGTCCCGGAAGAGTAAAACGAATCGCCAAAGTACCTATACCGCGCCCCAGGGATGTCTATCAGATTCACCAGAGCCAAGAGTTTCGCAGCACCTATGAAAGCTTGTGGAAGGAGCTCAAACCCGAAGTTAAAATGGCTGAAGGATAAATATAGATAAGGAGGGTTCTCAAATGAAACGATTTATCTCTGGCGTGCTAGTCACGCTTTTCTTTATCGCTTTCCTTTCCAATAGCGTCCAAGCCCAGACCCCCAGGAAAGTCAAGCTGACCATTCCGGTCGTAGCCCTTTCGATGACGCCGGTATATTTGGCTAAAGCTAAGGGCTTCTTCGCCGAAGAGGGCTTAGACGTGGATGTAACTTCTACAGGCGGAGGCGGACCGGACATCAGGGCCCTGATAGCAGGTGAGGTGGATTTCAGCTTTACGACTGGAGACAATGTGATTTTGGCCTATCAAGAGGGCAAACCCCTGGTCATGGTCGTGAGCGCTCTCAACAAACTCTTCATCAACTGGGCAATGCACAAAGAGGTGGCCAAGGCCAAGGGAATCACAGAGACTACTCCACTTCAAGAAAAGCTCAAGTCGCTCAAAGGACTCATAGTTGGGATGACTAATCCAGCAGCTCTGACTGCCCATCTAGCCCACTTTGTGATCCGCAAGGCGGGCTATGTGCCGCAGCAAGACGTACAGATCATTCCCATAGGCGCCGGACCTACCTGGCTGGCAGCTCTAGAAAATCGCAAAGTGGATGTCGCCTTGACTGCTCCTCCAGTGCCTGAGACCGCTATTGCTCGAGGACATGCGATTATGTTTATAAACAATGCTAAAGGAGAAGATCCCTCGATCTCCGAATTTCTCATGGAGAATCTCATCGCGCGTCCGGAGACGCTAAAAAAAGATCCGGATCTCGTGCGCAGAATGGTGCGGGCTTTGGTCAAGGCCAACAAGTGGGCCCTCAGCAGTACCCCAGAACAGGTCGCGGAGGCCCTCAAGCCGACCTTCGCCAAGACAGACCCGGCCATTCACATGGCTGGAGTGAGAGCAGTCCTACCAACGCTAAGCTCAGACGGTCGAACAACAGAGAGAAGCGTTCAGTCTACGCAGGACATCCTAGAGGTGGCCGGCCTGTTAAAGAAGCGAGTCGCGTACTCTGAAATTGTCACCAACGATTTTCTGCCGAAATGATTTGTGCCGTGAGGCGTCAGGGGTGAAAGCGGGAGGCGACTCTTTCCCCTCACGCCTTACCCTTTACGAGGAAAATGATTTCACGCGGGCGGCTCTTCCTATATCGTTTCCTGTTCGGTCTGCTCCTTCTCAGCCTCTGGGAGCTGAGTTCGGGGAGGCTCATCGATCCTTTTTGGATCTCCAGCCCATTGAGGGTCTTTGGTTATCTTTGGGAGGTGACCGCGGATGGCTCCATCTTCGGGCACCTCGCTATCACCCTGTATGAGACCTTCGCGGGCTTCTTCATCGGGGCATTCGCGGGCATCGGATTTGGATTTCTGCTGGCCCGCAGAGAACTCCTGGCCCAGGTCCTCGACCCCTATATTGTCGCCTTCAACGGAATTCCCCGTATAGCCTTGGCCCCGATATTTATCATCTGGTTCGGCATCGGCCCCAATTCCAAGGTTATTTTGGTAGTGATCGTGGTTTTTTTCTTAACTTTTTTTAACACCTATTCCGGGATCAAAGGGGTCGATCTGGAACTGAAAAATATCCTCCGCATCATGGGGGCAACGGAACGGCAAATCCTCTGGAAAGTCACCATCCCAGCCACCGTTCCCTGGATCACGACAGGACTAAAGATCAGCGTTCCCTATGCGCTGGTGGGCGCTGTGGTCGGGGAGTTCATCGCCGCCAGCAAAGGCTTGGGCTACCTTATCAACTACAACACCTCTCTCTTCTCCACGACCGGTGCCTTGGGTGGAATTCTTGTCCTGGCCTTGGTGGTAGTGCTCTGCAACGAGGTCATCAATCGGGCCGAAGCCTATCTTCTGCGCTGGCGTCCCAGGGAGGAAGCAAGATCGCAGCGAGAGCTTTTCTGAAGGCAGCTCTGCTTGACTTGCCTGGCCGACCACAGGTAGGGTTTTGTGTTAGTCGCAGAGGAGTGAGTTGATGCCTGGTCGTCCATTTCTTCAGATCCCCGGTCCCGCCTTGATCCCTGAGAGGGTTGTCCGGGCCATGTCGCAATCCCTGATCGACCATCGGGGACCAGAGTTCGCCCGCCTGCTTAAGGAAATCTTGGCAGGGCTCAAGGGCGTGTTCCAAACATCCGAAGGTCAGATCATCCTCTATCCCGGCTCCGGCACCGGAGCCTGGGAATCCTGCCTAGTGAACACCCTCTCCCCGGGTGATCAGGTGCTGGGATGCGTGAATGGTCACTTCAGCGCCCGTTTCTGCGAGACCGCAAGCGCCCACGGGACCCAGGTGCAGACGCTCGAGGTTCCCTACGGAGCCAGTATTCCAGCCAATCTGGTAGAGGAGCACTTGCGCGCGGACAAGAGCCACCGGATCAAGGCCCTGCTTGTCCTTCACAACGAGACCTCAACTGGAGTGACCAGTAACATTGGCGCTATTCGTCAGGCCATGGACCGTGCCGGCCATCCTGCCCTCCTCCTTGTGGATGTCGTGAGCTCGCTGGCGGCGATAGACTTCCGCTTCGACGAGTGGAGAGTGGATGTGGCGCTTACGGGGCCGCAGAAAGGGCTCATGCTGCCCCCGGGGATGGCCATCCTGGCGGTCAGCCCAAAGGCACTAAAGGCAAACCAATCGGCAAAATGTCCACGCTATTTTTGGGACTGGGCGCCGGTCCTGGAGCGAAACAGCCGTGGAGAGTTTCCCTACACCCCTGCCACGCTACTCCTTTTTGGTCTCAGGGAAAGCCTCGCCATGCTGCACGAAGAGGGATTGCCTAATGTCTTTCGCCGCCATGCCCGTCTGGCTGGTGCCTGCCGGCGCGCCGTGCAGGCTATGGGACTAAAACTGCTGGCAAAAAACCCCGAGGAGTTCTCGAACACCGTTACAGCTGTTTGCATGCCCGACGGGTTCGACTCTGACGCCTACATCGCGCATGCCCAGAGGAGCTTGGAGATTCCTTTCGGGCCCGGGCTGGGAAAAACTCAAGGGAAAATCTTCCGGATCGGCCACTTGGGGAGCCTGAACGAGCTCGAGTTGCTCGGCGCGCTCGCTGGGGTGGAGATGACGCTGGCAAGCTTCGGAGTCGCAGTGCCCTTGGGCGCTGGCTTGGCTGCGGCTGAGACTTATCTTTTGCAGACAGCCTTGGGCGAGCGCGGGAGAAGCGGATGAAAATCGACCCAACCAAGTGCGTCGCCTGCGGCAACTGCCTGCCGATTTGTCCTGTCGGCGCCATCCATATAGATCCAGAGATCGGACGTGCTGTCGTCGACGAAGACGAGTGCGTGGAATGTTTCGCCTGCTTCCGTGGCATGTCTAAAGAGCACTTGAACCCGGTCATGGTACGAACCATCCGAAGGATCGCCAAGTTCTTCCGCTTCCGCTTCGACCCGGAACCGGACATCTGTCCTACGGATGCCATCGTCCCGCAGGAACTAACCTGGCCCCGCATCGTCCGGCGCGCCTTCTCCGATCCCCAGGTCCCCCATGAGTCCACCGGAATACACGGGCGCGGAACGGCCGAAGTCAAGACCAACGATGTCACGGACCGGGTGAAGGAAGGAGAGGCTGGCTTTGTCGTCGAATTCGGCCGCCCTGGAGTGGGCGCCCGTTTCCGGGACATCCAACGGGTAACCACAGCGCTCGCCAACTGCGGCGTCGAGTTTGAGAAGAATAACCCGGTGACATCCCTGATGACCGATCCCTCCAGGGGGTCGATCCGGGAAGACATTCTCGACGAAAGAATTCTTTCCGCTATCGTGGAGATCAAGAGCCGCCTGGAGCAGGTCCCGCTGATTCTACAAAAGATCAAGCAGCTTTCTCACGAGGTGAATACAGTGATCAGCGTGGGCGTGTCTACGCGCTGCGACGCGGCAGGCAATGACGCGCTGCGTGAGATTCTAGAGCGTGAGGGATACCCGATGTATCGGGGCAAGACCAACTTAGGACTTGGGCGTGTCACTCGCGATCTATCAACGACCGCTCCCCCTCACCCTTCCCTCTCCCCTGTCGGGGGAGAGGATAAAGGAGAGGGGGCGTAGAGCAATAAATGACCAATACATTGCATCGCTACAGCGAGCACTACGCCTTCGAGCGGACTCGTAACCCCGAGCCCATAAAAGACGACTACATCGTCTTCGCCATGGCCAGCCGTGGGCTCAACGACGATAACTTGGTCGAAAAGTACCGGGCCTTCCTTCGTCTCGCCCTCAAGCACCAACCAGTCAACATCGGGGACGCCACCAAGGGAGGGATGCTCCGCCCAAGGCAGGATATGAACCCCACCGCTCACTGGAGACGAGACCACCGTCCCGATCCAGAACAGGTGATCGCCGGGATCGAGGGGCATACCACCGTGGCGGCTGTCTTCGACAACTACGGAGCCATGAAGGCTTTCATAGAGGAGCTAAAAGCAGCGGATCTCGGAATTTCCATCAACATCAGCGCGCCGATAGACGACGCCCGCTGCTGCTGCGCGGAGACCGGGATCACCCGTCACAGCGTGGAGTACTCCGTTGGCTTTCGCGGCCGCGTAGACAAGCTGCCGGACGGAACCACCCTGGAGCTCTCCACCATGTGCGGCCACGGAATGGTCTCTGCCAACTTCGCCAGGAAGATGATCGAGTGGGTAAAAGAAAATCGCAGAACGCCTGAGGAGGCGGCGCGCTACATGGCCCGCTTCTGCATTTGTGGTGTCTTCAATGTCCATAGGGCCGAGCTTATCATCAAGCAGGCCTGTAGTTTAAAGCGTTAGGCTGCCGCGGGCAGTCTGGAAGGAGTCCATACCATGAAGCGAGGAATCGCTCTTATTTTCGGTATCACCGTTTTAGCTCTGGCTCTTTTTTTGCCGCTTGCGGCGCGGGCCCAACAGCCTATCGCCATCCGATTGGGACATGTAGGCTTTCCCGGATCGCTCTTCGCGATCGCAGCTGACGAGTACGCCAAGAGAGCCAATACGAGCCTGAAAGGGCGAGTAGATATCAGGGTCTTTCACTCGAGCCAACTCGGTAGCGACGAACAGATGAGCCGAGGAGTCAAAGTCGGCGCCCCGGAGATGTTTTTGCCATCCACCGTCATGAGCACTATAGAGCAGAAGTTCGGAGTGTTCGAAATGCCCTATATCATCGTGAGCCGGGCCCATATGAAAAAAGTGGCCGAGAACAAACAGCTGCAGCAAAACCTTTTTGAACCGCTTCCGGCCAAGGGCATGAGAATCCTCGGCGTCTGGGAAAACGGCTTCCGCCATATCACCAACAACGCCCGGCCGATCGTCAAACCGGACGATCTAAAAGGGATCAAGCTGCGCGTTCCAGGAGGAGTGTGGCGCGTCAAGATGTTCAAAGCCTACGGGGCCAACCCTTCACCGATGCCCCTTGCCGAAGTTTACTCAGCCCTCCAGTCAGGTGTCATGGATGGACAGGAGAACCCATTCCCACAGATCGCGTCGGCCAAGTTTCAAGAGGTCCAGAAATATCTCTCTCTGTCCGGTCACGTTTATACCCCCGCCTACCTCGTAGTGGGAGAGGATTTTTGGCGAAAGCTACCCCAAGATATCCAGACAACCCTTTCCAAGATCGCCTGGGAGATGGGAGATTTTGCCCGCGCCGAGGGTGAACGGCTCGACAAAGAGCTCATGGGAAAACTCGCTCCGCCGATGAAGGCCAACGAGGTCGATAAGGATGCCTTCATCAAAGCCTCGGCACCTATCTATGAGGAGTTCGGCAAGGAGGTTACCGGCGCCTCGGAGCTGGTCAAGTTGATCCAATCGCTGCGATAGCCGTTATTCGTATAGTCGTTGATTCGTGTATTCGTTAATCGGCGGCGAAGCTCCCACGAATAACCAATAACGAGTAACGGCGCAGGCGAGGGCAGGTGTATGGAAAGATTCTTCCGCCGAATTATCAATTTAGTAGAATGGTGGGCCATCCTCCTCCTCGTGCTCATGGTGACGGTGGTATCCCTCGGCGTTTTTTTCCGTTATTTCCTTAACTCTTCCCTCGTCTGGTACGACGAGTTCGCTTCTTACCTTCTTGTGTGGCTCACCTTTTATGGATGCGTAGCGGCATCCTATCGAGGCCGCCATATCGGGTTCGAAGCGGTGGTGAACGGGCTTCTGCCTCAAACCAGGAGGATTATCGAGTTCATCAGTGAATCTTTTGTCCTCGTGTTTCAAATCGTGCTCTGCTACTACGGCTGGTTGCTCACCAGAAGAATGGGAGATGAGACGACCATCTCCTTTGTGTGGGTCAAGATGAGCTGGATCTACAGCGTGCTGCCGATTACAGGAGGGCTGATGTTGCTCATCAGTCTCACGCGACTCATCGAGATTGTGCTCGGGAAAAAGCGCAAGAGAGGAGGTGAAGCAGCGTGGACGGGATCATCCTCGGAATAGTCATCCTCCTAACAGTCATCAACGTTCCTATCGGGTTCGGTCTTTCCATCGCCACCATCATCCTTCTGCTCTGGAAAGCGAATGCCCCACTGAGCATCGTTCCCCTCAACCTTTTTTCCGGGGCCTCTAGTTTCCCGCTGCTCGCCATTCCGCTCTTCATCCTGGCCGGCGGTCTCATGGAGACTTCGGGAATCTCGCTCCGCCTGGTCAATATGGCGAACAGCATGGTCGGCTTTATTCGCGGCGGCTTGGCGATGGTCACCGTGGTGGCCACGATGATCCAGAGCGAGATCTCCGGTTCCTCAGTGGCTGATGCCGCGGCGATCGGGAAAGTCGTGATCCCGGCAATGGAGATGCGCGGCTATCCCAGGGCGCTGAGCGCGGCGATCGTATCCAACGCTGCCTCGGCGGCGATTCTCATTCCCCCTTCGATTCCGATGATCATCTATGCCTGGATGGCCGAGACATCGGTAGCCAAACTCTTTCTCGCCGGTTTCCTCCCGGGCTTCATCGCCTGCGGCGCGATGATGGCTCTCAGCTACTACTACGCCCGCAAATACAACCTGCCGGTGGAGCAGAGCTTCTCCGTCCGCCAAATCGGGAAATCGACGTTGGAGGCATTCTGGGCGCTCGCGATTCCGATCGTCATCTGGGGCGGGATCTTTCTCGGAATCGCCACGGCGACCGAGGTTGCGGCCCTCGCGGTGCTGGCGGCGTTCATCATCGGCGTCTTCATTTACCGGGAGCTCCCGACCAAGGAGACCATACGCGTGCTCAAGGACTCCGCCGGGCAGACCGCGGTCGTCATGCTCATCGTAGCTTCGTCAGCGGTGCTGGGCTGGTATCTTACGAGCGAGCAGATCCCGCAAAAGTTCGCCAGGATCATTCTGGAGACTACCTCGAACAAGTACCTGATTCTGTTTTTTCTGAATATCTTCTTCTTCATCGCGGGGATGTTTTTGCATTCAGCCGCGGCGATCATTCTCATTGTCCCCATTGTCATGCCCCTCATCCGTCAGATCGGCGTCGACCCAATCCACTTCGGCATCATCGTCACGATCAATCTCGGCGTTGGCCAGCAAACTCCGCCGGTAGCTACAGTGCTATTCACCGTCGCTGCCATCGCGCGACTCCCATTTTGGGAAGTCTTCAAAGCCGGCTGGCCATTCACGCTGGTGCTGGCGTTGGTTACTCTGCTGGTCACCTATGTGCCGTGGATCAGCCTCGGCCCGCTCAATTTGATAAAGTGGTAGAGTGGTTTGTTAACTCGGATATACTGCGGGCTGATATCTGGCTATACCGCTAGATCGGCGGTGTTTGTCAGAAATAATATCCTTGACAAACTCTCGGTAACAGGGCGATATTTCTTGTAGTTTTGCTTTTACTGGATTGGAAAATGGGCATTTAATATACCGCCTGCATTGCGGCAGTATACTTATTAGTTGAACTAAACCGCTTCGCGGTGGTGCTGCCTCTCTGAACCGAAGTTTCCTTCACCGACCTTTTCGTTTTCCATTCACCTTGCTTACTCATCCCATCGATCCATAGCCGTTTTCTCCTCTGTGATA
>Ga0209824_10000952_pt1 | contig 17327 bp, 14 predicted proteins | sample VDWuncwatermetaG_FD_184124 | JGI IMG/M metagenome (GOLD analysis project Ga0209824, IMG submission 184124) | Wastewater microbial communities from Netherlands to study Microbial Dark Matter (Phase II) - VDW unchlorinated drinking water (SPAdes)... ... | reverse complement strand
GTGACGATTGTGATTATGATATTAGGCTCTTTGAACTTTAAATTGCATTACTGCCTCTGGACAGGCAAACGCAGGGAAATCTTTAAAAATATCGAAACCCGCACACTCTTTATTACCATACTGATTACATTTTTTATTACCGCGCTGGGCCTGACCCAGATTAATATCTATCCTCGGGCAATTACTCTTTTCCGTAAAGGTTTTTATCAGTTAATTTCCGGGCATAGCGGAACCGGTTTTCAGACCATTTATGCCATTCAGTTTAATAATGAATGGAGTCACTTGGCAATGGTGGGGGTGATATGCGCCATGGCATTGGGAGGCGCGGTTTGCTCTACTACCGGAGCAATCAAGATGTTAAGAATAGGGATTATTTTTAAGGCGCTTATTGAGGACGTGAAAAAGATAATTCTTCCGGAACGGGCAGTGATTATCCAGAAATTTCATCACATTAAAGGAATATTTTTAGAGGATAAGCAGGTAAGAAGCGCGCTTTTAATCACGCTGGCGTACTTAATACTTTACGGGCTAGGCTCATGCGTTGGGATGTTTTTTGGCTATCCGTTTTTAAACGCATTGTTTGAGTCTACTTCTGCGGCGGCAAATGTAGGATTATCCTGCGGAGTGACCGCAGCCAGTATGCCTGCTGCGCTTAAATATACATATATAATCCAGATGTGGGCAGGCAGGCTAGAGTTTATGTCGATCTTTACTTTAATCGGATTTTTTATTGCAGCGATAAAAGGAAAATAATGAGAACTTTTGTTTACTTTGTGATTTGCGTTTTATCAGTCTCCGTTTTTCATAATGCTTTTGCCCAGCCGCTTACCAGCGCAGAATTAATCAGCCGTGCCGCTCAATACGACGGGAAAGTTGTTGTTTATGAAGGAGAGATAATCGGCGATCTCATGGTACGCCAAGAGTATGCCTGGTTAAATATTAACGACGGGTCAAATGCGATCGGAATTTGGGTAGGCAAAAATAAAGTTCAGGATATAATTTATACAGGTAGTTATAAATCAAAAGGGGATTTGCTAGAGATAACAGGGATTTTTCATCGAGCCTGTAGTGAGCACGGCGGAGACTTAGATATTCATGCCCAGGCGATAAAAAAAATCGCCGTAGGTAAAGTAGCAATTGAGCAGCTTAATCTAGGGAAAAGAAATCTCGCTTTAAGTTTATTGGGAGGATTATGCCTGGTATTGATATTGCAGCTCTTCAAAAAACCATTGAAGAAGAAATAACCAAAATAAATTCTTTGCTGGAATTGGAAGCTTTTCGCCTGAAATACCTTGGTAGAAAAGGTGTCGTCGCTGGATTAACCAGCGCAATTCCAACGCTTGCCAAGGAAGAGCGTGCCACTTTTGGCCAGCAAGCCAATGCTTTGAAAAATTCCCTCAACCGCTTGGTTGAAGAAAAAGAAAAGGCATTAGGCGCAAAGGCAGCCGTTCAGATCACTAATACAATGGATATAGGAATGCCGGCGGTTACCCATCAAATCGGCAGATTGCATCCGATTACACAAGTAATGGAGGAAATTTGCCAGATTTTTACGCGCATGGGGTTTTCCATTGTTGAAGGGCCGGAAATCGAAAGCGAATATAATAATTTTACCGGATTAAATATTCCTTTGGAGCATCCTTCGCGAGATGCGTTTGATACGTTTTATATAAAGTCACACGTCACAAGTCACACGTCACAAGAAGGAAAACTACTACTGCGCAGCCATACATCTCCGGTGCAGATTAGGGTGATGAAATCACGTAAGCCACCGCTCGCCGTAATCGTGCCGGGCAGGGTTTATCGGCCCGATGCCACAGATGCATCACATTTGTTTATGTTCCATCAGATCGAAGGATTTATGGTAGATAGTGATATAAAATTTTCTGATTTAAAAGGCACCTTAGAGATGTTTGCCAAAGCTGTTTTCGGAGATGATATTAAGATGCGTTTTCGCCCGCATTTTTTTCCTTTTACCGAGCCGTCGGCGGAAATGGATATTTCTTGTATTATTTGTAAGGGGAAAGGTTGTTCGGTCTGCGGAAGAAAAGGATGGCTGGAGATTTTGGGCTCTGGGATGATCCATCCCAATGTCTTTGGGCATGTTGGGTATGATCCTAAAAAATATACCGGTTTTGCCTTTGGGATGGGGATCGAGAGAATTGCCATGTTGAAGTATGGGATCAATGATATCCGTTTGTTTTGCGAAAATGACTTAAGATTTTTGGAGCAATTTTAGAATGAAAGTAACTTACAACTGGCTCAAGGATTTTGTAGAGATTAAACTACCGGCAAAAGAGCTGGCAGATAAGCTCACTATGGCAGGAATTGAAGTGAAGTCGGTGGAAGAAAAATTAGGCGACTTCATTTTTGAAATCGAGATCACCTCTAACCGCCCGGATTGGTTAAGTGTGATTGGAGTAGCGAGAGAAGTTGCGGCAATTACCGGTAAAAAATTAAAAGGCCACAAGGTCGTCAAGTCACAAGTCACAAGTAAAGCAGGACAGGCGCTTACAATCGAGATAGAAAATAAAAAAGACTGTCCCTTATATACCGCTACTATTATCAAGAATGTAAAAGTTGCTCCTTCGCCTACCTGGTTGAAAGCCAGATTAGAATCAGTCGGCTGCCGTAGTATCAATAATATTGTGGATATTACAAATTATGTTTTGTTTGAATATGGAGAGCCTTTACACGCTTTTGACTTAGAAAAATTGGCTTCTGCAAAAATTATTATTCGCCGGGCAAGAGAAAGGGAAAAAATTATTGCCATTGACGAGGTAGAGCGGGTATTAAGTCCTGAGATTTTAGTGATTGCAGATCAAGAAAAGCCCCAGGCTATTGCAGGTGTGATGGGTGGTAAGCATAGCGAAGTTTCCTTTGCGACGAAAAACATTCTCCTGGAAGCGGCAATTTTCGATCCTTTACTGGTGCGGCGTGGCAGGCAAAAATTAGGCATCCAGACGGAATCTTCTTATCGTTTTGAAAGAGGGGTCGATTTAGAAACCGCGCAAAAGGCAAGAGCCAGGGCGATTGCGCTGATCCAGGAAATCGCTGCTGGAACAGTAGAGGCTGGCAAGAGCCAGGGGTTAGCAAAAACAAAAACTCCGCCAATTTCTCTTAATCCTGATTATGCAGAAAGGCTTTTAGGGGCAAAGATTGAGACAAATAAAATCAAGTCAATTCTTAACTATTTGGGGTTTGCGGTAAAACTTAAGAAAAAAGATTCTTTGTCGGTGAATGTGCCTGGATACCGCCAGGACGTTAAAAAAGAAATTGATTTAATTGAAGAGATCGCGCGTATCTACGGCTATGATCGGATTCCCAGGACTCTACCAAGAGTTGCGCCGCAATTAAGTTCCGGCACAACCTGGGAATTGGTGGGGTTAGTAAAAAATATCCTCGTGGGTTGTGGCCTTAATGAGGTGATTACTTATAGCTTGATTGAGAGAGGCGGTTTAAAAGATTTTGGCGCAGGAATATCTCTACCGGTAGAAATTGCCAACCCTTTAAGTAAGGAGCAGGAAATTTTAAGGCCAACGCTACTTTTAAATTTGACAAAATGCGCGGCCCACAATTTAAATCAGAAACAGGAATTAGTGCAGATTTTCGAAATTGCCAAGGCATTCTCTTTAGCGCAAAACCTTAAAGCCCAAGAAGAATTAGTTTTAGCGATTGCCTTATGTGGGAATAAATCTTGGATATTACCTCAAGGAAAAGTCAGTTATGAATTGGGAATTTTAGATTTAAAAGGCATAGTCAAAACTCTTTTTACGCGCCTAGGTATAAAAGATTATACTTTTGAGACGGAATCTAACGTTGGAGCAGCTATTTTTGTAGAAAGAATTAAAGTAGGAGTAATGAATATATTGCCCAGAGAAGCTGCGGAAAGGCTCGATATAAAAAACAAAAATCTGGCACTTGCTGAACTAAACCTGGAGTTGATTTTAAAGCATGCCAAGCTAGAGAAGAAATTTATCTCTTTGCCACTTTACCCGGGAATTACTAGGGACCTAAGTATTCTTGTCAAAGAAGAGGTTTCTCTGAGTGCGATTCTTTCAGAAATCAAAGAAAAGGCCGGCCTGATCTTGGAAGAAGTAAAGTTAAGCGATTTTTACAAAGGTAAGCAGGTTCCTGCCGGTTTTAAGAGCCTAACCATCTCATGTTTTTTCCGTTCTGCTCAGCGCACCTTAGTTGAAACCGAGGTGCAGCCGGTATTATCCGCGATTTCTCAAGCCTTAAGCGAAAAATTCAGCGCGCAATTCAGGTAAAAAAGCTTAAGATGTTGATTTCTTTTTTTACAGTGCTATAATTAAATTGTCCCTGCGGTGCGCGTTGGGAATTTGATAATATTTGAACCAACACGATTATCAAGGGAGCCTGATTTCCTTCTTGCTTCGGTGAGATGTGATAGGGCGCCCACCTGAAACCAAAATGGTTCAGTATATCCTTCCAACGGCACAGGCGGGGACGTATCTTTATGGACCTCTTCGAAAAGCAAAATCAGGAAAATTTAAAAGACCAGCCCTTAGCTGTGCGTATGCGGCCGCGAGATTTAAATGAATTCGCCGGCCAAACCCACATTTTAGGCGAAGGAAAACTTCTGCGCCGGGCAATTGAGGCTGACCGTTTAAGCTCTTTAATTTTATATGGGCCTCCTGGTGTAGGCAAAACTTCCCTGGCCTGGTGTATTGCCCATATCACTCAAGCAAATTATATTGCCATTAATGCCACCACTTCCAATGTTGAGGAATTAAGAAAAGTCATTGCCCAGGCAAAATACACCAAGTCCTCTACCAATAAAAAAACCATTCTTTTTATCGACGAGATCCATCGTTTTAATAAGGCCCAGCAGGATGTTTTGTTACCTGATATAGAAGATGGGAATCCGATTTTAATTGGCGCAACTGTGCACAATCCGTTTTTTTCTTTGGCCTCTCCATTGGTCTCCCGTTCGCTGGTTTGTGAATTAAAAGCATTAAAGGAAAATGAAATCCTTGATATTCTTAATGCCACATTACTGGATAAAGAGCGCGGACTGGGGAATTTAAAAGTTAAAAGCGAAAAAAAGGCCCTGGGATTTTTAGCAAAAACCTCAGAAGGGGATGCCCGCCGCGCACTCAATGCTTTAGAAATCGGAATTCTTACTACTGCCAAATCCAAAGACGGCTCGATAAATTTCACGCTCGAAGCTGCAGAGGAATCAATTCAGAAAAAAGCTGTGGTCTATGATCATGATGAAGACGCGCATTATGATACTGCCTCGGCGTTTATTAAATCCATGCGCGGCTCTGATCCGGATGCGGCAATTTACTGGATGGCAAAGATGCTTTATGCCGGAGAGGACCCGCGTTTTATCGCGCGCAGGATTTGTATTTTAGCTGCTGAAGATGTGGGCAATGCTGATCCTTTGGCTTTGGTATTAGCAAATGCAGCACTGCAGATTTCGGAATTTGTCGGAATGCCGGAGGCGCGCATTCCTTTGGCGCAGGCTTGTATTTATGTTTCCTGCGCGCCCAAATCAAATGCCAGCTATTTGGCAATTGATAAAGCCCTTGGGGATATTGAAAGCGAAAAAGTTCAGGAAGTTCCTGACCATTTAAAAGACGCCACTGCCGATGGAGAAAAATTAGGCCATGGGAAAGATTATAAATACGCCCACGATTTTCCCGGTCATTACGTGAAGCAAAAATACACCCGCAAAAAAGTCAAATATTACGAGCCTACCGATATCGGCCACGAAGCAAAAATCAAAGAACGCCTAAAAAAGCTTAAATCCAGCCAATAATTTCAGAAAATTCCAAAGAAAACGCTCTCTTTTTAGCTCTTTTCCTACCTTGTTTCTTACCTAATATATATTATATTTTATACATAAAGCCACGGAACGAAAAAAGCTATTGGAGGGCAAACCCTGAGTAATCAGGGGGCGCAAAGCCACGGGTCTTTATTGCATAAGATAGCCGGGTTGCCGAATACCGAGGCAGAAATTTAAAGGTATTTGACAACCCGGTTTTTATTTTCAAAAAAGGAGAAAAATGCGCAACTCACTAGAGAAATTTTTTACGGAACAAATAGTCCTAACTACAGTTTTTAGCCTTTTTCTTTCGCTTACACCTCTTTTTGCTGCTGATGTTGGCGCTGATGCGCAGACAGAAGACCCGAATCTTTGGGCGGTCACGGGTGATCCTACTAGTGATTTTTACGTGCCGCCCGTCGAAGCTTCAGACGAGGCGCAGCCAGCAGATTTACCTATGTATATGAACTTAACCGAAGAGGATTATAAGAAACTGGAAGCCCGAGGTTATCCCAGGGAAGGCATTGATAATGCGCTCTCAGCGCAACGGGCAGCTGCGGGATTAGAAATGGAAAGTGTTTCTTTTGGCCAGTTTGACTGGAGCGGCCTTGCCCCTTCTATAGAAAAAAATTATGTGGAAGGCAAGGTGGATTTAGAAGTTCATTCTCATGAAGAAGTCATGGCCACGATGAACCCGGAAGAAAGAAGCCGTTACAAGGCAGCTGTTTTTAAGGAGAACTTTGGCATTATTAAACCATATACAGAAGTTGCGGTGAATATCCCCGGCAGCGAAGAAACCGGGACGCTTATCTACGCAAATAATTACCGGGACCAGTTGATCCGGCAGCCAGATGCTTTTGCCTCTCCCAAAACAAATTCAGCGCTGATAGATATACCTAAAGTAGTTGCCCGGGAGCAAGGAGAGCGTAAATATGTCGAAGAGATAGGGCAGGTTTTTAAAGAGAGCGATGAAGACTTTCACGGACTAGGAACAGAAAAAATGGATGCGCGTTCGCTTATCCAGGATGATTTTGCGCACGAAGTAAAAGGACATATAATGATTGATGGTCAAATACGGGATTGGTCTCAACAGGGCGTACCTTTGGATGTTTCCTATTATTTTTTAGAGCGTCCGCCGCGCCAGCTTTGGGAAGCTTCCACGCATGAATTAGGGGCGATGCTGCAGGAATTATCAGATACCAAATCGCCGCAGTTTGTTTTAGTTCAAATGTCTTCACTGGCGCAAAAAATGCTGCCTGGCGCAACAGAAGCAGAGCAAAAAGTAGGTTCCCCGGAACATACCTATGCGGCAAGCTCTATTTTTCCAAGAATGCTTCATGATTTGGGCTACTCTGATTATATTGCGGACAAATTGCTTGAAACAAAAATGCTCGAAGAAGACTGGGGCCCCACTGATGAAGATATCCAGAGGGCAAAGGAATATGCCGCGGCAAAAGAAGTTGAATATATGGGTAAAAAATATCTTGCCAATCAAATCCAATTTATCCAGACTATTGACCCGCAGAAAATTACTGAATTGGCAAAGAAGCACCGTGAAGCGCTTTTTGGCGCTTCCCCAGCTATAGAAATACCCGAGATTCCTAAAAGCGTACAAGAGGATATTGATTTCGAAAGAAGTTTCAGAAAGACAGGCCATTAATGACAAGGGAAAATGTTCCAATGATTAAACTAATTCTCGCAGCTATTGTTTTCTTCTTTTCTTTTGGCTGTGCCTTTGCCTTTGAATATGATTTTAGCGACGATGGCGAATGGGGCGATGAGATGGAGCAAGCCGGCGCTTTTGATATAGATAATGAAAATGAATTTGAGTTTCCCAATGACCAAGGAATGCCCGAAGATCCTTTTACCCCCAATCCAAACATAGGCACAGACGCGCCTGGAGCTTTTGTTGATCAGTTCGGCATGGTCAGGCCGGATATTACCCAAGAAGCTTTTAATGAAGATAGTCCCTTAGAAGGTGTGGCCAAGCCTTTAGATTTGCCACTGTATAATCGGTCTTCTACTACAGAAAGCAGAGCTGTGGTTGGCCTTGAAGCGGATAATAAACTGATGGGCACACCCTTGTCCGGAAACGAACTAGTTAGTTTTGCTGAGTCAGGTTATAGAGGCGAAGAACCGAATCTAGAGAGAAGATCAATTGTGGAAAAACTAAATTCTCTAGGCCCAGAAGAGAGAACTCGTTTCGGGGGTTTAGTAGTTGAGCAAGAGTTAGGCTTGATGCCTGAACAGTACACGCGTACCAATTTTATAATGCCCAATAACGACAGGACGATTAATGTATTCTTTGCCTCTTCTTATAGGGATCAAGAACAACCTGACACCGGCAGCGGTGTAACATTTAATTCCAGTAATACCGAAGTTATAGACACCAAAAAAGCGTTTAAGGGAGTAGAGGTTATACGCGGTGAAGTCAGCCAGTTTAAAGAAATATTTGCTGAAGCAGGCCAACCCTTTAACGGGTTTGACATTGGCCAGATGACTGATCAGCAGCTGTATGTTTCTAATTTAAAGACTACGGATATGCATGAAAAAGGGCATCTTTTTACAAATAACTTTATGGAGAAATGGGGTAGCGGAGACGTTTCTGAAGATACCGATATAAAAATAGGCGCATATTATGACTCTAATTATATTCCCACTGTAACGGCTATGTTTGATTCTACTGCAGAAATAGCGGGTTATTTAGCCCAATTCCAAGGAACAGATATTCCACAATTCACTCTCTCGCAAATTAATGTTTCGGCACAATCTGACGTTAACGATATTGCGCGGTCCGGCACACCAAAAAGCCCACAACATTTTTATGCAAAAAAAGCCGTTGCTACTAATATACTCGATGATGCCGGATTTCATGATTATATAGAGCAGAAGGCGCTTGAGAGATTAAATATTGCGCATGATTGGATGCCTCCTCAAGAGGAAATAGATAAGAAAAAAGCAGAAATTAAAGAAAAATACCTGGACGGATTTTTCTTTCAGCCGCGGTTTATAGCTGAACAAACCGATTTTATCCAACAAATCCCAGGGCAAAGGATTAAAGAAATTGCCCGGCAGCATTTTAAAGACCTCTTTGGAGTAGAGAATCTGCCATCTACAGATTTAATTAAGATTCCAGATGAGGTATTAAATAGAAAGCTCAAACAGTAAAAAACATAGACCAGAGCTGCGTTTCGCGCTGTTCGAGAACGTGTCAATAGCGCAGAATAGAAGGTGTACCTTGAAGAAAAAAAGATTAATTCAATTCGCTTTTACAATTATTCTTACTTTTTCTTGCCTGGATATTCTCTTTGCCTCTGACTATGACTTTAGCGACGATGGCGAATGGGGCGATGAGATGGAGCAGCAGGAATTTTCCGGCGCAGAAGAATTAGCGCCGAGCCACGATAGCAATATAAGTATCTATATTGAAGGGTTGCCTGAAAACGGCATTCCTTATCATCCTGCTACTGGCTATGAGCCGCGGGGCAACGACGATAGCTATGGCCGGGCAGTCATTGAGTATTTTAACCGTAATCTAGACCCTGGGAATATGTCTTTTAAGCATGATGAAATTGACTTGCCGCAAGGGCAACAATATAATTTATTTTTTGGAACTTCGAAAAAGCAGGTAACTGACGAGGCAGGCTGTAATGATGATGACTTGAAAGCAATTATCATCAACAGCGAAAAATTAAAAGCAGATGCACGAGTTTTTGCTGATACCGAGGGACTCAAGAAGTTAGGAGATACGACCTTTAGCAAAATTTTTGAAAATATGCCGGAAGAGCAAATTTTTCAGGCGTTTACTGAGCAGACATTTTACCACGAATTAACCCATGCCATAGATGAAGATAAGTTAAAGGGCCAGGGCGCAATGACGGCGGAAGGCTATATTGATTACTTTCTTGACGCTAAAAGGAAATCAGAGCAAAAGGCTTACGAAGCAGAGTTATATGCAAGCAAAGTCCCTAAATATCTATTATTAAGTCTAGTGGCTAAAACGAACGATCCTGATGTGCCGGTTTATTATCAAGAAGCTGCCGAATCAATAACAAAGCGAGCGCTGGATAGACTGGGCTATGCAGATTATACGGCAGATAAAGCGCAGGAAGAAAAAATAAGGAAAAGGGATTTTATTTTAACGCTTTCAGATGAAAAAATTAATGCTGTTGGAGGAGAACTGTATAAAGAAGATTTTAAACAGCCACCTCCTTCCCTAGATTTAATCAAAAGTATTCCTCCCGAAGTATTCGACAACTTTAATCCTGAAAAGAAATAAGCTTGATTTTATTGAATTCTATGTTAACCTATTTATATATAGTTAACATAGGTTAACCAATTAATATCAAATTAACCAACATTAATTGATAGGTGATTATATGGAAAGCTACATCACAATTCCGGAATTAGCCAAGATTTTAGGAGTAAGCAGAATTACTGTTTTTAAGAAAGTGAAGAACGGCGAAATCAAGGCGAGCAAAATTGGAAGGAATTATGCTATCCCCAAGAGATATCTCGAGGAGATTTTAGGTAAAGCTTTAACTGGAAGTCAAAAGCAAGAAATAGAGCGTGCGGTCAAGAAAACAGTTAAAGAATACGGCCAAACTTTAAAGTTATTGGGGAAAGAATAATGAAAAAAATCACGGTTAAAGAAGTAGAGTATATCGCCTTTAGGTTGGCCCAAGAAATATTAGCCTTTAATGAGCCGATCCCGAACTTTTCCACGCGTTTCCCAAATGTTCTAGAAAGTTGTTTAGCTGCGCCTTTTCAAACCTTTACCGGAAAATTCCTCTATGTGAGCCTCTTCGAGAAAGTCAGCGTGTTATTCTACCTGATGATTAAGAACCATCCTTTTCAGAACGGGAACAAGCGGATTGCTATGACTACGCTATTTGTTTTTTTGCACAAAAATAAAAAATGGCTTAAAGTCGACACGCAGGAACTCTATAATTTCACAATGTGGATTGCCCAAAGCCCGCCTAAGTTCAAAGAAGAGACCTTACAAGCAATAGGCAAGTTTATTAAAACCCACATAGTTAAGCTTGAATAAAATAACTTTCCGTGCTAAAATTAACTTGTTAAATTTGGAGGATTAAATGATTATCACAGAGCAAAAACCCTTTGCCCAGATTATAGATAGCTTAAAAGGGTATAATAAGATTTTTCTCGTTGGTTGCGGGGAATGCGCCACAACCTGCAAGACCGGCGGCAAAGATGAGTTGGTTAAAATCCAGCAAGAGCTAGAAAAAGCGGGAAAAACCGTTTTGGGCACGGCGATTCCCAGCGCTCCCTGTGTTGCCAGCCAAATCAAGACGGAATTAGCGAAAAATATGAAAGCGCTGCGGGAAACAGAGGCAATTTTGGTTTATGCCTGTGGTTTGGGAACGCAATCAGTGAAAGATAACGACCGTTTAAATTTGGCAGTTTTGCCCGGTTGCAATACTTTATTTGGCGCAGTAATGGATGCCCAAGGTAATTTTTACGAAAAGTGTTCTTTGTGCGGGGAGTGTGTTTTAGACCAGACCGCCGGGATTTGTCCGATTACACTTTGTGCCAAAGGATTATTAAACGGCCCGTGCGGCGGAACGAACAAAGGTAAATGTGAGGTAGACAAAGATAGGGACTGCGCCTGGGTTTTAATTTATCAGGCCCTGGAGAAAAAAGGAAAAACCGCACAAATGCGCAACATTCAAGCACCGAAAGATTTTAAGAAGAGCTTAAAACCGCATAAGTTGGTAATCACAAATGAAACTACAAGAAGTTGAGTTGACAAAGAAAAGATTCCGTAGTAAAATTCTCTTAAGACTAAAAACACAGAAGGAGGATAACCGAGAAAGAAAAAGTCAGGTTATTAAGAATAAGCTTTTTCGCACTCAGTTGTTTAAACAGGCAAAGATAGTCATGTTTTACATAGCGTTTGACGGAGAGGTCAATACAAAGGAAATGATTCAGGAAGCCAAAAAAAGAGGAAAAATAATCGCGGTGCCGGTATGTAGAGAAAACAAGATCTACATTCGCCCTTGTCTTTTAAAGGATCGGGCAAAGCTAGTCAGAGGGCCTTATGGGGTTCATGAGCCTGCGGTTAAAAGAGCGATTAAATTAGAAGACTTAGACTTGGTAATTGTGCCAGGAGTTGCTTTTGATAGAAAAAATAATCGTTTGGGCCGCGGTAAGGGTTGTTATGACCGTTTTTTACAGCGGCTGCCGAAAAGGATCAAATCTATCGGCCTGGCATATGACTTCCAGATCTTTCCAAACATCCCCGTCACAAAAACCGATTGGAAGCTTAATCGGGTAATCTTTGCCTAGAGGTTCATTACTTTAGGACAAACACGCACTTTCACTAATCGTTAGAGACAGGAGGTTGATTAAGCATGCTAAATATCATTATTTTTATAGTGATTGCCTTAATCGCCTTGGCTTGCGGATATTTTTTCAGGAAATATGTTGCAGAGAAGAAAGTCCAGGATGCCGAGACGCAGGCAAAGCAAATTTTAGAACAGGCAAAAAAAGAAACACAGGACCGTCGTAGGGAAGCGGAGTTAGAGGCAAAAGATCTTTTGTACCGCATGCGTCAGGATTTTGAACGCGAAACCAAGGACCGGCGGCAGGAGATCGCGAATTTAGAAAGAAGATTATCCCAAAAGGAAGAAAATATTGACCGTAGGCTTGGGTTATTAGAAACAAAAGAAAAAGAAATTGAAGGAAAATTAGAGAACGTGAGAAAGCAGGAAGAAGCTACTAAGGCAAAAGAGAGCCAGCTTTACGCTTTGATTGCCGAAGAGAAGGAAAGGCTGCAGAAAATTTCTTCGCTTTCCGCGGAAGAGGCAAAACAGATATTACTTAATCGGTTGAACGAAGAACTAAGCAACGAAAAGGCGGTTTTTATTAAAAAGCAGGAAGAGGAGTTACGTTCTGTCGTTGATAAGAAAGCCAAAGAAATTGTCAGCCTTGCGATTCAAAGGTGTGCCGCGGAAAATGCCGTAGAATCAACGGTAAGCGTGGTTACTTTGCCTAATGATGAAATGAAAGGCAGGGTAATCGGCCGCGAAGGAAGAAATATCCGCGCCTTTGAAATGGCTACCGGCGTAGATGTAATTATTGATGATACGCCTGAAGCAGTGACCTTATCTTGTTTTGATACCGTACGTAGAGAAGTTGCCCGCGTGGCCCTTGAAAAATTAATTAGCGACGGCAGGATTCATCCGGGTAGAATCGAAGAAGTAGTAGAAAAAGCCAAGAAAGAAGTTGATGAAAAGATCCGCGAAGAAGGAGAGCGCGCGGCATTTGAGGCCGGGGTAAATGGCCTGCATCCGGAAATCATTAAGCTTTTGGGCCGCTTAAAATACCGTACTAGTTTCGGGCAGAACGCGCTGCAGCATTCCAAAGAAGTTTCCTTCCTCTTTGGCGCCATGGCTTCAGAGATGGGGCTGGATACTAAGCTTGCCCGGCGAATCGGTTTGTTGCATGATATTGGTAAGGCGGTTGATCATCAGGTTGAAGGTACCCATGCAAAACTCGGTGCTGAATTAGCCAAAAAATATAATGAAACCGCGATGGTAATTGAGGCGATAGAGGCGCATCATGAAGAGAGCGAGCCGAAGACCCTTTATGCGGTTCTGGCTGTGGCAGCTGATGCGATAAGTGCCGCCCGTCCGGGTGCCCGCCGTGAAACACTAGAAACCTATGTCAAGCGCCTGGAAAAGCTGGAGTCTATTGCCAATGTTTTTAAGGGTGTGGAAAAATCTTATGCTATTCAGGCCGGACGCGAGATCCGTATAATTGTCCAGCCGGAGAAAATTTCTGATAATGATGCAGTGAATCTGGCGCGAGATATCCGTAAGAAAATTGAAGAAGGGATGGAATATCCCGGTCAGATCAAGGTTACGGTAATTCGCGAAACCAGGGCAATTGAGTACGCCAAATAAAAAGATGAAAATATTATTTATCGGAGATATAGTAGGTAGCCCCGGAAGGACCGCGATCAAGGAGCTCTTGCCGGGGTTAAAAAAAGAATATCATCTTGATTTTGTGATTGCCAATGCAGAAAATGCTTCCGGCGGCTCAGGGATCACTTTAAAAGTAGCCGAAGAATTATTTGCTAGCGGGGTTTCCGTGCTTACCTCCGGAGACCATATCTGGAAAAAGAGAGAAATTTTCGAGATTATTAAACAAGACGAGAGAATTTTAAGGCCGATAAATTTCCCTAGCGGTGCGCCTGGACGGGGAGAAAATATCTTTAAAACCGAAAAGGGTGTGAAGGTTGGGGTAATCAATGTTCAGGGCCGGGTATTTATGGAGGCCCTGGAGTGCCCTTTTAGGTCAGTACGTAAAGCAATAGAAATCCTCTCTAAAGAAAGTAAAATTATTATTATTGATATGCACGCAGAAGCGACTTCGGAAAAGATAGCTTTAGGCTGGTATGTGGACGGATTGGCATCGGCAGTCTTAGGCACGCATACGCATATCCAAACTGCCGACGAAAAAATCCTTCCGCAGGGATGCGCCTATATCACAGATGTAGGCATGACTGGGCCATATGATTCGGTAATCGGCCGCAGAAAAGAAGATGTTTTAGAGAGGTTTATTACCTCCATACCCATTAGATTTGAAGTAGCCGAAGGCGATGTCCAGCTACACGGGGTGGTTTTAGATATAGATGAATCAACAGGCAAGGCTAAGTCAATTGTCAGGATTCAGAAGAAACTTTAAGTTAATGACAAATGACAAAATCCAAATCTCAAGATAAACTTAAAAGTAAATTTTTTTTATTTGCCATTTGCGCCTTAACATTATTAGGCCAATTATGTTTATGTATTTGTGATCACGCGCTTGCCCAGGAAAGCGAATTAGAATATAGCCTCGACACAGCTTCCGATACTATCCCCTTACCGAAAATTTTTCATCCCAATATTGACTTAAGTGGACGGGGTTTTTCCCGCCAGAGTATCTGGCCGCAAGAATTGGCAGCTCCTGAAGTTCTGGATACTTGGCAAAAAGATATTGGTTTTAGCGGATTATTCCGCCTGCAATATAATCTTTGGGAGATACACGAGTTCGCCAAGAATAAGAATCTGCAGAATAAATTATTGGCCAATTATGAGACGGCACTGCAGAAAATAACCGATGCCGGAGGGGCAGTGATCGTGAATATCTTTGGTACACCTGCCGGATTAGGCAGGGTGCTCGACAAAAAAAGCCCGCCCTTGGATTTAAAGGCCTATAAAGAACTGGTAAAAGCAGATATCCGCTATTTAAGCTGTGAGAAAAAATATAACATCTGGTATGAGGTTTGGAGTGCTGCGGATTTAGATAATTTCTTTTTAGGCAGAAAACAGGAGTACCTTAATCTTTACCGGGCGGTTGCCGAGGCGGTCAAAGAACTAGAGAAAGAATATAAAACCAATATTCCTTTGGGCGGGCCCAGTACCAGCTGGTGGTTTCAGAATTTCGACGGCAATACCGTGATCACCCCGGAGAGAAGCCTGATTTATGAATTGATTAAATTCTGTTTTCATTACCGGCTTCCGCTCGATTTTATCTCTTGGCACTCCTATTCTACCGATCCAAAGGTAGAAAAAACAGTCACCGCTTATAATAAGACAGAAGTAAAACTAATTAGGGCTTGGCTTTCTTATTTTCATCTTAATCAGAATATTTCGTTGATTGTGGACGAATGGAATTATGACAGCGGAGCAAATATCCTGCCTGCGCGCGGAGAAAAGGCCAATATTAGTGCTAGTTATATTTTTAGCCGTATCCAGAATATGTATGAGGCGGGGCTTGATAACCAGGTTTATTTTTCTTTAGAGGATTTTCAGAACAATAAAGAGAATGTTACGAGTAATGCCGGCATATTTTGGTTTGACCCCGAGACTTCTGATTATAAAGGCGGGCCCAAGGTTACTTACAACGCTTTTAAGATGCTGGATAAGCTGGGGGAAAATTTCTTTATATCCGGGAAATTAGATAATGAGTTTGTTGGTGTAATTGCCGCCAAAGGTAAGGATGCCCTCACCATATTAATTTATAATTATATCGATCCGCAGATCGCTGTTAATTACTTATCCCGTTCTATCGCCGGATTAAAAAGCTCTGAGAGAAAAGTAGTGCTTGATCTGATAAAATCAAATAGGTTGAATAAAGTCATGGAGCTAGAAACAGACATTTCGCGCTTACGCACCACCAAAAAATTAAAAAATATCCTGGAAAAAACGCGTAACTTAAGTCTCCAGGCAAAAAAATTTACTACTACCCCGGTGAACCTGCAGATTAAACTAAAAAATTTAAAAGATAAGTATTCATATCAAAGGTATACAATAGATTCTAACTGTACTGCAAACTGCAAATTTATTCCGGTTGAGGAAAAAGAAGTGGAGATTACTGATTCATATCAGGAGATATTGACCCTCAATCCCTATTCGGTGAACCTGATTATTTTCAAACTTAAGCCAAAAGAAGAAGTAATTACAGCGGCGCCGGCAGAGCAGGTGCCGCCGCAAGAAGGCGTACCAGCGCCCAAAAAATGAACGAAAAATTAACCGAGAGGCGTATTTTTACTGTTTCAGAAATTACCCAGGACATTAAAATAATTTTAGAGAATAGCTTTGCCGAAGTCTGGGTGGAAGGAGAAGTTTCCAATTTTAGCGCCCAACCATCGGGCCACTTTTATTTTTCTTTAAAAGACCAACTCTCGGTACTGGATGCGGCGATGTTTAGCCGGGCAAACAGGGATTTGAAATTTAAGATTGAAAACGGTCTAAAGATAATTTGTTTTGGCAAGATCAGTAATTACGGGCCGCGCAGTAAATACAATCTGATCGTAGAAAAAATCGAGCCCAAAGGTATTGGCAGCCTGCAATTGGCCTTGGAGCAATTAAAGCAAAAACTGGAGAAGGAAGGGTTATTTGCCCCGGAGCATAAAAGGCCGATACCCTACCTGCCTGCGAAAATCGCAATCGTGACTTCTTTGCAGGGTGCAGCGATTAAGGATATTTTGAAAGTTGTGGACAGGCGTTTTAGCGAGGTTGAAATTATTATCAATTCGGTCCAGGTGCAGGGGGAAGGCGCAAAAGATGAGATTGCCTGGGCAATTGCGGATTTAAATTCTTTCAACGAAACACTGGCGCCGAGAGAGCATATTGATGTAATGATTGTCGGCCGAGGAGGAGGCTCTATTGAGGATCTCTGGGCATTTAACGAGGAGATTGTTGCCCGGGCAATTTATCAATCGAAAATTCCGGTAATTTCCGCGGTGGGGCATGAACGGGACTGGACTATTGCCGATCTGGTTGCTGATTTACGCGCACCCACTCCTTCGGTAGCTGCGGAATTAGTGGTTCCAAAAAAAGAGGATTTGAAAGAGAAGCTGAAAGATTTATCCCTGGGAATAAAGAGGGCAGTTCTGGAGATCTTAAAAACCAGCAAAGTTTTGCTAGAGAACACGCAGAAAAAAATTAGCTTATTAAATCCAGTAACCTTGATCCAGCAGCATAAAATCCGCTCCGAGGACCTGGGTAAACAAATCTATATG
>Ga0209824_10000950_pt1 | contig 17341 bp, 15 predicted proteins | sample VDWuncwatermetaG_FD_184124 | JGI IMG/M metagenome (GOLD analysis project Ga0209824, IMG submission 184124) | Wastewater microbial communities from Netherlands to study Microbial Dark Matter (Phase II) - VDW unchlorinated drinking water (SPAdes)... ... | reverse complement strand
GTTGCTCCCGGTGCTGTAGGCGTGTTGGGCGAAGGTGTAGGCGGTGGATCGAGGGCATGACGGCGCTCTGGCCGCGTTTAAACGTGAGTCCAAAGTAACGCAGAAGAGCCGTAAAGCCCGCCGTGGCCAGGCGATGATGAGTGATGCAGGACTGACGTTTGCGGCTTTGGTTTTACCAAGCGGAGCGCGGAGCTACGAGCTGGCTGGCCAGCGCTGCATAGCAGCGTCCCGAAGGGATGAGCGTATAGTGAAAAAGGGGAGGGTGGCGTACCCTGAATAGGGAGCGTCCGGTGTTTTATGGAAAATGGGGGAGGGTAGCCGAGTGATAAATTTAATTGTAGTGATAATTTTTCTTACTACCGGAACGGCATATGCTGAACAAGCTGGTTGCTCTGCAACACCAGGCAAAGAAATCTCACGTTGGGCGATCAAGACCTCGGTTGTGAATCCTGCCAGCAAGCCAATTCCCATTAAACTTGGTTACCTCATGGAGCTAGATAATCCGCCGGTAGACAAGGCCATGCGGAAGCAGTTGCTCACCGGGCGGTTGGCAAGACAGCCTAGGGGAAAAGTGAAGGAGGGCGATATTGTGATGATCGAAGGTTATCTACAGAGGGCGCACTGTAGTGCCGATGACGACGACTACCATGTGGAGATTTCGACTTCACCCACGTCAAATGATTGCTTCATTGTTGAGATACCGAATGGGCGTTACATGAAGGCATCCTATAACAAGCAAGCTGACGCGGGGCGGAAAATTATTCGCGATATGTTTGGTGGGCGCAAGCCGCATGGCACATTGGATACACCCATAAAAGTTCACGTAATGGGAAGCCTTTTCTATGACTCGCAGCACTATTCGAAGAAGAACCCCCAGGGCGGCGGAAGACGGGGCACCAATCAATGCGCGACCAACTTATGGGAGATCCATCCGGTTCTTTCCATCGTTCCAGTGAACTGACTCTTTCCAATCCCAATCGGCGGAAAGGCTTTCGGGCGATGCAGTATCGAGGCATGACCATCCGGTAAGTGCCAGAAGCCGAGTATTGTCCGGCAAATTGGCGCTTTATACTGGTGCATCATTGCGCGATGCTCGCTACAATTGAGTCCGCAAAATAACCCAACCCGCCAAACATACAGATCATGACCGCACTGCAAAAACTACTAACCACCTACCGACAAGCATCCGTCACCGAGCGCGAAAAGGGCACTTACTTTGAAGAGCTGATTTGCACCTACTTGCGCAATGAAGCCACCTATCGTGACCTGTACACCAAGGTGTGGACGTATGCGGATTGGGCGCGTGAGCAAGGCTTAAATGCTCGTGACACAGGTATTGACCTCGTGGCTCAAACCCAAGGCACGGGGGAATTCCACGCCATACAGTGCAAATTTTATGCAGAAGATTACCGTGTCCAGAAAGGCGATATTGATAGCTTCTTTACCGCATCCGGCAAAAAGCCTTTTACCCATCGCGTCATCATCACCACAACAACCAACTGGAGTGAGCACGCCAACGATGCCCTGCAAAACCAGCAACCGCCCGTCAGCAAGATTGACTTGCACGATCTGGAAAACAGCCAGATAGACTGGGCTAAATACCAGCCCAAGAAAGCGCCCGTACTCAAAGCCAAGAAAAAATTACGCAACCCCGATCAAACAAGTGCACTTGCAGCAGTAGAACGTGGTTTACAGTCTGCCAACCGGGGCAAGCTCATTATGGCTTGCGGCACCGGCAAAACCCTTACCAGCCTAAAAGTTGCTGAAAAACTGGCGGGCGCAGGCAAGCGCGTTCTGTTTCTTGTGCCCAGCCTGTCGCTGTTATCGCAAACCCTCACCGAGTGGACGCAAGAAAGCGAAACTCCGCTGCACAGCTTCGCCGTTTGTTCAGATAGCGATGTCGGCAAAAAACGCAAAAAAGACGATGACGTGGTGCAAACCTTTGCCCATGAATTGCGCTATCCAGCCACCACCGAACCGGCAAGGCTGGCACTGGAAATGACCAAGCGCCACGATGCCCATCACATGAGCGTCGTGTTCTCTACCTATCACTCCATTGATGTCATCAGCCGCGCCCAACATGAATTTGGACTTGCCGACTTTGACCTGATTATTTGCGATGAGGCGCACCGCACCACCGGCGCAACTTTTGATGACGATGACGAAAGCAACTTCGTCAAAGTCCATGACGCGGATTTTATTCGCGCCGCCAAACGCCTTTACATGACCGCCACGCCGCGCATTTATGGCGATGCAGCCAAAGCCAGCGCAGAACAAGACAACGTGGCGCTATGTTCAATGGATGACGAGGCGCTTTATGGCAAGGAGCTGTTTGTCATTACTTTTTCCGAAGCGGTCAGACTTGGCTTGCTGGTGGATTACAAAGTCATTGTGCTGGCGATTGATGAAGCCCATGTAAATCGCCGCTTGCAGAAACTATTGAGCGATGAAAACAACCAGCTCAAGGTGGACGATGCGGCCAAGATTGTCGGCTGCTGGAAGGCGCTGGCAAAACAAGGCACACAGGATGACTTGGTTGGTGACCATGACCCGATGCGCCGCGCCGTGGCCTTTTGCCAAGTGATTGAAGTGCAGAAAAATGCCAAGAGCCACAAAGTCAGTTCTAAAAACATCGCGGGCATGTTCCAAGCCGTCGTTGAGGCATACCAAGAGCAGGAAGAACAGGAAGAATTTGAAACTGTAGCGCGCCTGATCTGCGAAGCCGAGCACGTTGATGGCAGCATGAATGCCAGCGAGAAAGAAGAAAAGCTGGCATGGCTAAAAGCTGAAGCCCCGGCCAATACCTGCCGCATACTCAGCAATGTGCGCTGCCTGTCCGAAGGCGTGGACGTGCCCGCGCTGGATGCCGTGATCTTCCTCACCCCGCGCAACTCGCAAGTGGACGTGGTGCAGTCGGTTGGCCGTGTCATGCGACGAACGCCGGACGGAAAGAAAAGGCGCGGCTATGTCATCCTGCCCGTGGTTATCCCGGCAGGCGTGGAAGCACACGAAGCCTTGAACGACAACAAAACCTATAAAGTGGTTTGGCAAGTGCTGCAAGCCTTACGCTCGCATGACGACCGCTTTGATGCGATGGTGAACAAGCTCGACTTGATCGGCAAAGACCCCTCCAAAATGGAAATCATCGCCATTACCGACAAGATCAGTAAAAAAGCTGAAAAGAGCAAAGGCACCAGCAACAAACAAGCGGGCAAAGGCAACTATGGAATTGGCGCACCTGCACCAGCACCTTCTGGCAAGGATGCGCAGGGCGATCTGCAATTCGAGATTGGCGAAATCGAGCGCGCCATTTACGCCAAGGTGGTGCAGAAGTGCGGCAACCGCCACCATTGGGAAGACTGGGCGAACGACATCGCCAAGATTGCCCACACCCATATCACCCGCATCACCACCATCGTCGAGAACCCCGCTAACATACAGGAGCGCACGGCGTTTGCCGCCTTCGCCACCGAGCTGCGCGACGACCTGAACGATAGCATCAGCGATGCCGAGGTGATCGAAATGCTGGCGCAGCACCTGATTACCAAGCCAGTATTCGATGCCCTGTTTGAAGCCTACAGTTTCGCAAAGCACAACCCCATGTCACTCGCCATGCAAGGCGTGTTGGATGTGCTGCAAGAACACAATCTGGACAAAGAAGCCGACACGCTGCAAAAGTTTTATGACAGCGTAAAGCAGCGGGCGGAAGGTATAGACAACGCCCAAGGCAAGCAGAAAATCATCGTCGAGTTATACGATAAATTTTTCCGCAACGCCTTCCCAAAAATGGCCGAACGGCTGGGCATCGTCTATACCCCGGTCGAAGTGGTGGACTTCATCATCCACAGCGTCAACGACATCCTGCAAAGCGAATTCGGCCTGACCTTAGGCAGCAAACACGTCCACATCCTTGACCCCTTCACCGGCACCGGCACCTTCGTTACACGTTTGCTGCAAAGCGGTTTAATCAGCAAAGACCAGCTCCCGTATAAATATCAGAACGAAATCCACGCCAATGAAATCGTGTTGCTGGCGTACTACATCGCCGCCATCAATACTGAAGCCGTTTATCACAGCATTGTGGGCGGCGATTATCAGCCCTTCAATGGCATCTGTTTGACCGATACTTTTCAGCTCCACGAAAAAGAGGACTTGGTCAGCGACATGCTGCAAGTCAACAGCGGTCGCCGAAAAAAGCAGAAGGCATTGGACATCCGCGTGATTATTGGCAACCCGCCGTATTCGGCAGGACAAGCCAGTGCCAACGATAACAATGCCAATGTGGCGTACCCCAAGCTGGACGAGAGCATCCGTAGCACCTATGCCGCGCGTTCCACGGCTACGCTAAAAAACGCGCTATACGATTCCTACATCCGCGCCATACGCTGGGCAAGCGACCGCATCGGCGATAGCGGCGTGATCGGCTTTGTCAGCAATGCGGGCTTCATCGAAGCCAATACCGCAGATGGTTTACGCAAATGTTTAGCGGAAGAATTCAGCAGCATTTATGTGTTTCATTTGCGCGGTAATGCGCGCACTTCGGGCGAATTGCGCCGTCAAGAAAAAGACAATGTGTTTGGGCAAGGCACACGCACCCCGATTGCCATCAGCATTTTGGTGAAAAACCCGCTGGCTAAAGCGCACGGCAAAATTGTTTTTCACGACATTGGCGATTACCTCAGCCGCGAAGAGAAACTGGAAAAAATCACCTCATTCAAGAGCATCGACGGCATTACCGCCGCCAACGGCTGGCAAATTATTACGCCCGACCAGCATGGCGACTGGCTCAGGCAGCGCGATGACAGCTTTGGTGAATTCATCAGCTTGGGCGATAAGAAAAATGATGCCGCAGTTACAGTCTTTGAAAATTTCTCTAGGGGTGTGGTAACCAGTCGTGATGCTTGGTGCTATCACTTTTCCAAGGCAACGTTGTCGAACAACATGCAGCGCATGGTGAATTTTTACAACGCCGAAGTGCAGCGTTATCAAGTTGCGTGTGTGGGTTTGAGCAAAAGTGAATATCCAGATACGGACGATTTCATCAATACCGACAGCGGCAAAATTAGCTGGAGTCGTGGATTGAAAAATGACTTGGGAAGGCATGTGCAACACACTTACCAAAGCACAGCATTAACGGTTGGTTTGTATCGCCCCTTCACTAAATCGAACCTGTATTTCAGTAAATATATGAATGAAATGGTGTTGCAAATGCCGCGTATTTTTCCAAATAGCAAGGTGGAAAATCGGGTGATTTGTGTGACAGGGCGCGGAGAAACTACAGGCTTTTCTGCTTTGATGACTAATGCCTTGCCAGACAACCACACAGTCGCATCAGGTCAATGCTTCCCGCTGAAATTATACGAAGCACCAAAAAATGCCGATACCGCACACGGCGCAATGCCGCAAAGTGAGATGTTTGGTGATGCTCCGATGATGGGATTGTTTGACGTGAAAGTCTTACCTACAAAGCCACTGGATTCCCGCCTGCGCGGGAATGACGGGGTGGAAAATTATACTGTGCGCGACGGCATTACCGACGCGGGCTGGCAGCATTTCCAAACGGGGTATCCGGGTGAATCAATCAGCAAAGAAGACCTGTTCTATTACATTTATGGCTTGTTGCATTGCGAGGATTACAAACAACGCTATGCGGATAATCTAAGCAAAGAATTGCCGCGCATTCCGGCAGTAAAAAAGTTTGCCGACTTCAAAGCCTTCAGCGACGCTGGACGCAAACTGGCCGAGCTGCATATCGACTACGAAAACGTCGCACCGTATCCGGTGAACATCAAGGCGGCGCGTTGCTGCTGAAGAGCTTCACCGATGCCGATTACCGCGTCACGCAAATGAAATTTGCCAGCAAAGCCGATAAAACCCGCGTGATCTATAACGCCAAAATCACCATGTCCGGCATCCCGCTGGAGGCTTACGACTACGTGGTGAACGGCAAACCCGCGCTGGAATGGGTGATGGAACGCCAAGCCGTCACCACCCATAAAGACAGCGGCATCGTCAACGACGCCAACCTATGGGCAACCGACACCGTTGGCGAAGCCTCCTATCCGCTCAAACTATTCCAACGCGTCATTACCGTCAGCCTTGAAACGATGAAAATCGTCAGGGCACTGCCAAAGCTGAATATCGCTTGACGTCTTGCGTGCGATCAATCATCAGGTAGGCATGAAGACAGACTATGGCCGCTCTGGTCGGATGCCGCCCGTAGCCAGTGACTACTATACGGCAATCTGAATATATTGGTGCGAGCACAAAGTTTCAACGACTGTTTGTAGGAAGGCAATCAGCAAGATCGATGGGCAGCCAGTGCCAAAAGTAGATATTCTCGAAGAACTAGGCTTGTCGTCAACTTGAAGACTGGCTCATCTGCGCTTCTTGTCCCCCTTTTTCTGGCGGACAGATTTTGACTTTTACTTTGTATTGGCGCATTCCCGACCACGCCGAATATGCCCCCCGAAGAGGGCTTTGGTTGCACTTGCCAGTAATCAATCAATCGACCACTCCGCATCCGAATACCCCGGCAAGTTGTGGATGGCTTCCATGCGTATCGTCTGGATGATTTTACAAGCCAGCGACATTAAATAATTCTTGATCTCGCAAGCTTGGTAGTCATAGCAACCGCAAGCCTTTAACACCTGGACTGCTTTCATGTGCGAATGCTGAAAATCAAACTTGAATTTGTACTCGTCCGCCAAGTCGTTTTCGTTATACCGCTCGTTTACGCTCTCATGGTTTGTGTTCACCAGAATCTGCCCGAGTTTATTGATGTCATCCTGTTTTCTTGCATCGAATGTCATGCCGTCGATGTAAAACGTAATCAGCTTGGATTGTGCGTAAGTCAGCAATGCGTCGATGTGTGAATTTGAAAGAATGTATGCGCTCATGATGTTGTCCTTAATAAAGTATCATTCTTAGATTGGAGAGCCTGAATTTGAATTTAAGACTTGCTCCGGCTTTGCAGACTTGGCACTCGTTTAATCTGTATTATTCTTGAGTTGCTTCGCCTGCCGTGATAACTCACGGATGATTAGAAAGAAATGCAGGCAAATAACTGAAATCGCAGTCGAACAAGGGGAGAACCGATTGACAGGATTCCCGCAGGGCTTGTGCTTGCATTTATTTCAGTCTGTGAGAGATTCGGCGTTGTGGCGGGGAACGAGAAGAGATGCTGATTTAGTGCAAAGCAATGCCGGAGATGCCGTTAAGAGGTGGCGGGTTAGGTGGTGGAGCGTAGCGTTGCTAAAATTAGCTTGCATTGCATGTACCTTATGTGGTACAAAGGGCAAGGTGATTGATGGTCAATGAAACACAAAAAGCACCGCTACAGTTCTACAAAAACAGCGGCGGCAACGAACCGGTACGCGAATGGCTCAAGACATTGGACGAGCCGGATCGGTACGCCATTGGCCAAGACCTGATGCGGGCGCAGTGGCGCTGGCCGGTGGGTATGCCCTTATGTCGTCCGATGGGGCAGGGTTTATGGGAAGTACGCACCGATCTGCCCAGCCGCCGTATCGCCCGCGTGCTGATATGTTTGCACAAGGGCCAATTGGTGGCCTTGCACGGCTTCATCAAGAAGACGCAAAAGACACCTGACGACGAACTTACCCTGGCGAGGAAACGCCAAAAGGAGTTAAAATTATGAGCAACCGTCATATTGGATCAAGCCTCGACGACTTCCTCAAAGAAGAGGGCTTATTTGAAGAAACCCAGGCTCTGGCCATCAAGGAAGTCGTGGTATGGCAACTTATTGAAGCGATGGAAAAGCAATCGCTGACCAAAGCGCGCCTAGCGGTCATGCTTAAAACAAGCCGCTCGCAGGTTGATCGACTGCTGGATCCTACCCGCGACGTGACACTTTCGACCTTGCAGCGTGCCGCTGCCTTGGTCGGTCGCAAGGTGCAAATCGAATTGGTGTGATGCGGCGAATGGTCGGCATTGCAACTATTTAACATAATGCTTATTATGCGTAGTAACTAATTGATTTTAAATATTTATCGTAGAGTATCATTACTTAGTGTTTAGGTACTGTCTGTCACAGCTCACGAATACCATCTACAACAATTCCGGTTGCCAGGCAATCGTCTTCGTTATAATCCAAAATGCGTTGTTTTATGGCTTGGTCGCCCGATTCAATCCAACGATGATACCACTCGATCGATGCGGCACCAGATGGGTGGGTATCACGCCAACGAAAGCCTAGATATTGGGCCAGCGTCTTGATCGATTGATCGTATACAGGCCATTCTGTGGATTTCTTTACAACATCGAAGTAAAGATCAATCATTGCAGGCAAGGCAAATAAATCCTCTACGTCCGCAACAGAGCAAACATTTGAATATTTATCAGCGAGTTTCTTGTAAGCGGTTCGTTCATATTTAGAGTAGTAGTAGATAGATGAATTCTGCACCTTTGATTGCAGATAACCCCAAGCCTGACTGAATACGGCTTCCTCTTGCGCCGGTTCGGAGCCCTCAGCAAAGAATGAGATGAATCTCGCCGTTGAGGGCTGGCCGTGAAGTCGTTCGACGAAACCATGCAAATAAACCACATTGCTCATTGGATCAGCTTCGATATCGAAGTAGACCTCATTCCGTGCGACTGGTAGGAGCACCGGCTCTTTCAGATATGGGGTAGCTCCAGGTGTGGATAACAATTTTGCCCGAGCATGGAATTTGAGCAGGACATCAGGGCCAATACCGGCAAAAATTGTCTTCTTGCCTTGAATGAAACTGGTGGGATTGCATTCTGCAAAGGCGTGAACTGATGATATTGTTTGGAGCATCGCATCTCTCTTGGTTCGCCCCAGTTCAGCGATCAGCGTGAGATCGTCCTGTGCCACGAGTTCTTGTTTACAATACGTATACCAGTGGCACAATTTGCATACCGCACTTAGCGCACCCATCGTAGATTGGATTTGTTGGGCGATAGCGCGAACTTCAGATAGGGATTGCTGGTAGTATTCCCACCAAGTCTGGGTGTTGCGGACACCCTGAGGTTCCATCAGCAAATACGGAATTCGATTACCTTGGCGATCAATCACGAAAGCTTCCCGGCTTCCGTCCCCCATTCCGATCTGATCCAGAATCTGGACGTAATGTCCAAGTTGAACAGCATAGTGCTTCTTAAGCTTTCCTTCACTTTCGTCCCCCTCAAACCCAGACCCCGACTTGATGTCTCCAGGAATATATCCACTACCACGAAGTTGGAGCAAATCCGGCTCACCCACAAGATCACCAGAAGTAAGACGGCCACTGTAAATTAGAGGTTCGCGCCTATGCATTGCGACTAGCGTTTCGCGCTCCCTATCAGCCTTCGGAACTTGGCTCATGTCCGCAGTAATAGAAAGAGACGATACGATATTCTCTTCGTGTTCTATGCCTTGTTCCCAAAGCAACTGGACGAATGCATTTGGTTCATCGCGGAGTGCGCGGTCACCAAATGCATCGAGGAAAACCCGATGAGGACACTGAACATAATCATAGATCTGGGTTGCAGAAATCATTGCTTACCTCCCTCTGTGTGGCGTTACTTATCATCGCGCTGAAAGGATTATCAGGGACTATATTTCCCTGAAGGCTCGATTCCCTGATCGGCTCGAGAATCTGTTCATGCAGTTCTGAACTGAACCTCGATCTCGACCTTTGCGTGTCTACCTCCGTATACGTTGCTCTTTAACCAAACTAAACTGGACGCTCATAATTTTCTACACACTACCTTGCCACCGGCAAATCATTCCAATCCGTGGTGAAGTTCTGCGACATTCTATCCCGACGCATTGCCCAGCGTTGCCTGATACCCGAAGCAGCTATTGTCATGCTCCCCTGCCCCATTTTTCGGTTGATCGTGTCCATGACACTCATCATGTTGTCTGACTTGGTTTGCTTAGAAGCGTCATCGAATAGCGTAGCTTGTACCGTGCCTTTACTCTGCAATTCCATCAACAACACACCCGACTTCTTGTAATTGTATCCACTGCGATATATTTTCTTTAGTCCTTTGAGCGCAGCACTGATTAGCGCCATTGTGTCATCGCTTGGCTGACCCAATGGAACGATCATCGAGCGCTGATACTGTGGCTCGTCTTCCTTGAACGGATTGGTGCGAACGTAGACGCATACACTGGCTGCAACTGATCCATCGTCTCTAAGTTTTTCTGCTGCTTTGGTGGCAAAGTACGATACTGATTCTGCCAAGTCGTTGAACTCTGTCACCATCGACCCAAATGATCGGGACACCATAATTTGCTGCCGTGGAGTGACGGTTTCCTCCAGCTCGACGCAGGGAATGCCGTTGAGTTCCTGCACAGTGCGCTCCAATACAACCGAGAATTGCTCCCGGATAGCATTTTGGCTGGCCGATCTCAGGTCTTCGACAGTTTCGATGTTCATGGTGAGTAGTTTTTCGGTAATGCGTCGTCCAACACCCCAAACCTCACCCACCGGAATGCTCGCAAATAGTGCGCTGCACTCTTGCTTTTCCAACCGTCCAAAATCGCACACACCATTTTCACCAGCCAGCCCCTTCTTGGCACAGTGGTTGGCCAGCTTTGCGAGTGTCTTGGTATCGGCAATCCCAATACAAACAGGAATACCGACATTTTGTTTGACCGTCTGACGAATCTTCTGGCCATAGGTCATCAGTGATTGTGGATCGAAGCTGTCCAGGTCAAGAAAGCATTCGTCGATGGAATAGATTTCTTGCTTGGGTGAAAAAGTTGAGAGAACGGACATCACCCGTGCCGACATATCGCCATAGAGTGTGTAGTTGGAAGACAGGGCGATGATGCCGTGCTTCTTTGCGAGCCGCTCCATCTTGAACCACGGCTCAGCCATCTTGATGCCCAAAGCCTTCGCCTCAGCGGAACGTGCAACAGCAACGCCATCGTTATTTGAAAGCACAACGACCGGCACACCCTCCAGCTTGGGGTTAAACACCCTTTCGCAGGAGACATAGAAATTGTTGCAATCCACGAGCGCAATAGTCACCGCAGTAATCCTTAAACGAACCGCTTTATGGTGGAGGTCACTACCCCCCACACCTGCAACACCTGTCCATCTTTGAACTCAATTTCTTTGAAGCCAGGATTCTCTGGTTGAAGTATGACATTCCCGCCGCGCTGGATGAGTCGCCTCACCGTCAGATCTCCATCAATCACAGCAATGATGATATTGCCGGAAGCTGGGGTCAGTGACTTGTCCACCACAAGCAGATCGCCATCGGAGATGCCAGCACCAATCATGCTGTCGCCCTTGGCTCGGACGAAAAAAGTAGCCTCCTTGTTCTGGATCAGGAGCGCGTCAAGGCTCAATTGCCCTTCGAGGTAGTCATCCGCTGGCGATGCAAATCTGGTTGTCATTTTATATGGCACGAACAAGCTCCTTGACCATCGTGAGTAGCTTGATGATTTGCTGCATCAGGAATGGCATGAGTGGTTGGTAACAAAAAGATTGCTGCATTGTAGTTACTGCGCTGAAAATAATCGTGACTTTTCTTCAATTCTGAAAGGTCACATTTACCGATGCGGTTGAAACGTGCCCCAGGTTGTTGGTCGCCTTGATCGTGAGGGTGTGCGGCCCATTCGCAAAAATGGTCGTGTTGATAAAGTGATTGGGGATGTATTGATTGACGAAAGGCGTGTACAGCACGCCATCAATCAGCATCACGGTGCTGAGTGATGGGATGCCCACGCTGTCCCGAGCGAATCCAGACATACCGTTGTTGCCGCTCAAGATCGCCCCGGGTGAGGGACCTCCAATTGTAACGACGGGGCCGCCCTCATCGAGCGCAACGAGCGCAGACGCATCCACAAGCATGTTGGTTGCATCGTTGTACGCCACGAATGAAGGTAAGAAACTAACGATGCGCGCCTGCTCTTCCGGTGTTGAATTAAGTGCGCCCTCAGTTTCCGCACGTACCCGAATTACCGCCCATAACGCAAGCTGATGACGATAAATCGTAGTAGAAAGTGTCGCATTACCAACGACCAAAGTAACCGCATTGCCGCTGGCATCCCGCCCCACGCCATTTAGCACACCATCTTGTGCCAGGTCACTTTTCATGGCATCAGCAAAGGCCAGCGAGGTGAGATCATCCACGCCGAACACTGCTGGTGAGGTTGTGGCCACATTCAACAACCACGACGGAATCCCACTCAGCAGGGAACCATAGAGAGTCGCGCTGTTCAAGACCATTGAACGAACCGGCGCAGCGGGCAGGGTGGTTTGAATGTCTACCCCCACCCACTGTGAAAAGCGGGAGTTGGCATCCCCCAAAGCAAAAACGGTGGTATTGCCGGTTCGTATCTCATACTCAGCAAGGCCAACGGCTGCATGCGTGTACGGTGTGACAGCAGCGACAAGGGTAGTCGCACTGGTAGGCACAAGCACTGCGGCACTCAACACAAGCGATGTTGCGCAGACACTGATCGTGGTTGAGTTAGATGCTGTGGGATAGTTGTTGGCAGAAGCGGGCCACCGTATCGCTTTCTCGTCGTAGCAACCGTTGCCCGCTTCGATCAGTACCGCACCAGATGTGGCGGGTACATTCAGTTGATACGTGCCAGCGTTGCTAATGGACGTACTGGCAATCAACCCCGCCTTAACGCCGCCAGAGAAGTTATAGGCATTGACGACGCCACTTGTAAATGTGTCACTAGCATAAACGAGGCCGCTTATGGTCGTTTGCGGTGCGGGCTGTGGCGGAAGTGGTGGCGGATCGATGTTACCGCCACTTCCGCCACAGCCCGCCACGGCCATTACCAAAATGGTAATCGACACGAGGCGCAGGCCAATTATGGACATACGCTCATAAATGTCCACACGGGATAAGGAGAGCAGCACAACCGCGTAAACTGATATTACTCGCAATGATTGTTTGATTCCAAAATCCAACTCCCAACTTGCGCAATATGGTTATTCCAAAATCCGCCGTCATATTCGTACCAATATCCTGTAGCAGTGTATGCAAATTTGTAAATGCTGCAATTACTTGAAAAGTCTTTAACTTGAATCCTATAACTTAAAAGTGAAGAGGTATTGACTGTAGCTACAGCCCACGATTGAGTTGAAATTTGCGTTCCATTAATACCTTCCGTTAAATTTTTAACAGCAACAACACCTGAACCAATATCGGAAACAACAATTGCTATAGGCGCACCGTATGTAGGAACCGCACCCCCACGGTCCGGGTTGTTTGTATCAGGATAAAAAAAGGCAAAGCTTCCGCCTGATGCCACCGCAGACGGTGCGGTGGCATCAAGCTTTATAACCACGTTAGCTGTGGTTACCAATCCCCCAATATCGGTAGCCCGAATACCAAAGGTGTGCGCACCCTCAGTACTCAAAGTAGTATCGAACGAGAATGTCGGTGTTGTGAGATTCGTCGCTGTGGTAATAACTTCATTATCGACAAGCAGCTCGACCTTGCTTAGGCCCACGACTGAAGCGACATTTGCTGTGACAGAGATATTCTTACCTACCCACGCGTTTGCGGCTGGGCTGATTATGGTTACAACAGGAGCAATGGTCGAGATTGGCACAATGTTGTTAAACATTGCATCCGTGTTTGTCGCATATGCTTGCGCGAAGGGCAGGATTTTTGCGCCGTCAATGCCAGTCTTATTGTTTACGTTACCGGCCATCTGTACCAGGCCGACACCAATTCCCATGCGGTACACATCAACTCCCAGCGGGGTCATACCGAATGAAAGCGGAGCTGCAGCGCCAGCGCTGTCAAGGCCGATGCCGTCCAAAAGACCGTCCACCGAAATATCCTGATAAAGTAACTGCGCAAAATCGATTGAGGTGTACGGCGGCAAGTGTGCGGCAGCGGCACTTGGCGCGTGGTTGTACGTCCACATCGAGATTGCACCGGCCAGAAAACCGTAGCGCAATTCTGGCGTTAGGGTTGCGCTGGCGTTGCCCACATCGGTAATTTGGCGCGGTGTGGTAGTAATAATATTTATGCCCGCCAGATTTGAAACGCGCTGATTGGCCTCATTGATCGCGGTCGCAACAGCCGTGCCATGGCTGATGTTATAAGCAGCAAGACCAGCAGCAAGATGGGTGTAGGTGGTTGCAGCAACCTTAAGCGCCGTCCCCGTTATGTAATTAGCTAGAGCCGTAAGTTTGTGCTTTGAATTCGGCGCAGTACCCAGCGCGATTTGTGCATTTGAGCCAGCCTCCTCAACGTAATAGCCGCCCGTTATTTCAACCAAAACCGGACGCGATTCAACTTGCAAGGACAAGCTGTAAAGTCCGCTACTGCTATCCGTCGTTGCTTGGCCGAGCAACGCGCCCTTTACACCGTTTGTAAAATCATAAACGCTTACCGTGCCGTTTAGAATTAAGCCATCAAAAGCGGTGCCCGACACAGACCCAAACGGAACAGGCGGCGGCATGGAACTGCTACCACCACCGCAAGCTGTCAGGAAGACCAAAGAAATAAGCAAAGCAAGGTAGTTGCGCATAGAATCCCCTATCAATAAACCACGTAGATACCAACTCTTAAAGTACTCGATTGGTCGCTGATTGATTGGGCAAGTTGCACTTGCAGCCCGATGTCCCAATCGCGATTGAATTGCCATTCACTATTGGCGTTCAGCAGCAATGCAATTTCAGTCGCGTCGCGGTTTGCCATTGGCACGCTAAATCCGCCAGGTGTAAGTTTGTAGCGATTCTTGTAGCTTATTGAAGAGTAACCCACTCCTGCACCAATCCAGGGCTTCCAGGTGCGCGCAACGCGCAGCATGCTTTGATACGACAACCCTCCCCAAAAACTTGATACGTCTTGTCCGATGTTGGCTGTAGATGCGGCCATGCTGTAAGCATCTCTGTTGACGTTCAGCATCACGCGACTATCGCGGCCAACGTCAACCAGGGCGATACCGCTCAAAGACAAGCCGCTTCCCCCGGCGGTCGAGCCAGCAGGATCATCAACACGGTAACTGTTCAGTGAGGTTTGCGCACCAAAACGGAATGCGTCTTCGGCGGACAGTGCCGGTGATGCGATGGAACACAAAACCAGCAAGCATAAAACATGGTGCTTCATGCATTCACCCTTTTCCCAGATTTAATATAAGCCCTGAACAACTCCTGCGACATGGGTCGACCCAGAACCTTCTCGGCTGCTCCTCGCACAATCCGGTAATACGCGGTGTGAGGTAGTGGCGTGCCGTTGGGGTAAAGAAAGGCGTTACCTCTGGATCGCCCCTCAAGCACTTCGTCACGACGCACCTGCATTTCAATCGGCAGCTTGAGTGCGCGCAACGCAGACACACTCATCGTCACTAACTGGCCAACGGTGTAGCCCGCGGCCAGCAGGTACAGGATCACGCGCTGACGTGCGCTTTTGCGATGTAAAAAAGGTGCCAGCCGTTGGGTTTGCTCTTTGTTCAAAACTGTTTTTCCACTCGAATTATCAGCGCCTGCGGTGATACATAGATCACGGCCTGAACCGCGTTACCCTCCGTAACCTGATTCGCATCATTCAAAACACTTTGAGTCGCAGCATGGGTGGCCGCACCTGCCGCCCCGCCGCCCAGCGTACCTACCGCAGCCCCTACCGCAGCGATTGCGCCCTTGGTTGCCCCGCGCGCGACCACCTCCTTCTTGTCGAGCACATAGATGCCAGCCAGCCCCGGCATTTTCTGGGGATCGAAGACCATGCCGCGCATCTCGAACTCTAGCCCGGTCGGCGTAATGCCATGCGTGACCACCATCTCCATGCGTTTCGTAATGTTGTTAAGCGCCTTGTCCGCAAACAACACCGTGCCAGCAGGTAGAGTGCGCCTATCGCCTATCGCGTCGCTGGTCAGGGTCAGTTCCACCGAACCTGAGTCGCCACTTGTTGTGTTGCGACCGAGCGAAGCATTCAGCCATGTGCCTAGTCGTACCCCAAAGGCCACGGTTGAATGTACCGCGTCCGCGACGATCGCCTGTCCACCAGACACCGCACTGGATCGAGGCGGTGGCGTATAGAGGTTGGATGTATTTGACACACCTGATACTTCCGGCACACCCGTCACTTCCAATACACCCGGCGCAGGGGCTGCATCGGGCTTCTTCGCAACCCGCTTCTTTTTTGTAGTTAGCTTTTTCACTGCGGTCTTGGCGCCAGTACCGTACTTGCTACTCCTGGCCGAATCGTTCGGCAAAAGCGAGCCTAACGAGCCGGTATTTGCGCGGCCTTGCCGCAGCAACGCTTCACGGTCTTTGTCGGCAGCCGCTCCACGCAATTCGTCTGCGGTTACTGCCACAGCAGACGAAGCGTAGAGGCAGGCCAAGCCGATCAGCAATAGTCTTACCATTGTGCTTCCACCATTCCCTTGTCAGTTACGACTTGCAGGCGCAGCAAGTTATTGGGGTTGAGCGCAGAACCCAGCACGGTAATGGCGCCCTGCACTTCCTGGTTGGGTTGCACTCGCGTGGGCACGTCTTTGGCCGACTCGATAGGCCGCACTTGCTTGGTGTCGGCATCAACGGAGAACAGCTTGGCATCGAGAATGGTCAAGCCTTTGCTGCCGCTGTCGGCCTCGACGTTGAACAAGTAGATGGAATAAGGATCGTAGTTCACTACCTGGTCAACGTACAACACAATGGAGTCGCCGTTGGGCAACTTCAAGCGGCTCTCTTCTTTAATGCGCTTGGTATCCGGCTTCTTGATGGCCAGTCGGCCAACACGCGCGATGGCTTTTTGCTCTGCGGTCGCATCCAGCTCTTCAAACTTTTTCTTGTATTCCTGCTCCAACGCCGCCGTGCGCTGAGCGATGCTCTGTTGTATCAACTCTTCCCGCGCTTCATTGGTCAGTGTAAAAACGATGTCGCTGTAATGCTTGCTCAAGTCGTTTGTGGTTCTCAGTTCAACGCTGATTTCATAGCCCGCAACCGACACAAACACATTGCCCAACATGCTGCCTTCGCTTCTAACTGGCGCGGTGATCACAAAATAATTGCGCCCCTTCTCCCGCCCGTTCACGAAGGCCGGATTCGTGATATTCAGTGTGAACGGGACATATGAATCCTGCTCGTCCAGGATGAAAGGAAAGCTGAAGCGCGTCCCCAAGTCCGGTACCACATAGACAGTCAACGTGGTTCGCTTGTGCAGCTCGACCGACTTGGCGCGCGGTTCAGCGTGAGCCGTATTGATAACGAACAAAAGCGAACACAGCGCGAGGGTTAAAAGTATGCGCATCAATTGTCCTTTCTGGTCAGAATGATCATACCGCTCGTATTGGTGGTGTTACGCGCCACCGCCTCGGTTTCAAGTGTGACATCAAAAGGCTTGGCAACCGGACCCGTGCCCGCGTCGATCACGATGTGGCCAG
>Ga0209824_10000949_pt1 | contig 17354 bp, 17 predicted proteins | sample VDWuncwatermetaG_FD_184124 | JGI IMG/M metagenome (GOLD analysis project Ga0209824, IMG submission 184124) | Wastewater microbial communities from Netherlands to study Microbial Dark Matter (Phase II) - VDW unchlorinated drinking water (SPAdes)... ... | reverse complement strand
ATTATTGTCTGAAGGAAAATAAAACAGGAGGCTCCCTTAATGGCGCTCGCGTTATTGCGACATGTTTTTTAATGTCTTCCAGGCCTTTAAATAAGAAAAAGCCTGATAGGCCTGATAGTCCGATTTAAATAATTTTTCTTTATCGGTTAAGTCGATCTCTTTTTTAGATGAAATATTTTTCCACCAGGCCACTGTTTTTTTTGCAACAATATTTTTTTCCGCAATATTTTTTTCTAATGTTTTAGTTAATGCAGATTTATTTTTTTCGGTTCGTTTTTCGCTTTCACTTTTTAAGTGGCCGGTAATGTCTTTTTCACGGTAGGTCTGATTTTTATTAATGGCTTTGGCAAAAGCCTCTGGATCCACATCATCAATTTCGATATCCGGCTTAATGCCCTCTGATTGTATTGAAACTCCGCTAGGCGTGTAATAGCGTGCCACCGTAAGTTTTAAGCCACTGCCGTCACCAAGCTTAATAGCGGATTGCACCGAGCCTTTACCAAAGCTACGACTGCCTACAATAATGGCGCGCCGGTTATCTTGCAAGGCGCCCGCAACAATTTCGCTAGCGCTGGCAGAAAATTCGTTCAATAAAACTACAATCGGAATGCTGCTGAAGAGGCCGCGCTTACTGGCGTAAGAAACTTCTTTATTGTTGGGATCGCGACCAATGGTGCTGACAATTACCCCCTCTTTTAAAAACAAATCACTCACTTTAATGGCCTGTTCTAAAAGGCCCCCGGGATTTCTTCTTAGATCAATTAAAATTCCGTCGATTTGACCCTTGTTTTTTGCTTTAAACAAAGTCAGTGCCTTTTCTAGATCAGGGCCGGTATTTTCAATAAAACTAGTTAACTTGACATAAATATAGCCGTCATCCAACTCTGTTATTTTAACAGATTTAATTTTAACACGTCCGCGCGTAATAATAATGTCAACTGGCTTATCTACAGAATCTCTAATTACGGATAATGTTATTTTTTCACCATTTTTTCCTTTAAGTGCTGTCGAGGCATCAACAAGACTAAAGCCCTTGGTAGATTCGCCATTGATTGCTACAATTTTATCACCGGGCTTGATGCCGGCATTCCAGGCGGGCGTATCTTCAATAGGAGAAATAATCGTTAATATATTATTTTGAATAGAGATTTCAATACCCAAACCGCCGAACTCCCCAGTAGTTTCAGATTCAAACTCTTTATAAACATCGGGTGGCATATAACTCGTGTGGGGGTCTAATTCACGGAGCATACCTTTGATGGCGCCTGTAATCAATTTTTTGGTATCCACCTCTTCAACGTAGTACTGCTGAATAAGATTCAAAATTTTACTAAAGGTTTGAAGTTCAGAATAACGGTCTTCAGCAAAACTAAATAAAGGTTTGCCCCCCAAAAAAATCATTAGGGCGACAATTGTCAATTGAGTCTTGGTGTTTTTAGTAAAAAACGTAATAAATTTTTTCAAAGCTACTCCCTGTACCAACTTTTTGGATTAATAGGATTATCAAAATGCCGAAGTTCAAAATAAAAATTTTGCTTATCAGTTGCCCCGAGCAGCTCACTTTTTTCAACCGAATCGCCAATGACTTTTTTAATATTTTTAATCCCTGCATAAACTGAATAATAGTTATCTGCATGTTGTATAATTAAAGTTTCGCGCCAGCGGGTAAGCTCGTCACGAAAAATAATTGTTCCTGGACCGAGGGCTCTAATTGGAGTATTGGATTTTGCAGAGTAGAGCTCTCCCTGATTGATTAAATAATATTGATTGTCGTGGTCGCGCAAAGCGCCGAATTCTTGTGGTAGAAACCCCACCAAAGGTCTTGATAGTAGGCCTTTATAAATCAAGAGCGAGTCTTTTTTTTCACGCAGCAATGATTGCAGCCGCAGTTTTTCAAGGCTAAAAAAATACTCTTGCTGCGTTTTTAAGGTTTCAACGTTTTTTTGCATTAATATTTCGGTTTCACGTAAATTCTTTTTAGCCGTTGTTAGCTGCTTAAGTGCCATGTTGTAATTTTTAAATAAATCATAATCGTATTGATTAAGATTTTTTAAAACTTTCATGTTTCGGTCAAGTGTATTGAGATCACGACTTAATAGAGAATCTCCCCATTTTAATTTTTGTAGCAAATACAGGGCTTTTATTCTTTTAGAAATTATTTTTTTTTTATCTGCTATTATCGCCTGAATTTCATTGATTTTAATTTCCAGCTGTTCTTTTTCAAGGGTGAGCAAAATTTGATCTTCAAAAGATGCATTCAACTGCCGCTCAATAACTGGTAACAAATGCGCATTGTCTTTAGCAGATGTGAAAATTGAAATAAACAAAACAAACAATGCCGTCTTAATCATAAGACAGCTGATCGTGCCTAAATAAAGCAGACCTGACGGTTAAAAATGAATTTGTAAAAATAAAAATAAACAACATAAAAATGATTGTGGCGGATTCTGCGAATGTTAAAAAACGCAGACTATCTGAAATAGTCGCCGACAGGATGGAGGTGCTAAGTTGATATTTCAAATAAATAAAAGCCCAAAAAACAGCGGCAAAGGCGATCAGCAAACTGCTTGTTAAAAAAATAAAAACATCTTTTAAAAAAAAATGATACATCGACCAGCGTGTGGCGCCTAATAAACTGTAAACTTCAATTTCTTGCTTTAACTCTTCAATATGAGCGCGTAACATGAGCGCAATTAAATAACTTATGCTAATAAATATAATTAAAAATATAAACATTCCTGCAGATCTCAGAATTTTATCAATCAGTTCAAATTTTTTAAACCAATTCGCGCTGAAGCTAACCTCATCTACTTGAGGCGCTGCGCGCAGAGTGTTTGCTAAATCTGTAAAAACCAAATTACGTTCAGTTAAATTTAATGAATTTAGAAGATCAACTTCAATAGTTTCAGGTATGAGGTCCATCATTTCATCTTCCGTCATCATACCGGAAGAAAATTCTTTTAAAGAGTTTTGAAACACAACGCCGACTTCTTTGCGATTGAAAAAGTTTACACTTAACACCTGCGGATTTTTTTTAATTAATGCGATCAGGGTGCTTTGATCTTCTGCCGTGCTGTCAATTTTTAAATAAATGTTCATTTTGCTTGATTGATTCCAGGCCCCAAGTAAGCCAATCAGGTTTTTGTAGCTAAGTAAACTTATTATGACTATAAAAATAGATAAAGTTACAATAATAAATAATAAAATTTTAAGTGAGAACTCTTTCATACAATGCGATCCTCAGTAAGCTCACCTTTTTCAACTTTTAAAATTCTGCAACCCGCTTTGTTAATTAAACGATAATCATGTGTGGCCACTACAAAAGTAGCGCCGGTTTTAGAAAAATTAAAAAATAAACTTAGTATTGACTGGCTAAGTTCGGGGTCTAAATTTCCGGTTGGTTCGTCAGCAATAACAATTTCCGGATCGTGAATAAGGGCCCGCGCAATAGCCACGCGCTGCTGTTCGCCGCCAGATAAAAAATCGGGATACTGATCTTGCACTGCCGAAAGACCTACCTGCGCGATCATAGCTTGAGTTTTTTTATAACGAACATCTTTACTAACCTCTAAAACCACAAGAGGAAGTTCGATATTTTCAAAAACAGTTTTGTTTTTTAATAATTTGTAGCTTTGTAATACAAAGCCAATTTTACGACGTAAAAATGGAATTTGCCCGCTTCTGATTTTATTCAGATCATGGCCAAGTACTGAAATTTCTCCGGAGCTCGCTCTGTCAAAGGCGGATATCAATTTAAATATGGATGTTTTTCCGGCTCCACTTGGGCCGATTAAAAATACAAATTCTCCTTTTTTAATATTAAAACTGACGTTGCGCAAACTGTGCCTGTCAGCTGCGTAGGTTTTATAAACATGCTTAAATTCAATCACCTGTATAGTCTCAGGCTTTTTTATAAAAACGTGTAGGCTAGATTTGCTCGTGCTTTGGTCTAGTTAAGCTCTAAATACTAATCTTCGCTATAAGACCAGTCAATGACCGTCTGATGCAATTTATCAAGGGCTTTTTTGCGCTGAGTGCCTACCTCCGCCTGAGTGATTTTTTCATAGCTTAGTTTAAAAGTTTTATGGACGCTGCCATTTTTAAAAACTCGACTGATTAAAATCTTTTTTTCTGGCCCCCAGTCTTCAGTTTGAATATGAATTTTGCAGCCCTTAATAAAAAGATCTGAGTTTTGGCCTTGGACAGATTTCATCTGTTTTTGAATTTATATTAACTGCACTGTTATGTCTAGCCTTCTGTAGAGGAACTCTAACCAAAGCCGCAAATAGCCAAAAAAAATCTTTATCTAAGGGTCCAAATTTTTTTCTTTTTTGTGCCATTAATTATTTCAAGATAGAACCAGTAATTCACATATGTGTTGTTGGTTTAGATACTCGTTTATAATTGCATTAACCAAATAACTCAGCTTATAGTCTTAGTTAAGATGACAATGACTAAGATAAGTCTAGCATTAATAACTATTTTAACTCTTGCTTTTACCTCATGCTCACATATGGGCTCTCATATAAAAAGCAGAACCATCAACCAGGCTACTAACGCAGAACCAACTATACTTTATTCATGGTCGCAGTATATCGGTAACGATGAAATTAGTTTTAGGGCGATTGTTGACAGTACTGAATGTCCGACTATAACAAGAGATGAAGAGCTAGCCCAAATGCTGCTAAGATCAGAACTCTTTTCTGGCAGTAACCTTAGGGTTTGCGAATACCGAGGCGGGCAGAACACTCAATCTGCAAAAATTGGGGCTACGTTTTTACCAGTAGCGGCTAGTGAGCTAAAGCGAATTGCAGCCTTTGGCGATACAGGTTGCCGCATGAAAAAGGCAGGCCCATTTAAGCTTATACAAAATTGCAATAATACAAGTGATTGGCCTTTTGAAAAAATAGTTAATTTGGCAGCAGGCAAAAAACCTGATTTAGCCATTCACTTAGGAGATTATAATTATCGCGATATCGACTGCCCCAGCAATAATCCAAAATGTGCTGGGCAATCTGCAAAAAATACTTGGCTGAGCTGGGAGCAAGACGTCATTAAACCCATGTCAGCATTGTTAAAATTAACTCCATTTATTTTTGTGCGTGGCAATCACGAAAATTGCGGCATGTTTGGTGCCACTTGGTTTAAACTATTTGCCTCTGAAGTTTATGACAGAAATGAGAAATGCGACGAAGCCACTGCAACTTTTAATGTTAAAATTGATAACATTGATTTTGTAAATATTGATGCCAGTTCTGAGAATAATCAAAAAAACGAAATCACTAAACTTGAAAAAAGATTTTCATCAGATTATTTATGGCTGTTAACACATCGGCCTTTTTTAGCAGCCAGCCGTGATGTAAATATCTATAAATCTGCAAAGTTTAATAAAACGATGCAAGCGCAAGGAGCTGTGCAACTCGTGATGGCCGGCCACACACATATTGGTAGTATTGTGTCTTTTAATAATAACAACCCACCAGAATTAATTGCTGGCCATGGTGGGGTGTATATTGATTTTTTAAGTACTGGGCCAATACCAACAGAAGAAAATAATGTCTATACAACACGCGAGTATGGCTTTGCTTATTTTGAAAAAATTGATTCAGCCTCTTGGCACCTCAACATGCTTAATAAAAACGGTAAAACACGCATTAAATGTAAATTACTTCAGTCTGTTAGTGCAAAAACAGATGTAACTTGTAAGTACTAAATTACCAAAAAAATTTACTCTTTTTATAGGCTTGTATAATTATTGCTTAATAACACATCCTAGGGTCAAGACCAAAGCCGCACTATATCTATTAGTCTAGATCAAACAGTTGATGTTTTCTAATTTCGAGACATATCTCATTTTGAGGCGTAAAATTTATATTGAGCCATGACAATTTTGGCTCTAATTTTGCTGTCTATTTAAGTAAAACGAGGAGAACAAAATGAATGCTATTACACGAGTTAAGTTTTTTACACTTGTAAGTTTTTTGGTGGTTGGGGGGCTTAATCTGGCCTTGGCTGCGGCAGTTAGCGCAGAAGAAACGAAAGAAGCATGCATAGAAAGGGTTTACTCAGAAACTCTAACGTGTGATTCAATAACTGATCATCAACAAGCTGAGGCGTGCGAGAGGAGAATTCGTATTCAGGCCACCGCTCACCCTAGTTGCGCGAGTAAACCAACAATTTCTGAATTAAAAGAATCAAAAGCAGAATGCAAACAATCATTGAAAGAGTACGACAAAGCCGCAGAAAAAGTAAATGACGAGTGCGGGCGCCTGGGGCGCGAGGCCGGCAACACCGAAGATATTAACAACGCTCAATGTAGACAAATGGCAAAAAATTGTAAAAAAGGTTTAGATGCTTTTGGAACGGAAGAAAAAGACAGTGACTCTGCGGCTATGGCCTTAGTGAATGTTGCGGGTATTTTTGCACAAATGCAAAACGCGCAAGCGGGGGGTAAACCTGCCGCGCTCAGCAGCTGTGTTATTCAAGATGATAAAGAGGGCGTATCAGAAGAAGAAAGAATAACTGATAAAGTTGCAACTTTGCGTGAAGAAATAGCGGAGCTAAAAGAAGACGCAAACGACGCGGACAAAGATTTTAACGAAAAGCAACAGGATGTTGAAAAAGAAATGCTTGAAATTGAAAAAGCGGCTGAAAAAGAAAAGTTTGCAAAGCTGACAGAAAATCAAAAGCAAGCTGGCCAAATGCAAAAAAATATAATGAATTCTGAAAAAAAACGTAAGAATAATCTTAAGCAAATCGCGGATAAGCAAATGCTGATTGCAAACCTTAGTTTTGATCAACAAGAATTAAATCTTACGCTATCAGATGCGGGTGTTTCCATCGTTTGCAAAAAAAAGGCGGCGGATGAGTTAAAAGCTAAAACCAGCAGCACGCTAAACCCTAAAACTGGCAAGACGACAAAGCCGAAATTTTCTATGAGAGGCTCCGCCGAGCTTAAAAAAGATATTAAATTTTTAGAGGCTCAGTGCTTACAGGGGGCCGCACTTGAAAGACAAAAAAAAGCCAAAGCTATTATTGATCATAAACGCAGATTAGAGTCTGATGTGGCAACTTTAGAGTCTGACAACGCGGACGAAGCTAAGGCCATTGAAAACGAAATTAAACAAATGGAAGAATTAAAAAAAATCAGCAGCGAAGAAGAAAGCAAGATGATTGAGGCTCAAGCTAAAGAACTGAACTCCTTAAATAAAATGGTTACGGATATGGAGAAGTACACAATCGATAAAAAACTGAGTTATGGCGAAAAAGCCAGGGCCAAAGAAGACCAAATTAATAAACTCTTACTTGATAAACAAAATGTAAAAGCCAAATTTAAAACGGTATCCAGTGCGGCAGAGGCCGGCGGAGCGGCGGCTGCTAATTTTTTGTCAGAGTGTTGCATGAACACCGAAGACCAATCCAAAAACCACGTTCAGTGCGCGCGCATTATTGGCAACGATTCCGATATGGTTAAGGGAGCAAAGCCGCACAAGGCGGCGTCAAAGGCTAAAAAATAGCTTAGGTGTTAAAACCCGGATTGCTACTTGGTAGTGGCAAGTTCGGAGTCTCTTCTTCATGATTTGAGCTTGGCAATACAGTGGCTTTTTCTGCTACAACTTTAGAGGTTGAGTCGGTATTTAAGCGAGCCGCAGTGGCCACGCGATTTTCGATGTTCTGCTTAAGATCATCCGTTGAAACTCGGTCGATATTAATACTGGCCGCAGCTTGCTTAGTCATATAATCAATTGGGAAGGCGCCAAGTTTAGCTAAATAGCTTGAAATACTGCCGTTGGCATTTTGAATTATTTCTCTAAGAGTGAAGAGTGGAGCATACTGAGAGGCTTTTTTTTCAGATTCAAAAATAATCTGTGTTAATGTGGCCGCTGTTATATCATTTTTAGATTTATTATCAATAACCATGACTTCTTCGTTAGCGCGTATCATTTTTGCGATGTCATCCAAGGTAACATAACAACTTTGCTGGGTGTCGTACAGCTTACGGTTTTGGTAGCGTTTGATAATTTTAACTTTTGCACTGGGCTTAACATTTAAACTGTCCATTTGATTTAACACAATGACCTCCACTGTTTTTTATAGCCTAAAACTAAAGCTTTTAGGCTATTGATTCCCGCGCAAGTTAGCGCTGCTGCCACCCCTTGTCAAGCGACTCAGCTTAATTGAATGCAATTTTTTACGTCATTTTTATAGTCAGGCTGAATATATAAAATCTACATCGTGTTAAGGTGTTGTCAAAATAATAAAATAAATTTAAATGTTAAAATAAATAATAATAATATCATACAGTTAGGAACTAGTAACGGGGCGTGTTTCTTTTTTTAAAGGACCTAAAAATACTCATTACCTAGGTCTAGTTATTTGTATTTTGTCTATAAATCAATCAAATAGGACTCTAGCCAATAGAAGCTTTGTACCGATAAGTCTTTAATGAAGCTGTCTATTGCAAGAATTACAATTTTAATACTCAAAACCTTTCCCTCTGTTTTCTTTGCTATTTGCCTAATAATATTTGTGGTGGGTGGCGCCACGGGTTGTGTATCTGGTGGCTCTCAGTTTTTTGATTCCGCCATGAACAACAAAAACAGAGTGCCGGCCTCATTTGGCGTACCGGAGTCGTTTAATCCAGAAGTTACCATGATTGACCCTGTGCGCAATCAAACGGAATCAGATTATTTATTTTTAAAATCAGAAATGGAATCTAGTGCTGGACGAAATGCAGAGGCTATTGAACTACTAAAAAGTGCATTAATCTACGACCCCTTAGCCGCAACGATCATGCAAAAATTAGCGGTGGAGAATTACAAAATTACAAAAATGACAGAAGCTATGTATTGGGCTGAAAAAGCAAAGGCATTATCTCCCGCGCGTCGCGATTTAAATTTGTTACTAGCGGGTTTATACACTTCAACTAAAAATTATATTAAAGCTGAAGTTCTTTATACGCATTTAGTTAAGGCCGATGATGAAGATACGGAAGCGCTATTGTATTTGGGAGCCGTTTATACGGAACAGAAAAATTATCTTAAAGCTATTCGTATTTTTAAAAATTTATCGCAGCATCCGGGTTATGCCTCAAAGTATCTGGCTCATTACTACTTGGCGCGGGTTTATTCTGAACAAAATAAATCTAATTTTAAAAAAGTTACCGACGAATTAAAAAAATCTATTTTATTAAAGCCTGATTTTATTGAAGCGGTGAATATGCTGGGCCATTTGATTGAAAAGAAACACGGCAAAGTGCAAGCTTATTCATTTTATGCTGAACATCAAAAACAACACGGGCCAATTACTAAAATCGCAGAGATGTTATCACAATATTATATCAGTTCGAATGAGTTTGATAACGCGTATGAGCAGCTTGAAATTCTTGATGAGGCAGGCGCAGATATGATTCAGATAAAATTAAAAATGGCATTAATTTTAATAGAGAGAAAAATTTACGATAAAGCCGTGCTTAAGTTAAATGAAATTTTAACATTTGCACCCGAGGCGGACAAAGTCAGATTTTATTTAGCTGCCGTTTATGAAGAAAAAAAAGAGTTTAAAAGTGCTTTTGAGCAGTATATTCAAATTGAAAAAACAAGTGTTTACTTTGAAGAGGCGCGTCTGCATGCAGCTTTTTTGGCTAAATTAATGGGGCGCCTGAATGAGGCCATTTCTACATTAAAAGAATCGCTAGATATTAAAATTGAAAATCCAAACAGTTATTTTTTAATGTCGCAATTATTTGAAGATAAAAAAGACATCAAAAATGCACTTGAAACTTTAAATAAAGCTAAAGACAAATTTCCGAAAAACGCACAGGTCTATTATTATTTAGGGACCCTGCAAGATAAATTGAATCTTAAAAATGATATGGTTTCTAATATGAAAAAGGTGATTGAGATTGACCCCGAGCACTCGCAGGCTTTAAATTATTTAGCTTACACCTGGGCGGAGGGTGGCCAAGAGCTTGATTTAGCAGAACAGTATGCGCGTCTAGCGGTAAAAAAAGAAACAACAGATGCGTTTATTTTAGATACGCTGGGTTGGGTTTTGTTTAAAAAAGGAAAATTAGAAGAAGCGAGTGAGGTTTTAAATCGGGCGCACGCGATGCAACCCGAAGCCAGCATAATTTCAGAGCACTTGGGAGACGTTTATACCAAATTGAATCTGCACGACAAGGCCCGAATGTTATTTATTAAAGCGGTTGAGGTCGAGGGTGATTTTGATCGCAAAAAAATAATAAAATCAAAGCTTAGTCAAATTGAAGACACCCTTAAAAAGTCAAGAGTGCCTTCTTCACTTGAGCGGGATTCAAGTAAAGATGTGTCGCCATAATTGCAAAAACTAATTTCCAATCGGTATTGATTTCTGGTAAAAATGAAAATATAAAAAGTAGCAACATGGTTTTGGTAAAATCCATTTTCCGCTCTTTTATGCTGTTAAAGGCATTTTGAAGCGTGGCGATGAGCTCAAAATTACTCTTTTTTAAAAACCAATAAGCAAATACAACTTGCAAATTAAGTAAAAAACATAAGAAAAAAGTTACTGAAAAAGCCATGAAAAAAAATAAATACTGGCCTTCCGCTAGATAGATAGTCATGAAAGAATGCACGCCACCCAAAAACAAAAAAAGCGGAAGGGAAACCACAAATAATTTAAAAACAGCTAACTGCGCCTTTCGCGTGACTTCAATATTGTGAATAAGCAGCGCCAGTTGCATTAAGACGGCGATGGCGAGTAAAGCGCCCCCTTGCGTATCTGCATAAATTAATAATGCACAGGCGATAATAAAAAGAATTAAATGTCGTAATTTTAATTGCATTTAATGATAATCCTATCTTTAATTGAAATTGTGAACAAAAAAAAACTAAATGTCATTTCTGCTTTTGTATCAATAAGCCGATTAAGTCTGCTGGGTCTATTTTTTTTGGGCTGCGCCTCTCGGCCGCCTCAGACGTTTGGTGTGAGTGAGGCTATTCTCATCCAAACTAAGGCACAAATTAAAAATAATAATGAGACCAACACGGTAAAAATTGAAATTGCGCTGTTACCTCAAAAGGCTATACGTCTTGAAATAACTGGAACACTGGGGGTTTCGGTGGCAACCGTGCTTATGACACCAACTGAAATTATTTATGCGCTACACGCCACAAAACAGTTTGCGGTCGGGCCCTTTCATGAAAAAACCTTATACCCATTATTCAAAAAAAATATGGATCCACGTTTATTATGGAGAATTATTAACAACCAGGCGTTGACTAATCTAAACTTTAATTGTGAAAATAATGCAGAGCTTCTGCCGGTTAAATGTATTAATTCTAGTGGCACAACTATTAAATGGGCTTATGAAGCCCACCCTCGTAAAAAAATAGATATAATAAACAATAGCTTTGAAATGAATTGGATTTTTCGCGAGCAAAGCCTATTGCAAGAGTCTCAAAATAAGACTTTTGTCTTAAAAAAACCCGTAAACTACCAAGAAATTATTATAAAATAATAAAAGTCGCTAACCGAAAAGTCTAGGCGCATAATCATATATAACTAGTTAGTTGCGGCTAGCCATAAGGAGAGCGAATGTCTTCACCTGTTAATTTCAGAAACTTAGTCGAAAAATGGCAAAGTCAGAATCTGACTTTAGCCGCCCACTGGAGTGGTACTTTTCATGAGTATTTAGATCTGGTTAAAGCGAATCCTAAAATAACCCGCAACGCCTATCAGCGCATGTACGATATGATTGTTGAATCTGGCATTGAAGAATATATCGATTTTAAAAAACATGTGATGCAATACAAATTTTTTGATGACGTCGAAAATGGCGGTAAAGACGCAGTATTTGGACTTGATGTGCAGTTGATGAAACTAGTGAATGTGCTGAAGGCAGCGGCCCTAGGTTATGGGACTGAGAAAAGAGTCATTTTGCTTCACGGCCCGGTGGGTTCGGCTAAATCCACCATCTGCCGCCGAATTAAAAAAGGCTTAGAGTCTTATTCTCGCTCAGAAAATGGCGCCTTATTCACGTTTGAATGGTTTGATGAGTCCGGCAAACTAGACGGATTATTTGGTAAGGATGTGCGGGTATTTCCGTCGCCCATGAACGAAGAGCCTTTGTTATTAATTCCAGAAGATATGCGCCCTGCGATGTGTGATGAAATTAACCGTGGTCAAGATGGTAAATACCGTATGAAAATTGTGGGTGAACTTTGCCCGCCTTCGCGGTTTATTTTTAAAGCCCTAATGGAAAAATACAATGGTGATTTTATGAAAGTACTGGCGCATGTTCGAGTTAAGCGCTTCTTTATATCAGAGGCTGACCGCGTGGGCATAGGAACCTTTCAGCCAAAAGATGAAAAAAATCAAGACTCCACCGAGTTAACTGGCGATATTAATTATCGTAAAATTGCAGAGTATGGTTCTGATTCCGACCCCCGCGCTTTTAATTTTGATGGCGAGTTCAATGTGGCAAACCGGGGCATGATTGAGTTTGTTGAGGTTTTAAAACTAGATGTTGCCTTTTTGTATGATTTATTAGGAGCCTCTCAAGAGCATCGGGTAAAACCTAAAAAATTTGCGCAGACCCATATTGACGAAGTGATTATCGGTCACACCAATGAGCCCGAATATCGCAAGCTTCAAGATAATGAATTTATGGAGGCCTTGCGCGACCGTACAGTTAAAATTGATATTCCGTACATCACACGTTTAAAAGAAGAAACTAACATCTATAAAAAAGATTTTAATTCCCAAAGATTAAGAGGCATTTCAATTGCGCCACACACGATTGAAGTAGCGGCCATGTGGGCAATTCTTACGAGGTTAGAAAAACCTAAAAAAGCCAATCTCACACGATTACAAAAATTAAAATTATACAACGGAAAAACATTACCGAACTTTACCGAAGACAACGTCAAAGAGCTACGCAAAGAAACTACGCGCGAAGGACTTGACGGAATTTCGCCGCGTTACATTCAAGATAAATTATCAAATGCACTGGTGATGGCACAGCAAATGAATAAGGGTTCGGTTAATCCCTTTATGGTAATGAATGAACTTGAAAGTGGACTGAAGCATCACTCGTTGCTTTCAAACGACGAGCTTAAACAAGAATATAAAGAGTTGCTTTCGGTGGTTAAACAAGAGTACGAGGAAATAATTAAGTCCGAAGTGCAGCGGGCCATTAGCGCCGATGACGGCGCTTTACAAAGGCTTTGTGCCAACTACATAGATAATGTTAAAGCCTACACCCAAAAAGAAAAAGTACGCAATCAGTACACCGGTTATGATGAAGAGCCCGACGAGCGTTTAATGCGCACTATTGAGGAAAAAATAGAAATTCCTGAATCACGCAAGGACGATTTCAGACGTGAAATCATGAATTACATCGGAGCACTAGCCATTGATGGTAAAAAATTCAATTACAAAATGAATGATCGCCTGCACAAGGCTTTAGAGCTGAAACTTTTTGAAGACCAAAAAGATAGCATTAAATTAACGTCACTTGTAAGCTCCGTAGCCGATAAAGATACTCAAGAAAAAATTGATATTGTTAAATCACGTTTAATCAAGGATTTCGGTTACGACGAGATCTCCGCAACGGATGTGCTTCACTATGTGGCCAGCATTTTTGCTCGTGGCGATGTTAAGAGTAAGTAAGTCGGCCTGCCAAAGGCAGGACAAGTCGGCCTGCCAAAGGCAGGACAAGTCGGCCTGCCAAAGGCAGGACAAGTCGGCCTGCCTTTGGCAGGACAAATCGGAGGCAAATGTCGATACGCGAAGATCAGAGTCGATTTAAAAGTATCATAAAAGCTAAAGTCCGCGATGACTTTAAACGATATGTTACAAGTGGCGAGCTGATTGGTAAGCGGGAAGATGAATTTGTAAAAATACCCCTACCCAGAATAGATATCCCGACCTTTAGATACGGCCCTAAGCAAAAGGAACAAGGAGTGGGGCAGGGCGATGGCGAAGCGAGTGAAGCTGCTGGCAATCCTGGAAGTAACAAGGGCGAAGCCGGTAATCAATCCGGCGAGCACATGATCGAAGTTGAGGTTTCGATGGAGGAATTGGCAGATATATTGGGTGAAAAACTAGAGCTGCCTAAAATTTTACCCAAGGGCACTAAAAATATTTTAGTAGAAAAAAATAAATACTCAGGTCTTGCGCCGGTGGGCCCTGAAGGTTTGCGAAAATTTAAACAAACTTATAAGAAAGCCTTAACTCGTTATATTTCCTCTGGCACCTACAACCCAGATGACCCGATAATTGTACCTATTCGGCGCGACTATCAATACCGCGCTGTAAAAAAAACTCCGCTGCCGCACACCAAAGCTGTTGTGATTTACATGATGGATGTTTCGGGCTCTATGGGCGACGAACAAAAAGAAATCGTCCGACTTGAATCTTTTTGGATCAACACCTGGTTAAAAAAACACTATAAAGGTTTAGATACGCGCTTTATCATTCACGATGCTTCGGCTAAAGAAGTGGATGAAAATACTTTTTTTAAAACCAGCGAATCCGGAGGCACCTTGATAAGTTCGGCCTATAAACTTTGTCAGCAGATAATTCAGGCGGATTATGCCACAAGTGAATGGAATATTTACCCATTTCATTTTAGCGATGGCGATAACTGGAGCGGCGAAGATACGCGTGTTTGCTTATCGCTTTTGAAAGATTTTTTTTTACCGAATGTAAACGTATTTTCTTATGGGCAGGTGGAAAGCAAATACGGCAGTGGGCAGTTCTTAAAAGATTTACAGAAAGAATTCATCAATGATGATCGACTGACGCTAAGTCAAATTGAAGGACGTGATAAAATTTTATCTTCGATCAAAGATTTTTTAGGAAAAGGTAAATAAGTATATGGCGAATTTAACTTTTGAACTGGAAACCGAACGAAAAAAAATCAGCCAAATTGCCAAAGACTGTGGCCTTGATTTTTTTGAAACCATTTTTGAATTAATTAATTACGATCAAATCAGTCAAATTGGCTCCTATGGGGGCTTTCCGGTGCGTTATCCCCATTGGAGATTTGGCATGGAATATGAACAGCTTTCAAAATCATATGAATATGGGCTTTCAAAAATTTATGAAATGGTCATTAATACCGACCCTTGCTACGCTTATCTGATGGAAGGTAATTCCATGATGGATCAAAAGTTAGTTATGGCGCATGTTTATGGTCATTGCGATTTTTTTAAAAATAATGTGTGGTTTTCTAAAACCAACCGCAAAATGATGGATCAAATGGCCAATCATGCAACCCGGATTAAGCGCTATATTGATCGTCATGGCTATGAAGCGGTCGAAAAATTTATAGACAACGGATTGAGTTTAGAAAATTTAATTGATCGTTATAGTATATTAAACAATCCGCAGAATTTAACAGACACTAAGTCTTTCACTCAAAACGACAGTTATCTTTTTAAAGTTGAAAAGCCCTATATGCGCAATTATATCAATCCACCAGCCTACATTGCCGGACAAAAACTAAAACAAGATGAAAAAAATTTACAAAAAACGCAGTTTCCGCTCAGTCCTGTGCGCGATGTGCTTTCTTTTTTAATGCATTATGCTCCGCTAGAAGATTGGCAAAAAGATATTTTAAGTATTATTCGTGATGAATCTTATTACTTTGCTCCGCAAGGAATGACCAAAACTTTAAATGAGGGTTGGGCCTCTTATTGGCATTCTTATATGATGACCCGCTACATATTAAATGATTCAGAAATTATCGATTTTGCGGATCATCACTCAGGCGCGACCTTTATGCAGATTGGGGGGTATAATCCGTATAAAGTCGGCATTGAGCTGTTTCGTGATATTGAAGAACGCTGGAATAAGGGGCGCTTTGGTCGTGAGTGGAGCGAATGCGACGATGTACGTGAAAGAAAAAACTGGAATAAGAACACCAATCTAGGTCGTGAAAAAATATTTGAAATTCGAAAAATATACAATGATGTAACTTTTATCGACGAATTTTTGACAGAAGATTTTTGTGTACGAAACAAGATGTTTGTATATAAATTGAATAAAGAAACCGGAAAATTTGAGGTCGACACCCGAGATTTTAAGGCTATTAAGGCTCAGTTGTTGTTTCAGATGACTAATTTTGGGCAGCCAATTATTAAAATTGAAGATGCTAATTTTGAAAACCGAGGAGAGTTGCTGTTGCAACATGCTCATGAGGGACTAGACCTACAACCTAACTATATGGACGCGACCATGCTTAACTTATTTAAAATCTGGAAAAGGCCAATAAATCTAGTTACTATAATGGGTAACGAAGCTTTTCTTTTTAGGTATGATGGTAATCAATACTCAAAGCATAGCTTAAGCGATAACAATAAAACTGATGTTGGAGGCCCGCAAGTGCCAGCCAAAGCATAAGCGTGTTGTGTAATTTAGCTAGGAGAACCACCTTGTCTAATGAGGCGTCTGTTAAAAATAGTGTGTTAGTTTATTCTACCGATCCTAAGGATCAGGCTTTGCTTTCGCTTGATGCGGATAAACATAAAGCCATGCTGCAAAGCAAATTACAAAAGTCTTTAATTGATACTAAAAAATTTACTGCGGTTTTTCGTATTGAAACCCAAGGGCGCGGTGGCAAAACTGTGACTGTAATTGATAAGTTTCCGGCCCATGAGGCCTTTCTGAAAGAATTAACGAAAGAATTAAAAAACAAATGTGGTGCAGGTGGCTCTTGCCGAATTGAAAATTTATCAGGTTTGATAGAAATTCAGGGCGACAAACGAGACGCTATAAAAAAAATATTTGATGATAAAAAAATCAAATATAAAGGGATGTGACCTGTGAAAAAAAGAGTTGTGATTGTTGATGATTTTGAAGAAAGCTGTCAACTTATGGCCGAAATTTTGTCGGTAAAATTTGAATGCCATTATATTTGTGAGTCTGAAAAAGCGCTGGCGCTGGTTCAAGCAGTCAAACCCGGTTTAATACTGATGGATTACAAAATGCCATTTGTTTCGGGGGTCGAGCTTTGTAAAATTATTAAAGAAACTCCTGGATTGAAGCAAATTCCAATTATTTTTATTTCGGGCGCGGTTACTTCAGATGAAAGAATCGAAACCCTAGAGTCTGGCGGAGATGATTTTTTATCAAAGCCTTTTCATCCGAAAGAGCTCATATTAAGAGTGGAAAAAAGATTGAAAGATTATTCTGCGGAAGAGGTTGCTATTTTAGCTGTTAGCAACATTAAAATGAATTTGAAATCGCGGCAGTGCTTTTTAGATAGCCGGTTCGTCAAAAATATTTGTGGGCAAGCTCAGGCACTTCGAGCTTTCCAAGTTTGTGATATAACATGATTTTCAACATTTCTGCGGTCTTAAATCCGT
>Ga0209824_10000948_pt1 | contig 17355 bp, 11 predicted proteins | sample VDWuncwatermetaG_FD_184124 | JGI IMG/M metagenome (GOLD analysis project Ga0209824, IMG submission 184124) | Wastewater microbial communities from Netherlands to study Microbial Dark Matter (Phase II) - VDW unchlorinated drinking water (SPAdes)... ... | reverse complement strand
CTTCTCAACTTAAGCAATAGAACTTTGTTGTCAACCACTTACACGCGTAAAATCAAACTCAGAAGGAGCTACGGAGCGCCCATACCGCGAAGCGGTTTAGTCCGCCGCGACTTTGCGGCCATAGTCAAAGTGGCTTGTGACGGTCAGCTATTGGATATGAAGCCGCCACTCAATCAGACGAAAATTCGTGAGACTGAATGATTCCTACCAACCCACAGCTGTCGTTCTTGATGAATGTCAGCGCTGAAAATCCCGGTGATTTCTGGCTGAAAATTAACTAAGGACGCTATACTGTCAATACGGTCAGATTATGTTTGAACTCACCTGCCCGATGAAACGCCCAATGACGCGACCTCGACTTCAACCTTTACTTGGCTGGATCAATAGCTTCGAAAAAATTTCGAAGCTGACCCGATTCATTCGATCGAGGCATTGACGGCATCCCGTGCCAGATAATGATTCTTGGCCACGTAATTTTTTCTGGAAGTGTGAAGTAAATGGATTTAATTGTTATTAAAGACCCTAAAACTCTGGCAGATACAGAATTAGCCATTTCTGAGATTTGTGCTAATCCGGGCTTGGCACTCCAGTTGCCAAGAAGTAGCTTTGGCGTTCGAAGAGGAGCAATGCACGATGCCGCTCGTTTGCAAATGTTGGTTACATGGGCAAGACATGCGGGCGACTCAACCCTACATTTCCACAAAGAAAACGACGTAACAAAGGTGCTAGAAGAGCTTTGTGGCTATTCAGTCGGTATTGCTGCTATCCGGCTTTCTAAGGGGATTAAAGTTGGAGACACGAAAGTAACTCGAAGAGAAGCTCTTGTCCCTGCCGAAAATAGATTGCAGGCAACTGACGAAGAAAAGTTCTCCGAAACAATCAAAGGAAGATGCATCGATATGATTTGCGTAAGTGGATCACCTGTGCAATATCTTCGTCCACTATTTACTGCGAAGGGAGCTGCAAAGAATAAGTCCGGTATGCATGAGTTGATGCGCAAGCTAAGCGATGTAGTAAATAAATATGACAAGAATCTTGTTCCCGATAGTTTGGTTAAGGCCTGCGGAGTATTCGCGAGCGAACTGTTTACAAATACACAGCAACACGCTGTTAGCGATTACCAAGGCAAGCCATATACGGCTCACGTTGAGGGGATGTTTGTAAGTTGGATTCAAATTGATGAGCGGTTATACGCATCAGATTTTCAAGGGCACGATAGGTTAAAGGCATTTTGGGATAGAGACCTATCCACATCTGGCGAACAAGTCATCAAAACAACTCTGCGCTGTCTTCAGATAAGTTTCTTTGACTCTGGACCTGGTTTTGCAAGTCGAGCAAAAGGTCAGCCAACTATGACTATGGGTTTGGACGAAGAAAGACAAGCACTCATTGACTGTTTGGAAAAAAATGTTACGACAAAAAATGGGGTTGGGAGTGGACATGGGCTACCAAACGTTCTTGCTGAATTGAGAAGTATTGGCGGTTTGATACGTGTCCGCTCAGGTCGCCAATCAATTTTCAATGCATTTGCACCGAACAATAATTCGGTAGATTTGTTTGATTTCCAAGATTGGAATACTGAAAGCCTTGGCTGCGCAGAGGGCGCGGTTATTTCAATTCTGGTTCCATTGAGGAAGGGGCAATGATCAGAACTTACGCCTTCAATGTATCCTGCGCCTGCAAAACATCTGGAATAAATTTTGATGCGCTGTGTATCGCGTATGCAAATGATGCAAAAGTTTCTTCCCTTCAGCTTTTCAGTGATTTAGAAGCATCCATTAAAGAGTGCTCAACACTCCCAGATTGCGTAGTGATAATGGCTGACACAGCATTGACAACAAAGCTCTGCGTCCACTGGAATGCCGACCCTATTCAACGTGAAACCATATTGAACCGTGGCATTAAGAGTGGGCACTCTTTTGTAAAAAGCTATTATTTCTTTGCTTGGGGTACCAACCAATTAGGAGTAGTAGAAAATCCTTTGGCAAAGGTCCCGCCGTATGAAATTTCAGTCGATGAATTAATTCAACAGGGTTTGCAAAATTTGCTAGAGAAAAATGAGGTCGTTCAAATAGCCCCTGCGGGCCATTTGTTTAAACACCCTTCTGGAAGGAAGAGCAAAGTATTTATCCAAGCTCGTGAGATGGCAAAAAGCGAGCCTGAGCTATGTTTTGTTGCTAATGCTCTTCGCATACATATGCGAGAAACACTCAGGCTTGCGGAGGTCGTATTTATCGACACGATGGGCATTTATCACTTTATTAAGGAAGCGTTAAGAGCGACTGGTAGTCATGCTCGCGTCGAGAGCTATCACTCGTATGACGAGATGAAACAGTTATTACCCCCATCGGAACCTCATGCGTGTGTAATTTCCGCTTCCACTTCAGGTGGCATGGCAAGGGATCTAGTATATAAACAGAGGTTTGATCCCAACAGAATTTTTACGCTAATCGATTTGACTTCAGCAGAGCGATGCGGAACAGTCCTGATGCCCCTGGATAAGCAAGGTGCGAGATATGCCGAAGTACTGCTGAATAGAAATGGAGCGGAAACTGAAATAGAGTTAGTGGGGGAGCATTTTTCATCCAAGGCGAAACCGCCAAGGGCCGTCGTGTTGGGTAAGCCGCACAAACCTGAAATCCTCGAGAATTTTTTAAGTTATTTGGATATACCAAAAAATGTCATACTTAACGCTAGTCCCCATGAAGGCGCAGCGAACCCTAAGCTGATTTGTGTAGATGTGTCGTCTTTGCCAAATAATTCTGAGTTCACAGAGTGGCTGGATAACGAAGTCGCTTGGTGTGTCAGTTTGGCGGTAGATCATGTTATTCATACGGATGATCCAACATCCAAAGAAATTGCAATGTTAGCTGCAAAACAGATTCAGCATGTGAAGCAAACGAACTCGCCGCCTTCGGTGATTTCATATTCCGATCTATGTCGCGACGATATTTTCCGAAAAAATATGGAAAGTGCTAACGGCATCCTTGTTATAACAACAGTCTCAGGTGATGGTGGACTTCTGCGGGAAATTAGCCGTGATCTTCGTGAATATGTACGAACCGAGATGCCTCGCCATTTCTTGGTTGCAGTTGGCTTGCCACAGTCAAAGGATTCTTGGGAGCGCTTAAAACAATTTTTAAAAACGAACTCAACCGACAGACAATATGGCTTTTCAAATTGGCTATTTTTGCCAGTCGGCTATGACGGGAAAGATAGCGTTTGGCTTCAACTGACTGAATTGGCAAATCAAGCTGGTGCCGACACAAATATTGTTGTCAAAGATGTAAGCAGTGAGGTCATCAATGAATCCCTTGAGTTAGTCGTTGAGGTTGTTTCTAAGAGTTATAACGGATTTTTACCAAAGACCAATGGGGGTACTTTGGCCTTGACTGCAGGGTTTGTATTCTTCTGCACGAAATTTGAAAAGGAAATTAAGGAAGGAACGGTACTTCCAGGGGCTGTATATTTAACGATAGCTTCGGCACTTCAGTGTGCGCGTGAACTTAAAAACAATGAGATCCAATTGAAATCGACTGGATACGAATCAGTTGTTTTGGCACCAGAGTGTTTTCTTCGTTTCAATGACAACATTTTGCAAGCTTGCTTACTTAGGGCTTGCCATCCATCGGAGCTGGATTACTCTGCGAGTCCGCATTTAAGCAAGTTAATGAAAGAGTTATTAACTAAAGTTTTTGAGCGCCACGACCACGCATATGGTGATGCAGCGCTTGAATTCGCGTCAGCATTGGCTACAGGTAGATTGAAGCTTAAAAAAGACGATTTCGATGATCTAATAAAACTGGCAATTGAGCGACTTAAAAATAAGGCGTCTCCATTGTTGGGTTTGTTGTTGTTGGCGAGGCGGTAACGCGGAAAGCAGTCCAGTACCCCTCCACTTCCTTGCCTTGATCGTCTGTCATCGACAGGCGTTTTTGCGCATCGATGCGATTGAAAACAAAGTGCACTGATGACTGTCTGTAATTGGCAGACGGTGTCTGACAGGCATTTTACACGCCAGTAGTGGCTTTACTAAATAAACCAGTCGATCAAGTTCTGCACCGTTACGGGCGGCTCTTGGCACAATCCAGTTTTTCGTGCTGCATTATTGCGCACCACAAAACAATCAGTGAAGCTTTCCGCTCAATAGAACATGAATCGCATAGTACGCTCCTGAAAACAACTTGAGTCGCAGGCGGCATTCCGTTTTTACACCCTCATTGCGGCAGCCCATTCAACCTCGATTACTCCACCCCCAAGGCCTTGAACACCGCATCCACAGGATCTGAGTAAAAACTGGTCTGGAATTTCGCGAACAGTTCGCCGGGTACAGTTGGAATATCGGTCACGCTCGACATCGGCAACAGGATGCGTTTGGCACCGGCATCGAACGCCACTTGTAAACTTTCCGCCAAATTGCGCGCCTGTGCAATGGTTCCACCCAGACTCATATCACCCATCACGACCATCTGACTCTGCATCGACTTGCCCAGTGTTGCAGAACACAGCGCGATAAAGTTGGCGAGCGTCAAAGTTTCTGGCGCACCGGAATTTTGCAGTTCAACCAGATGCAAATGGTAGTCATGATCTCCCGGCTTGATCGCCCCGCTTACCCGTGAAGCATGGGCTTTGAAGTAGTCGAATGCGACTCTTGATGGCTCTCTGGAATTATTCCCTGAAATCGAAATTTTGCCATTGCCGGCGATAGACTGAATTTCCAGTCGGTACACACCCGGCATGCCGTTTTCACCGATGCTGATGGTGTGCAATGTGCCGGGGTTGGGTCTGCCATCAGGAATCAGCGAACCACCGCCCTGCTCCGGCACCGATATAAAACGTTCCTGCCCGTCTTCCAAATCGATGTAGCTGAAATGGACATCATAGAACTCCATGCCGCCAATTTTTTTGAGCTGTTCTTTGATTCGACGACGTGTTTCGAGTGCATATTCCAACGCACGACGCACGCTTTCCTTGTCGTAAATCCCATGCGGACAGGTCAGCTTGAGCAGACCAGACACGGTGCGGCGCACGGCAATCGTATCGCGCTGGTTCAGGTTATTACCCAGTTTGAACCACTTATCAATAGCGTCGGCAAAGCTGCGCTTACGCATCTCGCGCATCCATTCCGCCAGGTAATCCACAATCATGCCGTACTGGTTAGTGAAAAATTCCGGACGCATCTTGGGAATTTCCCATCCCGGCACATAGGCATGGAATCGGTCAAAAAATGCCGAATCAATCATCGCGTCCGGGAATGGCTCCAGCAAATGACTGGTTTTTACCATCTGTTCGACAGACTGATTGATATTGCCGACGAACACCATGGATGCGCTTGCATTGATCGACTCACGCCCGCGCGAGAATGACCCGCTCGCCATATAGTCCTTCATGATCTGAATGCCGTCTTGCTCTTTGAAGTTGATACCCGCCACTTCGTCAAACGCGACCACATCCCATAGTCCGACCAGGCCGATCTTGCGCGACCCCATGTTGTAGAACAGATTGGCAACGGTGGTTTGCCCGCCAGATACAAGAATGCTATTCGGGCTGATTTCCTTGTAAATATGGCTCTTGCCGGTGCCGCGAGGACCTAACTCGCAGATGTTGTAGTTATTTTCCACCAGCGGAATCATGCGTGCCAGCAAATGCCATTTCACCCGTTGATCAAAACAAGTTGGCTCCATGCCCGTCGAACGGATCAAACTGTCGATCCACTGTTCCTCGGTAAAATCTTTGCGCGCATCGAACAATGCCTCCATATCCATGTTGGGCATCTGGATCGGCTTCAAATCGGAAATTGAAAACGGCGAGCCCTTCTGATTTTCCTCAAAGCGGTAGCGCAACGTCACGATGCACCAGATCCCGCCGACCAGCAGCTTCTCAAAATTGCGCACATCGGAATCCGGAATTTCCGCATCCCTGATAGCCAAATTTGAAAGCATCGCCTCGTAGGTGTCGCGCTTCTCGTTCAGTTTGACCGTAACCTTGTCGATCACCTTATAGCTGCCACTCTCGCGGATTTTGGACTTTACCTTTTCAGCTTCGTCCGGACGAACATAGTTTTCTGCCAGTACCCGCTTCACATTGGTTAAGCCAGCCTCAATGGTCGCCGGATCATCCGATGCACAGTACATGCCGAGCAAATACTCCAGCACATAGACCGGCACATTCGCGCCTTCCTTAATCAGTTTGGTCAGATCCTTGCGGACCACCTTGCCGGGCAGAAATTCGTTCAAAAGCACATCAAGGCTTTTTTCCTGATTCGAATCAATCATCGTCTGTTCCTAAAAATCATTTGAAAACGCCAGATCCACTCGCAGCGGCAGGCGCATCACTTCCACCTTGGTTTGCGCGTCACGCGCTATCAGGAAGTAATCTTTATTCCGGTCATAGCTTCCCGATCGAACGGTCAGCATCACTGTGCGTTTACGGCTATCCATCAGATCGGAGTCACTATCAAAAGTCAGCGACTGCTCGTCACTGATAAATTCCTCGCCATCGCGCAGTGAAATCTGCACCATGCGTGGCAGTACCCGTGCTGAAACAGCCTCATCCTGAATAAACTCGAATCGTTGCCGGTTAGTCACCACTTTAATCGACGCACCCAGGATACTGAAATTCACAAAACGAGTTTTTGCCTTATCCGACTCGCTTGCGCGTAAGGTAATCACCGGCACAACCACTTCCTGCGGCATCGCGCTGCCATGCACAAATCGCGCACCACCCGCGAAATGGAAACGCGCCGCGCCCTTGGGCAACCAGAAGTCCATACTGCCCTCGCCCGCCTCAGTTCCCGCCGTAACCGAAGTATTGCCGCACCAGGCTTTCGGACTGACACCGATTCCCTGTCCAATCAGATAGCGTTTTTTAGCTTTTAACAGACCTGCTGGCTTTTCATCAAGCGTCGATTTATCTGCCACATCAAGGGCCGACTCCTGATACATAAAGCCGTGATCCGCAGTCAGCAAGACAACCGAGCCATTCAGACTGTTGATAATGAAATTGGCCAGCCTTCCCAACTCATCCAGCGCATCATTGACCGCTGCAAAGGTCTTGGTCTCGGATGCTTGTTTATCACCGATCATGTCAATCAGGTCGTGATAGATGTACACCACTTGCTTGTCACGAACGAATTCACGCCCCTTGTCTTTACCCAGCGCCATCAAATCATCGGCTTTGATTGCCACGCCGCCATACTGCTCAAGATGAGTGCTGCGCTGCTCGCTGGTCGAAACCACAGCGCCATCCGCACTCAAGTCGTAATTGCCATTTAGCTTGTACGCCAATTTGGAGTGAGGCAGCAGCGATGCCATACCCAGCGCGGTGTAACTGGGCAAAACGCCGAGCATGGCGGACAAGGATGCCTTCAGACGGTTACGGCTATTGATAATACGCGTCAACTCCTCGGCTGCCTCGTAACGGAATGCATCCGAAATCACCACAAACACCCGCTTTGCCCCGCCATCCAGCACCGGCTTCACATGCTTTATATAGAAGTCTGGCTGATTTATTAAGCCATCGACTTTCCACTTTCCCAGTAGACCGCTGTCGCCTTCCAGCACTTTGCTCCATGCGGAAGTTAATTGCGGGATGAACCAGCCGGAGTAGGCGCTTTCGATACGCTCAATCAACTCATGCAACACCGCCCAGCCCATCGGTTCAACAGCCGCAGCGGCAAAGTTAAACTGGCGATACAGCTGGTCAAACCGGAATATCTCGGCTTGATACGCAGCTAAACCGTCGGCTGCATTGGCAAAGCTAAAACCTGCATCATGTGCCGCTTTTAACTCAAAGAAGCTGTAAGCCGCCTCCAACGCATCATAGCTCGCAGCCAATGCGCGAGTGACATCATTATCCTGAGCCAGCAAACGGTTTGCCCAATGACCATCACGACGGCGCGCAATCAACGAGCGTACTGCATTCGATTCGGCACCGGATGCCGCAATAATTTGATCCTTGATCTGTTTGATGATGCGCTGCTCAACGACCGCAAAGGTCATCACCTCAGAGAGAGCCGCACCGGACAAACTGCCCAACATACCGGCAATATCCAGCTCCCTGGCTATCTGCTCAGACAAGGCGTTGTAACTGGCAAAGTGCGCCATATCTGAACGCCACCGGGCAACGAATACCGCCGCATTTGCCGCCAGTGTTTTATTGGGTAAAACGAAATGGGCGAGTTGACCGGGGCAATTGCCGGACAGTGAACGTGCAAAATCCGTAACCAGCAAATGAATCAAAAAGTCTGACAACAAAGGCGCTGACTGGGCGTAGCCGAACTCTCGCTCAACATTTTCCCAGAAAGCCGATTCCAATTCATTGCTCTGAATCTCCTGCCATTGCCGGGTCTCGGCATTCAAGTCAGCCATCCTCTCCGCAACCAAACCTGAAAACAGGCGAAATAATACCGCCGTCAATTCTGCCTGATCTGCTCGTGCCAACACCGCCATCATCTTGCGGTCGATATCCTCTGCCGTATCGGTTGGCACCACCAGTCGTTTCAGTTTTTCAACACGGTCTTTAGCACGCAGGAACTTGGCGCGAAGTTTCAGATGCGCACGCAATGTCTGCGATGTCAGCCCCAAGTCTTCCAGCAGAATGGAGGCGGCATCCGCGCTGAATGACTTGCTGCGCAGGCGAATATCCAGCAGCCAGTCTTGGGCAAGTTCAGGTTCTGGTTTATTGCTGTAGAGCAGCCATTTTTGTTTTGGTGCGCGCTCGATATCCAGCTTAACTTTGAGCGCAGGCAGGGTGTCAATGCGCGCAACATGTACGTCAGACAATGGAAGTCCATCTACAACAGATGAAAACTCGGCATCTGCATCGTGCCAAAACATCACGGCATGATTCGCATACAGCGTGGCAAGGGAATCAACGATTCGTTGGGTACTCAAAAGGATAGCCTCATGTTTTCATGGTTGTGAATTGTCCAACAAGCTATTGGACAAAGCCGTCAGCCTATATTTCTGGGATAGAATTTTTGCTACTCCTTCTTCCATATATTTCAAGAAGCCGGTTACTTGTTCGGTTACTTGTTCAATTGCATGTCCCACTGGCAGCACTTCAGCCAGATGCACCACAACACGCACCCACATAAATGTCCGACGCAGGGTAACTTCGCTGACCTGTCTGAGCTTTTCATTAAGCCACTGAACACTATTAAACCGATCATTGACGGCCACTGTTGCTATTGCCATCTTCCACTTCTTGCATTTTCTGCAAGTCATTCTCGATTTCCTCCACTGTGGGCAATGCACCCTTCAGGTTGTCAGGCAAGGCTTCCACCAGGGTGTATTCGCTCACGCCCATCGGTTTGTTCATATCGCGCAGCGCAAATTCCACCTCGACGTTGTTTTTGTCGCGGCACAGCAGCAGACCAATGGTGGGTTGGTCATCGCTGCGTTTGAGCAGGCTATCCACGGCAGACAGGTAAAAATTAAGTTTGCCTGCGTATTCCGGGATGAATTTGCGGTTTTTGAGTTCCACCACCACGTAGCATTTCAGCGTGACGTGATAGAACAACAGGTCGATATAGTAATCGTTGCCTGCCACTTCAATGTGATATTGTCGGCCAATAAAGGCAAAGCCTTTGCCCAGCTCCAGCAAAAACTGGGTGATGTGCTGTGTGAGTTGGCGCTCTACATCCCGTTCGTTGTACGGCCCTGTCATGGCCATGAAGTCGAAGGTGTAAGGTTCTTTAAGGGTTTGCTGGGCCAGGTCAGACTGTGGCAATGGCAAGGTGCGGGAAAAGTTGCTCACCGCCTTGCCTGCGCGGGCATACAAGTTTGACTTGAGTTGAAACGCCAGCACATCGCGGCTCCAGCCTTGCTCCAGGGTTTGCTCGATATAAAAACGGGCCTCAGTCACACTGTGGCACTTGGTGAAAATCTGGATGTTGTGTCCCCAGGGCATTTGGTCAACAGGCTGTTGACCAAATGGCTCGGAGGGGCTGTCTGTTGAGGGGTTGTCTTGCGCATTGCCATAGAACTGAAAAAAGCGCAGGCAATACTTCAAGTTGGATGCCGACAGGCCCGTGATGTCGGGAAAGGCTTTTTGCAAGTCGGCCGACAGCTGGGCAATCAGCTTGTCACCCCATTGGCTTTGGGCCTGTTTCTGGGCAATCATCGCCCCCAGTTCCCAGTAAAACAGAATCAACTCACGGCTGGCAGCCAGCGCCATGCGCAGCCGCACGGAGACGATGCGCTGCTTGATGGTGCTAAGCCACTCTTGGTATTCGGCCAACGCAGCAGGAGGAAGAGCCTGAAGATTTGTCATAAAGGATCAGTCATATTAGAACGGGGTTAAAGGTTCGTCTTCAAGCTTATTCACCGTAACCATGATGGATTCCCCCAAATTCCGCACTTCCTCGATGAGTATCGCAACCTCATTTTCTGTAAAAGTAAGAGGCTCTCCAACTTTGTCGTAGCCAGCTCGATGAACGCAATCGTGTCTTTTTGATACTGCCTTGATTAACCAGCCAATATCTCCAAGATCGTGCCCCAGCACGGATCTATACATGGGTTTGATTTTCTTCAGATCGTGAAATATCAGTTTTTGGAGGTAGCCTGCGACAGTGTCTTTGATGCTTTCGCGTTTCTCAAACAACTGGGACATGGAAAACTTCATTTCCGAGAATTTCGGATCAGTTTCCACGAGACGCCTGATCAGATCCTCTCTACCAATCGTCGTTTTAATGAAAATAGATGACAGGAAACCTTCGGTTGCTGCAACAACATGTCCGTAAATCATCACATTCAGACTGAATGCATTCTCCTCACCAACCTTGATCTTCAGGAGTGCCAAGGCACTATCGAGATGCCTATTTAGGATGCGGAGCTGCTCAGAAGGCTCCTCTCTCCAATAGCTTTCATCAGCATCTTCTTCGTCAAAGTACGGACCACTAAAATTCACCTCGACATTTCCACCATCGATGGAAACATCTGCACCACCAAAAGAATTCATGATCGAGACTTCGTAGTTCTCGCCACACTCTTCGCAATCAAGCGAATCATCCGAATACGCATCACTGTCACTATTGCGTTCGGCCATGTAGTTTGGCTCTGGACAAGGCACGGTTGCCTTGACCAAGGAGCCGCATTTACAAACGAATGAAATATCAATCTTCACTTGCCCCTCCTGTGACGGCCTTCACTTCCGCGAGTAAGTCACCAAACTTGCCGTAGTTCACCTTCACGCCATCATCCAGATCCAGTTGGATGCGCATATCGGCGTAGTGGCGAAGTATTTTTCTATTCATTATGGTTACGCAGCCACAGGTCTAATAATCGCACTGGCTACGACCTGAAAGCGATCAAAAAACGCTTTAAAACTAGGCATCGTCATCAACTTTGACCAGTCAACAGGGTTGGTTTGACACCAATCAGCGAGTTGAGCTGCCGATCGATGTCCACCCAAAGCCTCATCCAATTGATCTTTCGCCGAGCTAGGCGAATCGTCGTTCCCAGAAATTTCTTCCAACGACGCATGAGAGTGGTTGCCTTGCTTGATGGTACAGAGCAACCATGCTTCCGACTTTGGTTTGGGCAGCATGGGCACACCAAAATCAAATTCTGCTGCTTTAAATCCATCGAGCATGCTGTCCCATTTGGTTCGCCATGCCTGTCCTGATGCGCTCTGTGTGCCATCGGTGTCTCTGAAGAAAACCGCCATCACGGGCACATCGTCATCCCGGCTCAGAGCCTTCGCCCTCAGACCCAGTTGCTTGGTATTGCTGAAATACAGTCCTGTTTCCACCTGCTTGCTCTTCCCGCGTAGCGCCTGCATTCGCCCGGAAGATTGCTTGGCATCCTGTGCCAATGTTTTTTTGCTGACAAAAACAATAGCCCCCGGAGTTTCCAACAAGTCATAGCCCGCCAGCGCCTCCCACAGCCGTTTCAGCCAAATAGCCATAGGTCCCGGTGAAAACTCACCATCCATGCAAACGCCTTGTGAGTTATTGCATGTGCCGATGTCTGACGGCCCCTCGCCACTGATCAACAACTTCATTATTTACTGCCCTTGACAGCGGTACTCAGGGCTTTACTGGAAGATGCAATTTGACCGTCAAGCTCAATGCACTCCTGCGTCAGTAATTTCAAATCTGTGTCGACGAACGCATCACCTGGCCCCATCACACTCAACTTTTCGCCAATGCGGGGTATCTCGAAGAAAGGCCTGATGCGCGACTCCCCTTCCGGCGTTTTGTAAATGAACTGCACCGCTTGGCGGGCCAAGTTATCGTCGAGATAGTTCAGGATCAATGGGCTATGCGTTGTGACCAGCATCTGCTGGTGGCTTGCCACCAGCGTCTCAACCAATGTCTCCACAATTTCCTGATTGATTCCGTTCTCGATCTCATCCAACAAAATCAAAGACCGGTCTGAGTCAGCCTGAGTCAGCACTGCGAGGATACGCAGCAACCCATCATTCATGTGGCTGGCCTCAGTTTCCAGCTTTTGGCCCGCAAACTGTTCAAACACCGACAACTTCTTCCAACCAGATCGCTGGGAAACCACTTTGAAATCCATCAAAGCTGGATAAAACCGCTTCAGCAAAACAATCAACGATTCCTTTCGTTCGCCTTTGATGTTGTCCAAAAACGCCGACAGCTTTTCGCCACCGGCACCAATGTCATGGTCGCTGGATCTGGCGCTTTTACGCAAAAGATGAGGAGACAGCAACTCCAACGAGCGAATTTGACGCAGTGCGTTTCTAAATTCCAAAAGTTGCGCTGGCAGCTCACTGTCTTTGAGTCCAGAAAGCAGCGACCCCTCATATTCGAAATTGATAGGCTGACTGGGTTTGCCATCAACGCTAAAGGTTTGACCATCAGAGCGGAAATATTTGTCAACGGGCTTAAGGGGGGCCTGATCAACGATGACCTCAGTGGAGCAACGCTTTAACGTTCGGTTGAATGCACCCGTCCACGTCAAAATCTCACCGGTAGAGGTCTGAAAACTGACATGAAACGTGATGTTGCTCTCCTTGCGCACTTTGCAATTGAGATCACCAATACTCCACCCGCGTTGCTCTAGCCATCCACTCACATCGCCCAGCATCAGTTGCGACAGGAAATCAATCGCTTGCAGCGTGCTGCTCTTGCCTGCACCGTTCATGCCGATGAGGCAATTGAACTTATCAAGGTGCAGGGTCACGTCACCCAACGATTTGAAATTAACGATTCGAATTGACTTGATCATTCTTCTTCCTTTCCGCCCGTCACAGCCTTCACTTCAGCCAGCAGATCGCCAAACTTACCGTAGTTCACTTTCACGCCATCATCCAGATCCAAGGTGATGCGCATATCGGCGTAGTGGCGGAGTTTTTCGTCATAGGCGAGCAGCTCGACGTGCTTCTTGCGCAGGCTTTCGATTTCCTTGTTGATCTTGTTGCGGGCGGAAGTCACGGTGGCGACTTCGGCATCCTTCGTCAGCATCTCGATACGCGACTGGATCTTGCTGGTCAATGGTACGACATATTCGGCACGCATCCGGGCGAGTGTGCCCTCGTGGTAACGGTGCAGATAAACCAGCGCCTGAAATGCCCCCTGTTTTCCGCTGGAGAACAGCCAGTAGATCGGGCGCTTCTTGTAGATTTGCAGGTGATTTTTGAAAAAACTGGACGCGAGATAACGGCGAATAGTCTCTTCCGGGGTTTCGTTACCCTTCATGCCAAGACTTTCCGCCAGCCAAGCCATGTTCTCTTCCAGCGTTTCGTTACCCCATACGGACAGCAGGAATTCGCGGATGCGGTTGGCGGCATCATCCTCAAACCAGAACTCGTCGGTAAGCGGCACGATACCATCGGCATCGGCGGGTAAAGTCTGGTAGCGGGTGGAATCGAAGCCGACGTTACCGGCATGGGCATAAATCAGACCCGGCTCGTCCAAGCTGTAACGCCCCATCATGCAACCAATGGCATAGGAAATCAGACGCTGGCAGTCCTTTTCGCGGTCGGCACGGGCGAGGGTAATCTGGTCTTCGGGAACTTCTGGGGAGAGTTCGTCTTGTAAGCCATAGGCTTCAATGAAGAGGCGGTTGTTTTCTTCTTCCAATATTTGAGTTTTTTGAATACGACGAAAGCTTTCCTCTTCTAGTACTGCCCAGGACTCTGCAATTGAATAGTTAGATTTAAGTTCAAAACCAAGCAAAATACGAGCAAAATCCCAAGAGGTTTCTTCTGAGTTCCAATCTTCTCTTGATATTCCTACAAGTTTTCTAGCATTTTCAATAATGAGATCTGAGCTGTGGTTACTAACAACAGGTATTTTTCCAATATCTCCCGGCTGATAATTCAAGGTCGGAGAAATAAACTCTAAGTATCGAGAAGCTACAGCGGAGTTAATCAAAGCTCCATAGTAATGCAAGGAATCTTTGCTAAATAATGTGCAACCTCCATTATCGAATATTGCACCCGCTGGACAGAATCTCGCGGAGAAGCGGCTTGAAGAAATAGTAGTCCATGCATAACCTTCTTGCATATAAAACTGCTCATTTCGAATAGTTGGTTTCTCCGTTGTTAAGTTAAGCCTCGACTTGATGTCACTTCCATTTAGTTCCCAATTCAAAACATATTGTTGGTTTCCATACCACCGCCGATACTCGCCGCCTTTGTTGTATGGAAACCATTTGCTACCGCCGAATTTTGAAAATTTTGAAACAGGAATTTCATGCCACAACCTGAGAAACAAAGCGTTCTTGCCGGTATCCATTCCCTTTCTGGGTGCGCAAACATCACCAAGTAACTCACTTTGAGCAAAGAGTTTGACTTCGCGGTTAGTCATCCAATACGCCACCGGACTCCCCGGAATTTTCTTAAAGTCATCTGGCTTTGCCGTTTTCAATCGCTCATTTTGAATTGGAAACTGCGCTGGTATACCGTTCACGGTCATATCATCATTGTCGCAGTAAGAAAATCCACCCGCATAATTACTGATGTGGCGGTTCAGCATCACTGTAGCAGCAGTTCCAAAAGCAATCCCCATCACACCATTCCCCATGTGGACCATGTTTGAAAGTGTTCTGCATGACAACAACTTCTCCCGCATGACCTCATACGACGACAGGAACATCCAGCTTTGCATCGTCACCATGCTGTTGAAGCCGGTAGGCTTGCACCAACCAAAACCACGTTCGATGAACATAGCGAACAAGTCGGACTTGCTATCTGGAAAGTGCTTCTTGGCGAAGTCCTTCACCTCGGCGTTCATTCCCTTGCTCCCCATATACGGCGGATTCGCCACAACAGCATCAAACTGCATCCCCAGCACTTTCGCCTGCGCCACCAGCGGCAACAATTGTTGTGCTGCCGACTCGGAAAGAAGATCGCCGCTTCTGATAACCAGCTGCAAGCTCTCCGCCATCGTCGCCAGCTTCACATTCAACGCCTGTGGAATCTGAATCAGTGATCCGAAGGTCTTGGCATGGGCGAAGGTATCGATCAACAAGCGTATGGATTGTGCTTCGACAGGCTCAGCACGAACGTTGTTGTTTGATTTCAATGCCATCGACTCGTCAAAACTCATTTGCGGACGACTGCCGGGGAAAAGATCGTCATCACCAAAACCGCTCGTTCTCGTCCTTACTGGCGAGGGAAACAAAGCCTGAACGATTGCATCCGCATCCAGCACCTTTCTCTCCTGCAAAGCCAGCACGTTAAGAGTTGGTGGATTATCGAGCAGACGGCGATCATCGGCTCGAGCCTTCATCAGCAAAGCAAATCCAGCCAGTTGCGCGGCACGGTCATCGATATCCAGACCGTAGAGGTTCTTTTCCAGAATCAGACGGGGAATGTCGCGAAGGCGGTAGCCACGCTCCAAGTAGATACCTTTGAGCACCTCATAGGCTTCAACCAAAATATGACCGGAGCCGCAGGCGGGGTCGAGCATAGTAATGGTTTCAGGATTTAGGCTGCCACCATCTTCATCCATGCGGGTCTGAATAAGCGCATCCAACTGCGCCTGAACCTCAGGCGTCTGTTCGGCAGGCTCGATGTAATAAGCCCACTGACTTTTAAGCGTTGAAGCCGGATTCGCCATCAGCCACAGGCGACCAATGCTGTTCTGCACCAGATATTTCACAATCCAGTTTGGGGTAAAAAGCTGTGTGGCGGCGGGAATGTCCTCACTTTTGACTACCTTTCCAATCACCTCGTCCTTCTTCTCACTGATGTAGAACTGGTAGAGCCAGCCGATAATTTCGACTTCCTGCCAGTCTTCTTCGGGAATAGCCGCGACCAGCTTGGCGATAACAGAATCAGTGCGCAACAGATTGTCAGGCAGCAACAGCTCGGTTTCATCGTCGATATGCTCAAACAGGAAAGGCATTGCGCGGGAAAGCGCATTGCACTGAGCAACCAGCAGCATCTTGTACAGCTCCCCGTCCTTGTCACCGGCTAATTTAAGCTCAACCGCCCTGTCTTTATTCAAGCCCGGCAGATCCAGCTCAGTCGCATGATTCAGAATTTCCGGCATGCCGCCTTCGCAGTTGGAGAGCGCACGGTAGCCGTGATCCAGATAGTCGTGAATTTCCATGTAACGCAGTGCGGCAAACCGGTTAAACCAGGTGTAGGCAATCGCATCAACGGTATGACTGAAACCCTCAGTTGTCATGCGCTTGATCAGCCGTTCGCGCAGTTCATATACCTTGGCAGGCCATTCCTGACCGGCAATGATGGCGATATCCCCTTTTCTCTCACCGATTGCCACCTCAAGCTTACCGCCAGAATCAGACAAGCCGAGCAAGTTAGCGCGCGCTGTTACCGCTGCAATGAAATCACGGCGTGCTTGTGGGGCGTAGGATTTGAGTTTGGTTTTATTCATTGTCTTTATAGTTGTTCGATATGCTGATGGATGCGGGCGAGAATATCGCCAAACGGGATTTGCCCCTTGTAATACAGAGCGGCCGTTTCGCGATATTTGGATTCGTACAGACTGCGCACTTTTGGATCGGACAGCATAAAGGCTTCGTTGCTGGCGATGTCGAGGTTATCGCCTGAACGAAAACGCTCAACTTTTCGGGCGTGATAAGTCGGTGTACCGATAAAGCTCAGAACTTCCGGACTATCGAGCAGGCAATACAGGTCGTAATAATGACGCATGAAGTTTTTGGGAAACGTATTGGCTTCCTGCTGCATACGAAACTTGGTCGAGACGGTTTGCAGCTTTTCCACAAAGGTGTAGGCAGGACTGTAGCAAGCGACATCCACGGCACGATTATCAATGATCGCAACTTTCGCTTTTAAGGCGACATCCAACGCCCATGATGAGATGGTGCAGGGTGTGTTTGGTGCCGTGTCGTCAAAATCCACCTCAAGTAAGATGCCGTCTTTCACGCCATGCAAAGCGCGAGTCCGTAT
>Ga0209824_10000947_pt1 | contig 17357 bp, 13 predicted proteins | sample VDWuncwatermetaG_FD_184124 | JGI IMG/M metagenome (GOLD analysis project Ga0209824, IMG submission 184124) | Wastewater microbial communities from Netherlands to study Microbial Dark Matter (Phase II) - VDW unchlorinated drinking water (SPAdes)... ... | reverse complement strand
AACAATTAAGTAGCAATAAGCCCGGTGATGAGACCGGCCAATGCGGCCGCGCAGTTGGTAGAGTTGGGCCAGACCAAAGGTATCGGCGCGGTTGATGATCATGGTGTTGGCATTGGGAATGTCGATACCCGATTCGACAATCGTGGTGCAAATCAGCACGTCAAAATCGCAGTTCATGAAGCCAATCATGGCGTCTTCAAGACCCTCCTCGCCCATTTGTCCGTGAGCCACTCGCACACGGGCCTCCGGCACGAGGGTGGTCACTAGCTTCGCCATTTTCTCGATACTCTGCACGCGGTTATGGACAAAGAAAACCTGCCCGCCCCGTTGCAACTCTTTGAGAATGGCTTCGCGAATGGTGGTTTCATCAAAGGCGCAGGGAAACGTACGCACGGCGAGGCGATCGGTTGGCGGTGTGGTGATGAGCGAGAGATCGCGAATCCCATTGAGCGCAAAGTTGAGCGTGCGGGGAATTGGCGTGGCTGTCAGTGTGAGCACATGTACGTGCGTTTTAAGTTTTTTGATGCGCTCTTTGTGCGTGACACCAAAACGGTGTTCTTCATCGACAATGAGTAAACCCAAATCGCGGAAACGAATATCCTTTGAGAGCAGGCGGTGAGTGCCAATGATAATGTCGATGCCGCCTTCTTTGAGTTTCTTGATGGAATCGGCCTGTTCTTTTTCCGATCTGAAACGCGAGAGCAGTTCGATGTTGATGGGGTGCCCGGCAAAGCGCGTTTTAAAAGTCTGATAATGCTGAAAGGCCAGCACAGTGGTGGGGACAAGCACGGCAATTTGTTTGCCATCACTGGCGACGCGGAAAGCGGCCCGCATGGCGACTTCGGTTTTGCCGTAGCCGACATCACCGCACACGAGGCGATCCATCGGGCGCGCCTTGCCCAAATCGCTAGAGACATCTTCAATGGCGGCCATTTGATCGGGTGTTTCTTCAAACTCAAAAGCCGCATCGAAGGTTTCGACGAGTTCCAGATTATCAGCAATGGGCGAGCCAGGAAGTGTCGCCCGCTTGGCTTGAATTTCGAGGAGTTCACCAGCGAGTTTGCGCGCGGCTCTTTTGGCTTTGTCACGCGTTTTTCCCCAGGTTTGGCCGCCCAGCTTGTCGAGTTGGGGCATGAGACCTTCGGGCGAGGCATAGCGCTGCACGCGGCTGAGCTTGTCGACGGGCACGTAGAGTTTGTCGCCGCCCAGGTATTCGATCAGTAAAAAATCATTTTGGTTGGGATCGTAGGCTAGTTTGGTGAGCCCACGATAAAGCCCGATGCCGTGATCCATGTGAATGACACTGTCGCCTTCGGTGAGTTCGGCAAACGAGCTGAACACGGTTGTCTTCGCGGTGCGCCCTGGTGCCCTTCGTGTTTTGCGGCCAAAGATTTCTTCGTCGGTGAGCCACCACTGATTCGTATCGCGGCAAAGAAAGCCTTCGTGGATAAGGCCGATGATGAGGGTGACCAGCCGTTCTTCACCGGTGATTTGTTTTGAGGTGGTGAGCGGCAATTCAAAGCGGGAAAGCAGATCGCGCATACGCTCGAGTTGGACGTCGTTTTGGCAAATGATCCGGCACGAAGTGCCTTCAACGCGTTTTTGGTTCAGTTCAGAGGCAAGAGGCGCCAGCGAGTGCACATTGGTGATTTGAGCACTTAGGCGTGTTTTGATGGCCAGATTGGATTCAACAGAGGCGATCAGTTCTGGTTCCTGTTGCGGTTCTGCGCCAAGAGCGGGCTGGCGGCCGTGCGTGATTTGGGCCAGGCGCCCAGCTGATTGATCAAAGGCCACGCTATCGAGATAAAGTTCTTCGGGCAAAAAAACGGTTTCCAGGTGCTCGGAGCGGGAGTGGTCGTCTGCTAATTCTTTGATGAAAGTTTGCGCCTGTGCCGGCAAAGGGGCTCCCGTATCATTAATGAGCACGGTGCGCACCGAGGCGTAATCAAGCAGAGCATCCGTCTGGGCATAAAGCAGCGGGAGAAAATAGTCAGAGCCGGGAAAGTGCAGCCCATTGAGCATTTGATCAATGGTTTGATCGCGTTTGAGTTTGGGAATGTCGCGGGCATCGGCACGCTTTTTTAAATCGCTTGGCCAATGGGGACGCAAAAAAGCTTTGGCCGCCTCGGGTGCGTGCTTGGTCAGCTCGAGCAAAAATTCGCGCGCCGGAGGGAATTCACACTCAAGCCTCTCGCCAGCCGTGCGCTGGGTAATCGGGTCAAAATCCTTGATCGATTCGACTTCGATATCAAAAAGCGTGAGCCGGATGGGCTGCTCCAGTTGCGGGGGAAAAATATCGATGATGTCGCCCCTGACGGCATACTGGCCAGCGTCCTCGACGACAGGTGAGCGCTGGTAACCGAGAGTTTGTAATTTTTGGATGAGATCGGCACGCTCGATCAGGTCATTTTTGGCGAGTTTGAAAGTGAGTGCCAGAAAAAGGCCGCGCGGCATGACTCTGCGAAAAAGGGTGCTGGCTGGGGCAATGATCGCGTCCAAACTGTCAGAGGTGAGTCCATGAAGGGCTTTGAGGGCGCAAAGGCGCGTGTCCGTATGGGGAGAAAGTCCAAAATAGGGTTTGGCATCAAAGGCGGGCAAAACCAGAATTTTCGCCTTGGGTGCAAAAAAACGTAGCTGATCAGCGGCAATTTCGGCTTTTTTGCGGTCTGTGCAGGCCCAAATGAGGGGGCGTTTGGCTTCAAACAGGATGGGGGCTAATTCGCGGGCGAGCGAAGCCCCCACAAAGCCTTCGATGACGGTTTTGTGTCCATTTTTTAATAAAGGAACGAGCCTGGAGACCATCTAATGAGGGCTCTATAGGGCAAGTGCTTGGATGAAGCAAACTGCATTGCCAAGTGAGGGTCGCCCACGTACAATATTGTGATGTCTTGTTAAGGATTTTATGGGTGATCTAAAATATTCTGATAAAACACCACGTTTTGGCCCCCAAGCCCCTCCTGAACCGCCCAGGCTGGATGCGGATGGCAATCCTATAAAATCAGAAGCTAAGCCAGCTGATCTATCGACCATTACGGAACAACAGGCACCGCCACCAGAAGCGGAAGCGCCTAAGCCAGACGTTAAAGAAGAAGCGAAGGCTGACCGATCCGCTTTTGATTCGGATACCGACGTCAACCGAGGTGATGTTGGCCGCTCGCGGCTGCCGCAAGAGGGCCCCAAAGGACGGGATGCCAATCAGCGCACGAGTTACCAACAAGAAAAGCATCAGCCAGAATTTATGCGCAATCCCGAGCAGGGATTTGGCAAAGCCTCCATGCAACCGGCATTGCAAAATGCGTTGCGCCGAGATGGCGAGACAGGAAAGCCTCGGCAAAAGTTTCCCAATCAAGCCGCTTCACACGAGCGTGCACAAGGACAAAATCATTCTTTGCCAGAACAGCCGCGTCCTCAAGCTTACCGTGCGTTGCTCAAAGAAGCTTATTTTCAGGGGCCGCCGCTAAAGGGATCTGTGTTGCAACAAAAAATGCAGGCCAAAGCACAGGGCGATCAAGTCGCTTTGCAAAAAGGCATGGTGAATGAGTCGTCTAAAGAAATTCTCAAAAAAGGCGATGTGGCTTTGCTGTTTCGGCTGCGGCATCAAACCAAAGACAAGGACGTCCTGCGCGAAATTGTCCGTTTTGAATTGGCTAAATTGCGTCAGGAATCCAAGCAGAAGATTCAGGCCATTCGCTATCAGACGCAAATGCAGCACAAAAAGGAAGAGGCCGGACGCGCTGGCGAAACCGGTGAGGCCGGGAGTGTCAATCACGCAGCCAGGGAACAGCTGCTCGGCAAACTCAAAAAGACCGGCGGCGAGTCAGCTTTTGAAGACAAGCTCATGCAGGTGCTTGAAGGTCTCATGTCGGTGCCTGACCTGCCTGAGGGAACCAGCGCGCGTTTTGCGGGGAAGACAGAAGCTGAGTGGTCAAAGTTTTTCGCCAATGCGCTCAAGATGAGTGGCGCTGAAGCCGAGGGGGAACTGGCGCTGAACCGCATGGTTGAGGCTTTATATCGTGGGCTATGCAAAAAAGACGGCGATGCCCGCTCGATGGTGGTTTCTGATTTAACACTGATTTCTCAAGGCGAAACCGACGAAGCCAGGTTTTCGCGCATTCCCCTAAACGACGAATCGCTCGCAGAATTATTTAAAACGATGCAGCCAGGGGACCCCATCACCAAAGAAATGCTCAAACAGCTTGGGGAAAAATTATCCTTCATTCGTTTGGATCATTCACCGGAGGGTTTGCCCGTGCTGAGTGAACAGCAAAAGCAGGCGCTGCTGAACGAGATGCGCCAGACGCGCAATGCGGAATCACAAAGGCGTATGGAGGATGCCCTGGTCGCCAGGCGGCATCCGCAGGGTGACGATTTGCACGGCGAGGTCCCTTTTGTTTTTGCGGGTATGCCCTTCAAAGATATTCGCGAGCGTCCAGGCAAAACGACCAAAGCCATGCCCATGATTTACATTTCTCTCTTTTTTATTGTGGTGATTCTGGTCACGTTGGCGTTTCGGTTTTTGTGAATTATCTGGATCTGTCTGCTGGCGGTCGCGCTTACGCGCTAGGACTCGAATCCGTAACCCTTTCCCCGTGGGCTGAAGGCCACGGCTATGTACTCAAACCCCTGCCGGGGTTTTGGAGGCAGTCTGTGTTATGGGTGGGGTTATATTTTAAGAATTTTCCGAATATTGATTTTAAGTTCAGGTAAATGTTGCTGGGTGATTTCCCAAACGGCAGTCAGATCGACGCCCATGTAGTCGTGAATGAGAACATCTCTTAATCCAGCAATTCTTCTCCAAGGGATGTTGGCGTATTGGTTACGCAAAGCTTCAGAAATTCTCTTTGTGGCTTCGCCAATGATTTCGAGTTCACGAATCGTCGCATCGTGCCAGTGTGTGCATTTAACAAATTCATCCTGGCCAACGCTTATGTAGGTTTCGATTTTGCCGATGGCATCGAGGATGTGTTGAAGGTAAGTGGAATCTCGATTCACAGGCTGATAGCCTCTTTTAAAATAGCGTCTCTAATGTAAGGACTAATGGCGGATTCTGTGACAACATCTATATTTTGACCCAACAGATCTTCTAAGTCCTGCTTTATCGCAATAATATTTAACAAACTATAGCCCGGATTCATAGAGACCAAGAGGTCTATGTCACTGTTGGTATTTGATTTCCCTTGAGCGACTGAACCGAATAGCTTGATTTGGTGGGCGCCATGGCTCGACGCTATTTTTTTAATAGCATCTTTGTGTGTGTGAACGAGAGCTTCAAGCGTCATAATAAATACCTGGATTTGAGTTTATCCTATTGAAAATGGCAGGTCAAACGGCTTCCCCTTCCCGATAGCTTACCTGTTTTCAGTTACATTATTTGTGAGTCAATTCTTAACCACATCACCAGTAGACAAACAGGCTATGGGCCACCTATACTCTTTCCATGTCCATCAAGCCCGTTCAAATAAAATTGATTAATCGCTTGTTGCAGACAGGCTCTGATGCACAAATCATTCACGCTCTGGAAAAAATACATCCAGCTGAGCTCGCCAATCTCTTTACGGCATTGCCCTCAAACGAAATTAAACGCCTGATTGATTGCCTGGTCCAAATCAAAAAAGCGGGGCAGGCCCTTAAAGAAATTCCCGAATTTTTCATTCCCGATATTTTGGAGCTGCTTGAAGCGGATCAACTGGCTCAGATTATTTCGCGGCTCGATGCCGATGACGCGCTCTATTTATTGGATAAAATGGACGAAGCCCATGTCCAGGCCGTGCTGGAGCGCCTGGATGAGCGCAAACGGCAAACCCTGGAGCGCTACCGTCTTTATCCAAAAGACAGCGCCGGTTCGGTGATGAGCAGCAACTTTCTGGCTGTGCCAATTGGTTGCACGGTCGATGAAGCGATTCAGATCTTGCGCGCAGCGCCTGAGCGGGAAGGTGTTTTTTATGTTTATGTCGTCGAGGGAAGGCGGCTCGTGGGCGTGTTGCCGCTCAGAAGTCTGGTGCTGGCCGATTCCCAACGTTCCGTGCGTGAACTGATGACAACAGGTGTTGTGACGGTGCAAGCGAGTGAGGACCAAGAAAAAGCGGCCCAGCAAGTCAGTCACTACAATTTGCTCGCTATTCCCGTTGTCAATGATCAACAAGAACTTCTTGGTGTGATCACGGTTGATGACGTCATCGATATTTTTGAAGAAGAAGCCACAGAAGATATGTACAACATGGCCGGCCTCTCTGAGGTTGATAGAGCCTTCACACCCGCTCTGGTTAAAATTCGTAATCGCCTGCCCTGGATGCTCATTAACTTATGCACGGCATTTTTGGCGGCCAGTGTGGTTGGCTTTTTTGAAGTGACCATTGCCAAAGTGGCCATACTCGCTGCGTACATGCCGATTGTGGCGGGCATGGGTGGCAACGGTGGCACGCAAAGCCTGGTTGTGATGACGCGCTCAATCGCTCTGGGCGAAATTGAATTTGCCAAAGCCAGAAAAGCCATTTTGAGTGAAGTTTTAAATGGTTTAATCGTTGGCGGTGTGTGCGGTCTTGTGACGGGAGTTATCGCTTATGCCGTCAATGGAAAGTCTTTTCTCGGTGTTATTTTGTTTTTGGCGATGCTGACCAATATGTGTGCAGCAGGGCTAGCTGGTGCCGTGATTCCCTTGGCATTAAAAAAGCTCAAACTCGATCCAGCCGTGGCTTCAGGAATTCTGGTGACGACGGTGACCGATATTACGGGTTTTTTCACTTTTCTGAGTTTGGCCCGGCTGTGGATCGATAAGTTGTAATTTTTTTTGAATCTTGAGCAACAAATTCTCATTTCCCACGATAACTTAGGTGTAAGCGTTCTACTCGAGTGACTTATGTGTTGTGATTAAGACGGGTCAGGGGTTCTTTTTAGTAAATATCTAAAAAATAACAAGAAACTGCCTGATTTGGCAGGTGGTGCGATAAAGCTGTCAAAGGATGAGGGTATTGCGAATTCCTGTTAAGTGTGTTAGGTTCTCGCATCTTTTTTTGACACGCAGCGTTGATGAGCATTTTAGGGGTCAGATTAAAGGTATAAGCGGGGTCTTTCACACACGTTTCATCGGCAGGAGGTCGACAAATGGCATTCACGAGAACCGTCGTAGAGAGTAAGGCAAAGAAGAAAAAAGACATTGGTGCATTTCCGCTTCCTTTCAAGGTTGGGGATGTGGCCGTTTACCCAGCCCATGGGGTTGGTGAAGTCAAAAGCATTGAAACTCGTGAAATTTCGGGTCGGAAACATATGTTTTATGTTTTGCAGATCCTTGATAATGGCATGAAGATCATGGTTCCTACGGGCAATATCAATGCCGTGGGGCTGCGTGAAATCATTTCCAAGGACGAAGTCGAAGCGGTGTACGCCATTCTCAAAGAGCGTGATATCACCATCGATAACCAAACTTGGAATCGCCGCTATCGCGAGTATATGGATAAGATCAAGACTGGGTCTATCTACGAAATTGCTGAAGTCTTTCGCGATTTGTCGCTGCTTAAGCACGATAAAGACTTGAGCTTTGGCGAACGGAAGTTGCTTGATTCTGCGCGCGCCTTGTTAGTGAAGGAATTAGCCTTTGCGGAAAGTCGTGACGAAGACGAAATCGAAGTTGAGCTTGCGTCTATCTTTGAAGAGTAAGCTTCGCGACACAAAATTTGGAAAGCAAAAACCCCACGATAAGTGGGGTTTTTGCTTTTGGAGAAATTTAATTGAGTGATAGTTTCGTATTAGTCATTCCCGTGTAGACGGGAATCTAGAAATATTTGAAAAAAATCTGGATCCCCACCTTTGTGGGGATGACAGAAAATTGAGAGTGAAAACCTTATAATCCGGCTGGCATTTGAGCCCCTTCAGGGTATTTTTTGAGACGCGCAACTAATTGTTGAAGAACTTGCACATCGTCACCTGTAACGATGGCATCGAGTTTCCATTCGCCATCTTCTAAAATCAGGCTGTGTAAAGTAATGGTGGTGCGATCGGGCTCAATGAAGCTGGTGCTGGCAGAGGCGATATCGAATTGAAAAGGGCAAATTACGAATGAGCTTTGGTAGGCAATGGGTTGGTAATTTTCGCGTATGCTAGCTTCTAAACCCACACCAAAAATAAGCTGAGGCAATTCGCCAATCAGACGAATTTGACTCACGATGCGTTGGCGGCGGACAAAATCCAAACTTAAATAGGGCGCTAGACGCATGGCATCCCGCATGAGCAGGAAACTCAGATAATCATCAGCCAATTTTTGTAGTCCCTGAACATTTGGGATCATCTCTCTAGTTTATCAGAACTTTGCTGAGGTGGAAGGGGGCTAAGTGTTTTTTTCTTAACGCATCATGGCCAGAGGCTTAATTTTTTGGTTTTTCTGACAAATGACTTGACAGAATCAGTGTGGAAAAAATGGATTTGTCGGCAGGCCAGTTGCTGAGAAATACCAATCGGTGATGGGTTTACCATAGAGCCAGTAGATCATGGCAGCCATTGAAAGAAAGGGACCAAAGGGAATCGTACGATTTCTGAACCCACCTTTTCCCATGAGCATGGAAACAGTGGCATAAGTCAGGGCAAGCAAGGAACTTACAAAGAAGATAAAAAGCAGGGCTTTCCAGCCCAAAAAAGCACCCAGCATGGCAGCTAGCTTGATGTCGCCCCCACCCATGGCTTCGACTTTTTTGATGCGGGAAAAAACTTCTGCAATGAGCAGGAGCGAGCCTCCGCCGATGAGAACGCCGAGCCCTGATACACTCAAAGCCGTGAGGGGATTGCCCCAGTTTTCAAAAAGTTGGACAAAGACGCCAACAATAATAAAAGGCAGGGAAATGACATCGGGGATGATGCGCAGTTGCATATCGATGATGGAGATGACCAGCAGCGGGCAGAAAAACAGCAGATACCAAATAAAAAATTGCGGAATGGATTGCGCATGGAGCATGACAGCGGCAGCCAAAACACCCGAGAGAGCTTCGATAAGTGGATATTGAAGGCTGATAGGACTCTTGCAACAAGCGCCCTTGCCGCCTTGAAAGAGATAAGTCAAAACCGGAATGTTGCGATAAAGGGGGATGGTCTGGCCACATTTGGGGCAGGCACTGCGCCCTAAAATTGAGCGTTTTTGCGGGATACGCAAAATGAGCACGTTGAGAAATGAGCCCATCACCAGGCCAAAGATGACGGCTTCGGTGAGTAGGAAGGACATGGGTAATTCAGTCATGATTAACTTTCGTTTAGGCAGAATCGACTTGCCAGGCTGTGCTTGACCCGGTATTTTTACAAATCACCATGTGAGTTTACTGCATCATTTGCGCCTTGTCACTGGTCAAGGCATAATATTTTTTGGAATAGAGGCTTGAAGCGATGGTTGCCGCTGCGAATAAAAACAAAAAAGACAAGTTAGTGATCAAAAAGGACCCTCCAAGGGCTGAACCCAAGGTTTTGTCTTGTCCTAAATGTGCACAGGAGTTGCAAAATTTTTTGTTCAAAGGCGTTGTGGTCGATAAGTGCTTTGGTTGTGGTGGTTTTTTTCTGGATAGGGGCGAACTTGAAAAATTGGTTGGCGATGAAGACGTTGTTCTTAAAGCTATTTTGGGATATAATTTATGATTTCTCGTGATAATATTAAAAAAGTGGCTGGTCTCTCCCGCATGACTTTATGTGAAGCTGAGCTTGACAAACTTTCTGGTCAAATGACGGCTATTCTTGATTTTGTGGCGACTCTAGATAAACTCGAGCTCAAAGATGTTCCGCCAACATCACACGCCGTTTTGGTGAATAATATTTTTCGTGAAGATGAACCTTGCCTCTCTGGCCTTATCGATGACGCCATAAAAGCTGCCACTGAGCACGAAGGGCATTTTTTTCGCGTTCCCAAGGTGATCGAATAACTTTTAACAGGCATTGCCATGACCGATTTAGCTTCCCTGACCATTCATGCCTTGCATGAACTACTCAAAAATAAAAAAGCGAGTGCTGTTGAAGCCACTCAAGCTGTCTTGCAGCGCATTGAGGCATTTGATCAGCACATTGGCAGCTACATCACCGTGTGTCCGGAAATCGCCCTGGCTCAAGCGGGTGCCGCCGATAAAGTCATCGCTGCTGGAAACATCCAGACGCTGACAGGCATTCCCCTGGGGCCCAAGGATATTTATCTGACCAAGGGGATTCAAACGACGTGTGCGTCCGCTATTTTAAAAGGGTATGTGCCGCCTTATGATGCGACTGTCATTGCCAAATGTCTTGAGCAGGACTGTGTACTTGTTGGCAAAACCAACATGGATGAATTTGCCATGGGGTCTTCTACGGAAACGTCGCATTACAAGAAAACCCACAATCCATGGGATCTTGAGCGAATTCCAGGGGGCTCATCGGGCGGTTCAGCAGCGGCTGTTGCGGCCGATTTGTGCATCGCTTCGCTGGGGACCGATACGGGTGGGTCAATCAGGCAACCGGCTTCTCATTGTGGAATTGTCGGACTCAAACCAACCTATGGCCGGGTGAGTCGTTATGGCACGATCGCTTTTGCGTCTAGCCTGGATCAAATGGGTCCCATGACCAAAGACGTGAGAGATTGTGCGCTCCTCATGAATGTCATGGCTGGGTTTGACAAGAGAGATTCAACATCCATCAACAGGCCTGTTCCAGATTACACCAAAGTGCTAGGGCAGAGTGTCAAAGGCTTACGCATTGGTGTGCCCAAGGAATTTTTTGGCAAAGGCATTGCCACAGATGTGCATGACACGGTGAAGACGGCCCTCAAAAAGTTGGAAGAATTGGGCGCAATTCTCGTCGAAGTCGCTTTACCCAATACTGAGTATGCTGTGGCGACTTATTATATTTTGGCTCCTGCTGAGGCGTCTTCCAATTTGGCACGTTATGATGGTGTCCGTTTTGGTTTACGAGGGCCTGGCAAGTCCATTCAGGAAATGTACGAAAATACCAAAGGGACTGGTTTTGGCAGCGAAGTCAAACGCCGTATTATGCTTGGAACTTATGTGCTTTCATCGGGCTATTACGATGCCTATTATCTCAAAGCACAAAAAGCGCGGACTATTATTCTCAGAGATTTTCAAAAAGCCTTTGAAAACGTCGATATAATTGCCGGACCTGTGGCGCCCACGACGGCTTTCCGTTTGGGCGAAAAAACGGATGACCCGCTGCAAATGTATCTTTCTGACATTCTCACCATTTCGACTAATCTGGCCGCTCTACCGGGCATGAGTCTGCCTTGCGGTTTTGGTGAAGGGGGAATGCCCATTGGCTTGCAGCTCATTGGTCAGGCTTTCGATGAAGAAACTCTCCTTCGCACGGCTCATGCTTTTGAGCAGGCCACTCTTTGGCATAAGGCCAAGCCTAAATTCTGATGTCAGAGTCTAAACCCCATGTTGAATTGATAGAGGAGCAGGAAGCCTATCTGGCCATGCCAGGGGTGTTGCTGATTTTAACGTTGTGCTTGACCCTTTCTGGTGTTGGCTATTTGCTCCTCAAACAATGGGACGATGCCCAGATTCAAAAAGACTTGGAAGAAGTCGCTTACTATCAGGCAGATGTTTACAAAGCGGCTTTAATCTATCAGCCCCCTTATCTTGAGCAGACTCAGTCTTTCTTGCCTGCCGAATTGAATTTACGAATTGATGGCCTTTATTGGCAGGCTAATTTTGATGCGACAGACAGCTTTTGGAGAGTGTCATCCGTTCCCACGGATAGGTTTTTGCTAAAAAAACGCAATTCTATTGTGTGGCTATTGCCGAGTATGGGTGGTGTGCTGACCCTGATATTGGGTTTTTTCCTTTTTAATAATCTGTCACGTGTACAAAAAGTCGAGCTCATGGTGGCGACGCGAACAGCGGAGCTTTCTCAAGAAATTCAGGATAGAAAACGAGCTGAACACAGCTTGGAAGAGACCTTAAGTCTCATGAAGGCCATTTTTGAGAGTGCGAACCAAACGATCATTGCGACTGATATTTTTGGCATCATTCGGTCTTTTAATCGGACGGCTGAACGACTTCTTGGCTATGCTGCGGATGAGGTTGTTGGCAAGATGACTCTAGAAATCATTCATTTGCCAGATGAAGTTATGAACCGAGCCGCTATTTTATCCAAAGAATTGGGTTTTCCTGTTGAACCTGGTTTTGAAACTTTTGTCGCCAAAACTCGGATGATGGGCCTGCCGGATGACAACGAATGGAGCTATGTCCGCAAAGATGGCTCCAAATTTCCTATTTTTCTTTCTGTGACGACTTTGCGCGATGTGGAAGGACACATTACAGGTTATGTCGGGATCGGTTACGATATCACTGAGCGTAAGAAAGTCGATCGCATGAAAAGCGAGTTTATCTCAACGGTCAGCCATGAATTGCGGACACCACTGACCTCCATTCGTGGTTCACTGGGGCTGATTGCCGGTGGGCTAGCGGGGGCTATGCCGCCACAGGCTAAACCCTTGGTAGAAATTGCCATGAATAATTGTGAGAGGTTAGTCCGGCTGATTAACGATATTCTCGATATCGAAAAAATTGAATCAGGAAAAATGGAATTTCGCAATCGTCCCTTTGCTTTGGTCCCCTTGCTGGAGCAAGCTCTTTTGGCCAATGAAGCCTATGGGCGTCAGTTTGGTGTACGCTTTCGGTTGGAGTTTGATGGCGGCGATGCACGGGTCAATGCTGATCCTGACCACTTGACTCAAGTTGTGACTAATCTTCTTTCCAATGCGGCCAAGTTTTCGCCACATGGGAGTGAGGTGTTGGTGAGTGCCAAGCGAGTGGGCGGGAAAATTCGTGTGAGTGTGCGTGATCAAGGGCCAGGTATTTCTGACACCTTTAAGTCGCGGATCTTTCAAAAATTTGCTCAAGCGGATGCTTCAGATTCAAGGCAAAAAGGGGGGACAGGTTTGGGGTTGTATATCTGTAAAACCATTATAGAGAAATTACACGGCGTGATTGGTTTTGAAAATGCGTTGGGCAAAGGGACTGTATTTTTCTTTGAACTACCGGAGCATGAGCCTTCTTCAAAGAGGGCCGCCATCGTGTGAGGATTTCCACGCAAGAGTTTCTATTTTGACTCAGCTTCTAACTTAAATTTTGGGATAAAGATGGGTTGTTTCATGAAAGTGAGATAATCAAGTTCATCCAATCTTTTATCTAGAGTTAAGAACGCTGCAAAAAAAGACACAAAGGTCGCACTGGCAAAGCCAAAGCCATAAGAGGCGCTTCCCCAAGACAAGCTAAAGGCTGTGAAGACCGTGTTGGTCACAAAAAATAAAATGCATAATTTAGCCAGATCCCGCTGCAAATCAAAATAAAATAACAAATTGACGACCATGAGAAAACCCATCTGCAAGAAAGCTCCCAAAAGTGCGATGCGGAAGACACCCATTTCGGCTGGATTTAAATGGAAGGTGTCGGCAATTTGGTAGAGAAAGAGAATGATAAACCCGGAGATCGCACCCTGTAAAACAACAAAGCGCAAAAACTGGCGTGTGACATCGTCGGACATGGCTTGGCATCTGCGGCGAATGACATTCAGGGGGGCTCGTTCGCGCACGGCCTTATAATAGGCGTTGTAGTATTTAACGAAGGAGGTTTCCATTTGGGCTAGGAAGAAGGCCATGGAAGGAACCACGGTTAAATAAGCTAGAAAGAGGGGGGTGTCATAAATGGGTGAGAGCTGGAGTCCTTTAACGATGGTGTGTCCCTGTTCCGAAAACCAGAACAGAGCTTTATCGATCCAGATTCCCAAATAATAAAAAATGCCAATGACCACCAAGGCTGGGTGTTTTTTAAAATAGAGAAAGAGTCCATAATCGTGGGCACGAGTGTAGCCAAATTCGTTGAATATTCTTAGCGTCAGGAGGAAGAAACAAAGGGCTTGTCCTGCCGTGAATCCAGTCATGTGGCCGATGAGGCCTGCGTACTGACCGAGGCCAAAGGCGATGCCAACGGAGGCGACCCCACCCACGGCGAAGGCTCCAACAATCCATAGATAGTCTCTGGCGGCTGAGAGAAAGATCATGGCAATCCAAATGCCTGAAAAGAGGAGGTAGAGGACAAAGACGGCTATTTTGACGGCTGTCAGAATGGGTAAAAACCAAAGATACGCGCCACCAGCGATGCCTTGCACAAGAAAAATAACTTCGAGAGCTGTTAAAAAAGTGGGCGTAAAAAATTCGGCTTCTTTAAGATAATAACGATCAGCCAGGTAACGAGTGATCACATATAGAAAAGGCGCTACGCCAATCATGGAAAAAGCGTAGGCATAGACAATGAGGCCGCGGAAGAGCGCACTGTCTTCGTTATTCATGTCATCACTCAGGACGAAGTGCAAAGCGCCCAAAGTCAGGATGACGACTAAAAAAGGGCCTGAGGCGATGACCGCCGAATACAAATAGGCTCTCACCAAATCCGAATAGGATTCGCCCTTAAGAAGTTTTTGCAGTCTAAAAGCAATGCCGGCCATAGAGTTTTTTATTTCATCTTACAAATTCTGCTCATAAAGATTCAAGTAGCGAGAGAGCAAATCATCCTGATCATAAAAACGTTTGACGCGTTCTCTACCGGCTAAAGCCATGGCTTCGTAAAGCGGTTGGTCTTTTGCCAGTTGGAGTAAAGCCTCTGCTGTTGCGTGTGGATTAGCCACATCGGTGATGAGCCCGCTTGGGCCAATAGCCCGGTCTTCTGTCCCTCGGCCTTCCAGCATTTCCCGGCAAGCGCCGACATCGGTCGCGACGACAGGGATGCCACAAATATTGGCTTCTAGAATGACATAAGGCTGTGCTTCTGAAACACTGGTGAGGACAAGAATGTGTAAAAATTTGTAGTAATCCCGGATGTCGGCCCTCCCTGTGAAGCTGAGGACATGGTCCAATCCAAGTGTTTCTGCTAAAGTTTTGCATTCTTCAAAGTAGTCTTCTTCTTCGTCAGTCGGTCCAATGAGATAGAAGCGGGTCTCGGGCATTTGCCGGTGGACCAGGGCGGCAGCTTCGAGAAAAGTTTTAACATCTTTGATAGACACGATACGGCCAATCAGGCCGATATGCAGGCCCGCTCGTGGTTCTTTCTTGATGCTGGCAAAACCAGCTAGGTCGATCCCATTGGGGATAATTTGAATTTTTTCAGTTGGGGCCCCTTCGAGAATCTGCCGTAGACGATTGCCTTCATACAGTGTGAAGAGGCGGTCGGCTTGATGATAGGCAATTTGGCTCATGACTTGAAACAGGGTCACCCACCATTTTTTAAAAAATGACAGGTCACGCTCGGCACGAAAATGTTCTTTTTGTTGTTCATAGATCCAATTGGCTTGAGCAATTTCGAGCAGGCGTTCATGTGTATAAATACCATGCTCGGTTACAAAAAATCGAGACCCTGTCAGCTGTTTGGCGATGGCACCCAAAAGCCCCGCATAACCTGTTGAGACGGCATGATAGATTCGGGCTTGCGGCAAAGTGGCTTGTAAGATGTTCATGAGCGGCAAATGAGTGCCCCGCCAAGTCCAGAAAAAATCTAGAAAGCTGATGTCACTGGCTGTTTGGTCATAAAGTTCCACTAAAATGTTCCAGATGCCTTTATGAGAAAAAAAAGTCGTGGTGTCGAAACATTGGTTTTGACCATTAAACAAAGCCAGAAAATCAGGGAATAACGTGTGATTATTGGTAGCGAGTCCCAGGTAAAAATTTCTGACGATGGCAAGATCTTGGAGGGTTGGTTCACGCAAGCGTTTTTTTTGTAATTGATAATCATGCAGATAAATTTCTTTGAGAGAAATGACATGTGGGGGCAGTTCGTATTTGGGTGCGCGGGTTGGATCTGAGTTAGGGGCAATATAAACAATGCCAAAACGAATGTCCGTCATGGCCGAGATCAGTTGATGGACCCAAGTCGAAACACCGCCTGCGACATAGGGGTAGGTCCCTTCCAGAATGAGGCAGACATCGATCATGGGCTCAGCTCCAGTGTGCGGAGCAGACCTTGTGAGGCTAGTTTGTGACAAGTCTGAAATTCGGAATGAGCCAAGATAGTTACCAGGGCTTTGGCCATGTCGGGTCCGCTGCTAAAAGTCATGAGCTTGACGATAGTGGCGGCATCGAGTTGTTTGTGGACGAACAATTCATCCAGAAAGACTTTAGGATCACTGTGAATAAGGGCCTGAGGAAAATGTTTGAGCTCAACTGTGGTGGCCGAGAGGATGTGTTTGGCATCTTGGTGGAAGCGGCAATATAAAATGAGTTCATCCAAAGCGAGTTGCTGAGTCACCAACTGTTTGCTGATAAAGCGACTCAAAAAAGACAGATGATCAGTGATTAAAAAATCGTATTCGGGTGACAGGAAGGCTTTGAGCAGGTCTTTGGCATCAGTGACTGTTAAGGTGAGTTGATGAGCTAGCGTTAAGAGTTGCTGGATAGCGTTGGCGTTGAACTGAAAAACGAGCAGGAGAGGCTTAAGGAGGAGCGGTGTCTTAGCTAAAATTTGAAGGAGACTTTGACTCAGAAATTTTTTAAGCAAAGTATTATTTTCCTTTAAAACTAATTTGAGCAAAGGTTCAATGATAGGTTCTCCAGGTCTTTTTGTGAGAGCCAGTGCAGACAAATAACGCAGGTTCAGATTTTTGTGCTCCAGTTGAGCGAGAAAATATTCAGAGGAAATGGCTTCTTTAGCCTCTTCATTTTTCAGATAATGTTTGATGATCATTTGTTTGAGGATGTCGCTTAAGTCTGGGTCATTTAGGTAAAGATGATACGGAAAATCAGGGGCTCGATCATTAATTTGTAAAATAGCCGCTAGTGCACCATAGGCCAGAACTGGAGAGGCTTTAAGAAAGTCATTGAGCAGGGGCATGGCTTTTTTCTCACCAAATATGCCCAAAGCTTCAATATAAGAGAGCTTTTCAGAATCTTTTTTGGCTTTGGCCAAGCCTTTGCAGAGGCGTTTAAAAAAAGATGCCGATTTGTGTTCAGATGCAGCCAGTAAATAGAGTGCTTTACGCGCGACACTCAGGTTGTTGTGGTGCAAAAGAATTTTGAGTCCACGCAGTAAGGGTTTTGCCGGAAAGCTTAAGAGACAGGCTTCGGCTCGCAAAGCCACCATGTGTGCACGATCCAGTACGAGTGTTTCGATGAGTGTTTTGACTGTGTGATTGCTGGAAAATTGTGCGAGTCCTTGCACAGCTTCTTGGCGGACGATGGGGTCTGGGTCACTTTTTATGAGCTTGAGAAAAAGGGATTGATCAAATTGACGCGCTTGTCTGGCGAGCGACCAGGTGGCGGCTTGACGGACACGGGCATCGGTATCTTCTAGAAAAGATAAAATGGGCGCATGGGCAGCTCGGATATCCATGTCGAGAATAGCTGCAAAAACCAATAC
>Ga0209824_10000945_pt1 | contig 17381 bp, 15 predicted proteins | sample VDWuncwatermetaG_FD_184124 | JGI IMG/M metagenome (GOLD analysis project Ga0209824, IMG submission 184124) | Wastewater microbial communities from Netherlands to study Microbial Dark Matter (Phase II) - VDW unchlorinated drinking water (SPAdes)... ... | reverse complement strand
GATATAGATAACTCATCAAAACCGCCGCCGCCCCATTATCGTTTTCATTACCTCCTCCATTCAAAAACAGGAGTGGGTCAATGATTACAAGGCGTTGCTGGCTGCAAAGACTCAGCAAAGTTTCAAAAAACGGACCTTTTGTAAAGCCGTCGCGCGTTTTTTGGATTATTCTTATATCAAAACCTCTCGCCGATCGCACATCCAATAAAAGGTCAGCTTTTGAGGCTTCCTCATCTGTTAAATTCGCCGCTTGTCTAATCCAATAAAGTCGTTCTTGTAAAATTTGTGTGTCGTCCTCGCCCATGACTATTAACGTTTTGCCTATTTTTGGAATATCCCAAAGCCCGTCAGCAACTGGCGCGCCTGTTGCCATCGACAAGCCGATTTGGAGTGCCAAGTAGGATTTTCCGATAGCTCCTTGGCCCACTATCATTCCAACACTTCCAGCTAAAAGGCCTGGCAAGACAAAATCCAACACGGGTCGAGCCGCCGACTCAGTTAATGTGACGCGAGGTAGTGCGTTATTTTTGTTTGCAACTATTGGCAGTTCATTCAAAAAAGGGATGTCGTCGAGCGCGCTCATTTCGCACTCCCTTTTTTAATTGATTCCATCGCAACCAGCCTAAAATCAGCCGTGCTTTGCAAAAATTTGTCTAGATTTTCCTGAGTTGGATTGAGTGAAAAAGACAACGCTTTGATATTTAGCGAATTAGTTAAGTGAATTGCGCTCGCCCAACCACCAACACCGATACCGCGACCATCCACAAAACGCGATTTTTGATAGTCTTTTTCATCAAATAAGTCAGTAAAATCTAAGCCGATTTCATTCAAAATTTCGATTGATTCACAGCCTCCGAAACAATGCATTAAAATTGCCCCATCGCTTGATTTTGCAAGGCTTAAGCGGTTGTCGAAGTGTCCGCAAGTTGGACAATTTGCTCTATGCGATTCAAGTTGGTTGCCGCGCGCGGGTGTTTTTCTTACATTACTTAAACGCGCCAGTAGGTTTTGGTAATGGCTCATTTTCCACCCCCAAAATTCAATCCAAATTGCCCTGGCGCACCACACAAAACTGCCTCTTCATTTACCAATTTCTCAATAAATCCAACGGATATTTGCTGGCCGCGCCGAGGTGTCAGCCCCATCGACCTACCAATTGATGCGCCGCCAAGACTCATAAATTTCAAAGTTTGCTCCATTGCCTCATCCAGATCTGCAACCCTCCAAAGCGCGATTTTGGTGGGTTTTGGTGCGGCCAAAGTTTCGTGCAAACCCAATTTTTCGTCGGCTGGGTCGGCATCTAGATATTCAAAGTCGGGCGCAAGTCCCCCTTTCTTAAAGTCTCTGCGTTGTTTTGCAAGTTCAACACGTTGTTTTCGTTCTAACTTCTCACTCTTTTTCCAGTGCGGCGGGGTGATGCCTGCGTTTGCTTCATCACGTTTTAATTGGCACTTTGCCGCACCCATTGCAGCAGATAATGGCTTGTTTTTGCTAAGAATTTCGACCGCCGCGAATTGGCGCATGTCTTCTGTAAAATCTTCATGAATGCGAAATTTGTACAGTTTTTCAATGTCATTTTTTTGTTGAATCGACAAGGCGGCGTTCATCATTGCGCACCCCCACTTTTTGCAGCAGCAGCGGCGATTTGAGCGGCTTTGGTAGGGCGGCCTACTCGACGTTTGGTCTTGGTAGCAGGAGTAGTCTGAATCGGTTTTAGGTTGGCGATGAAATTGTCCAAATCGCTTTGTTTACACAAGCGGCGGCCAGCAATTTCGTAGAGTGGCAGAAAAAACTTGCCATTTTGTATGTGATTGAAAACGGTCTGCGGTTTAAGGCTGACAACCGATCCTGCTACAACTGGACGGATAAATAAGGCTTGGGTGATCGCCACTGACGGGCTAGGTAAAGCAAGATTTTTAGGCATGACAAGCTCCAGATTCAGTTCGCCTAAGTTATTAACTTCTGCTAAATTGGGCTTGTCGATTGGCTGCGCTTGTAGGAATTACCGTCGCGGCTCAAGGTGGGGGAAGGTTAAAAATAGCAACCCACTAAAAAATTATTTTTAGCTAACTATTTTTAAGTTGTTCGCAGCGCCAGCGGCTGACCGAATTTCCAAAACAACTTTTAATAATTTCGATTAGGCAATATCAACGTTAATCGCCTTTTCTATTTCCAAATTGTGAAAGCTCTTGGAACACAGCTATTATCTCTACCTATAAATTTAACTCAAGCTGTTTTTATATATAACCCCTTGTTTCCTTTATCAATAAGTGCAATGAATTGACTGTTTCCTATATGAATAAAGGCTTTTCAGCCCTATCACCCTCCCAAACTTTTTTTCATCACACCACAAATAATTTAGATTTTTTGTTGCGCCCAGCCGCCGCGCCCGCCAGTAGCGCGCCATGAAAGGCTTGAAAGCCTTGCTGTCATTGGGTTTGATGGGTTTTTGGTCGGCGCAGGCCAGCAACTGAAGGCTTGAAAGCCTTGCTGTCATTGGGTTCGGTGGGGGTTGTCAGCGCGGGTAGTGTGCAAAAATGAAAAGTGCGGGACGATTGCAAAAATCCCGCACTTTTTCAGCACTCCATCAAAAAACTAAAGCCACAAAACAAAAAAGCCCCGCAAGCCTTATAAAACAAGGCATGTGAGGCTTTTAGGTAGTTCAAAGTAGCTTTAGGTAGAAAAGTGCGGGAATCCCGCAATTGTCCCGCACTGAATAACCACTTGAAGAAAGTAAGGCTGGGTAAATCTAGGTAGATATAAGTAGTTAAATCCTTGTATCTATTGGTGTTGGTGCCCGAAACCGGAATCGAACCGGTACGCCAGTTTTACCTAAGCGACGGATTTTAAGTCCGTTGTGTCTACCAATTTCACCACTCGGGCGAGTGTTCTTGCAGAACCGATGAGGCTCTTGTTGTAGTGTGTTTTGTCACTGTTGCCAGTCAAAACAACGGCGCGAATTCTAGCACAGACTAAGAAGTTCTCTCAACAAAATCCGCATTAAAGTTGCTGCAAAGATTTATCCCAAATAGGCCGTCAATACTTTTTCATTTTGACTCAGCTCAGCGGGCGTACCTGCTAGCGCGATTTGTCCGTGCTCCATCACATATGCGTAGTCCGCGACAACGAGCGCGCGTTTGGCAAACTGCTCGACCAACAACAACGTGATACCTGCTTGTTTGAGTTGCGCGATGATATTGAATACTTCTTGCACAATGACGGGGGCAAGCCCCATCGACGGTTCGTCGAGCAAGATAATTTTGGGGTTCGCCATCAGAGCGCGCGCAATGGCTAACATTTGTTGCTCGCCGCCCGATAGCGTGCCAGCCAATTGTCCGCGTCGTTCGTGTAAGCGCGGAAACAGTGCATATACCTTATCCAAGCCTGCTTGCGCTTCGCGGCGAAAGCCAAAAAAATGGGGCAAACGCGTGTATGCACCAAGCAATAAATTATCTTCTACCGAGAGTGGCGCAAACACTTTGCGCCCTTCGGGTGAGTGAGCTAGACCGACCCTAGCAATGCTCGCAGCACCCTGCCCGTGCACCTCTTTACCATCTAGCCTTACACTGCCTTGCGCGACTTTTATCATCCCAGATATGGCGCGCATGGTGGTGGTTTTGCCCGCACCATTTGCCCCGATTAACGCGACCACCGCGCCCGCTTTAACCTGTAGCGATACGCCATTGAGCACTTCACTCGCGCCATAGCCTGCGTGTAAATTTTCTACGATTAACATGCAGGTAACTCCTTTCCTGATAGCGGCTCAGCAAACTCTTCTTGCACCACGCCCAAATAAGCTTTAATCACTTTTGAATCACGCTTAACGTACTCAGGCGAGCCTTCGGCAATAATTTTTCCGCCATCCAAAACAGTGACCACATCGCATAACTCACTTACCACATCCATGTGGTGCTCGATCAAAACAATCGTAATCCCGCGCGCCTGTATGGTTCTAATTAGAACAATTAGCGTTTGTACATCAGGCTTGGCAAGCCCTGCTGCGGGTTCGTCGAGAATCAATAGCGCAGGCTTACGCGCCAAGGCGCGGGCAATTTCTAAGCGGCGTTGTGCGCCGTAGGTTAAATCTTTAGCGAGACTACGCGCCTCATCTTGCAGCCCGACCAGTGCTAACAAAGCCATCGCCTCAGCTTGTGCTACACGCTCATCTGCCGCCGCCAAACCCAATAACAGCAAGCCTAATGGGGTACGGTACACATCCTTTAGCGCGACCATCACGTTGTCTATTGCGGACAATTCACCGAACAGTTGTAAGTTTTGAAAAGTGCGCGCCACCCCAGCACGCGACACTTTGAGCAAGCTGCCCATAGGCAACGCTACGCCTTGCAACAACATCTCCCCGCCGGTCGGCGCGTACAAACCAGAGACAACATTCACCAAGGTGCTTTTTCCTGAGCCATTCGGACCAATTAAGCCATGCACTTGCCCAGTGCGTACTGTGAGTGAAATATCGTCCACGGCTTTCACGCCACCAAAATAACGGCGCAAATTTTTTAATTCGAGCAACGGTTTTGCATCACTTACTGGTTGGTTCAACACCGCATCCAGGCGGGCAGCAGGCTCAATGCGCGCAGGTACGATACCTAAGCTACGCACTAAAAATGTTGCGACAAACCCCATCACACCATCGGGTAGTCCCACAACCACCGAGAACAACATCAAGGCAAAAATCGCCTTACGCCAGTTTTCGGTGTTCTCCACCAGCAAACCACCAATCACTAACAAACCCATGGCAAAAATAGGTGCAAGGCTTTGAAAAATTTGCTGGGTTTTGTGGCGATAAGCCCGCGCACCCGCGATAACAGCAATCAGCAATCCAGCTGCTGCAATCATTTCAAACAGCAAGCGATTGGATAATAAATTCGGTAGCAATACGATTAAACACGCGCCAAAAAATGCGCCCCACAAACTCTTGCGTCCACCTAACACCACGCCTAACAACAAAATCACCATCAGCTCATAAGTAAAACTTTGCGGCTGTAAATACTGAAAATTAAAAGCGTACAGTCCGCCCGCCAAGCCGCCCAAAGCAGAGCCAAAGGCAAAGCCTGCAACCTTATGACGATAAGTGCCAACACCCATTGCATCACACGCAATCGGGCTGTCGCGTAAGGCTTCAAATGCCCGTCCCCATTGCGATGCAAGCAGATTACGCATCACCCACCACACCAAGCCTAGCAACACTAAACACAGCCAATAAAAACCGTGCGCAGTTAAGTTCGTACCGAACAAAGGCGGACGCGCTAAAGACAAACCTTGCGCTCCGCCCGTCAAGGCTTCCCACTCATTGAGCACCGTGGTCGTTAATGCCGAAAAACTCAAAGTTGCCAAAGCGAATTGAGGCCCTGCAAGGCGTAAAGCAGGCAATGCTAACAGCCCGCCAAACAGCAGCCCCACCAGCACACTCATCGCCAGCGCACCCGCCATGCCCCAGCCCAACAACGTGACGCACAATCCAGCGGCATATGCGCCCAAGCCTAAAAATGCTGCATGCCCTAAATTGACTTGCCCCAAATAACCGACCGAAACATCTAAACCAATCAACAAAATGCCGTAAATCGCCAGCAAAGTGAGCAAGCCTAAAGCGTAAGCATTACTCACCCACAGCGGCACGGCAGCCAATAACAACAAGGCAAAAATCTCCGCGCCACGCAACCATAAAAACCGTTTCAACATGCTGAGCTTCCTTTAGACCTTAACAATAGCGGCTTTACCAAACACGCCATTAGGGCGCAACGCCAAAGCCAATATCAACAAAATAAGCCCAGGGGCTTCGCGCCAACCGCTGCCCACATAAAAGCTGGTGAGACTTTCTAGCGCGCCTAAAAAAATACCAATGAGCACCACACCGAATCCTGAATCCAAACCCGCCACGACCGCCACCGCGAAGGCTTTTAGAATGAGTGCCGAAGCCATGGTCGGGCCGACCGTGGTGATGGGCGCAATTAAAATGCCTGCCATTGCCGCCACCATGCCCGATAAGCCATACGACAACATGATGGTGCGCGTTGCAGAAATCCCCATCAGTTCAGCGGCATCGCGATCTGCCGAGACCGCCTCAAATGCCTTGCCTAACAAGGTTTTGCGCTTGAATAGTTCAACTAAGCCCATTACCGCAAACACCCCGATTGCCACCGATATTTCCAGCGGTGTGATGTTGATGCCGAATACATGTAAAGCATCCGCCGAGATAGGCGTAGGAAAGGGGCGGTCATCGCGCCCCCAAATATTTTCTGCTGCCGAGAAGCCCAACAAGCCCAAAATAATGCTGAGTAAAATCCACCCTTCACTTTTTTGCTGCAACGCCAAACGTACCGCTGCGCGTTCGACGACTAAACCCAACGCCGCACCAAACAACAAGCCGCCGATGACCATCAACCAATAAGGCGCGCCAAAATTCAACAACGTCAGACTAAAAAAAGCCGACAACATCACCAACTCGCCCTGTCCAAAGTTGATGCTTTTGCTGGTGGCATACGTCAGTTGAAAACCATAGGCGATAAGCGCGTAAACCAAGCCCATCAAGGCTCCGCTCACCACCATCTGGGCAATAATTTGAGTATTCATAGAAATAAAATAAAACGGGCAACTGTGAAAAGTTGCCCGTTTTTTTGAGGTAAATAAATTATTTTGTAGCGTTTTTAATCAGGCGTGCGCGATCCGCTTGATTCGCGAATACCACATGACCATCGCTAATCATGCCCATCACCGTGTCGCTGCGACGGAACGCTTCATGCGTTTCCACATTGGCTGGATCCCACTTGCTAAAAGGATGTTGCCAAGTCGTAATCACACCCTGCACAGGCTTTTTCAAATCTTCCAAAGCGAGCTTAATTTTGCCCGTATTTCCACTTTGTGCTTGCTCCACGGCTGCGGCAAAAATATACACCGCGTCATATCCTTGCGCGGCTGACACAGGCGACGGAATGCGCGTCACGTTGTAGGCCTTGTGGTAGCCCTCGATAAAACTTTTAGTGCGTGGCGTAATCGCTTCTTCGATAAAAGTTTGCGGCATTAAAGCGCCATCGCCATTTTTGCCAGCGTTGTCGATATAGTTAGACATCGACAACGTCCAACCGCCAACCAAGGGGATTTTCATAGCATTTTTTGCCATGCCATTTGACACGGCTGCCAGCTCAGGACCAATCCCCCAAATCAGAATCGCTTGCGCCCCGCCCGCCTTAGCACGCAACAGTTGCGCGGTCATATCTTTATCACCGATATTAAATTTTTCGGTGGCGACCACTTCTATTTTATTACCTTGTTTTTTGATTTGAGCAAGTAAATCGTCCCGCCCAGACACGCCGTAGTTAGTGGCATCGTGCAAAATTGCCACCTTGTTAAATTTTTGATTGATTGCGTGCTCCACCACCATCGCCGACTGAATACCGTCGTGCGCGGCAAAACGGAAAATCGACAAATCTTTTACGCCTGCTTTACTCCATTGCGTCATCGAAGCCGAACCTGCTGCGGGCGTAATAATTTTAGTAATGCCTTTTTCTTGCAAATGCTTGTCACCCGACAACGCAATGCCCGTATTCACGGTGCCGATGACACCCGATAAATCGTCCATAGAAGCTAGTTCTTGAGCAATTAACGCGCCGCGTTCATTTTTGCCTTCATCATCGCGCTCGATGATTTCGATTTTCATCTTCTTGCTGCCGACCTTAATGCCACCCGCCAGATTGATTTCACTGATTGCCAATTTTGCACCGTCGCGCATCGACGTACCCATAGGCGCAGAACCACCGCTAAAAGGCCCTGTTAAAGCGATTTTAACGACATCCGCAGCCAACGCAGTCTGCGCAAAAGCCCCTAACAGCAAACTAGCAAGTAACGTTTTTTTCATGTGCAAGATCTCCAATAAAAGGTGATGTGGTCAATACCCGCATGATAGCCAAACTGCGGGCTGCACAGTCTAGCCGAATCTGCTGCGCGCCAAAAACTTTATTCATAGCACGTGTTAGCCCCAAGTAGTAATGTCCGTTTTCTCCCAAATAGAAATGTCCGCTGTTGATTAAACTCACCGCTGTTAAAAACAGTGGCGGATATTTTTAAGATGGACAAACTCATGAGCCACAAAGAAGTGAAACGCGCCCAGGTATTGGAACTGCTGAAGGAGGATAAAATCAGCCAACAGGAAGCAGCTCGGCGGCTGGATGTCAGCACCCGTCAGGTACGCCGCCTGACCAGGCGTTATCAGGCGGCGGGGCTAGCTGGATTGGTCAGCAAGAAGCGCGGTAGTGCCTCGAACCAGCGACTGGATAACATCACCTGCGCGACGGCCATTGGACTCATCGGCACACACTACCGCGACTTCGGTCCGACGCTGGCTTGCGAGAAACTCGCTGAGCGACACAACCTGCACCTGTCTGTCGAGAGTACGCGCCAGATGATGATAAAAGCAGGCTACTGGCGCACCAAAAAGGGCTGTACGGCGTGCCGGCTGCTCTGTACAGCGACAAACACAGCATCTTCCGCATCAATACCCAGGAGGTTGATCCGGAGGCCGAAACACAATTCTCACGGGCTGCGCGGGAATTGGGAATCGAATGTATCCACGCCCACAGCCCGCAAGCCAAAGGACGTGTAGAACGCGCCAATCAGACTTTGCAGGACAGGCTGGTCAAGGAAATGCGACTGGCTGGCATCAACGACATGGACAGTGCCAACGCTTGGCTGCCGGATTACATTGCGGATCACAACCGACGGTTTGCGGTGGAACCCAAAGACGCGTCTGACGCGCATCTGGCCTATGCTGGCACGTCGGCCAACCTGGTTCGCATCCTGTCCGTTCAGGCAAAGAGAACGCTATCAAAGAACCTATCCTGCCAGTACGAGAACCATTTGATGCAGGTAAAAACAACGGGTGCCAGTTTGGGATTACGGGGTGCGCAAGTCACGGTGCATGAGCACTTTGACGGGAGCTATGAGCTGCTATGGAGAAGACGTAAACTGACGTATAGCGTGATGGATAAACCTGTCCGCCAAGCAAAAGTGGCCGACGGCAAATCGGTCAATGCGCGAGTGGATAAAGCGATGGCGCGGCGCAATACGGGGCACAAACCCGCCGTGAATCATCCTTGGAGAAAAATGTCTGTCGGCAAGTCCGCCCACAACGGACAGCGCGCGACTCCGTAGCGAAGAAAAAAACGGCAAAGCGGACATTTCTATTTAGCGTTGACAACTTTATTCATAGCACGCTTAAAACGCTGCGCAATCCCTGCTAAGCTGTGCCCATTTTTCTCTTCTAACCCATCCGCCATGAAAAACTCAGTCAGCGTATTTCGTCTTGATTACACTCCGCCCGCCTACCTTGTAGATAACGTTGAAATTGCCTTTGATTTAGATGCCGCAACAACCTTAGTTAGTACGCGCAGCGTGCTACGCCGCAATCCTTTAAGCGGCGACAGCACGTTGCAATTGCTCGGCGAGCAACTCGAATTAGTCTCACTGCGCATGAATGGCGCACTATTAACGGCAAACCAAGACTACCTCCTAGATGCCGCGCAACTACGCATTCTCAACGCGCCGACTAACGTCACCTTAGAAATCGTCACGCGCATTCATCCCGCAAAAAATACTTCCTTGATGGGCGTTTATGTATCGAACGGAAATTTTTTCAGCCAATGCGAGGCGCAAGGATTTCGCAAGATTACTTACTTCCCCGACCGTCCCGATGTGATGGCGAAATACACCGTGATGTTGCGCGCCGATAAAGCCAAATATCCCGTGCTACTGAGCAACGGCAACCTTATAGAACAAGGCGATTTAGGTGATGGCCGACATTACGCGCTGTGGCAAGATCCGTTCAAAAAACCCTCGTATTTATTCGCTTTAGTTGCGGGAAATCTAGTCTGCCAAGAAGCACAATATAAATTGGCTTCGGGTCGCAAAGTGCTGCTGCAAGTGTGGGTAGAGCCTGGTAATTTAGACAAGACCGCGCACGCCATGAACTCGCTGAAAAATAGTATCGCGTGGGATGAACAACGCTTTGGCTTAGAGCTGGATTTGGAGCGATTTATGATTGTCGCGGTGAATGATTTCAATATGGGCGCGATGGAAAATAAAGGCCTGAATATTTTCAACACCAAATATGTGTTGGCGAATCCGCGCATCGCCACCGATGCCGATTTCGACGGCATCGAATCGGTTATCGGCCATGAGTATTTCCATAATTGGACAGGCAACCGCGTGACGTGCCGCGACTGGTTTCAGCTTTCCTTGAAAGAAGGCTTGACGGTGTTTCGCGATCAAGAATTTTCGGCGGATATGGTCGGCTCTGAAACGGGTCGCGCGGTAAAACGTATCGAGGATGTGCGCGCTTTACGGCAGGTGCAATTTTCAGAAGATAGCGGACCGATGGCGCATCCAGTGCGCCCCGATAGTTACGAAGCTATCGACAATTTTTACACCGCCACCATCTATGAAAAAGGCGCGGAAGTGGTGCGTATGTATCAAACCTTATTGGGACGCGACGGCTTTCGTCGCGGCATGGATTTGTACTTCGCGCGCCATGATGGACAGGCGGTGACGTGCGATGATTTTCGCACCGCGATGAGCGATGCTAATGCTCGTGATTTAACTCAATTTGAACGCTGGTACACCCTCGCTGGCACGCCGCATGTGCAAGTCAAAACGCAGTACGACAGCACGGCGAAAACTTATACCGTGACACTCACGCAAAGTCTGTCCGATAAAAAAAATCAGCCTTTGCATATTCCCTTCGCAATCGGTTTGTTGAATGACGATGGGCACGACATAGACTTGTATTTGGCGGGCGTTTTGCAGCCGCAAAAAACCTGTATTTTGGAATTAACGCTTGCGACGCAGAGCTTCATTTTTACTCAAGTCCAGCAGTCGCCGACTCCTTCCTTATTGCGCAATTTTTCCGCGCCTGTCATCGTTGAATACGACTACAGCGATGCCGAATTACTGCATTTATTCGCGCACGACAGCGACGCATTTAACCGCTGGGAAGCGGGACAACGCTTGATGTTGGCGCGTTTAGAAAATTTAATCACACGCGTGCAAACTGGCAAAAAATTAGACTTAGATACGCCCTTCCTAAACGCGCTACGCAGCACGCTAATAGATGCAAAACTCGCCCCCGCATTGCGTGAATTGATGTTGAGTTTGCCCACTGAAAACGTGTTGGCGGAACGCAGCAAAGTAATAGCCCCGCACGCCATTCACAGCGCGCGACAATTTATGCGGCATAGCTTGGCACACGCACTAAAAGCTGAATTGATTGCGGTCTATCAAGCCCAGGTCAGCCGCAAAAAATACAGCCCAGACGCGCAATCAGCGGGCAAACGCGCGCTGAAAAATTTGTGCCTAAATTATCTATTGGAAGAGCATGACGAGCGCGCTGTGCAACTCGCTCTGGCGCAAGAAAAATCAGCTGACAATATGAGCGATAGACTCTCCGCGCTCATCGCCTTAGTACAACGCGATGCCGCGACACCCGCGCTGCAACGCTACTTTGATGACTTTAGCGAAGAAGCCTTGGTAGTGGATAAATGGTTTGCGCTGCAAGCTAGCTCCCGTCACAGCGATGTAAAAGCGATACGCAAACTGATGCAGCACCCCGCCTTTACGCTGAATAATCCGAATCGCGCGCGCAGTTTAATTTTTAGTTTTTGCAACGCCAACCCCGCGCAATTTCACGCAGCGGATGGTAGCGGCTACGCGTTCTGGGCGGAACAAGTTATCGCGCTCAATGCCATCAACCCACAAGTCGCCGCACGCCTTGCACGCAGCTTGGATCACTGGAAAAAATATCAAACTGTGTTGAGCGAGCAAATACAAGCAGCCTTACAACGCGTGGCAAAAGAAAAATCACTTTCCAAAGACGTGCGCGAGTTGATCAATAAAGCACTGACTTGAATCATTACGTGCAACGCTCTAAAAAATCGCCCTAACTTAAACTGTAGGGCGTTTTTTTACTTGACCGTTATACTCAGTTTTTTGCCTCCTCTCCTTTTCCGTATGCTCAAGCTGCAACAACTCACTTTCCTGAATCGCTATGCGCAACTGGGTAACGATTTTTCTAGCGCGGTTTATCCCACCCCGCTGCCTGCACCTTACTTGCTTAGCTTTAACCCCGACGCGGCACGTCTGTTAGATTTAGACCCCAGCGCGGCACTGCGTCCCGACTTCGCCGAACACTTTTGCGGCAATCGCATTCCGCCCAACGCCAGTCCTTTAGCAATGTTGTATGCAGGGCATCAGTTCGGACACTTCGTCTCGCAACTGGGTGATGGACGCGCAATTTTATTGGGCGAAATTTGCAACACGGCAGGACAACATTGGGAAGTGCAACTCAAAGGCGCGGGCGCAACCCCGTATTCACGACGCGGCGATGGACGTGCCGTGTTGCGCTCGTCGATACGCGAATACTTATGCTCGGAAGCCATGCACGCGCTGGGCATCCCCACTAGCCGCGCCTTGTGCATCGTGGGTAGCGACGAAATCGTCTATCGCGAATCAGCCGAGAGCGCTGCCGTACTCACCCGCTTAGCACCCTCGCATGTGCGCTTCGGCTCATTTGAAGTATTTTTCCATCGTGGTCAATTTGCACACGTCCAAACCCTAGCTGATTTTGTGATTGAGCATCACTATGCCGCGTTTACCCAGGCAGCCGATAAATACACTTTATTTTTGCGCGAAATCACGCGCCGCACCGCCGAGCTGATGGCGCATTGGCAAGCGGTGGGCTTTTGCCACGGCGTGATGAACACCGACAATATGTCGATACTGGGCTTGACACTGGACTACGGTCCGTTTGGTTTTATGGAAAGTTTTAATGCCGGCTACATCTGCAACCACTCCGATCCTCAAGGTCGTTACGCCTACAACCAGCAGCCGCAGATTGGACTATGGAATTTATCCGCGCTGGCGCACGCTTTATCTAAGCTGATAGATGAGGCACAGCGCGATCAAATTTTAGAAAGTTATGCTCCGCTTTATTACGAAAAATATGCGGCGTTAATGGGCGCGAAATTAGGGCTAAAAACCCCGTCGATAGCAGACTTACCACTCATCACAACTTGGCTAGAGCTATTGCAAAATAGCCAGCTCGACTACACCAATACTTGGCGCAGTTTAAGCAATTTTTACAGCACGCCCAACGCTGATAACCACTGGCTGCGCAATCAATTTATCGACCGCGCAGCATTCGATGAATGGGCGGCGAATTATCGTACGCAGCTGCAAGCTGAAGTGAGCTTAGACAGCGAGCGAAAAGTGCGCATGGATGCTGTCAATCCAAAATACATTTTGCGCAACTACCTCGCGCAAATTGCCATCGAAGCGGCCTGCAATCAGCGCGATTTTTCCGAAGTGAATCGCCTATTAGGCTTGCTTAGCAAGCCGTTTGACGAGCAGCCAGAAATGCAAAGCTACGCCGCGCCGCCACCCGAATCGGCGCGGCATATCGTAGTAAGTTGCTCGTCTTAAATCCTTATCTTGCCAACTTTATTCAGCTCAGAAAACCATGCAAAAACTTATCTCATCAATCGCTACCCTCGCCCTCACCATCTGGCTGGGCGGCTTACTCGCAATCGGCTATCTCGCCGTACCCGTGCTATTCCACAGCCTGCCTGACAAACAATTAGCGGGGCAACTCGCGGGCGCAATGTTCAACGCACTAGGCTACGTCGGGCTCGTTTGCGGCGTAATTTTATTGCTGGAAAAACGCTACACGCAAACAGCGCAACAGCGTTTTTGGCGCAACAAAAGCGTGTGGATAATCGCGGCGATGCTAGGCTTGAGCTTGATCATTCAATGCGGCCTATCACCCGTCATGGCACAGCTAAAACTGCAAGCGCAACCGCTAGACGTGATGCACAGCAGCGATGCCGCGCAGTTCAAAATGCTGCACGGTTTATCGAGTATTGTGTATTTGCTGGAAAGTATATTGGGAGTGATTTTGTTGCTTAGAAAAAGCCAAAATGCGGGCTAAAAATACCGTCCACAAAATCAATAGGCCTCGGAATCATTATCATCCGAGGCCTATCTAGTTGTGTTGTATGACAAGGCTCAACAGCCCCGGCTTACGGTTTTTTAGGCCGCGATAGCGTAGTTTTCATCGTTTGCATTTACATGCTTGCTTCATTTACGTCGATCGCCTGACGTGTCGCCCCAAAACCTATCTGCTCACTGTCGAAGCCATGTCATCCCCATCATAAATACGCAAATAAACTGTGTACTTATGGTGGAGATGGGCGGGATTGAACCGCCGTCCAACAAGCCCTTAATGAATCAGAGTTTTCACAGACCGAAGTCCGCTCACAACAATGCGCGGCATTATAGGGAAATAAATCAGGAACACCAGCGGAAATTTTTCGCCCACTCAGAATAACCTTTGCGTGGCTAAAAAGCTGATTAGATAGGTGTTGGTGAGGTTTCACGCTAGAATGCGCGCCAATTCAAAAGTCCCTGTAGTTAAATGGATATAACCGCCCCCTCCTAAGGGGCAATTCCGCGTTCGATTCGCGGTGGGGACACCAGCCATAAAGCCCTGCAATCAATAGGTTACAGGGCTTTTTCTTTACCTGCATCTACCTGCATCTACCTGCATTTACCCACGTTTATCCCCTTTTGGCACAATTCAGTGTGCCAAATTTGTGCCAGATTTTGCCACGCACGTCGCCTGTTTACCCGCTTCTACCTAAATCTACCAAAATTATACAAAAAAGACATGTAAGCCTTATGCCGCAAGGCTTTCAGAGGATTTAGGGATTTTATAGGGTTGGTGTTTGGGACAAATTTGGGACACCCGCGCCGACAAAACCAGTCAAACCCAATGACATCAAGGCTTACAAGCCTTCCGCTGCGCGCCCGCGCCGACAAAAAACACATCAAACCCTTGCTGCATAAGGCTTACAAGCCTTTCATGGCGCGCTTCTAGCGGGCGCGGCGGTTTGGCGCAACAAAAAATCTAAATTATTTGGGGTGTGATGAAAAAAAGTTTGGGGGGTCGAGAGGGCTGAAAAGCTATATAGGCATTGAGTTTTTTGAGTTATCAATAAATGGTTATTGGTAATTTTAATTATAATCAAGTGGTTAGGTATTGATTTATATTTTTTGGTATGTAGAATAATAAATAGATTGAAAGGCCGACCAAGTTGAAACATGCTTTGGAACACCTGCGACAGAGATGAGCGATAGCTAACACGACCCGACCTCTGATCCAGCCAAAAAACGGAATCTAACAAGTAATATTTAAGTTTTGAGGGCGACGCAAAACACCACAACACACCGACGAATTGGTGATGTTGGGTGTTTGCTGTCGCCATTTTTGCGTCCGAACACCCGCATCACCATCCCGAAAAGGATGGAAAAATGTACAAAAACGAAAAACTTATTACGCCTGCAACGGCTGGCAGCAGCATATCCCACCGACCACAAACCTGTTTTAACCGAATCGCGCGAGGTGTTTTTTTCCTGCCTCTGTATGACATTGGCGGTCGGAAAATGTGTAAGTAAAGCGATTTAGACAATTACTTTGCCAACCTAAAACCGATTCAAACCTTTCAAAACACGCCGCACAAACGCAAGGTAGGCCGCCCTACTAAAGCCAGCCAAATTGCCGCAAATGCATTGAAAAATGGTGTGTCAGCATGAACGCCAACTTGTCACTTCAACAAAAAAACGACATCGAAAAACTGTACGAATTTAGGATTCACACCGATTTTACAGAGGACATGCGCCAATTCGCCGAACTGGAAATACTTATTAAAAACAATCGGTTATCAGCAGCAATGGCAGCAGCAAAATGCCAGATGAAACGTGATGAAGCCAACGCAGGAATCACAGCACCACATTGGAAAAAGAGTGAGAAATTAGAAAGAAAACAACGTGTTGAGCTTGCAAAACAGCGCAAAGATTTTAAGAAAGGAGGTCTCGCGCCCGACTTTGAATATCTAGATGCCGACCCGACTGAAGATGATGAAACATTGGGTCTGCACGAGACGTTAGCCGCTCCAAAACCCACCAAAATCGCGCTCTGGAGGGTTGCCGAGTTGGATGACGTAATGGAACAGACCCTTCAATTTATGAGTCTTGGAGGTGCTGCGATTGGTAGGTCGATGGGGCTGACACCGCGACGTGGCCAGCAAATCAACGTTAAATTTATTGAGAAATTGGTAAATGAAGAGGCAGTTTTGTGTGGTGCGGCTGGTCAATTTGGCTTGAATTTTTGGGGTGCGAAATGAGTACCATCACAAGAGCACCATCGAAAAATCCATTTTTATTGATGCCTCAAGCCACTGTTCGCGATTCGCGCCTGAGTTACCGCGCGCGTGGTGTTTTGGCGCGTCTTTTAAGCAATGCAGATGGTTACAAAATGCCATCGTCACAGCTCGCAAAGGAGGGAGGGGAAGGTAGAGATGCAATCCGCAAATCACTGAATGAGCTTGAAAAATTTGGGTATTTGAAATACGGTAAAAAAGCGTGATGAAAAAGGAAGATATAAAATAGAAATTTTTGTATATGACGAACCTCAAATTCAAGAAATTGAACAACCTATCGAAATCAAAAAAAGAGTTCCGCCGCGACCCAAAATTCCACAAATTAAAGACTTTGGCGACTACTCTTGCGAATTGATTACAAATGGACAAATCGGTGAATTCAAAGTTGGGTTAGATTTATTTAAAAAAATAAACGAAACATGCCCAGCCATTCAAAATTTGGAATTATTTATTGGAAAAATCGCGATGGAATTTGTATCGACTGGCGGCCGCAATAAAGTTGATAGAGGCCAATGGAAATTGAGTCAATGGCTCAAATGGAGATGCGAAAAAGAGCAAAATTATCTTGGAGATGTTGCATGTTTTGGTTTGGCGGAGGCCAACAAAATGAGACGGAAAATTTAATCAACCCATAAAACCACCTCAAAAGGGTGGTTTTTTTGCGTTCAAAAAAACCAGAGCCTGAAAATCCGCGCTGGATTTTCAGGCTCTTATAGAAGTACCAAAAAGAAAAATCACTAAATAATCTATAAGAAAAACACTATGCACAACGCGATAAATCGCGCCATGCAGAATCCAGTTTTAATACGCAGATTCAATTTAGAAGTGCAACCGCTTGCGGTTGCTTGGTGTAAAGAACTTCCACGCCGAAGAATACCTCATGAGGTGTTCTAAAACCCAGCACTTTTCGTGGACGGTGGTTGAGTCGATCTACCGCCATCTGCACCTGTTTATCCGTGAGCGCGGTCAAATCCATGCCTTTGGGGAAATACTGCCGTAGTAACCCATTGCTGTTCTCGTTTAAGCCTCGCTCCCAAGAGCTGTAAGGATGAGCGAAATAGATGTCTGCCTTCAACTCTGCCGCCATGAGTTCATGCTCCGCAAATT
>Ga0209824_10000943_pt1 | contig 17392 bp, 16 predicted proteins | sample VDWuncwatermetaG_FD_184124 | JGI IMG/M metagenome (GOLD analysis project Ga0209824, IMG submission 184124) | Wastewater microbial communities from Netherlands to study Microbial Dark Matter (Phase II) - VDW unchlorinated drinking water (SPAdes)... ... | reverse complement strand
AAACTTGTCAGTGAACTGTCCGAGCGGATGTCGGAGTCCGGTTTCTGGGATAATGCCGAAAATTCCGGCCGCCTGGTAAAACAACTTAAGGATTTAAAGGCAACGGTTGAGCCCTGGGAAGCCGCTTTCAAAAAATGCGCAGAGCTGCAAGATCTCCTGGATATCTCAACAGAGGGTGATCACGGGCTATTAACGGACCTGGTTAAAAACACAGACGCGCTTTCGCAGGAAATGGAGCGCCTGGAGTTTGCGGTCCTTTTGGGCGGCGTACACGACAAGAACAGCGCCATATTGAGCATCAACTCCGGAGCAGGCGGCACAGAATCCTGTGATTGGGTAAGTATGCTGTTAAGGATGTACATGCGTTTCGCGCAAAACCGCGGCTGGCAGGTTTTAACCACTGACCTGTTGGCCGGCGAAGAAGCAGGGATTAAAAACGTCACCATATTGATTGAAGGCGCCTATGCCTACGGTTACCTCAAGGCAGAGCGGGGCGTGCACCGGCTGGTACGTATTTCTCCTTTTGATTCCAATAAACGCAGGCATACCTCATTTGCTTCGGTGGACGTCATTCCCGAGATCGAAGAGGACGCTGATATAGAACTGGAAGATAAAGACCTGCGTATAGATGTCTACCGTTCCAAGGGCGCAGGCGGACAGAGTGTCAATACCACGGATTCAGCGGTCCGGATCACGCATATTCCTTCCGGCCTGGTTGCCCAGTGCCAGAATGAACGCTCGCAGCACCAGAATAAAGCCACTGCGCTTAAGATATTGAAGGCGCGCATCTTTGAGCTGGAAAGAGAAAAGAAAGAGCAGGGCCTCTTGAAACAATACGGCGTAGAAAAGAAGCGTATTGAATTCGGCAGCCAGATACGATCTTATGTGATGCATCCCTATAACATGGTCAAGGATCATCGCACGAGCTATGAAACCGGAGACGTGGCTAAGATCATGGACGGCGGTATCGACGGCTTGATCGAGGCCTATCTTAAACAGGAAGCGCAGAATGAAGCTCCGCGGGCTAAAGCCCGCGGTTTCTTGAAGCGAAATACTTGAGCGGCCATTCTCCATCTTTGCCCTAAAGGGCAAGGTTTTTGGCCGCGAAAGTACAAAACAAAGTAACCTTATAAACTATTATGCTGGATTTTATAAAAAAAGCGATCTTAAAACAAAAACAAGGAGCTATCACCAGGAATTTTCCTTCGGTAAAGATCACCTTGCATCCGGAAATGCCCAGCCCTTCGATGAATAAGATGGCACAGCTTGCCCGGACAGTGGATCTTGTCAATTCCTTTGAGCCGAAAGTCAGCACGCTAACTGATGCCGAGCTGCGGGGCAAGACCGAAGAATTCCGGCAGCGCATTTCAGAAAGGGCTTTGGCCCTTGAATCAGAGATCAGGGATCTAGAAGACAGGCTTTCAACAATAGCCATCCCCGAAGAAAAAGAAAAATCAAAACAAAAAATCAAGTTGAGCCGCAACCGGATCTTTGACGACGTTTTACCTGAGGCCTTTGCCGTGGTACGCGAGGCCTCACGCCGCACCATATCCTTGCGGCACTTTGACGTCCAGCTTGCCGGAGGTGTCATTCTGCATGAAGGCAAGATAGCCGAGATGTCTACCGGCGAAGGAAAGACGCTTGTGGCGACCCTGCCGGCCTACTTGAACGCCCTTTTAGGCAAAGGCGTGCATATTATTACCGTCAATGATTACCTTGCCCGGCGCGACCGCGAATGGATGGGGCCGATATATGAATTCCTGGGCCTCGGCGTCGGGGTCATTCAGCACGAGATGTCTGATGAGCAAAGAAAAGCCGCCTATGCCTGCGATATCACCTATGGCACCAATAACGAATTCGGTTTTGATTATTTGCGCGACAACATGAAATACGGCATGGACGATTTGGTCCAGCGGCCGTTCTATTATGCTATCGTAGACGAAGTGGATTCAATCCTGATCGATGAGGCGCGCACGCCGCTTATAATCTCCGGCCCTGCTGAAGAATCCACGGATAAATATTATACCGCTAATAAGATCGCCGAAGGCCTCCGCGGCAGGCGCGTCACCGAAAAAGACGAAATAAACGCCAAGTATAAAGGAGAGGATCTCTCTAAGGGTTACGATTATGTTGCCGATGAAAAGGCTCAGACCGTGGCACTTACCGAAGACGGAGAAGCCAAGGCATCGCGCGCCTGGGGCGTAGAGAGTATGCATAATATTGAGACCATGGAATACCGGCATCACACTATCCAGGCCTTGAGGGCGAAAGAATTCTTCGAACGCGACGTAGACTATGTAATAAAAGAAGGGGAAGTGATCATCGTTGACGAGTTCACCGGCAGGATGATGCCGGGCAGGCGCTGGTCAGACGGCCTGCACCAGGCAGTAGAGGCAAAAGAGGGTATGCGTATAGAACGGGAAAACCAGACCCTGGCCACCATCACCTTCCAGAATTATTTCCGGATGTATGAAAAACTAGCCGGCATGACCGGTACCGCTTTTACCGAAGCCAGTGAATTTGAAAGCATCTACGGGCTCGACGTTGTGGTCATCCCTACCAACCGGCCGCTGATCAGGACAAATCATCCCGACCGTATTTATAAGACGGAGAAGGAAAAATTTGCCGCAGCGGTAGAGGAGATCGCCGAACTTTATGAACAAGGGAGGCCGGTGCTGGTGGGTACTATTTCCATAGAAAAATCCGAACGCCTCGCGGATATGCTCAAGCGCCGCGGAGTAACGCATCAGGTGCTTAACGCCAAGTACCATGAAATGGAAGCCCAGATCGTCGCCCAGGCAGGGAGGTTCAAGGGTGTGACCATTGCCACCAATATGGCCGGCCGCGGCACTGATATTCTTCTGGGTGGCAATCCGGAATTCATGGCCAAGACCCTGGCCCGGCAGGAATTAAAAGCGGATGATCCGGGCTTTCGCCAGGAATACCAGAAAATATTTGATACCTATAAGTCGCAAACCCTGGCTGAGCACGATAAGGTCGTCGGCTTAGGCGGCCTGCATGTCTTAGGTACCGAGCGCCATGAGGCCCGCCGCATTGATAACCAGCTGCGCGGCCGCTGCGGCAGGCAGGGTGACCCGGGTTCTTCAAGGTTCTACGTCTCGCTGGGCGATGACTTGATGCGCTTGTTCGGTTCCGAGCGTATCATCGGCATCATGGATAAGCTGGGCCTTGAGGAAGGCCAAGTGATCGAACACCCCTGGGTCAGCCGTTCTATTGAGATAGCCCAGCGCCGGGTGGAACAGCACAATTTCGAGATCAGAAAGCAGTTGTTGGAATACGATAACGTGATGAATAAGCAGAGGGAAATAATCTACGGCCAGCGCCGCCAGATACTTGAAGGCGTATCCCTCAAAGATAATATCCTGCAGATAATCGAGAAAGTGGCGGATGGTATTTTACTGATCTACGCCGCCGACACTGTGGCCGGCCAGGGACCGGATGCGGTTGGCCTGGCGGAGGCGATAAAATTAAGATTCGGACTGGAGCTGGACAAAGCGATACTGGAAAGCTCCGGCGTCACATTAAAAGAAACGCTCAGCAGTTTCTTGACCGGCGCCTACGAGGAAAAAGAAGCGTCTGTCGGGACTGACCTTCTGCGCCATTTGGAACGCATGGTTTTCTTGCAGATCGTTGACGCCAAGTGGAAGGATCATCTCTACGCCATGGACAGCCTGCGCGAAGGTATCGGCCTGCGCGCCTACGGCCAGCGCGACCCGTTGATCGAATATAAACGTGAGGCATTCATTATGTTTTCGCAAATGATCGCCGGTATTGAAGAAGAGGCGGTGGATGTGCTCTTTAAACTTCAGCCGGCAAAGGTGGAGCGGGTAAAAGGTGTGTTTAGTTCTGTGCCGCAGCAATTCTCGCATCCTGAAGCCGCCAAGTTCGAGGCGCCTGCTGCGGGTACGCACGAAGATTCAGGGCAAGAGCCAAATGCAGGGCCGCCCGAAGCAAAGAAAAAGCCCATCCAATCCTCCGGCCCCAAGATCGGCAGAAATGACCCCTGTCCGTGTGGGTCGGGCCGTAAATATAAAAAGTGCCACGGCGCTTAGATTAGTCCAAAGCGCAGGCCAGAAGTTTGCAGGGACAGCATATTATGCTGTCCCTTTTTGCTGCGTCTGCCGCGGCATATTTCTCGCAGGGACGCATAATCTGCCTCTGGCGAGTTACTCGCTCAAGTAGCTTTTGCCCCTGTTCGTAAAATTGAATGGGCCGCCAGAGATCCTTCGCATTTCGCTCGCAATCTCGCCAGAGGCAGCTTCAATCTTAACCGTCCCAGAGTCTCTTGGATTTTTTGCGAGAGACGCGGGGTGTTTTGAGCGGGGCGTGTGGGCAAGGAGCGGGCATGGATCGCCCGCGAGCTAAGAGGGTAGGCGAGAGCGACGCAGCCCACCCGAGCGAAGTTTTGCCACGCAGGGGCAAAACAAGCGTCCCCGCGAGAAATACCCCGCGGCTATGCGCAAAAAATTCCCGTTAGATTCCGCCGCCTGCCGCGTCTATTAAGGTAGAAGGGAGGTGCGCGATGGAGAGGATCAGCTTGACAAAGTCAAAAAAAGTAATACAATTGTATATACACTTCATCGCCAGGTATAGATGAAGTATTTCCAATGGAGTGAATTAAAGAGTAAACGTCTGAAGCTGACGCGAGGTGTTTCATTCGAGGAAATAATACAGGCTGAATTTCTCGGTATTGAGAATAGCCCTAACCGGGAAACGCAAAAGATCATCGTGTGTAGATACAAGGGATATGTGTGGGCCGTCCCGTATGTTGTCAATGAAGACGGCATTTTCTTAAAAACACTGTATCCCAGCCGTAAATTTAAAAAAATCTATAAGCGGAGGGGATTAATATGAGAAAGATCAAGTTAACCAGGCAGGAACAGTGGATTGAAGATCATGCCGAGGAATTCGTTCCTGTGGGCAAAGAAGAATACGATATGATCATGCGCGCCATCGAACACAGGAAGAAGAATGCGGTCCTCAATATTCGCGTCAATAAGTTTGACCTGGAGACCATCAAGCAAAAAGCGCGCAAAATGGGGCTAAAGTATCAGACATTCATCTCCGAGATCCTCCATAAAGTCGCCCAAGGGGCGTAATTCTTATTTATCTTTGTTTCGGGTGGTTGTAATGTTAAAATATCAATAATGAAGACGACAATTATGGAGATGAAAAAAGGTATATTTCAGGCGATAGGCTCAGGAGTACTGCTGGCGTTGGCGTTTTCCAGTTTTAACCTCGGATTCCTGGCCTGGTTCGGATTTGTGCCGGTATTTCTGGCGCTTAAGGATACGTCCTTGAAGAAGGCGTTTTTTTTATTCCTGATCACCGGGGTCGTTTTCTGGGCCGGCACTATTTATTGGCTGGTGCACGTCACACTTGTCGGCACAATCGTCCTGGTGGTCTACCTGGCGTCATATTTTGCCTTCTTTGGTTTAGTTATCCGTCCCTGCACCAGGCAGTCTAAACTTTGGGCTTTGATATTCATTCCTTCGGTTTGGGTCCTGCTGGAATACCTCCGCACCGTTTTCCCCATCCTGGGTTTTTCCTGGGCGCTTTTAGGTTATTCCCAATATCTTTATCTACCGGTGATCCAAGTGGCGGATATTACCGGTACCTGGGGCGTGTCGTTTTTGCTCATGTTCGCCAACGTGGCCATTGTCGAGATTATCTATGCCTTGCGGACAAAGCAGGCCCGGCGACTGGCGCAAGCGTCTGTTTTATTGTTTTTGTTTTTAGTTTTGGTTTTATCCTACGGTTTTTATAAAATTAATCCACGTCCTACGTCCCACGTCCTACGTCCCACGAGAATTTCCGTCATCCAAGGCAACATCCCCCAGGAATTTAAATGGGATCCTGCTCGTAATGATTTTATTATGGGTAGTTACATAAACTTGACCGCGGCCGCAGCCGACGACAAGCCGGACCTGGTGATCTGGCCGGAGGCGGCATTTCCTGTGGTGCTCGAAGAGGAGCCGGATTATCTCCGGAGAGTAAAAGATATGGCGGCCTCGATCCAGGCGCCTATTCTTATTGGCGCAATAACTACCAAAGACGGCCTGTATTTTAACAGCGCGGTGCTTGTCAAGGCTCAGGGGGTGTTATCTAAATACGACAAGATCCACCGCGTGCCTTTTGGCGAATACATCCCACTGAAAAATGTGCTGCCATTTTTAGAGACGATAGTGCCGATAGGAGATATTGCTAAGGGTAATGAATATAGTGTTTTTACCATCTACCCCGCAGGCAACAATAAGCCGGTAAAATTTTCCGCGCTGATTTGTTTTGAGGATGTGTTTGCCGGGCTATCGCGTAACTTTGCGCGTAACGGAGCGGATTTCCTGGTCAATATCACAAACGACGCCTGGTACAAGTATACTTCAGCGCCCTTTCAGCATCTCCAGGCTTCGGTACTGCGTGCTGTAGAAAACCGCCTGAATCTTGCTCGCAGCGCCAATACCGGTATTTCGTGTTTTATTAATCCTGTGGGAAAGATTGTTTCCGTGATCGAGGATGATTCAGGTAGAGAGATCTTTGTGCGGGGTTATAAAACTCAGGAGATATCCGTTACTAAGGCTGAACCTTCTTTTTATTGCCGCTTTAGCGACTGGTTTGTTTTAATCTGCGCTTTGATAACCCTAATTTTGCTGGTCAGGCCTTTGGTTGCCCTGCGTCATCCGGCGGCTCCATATGCACCACCACGTCGGTGACCTCTGGAATAGCAATTTTTATCGCTTCTTCAATCGCGTAACTTACCTTGTGGGCGTTATCTATATGCATATCCGGGTGGACCTGCACGTGCAGGTCAATGTAGATGTCGTCCGGCCTTCCGCGCGTGCGTATCTTGTGGCAATTTTTAACACCTTTTACCGTCAGCACGATGTCGGCTATTTTTTTGTCGTCTAAGATAGCCGCGGTATCGCAGAGCACAGCGGAGCTCTGTTTGACTATCTCCCATCCGGCACGCACGATGAACATGGCGATCACGACTGTGGCAATAGGATCCAGCGCCGGGTAGCCTAATTTGATCAGGATCAGTGTTATGATGACCGATACCGAGGTAAAGATGTCCGCCTTCGTATGCATGGCATCCGAGATCAGGATATCGCTGCGCAAAGCCACGCCTTTTTTGTGTTCATAGTGCATTACCCAGAAATTGATCCCGAGGGTGATAAACATTACTATGAAGCTGGTGGCGCTGATACTGGGCAGCACAGGTTTAATGAAGCGTTCTATGCCCTGTTTCGCCAGGTTAAAGGCGACGATAAAAAGAAATACCGCAATGACCAAAGAGAAAAGGGTTTCGTATTTTTTGTGGCCGTAAGGATGGTCCCTGTCAGTGGGCTGGCAGGCAAAATGTATGCCGATAATACCGATGATGTTGGAGGCGCCGTCCGAGAGAGAATGGAAGCCGTCGGCAGTCATACTCGAACAGCGGCTTAAAAGGCCGTAGATGATCTTTGCCGCGGCCACCGCCCAGTTCAAAAACAGGATGAAGATGAGGATGAAACGTATCTTGCCGTAATGTGCCCGGATATCCGTCTGCATGGATAATATTATATATAAAATGCGCGCAGTTGCAAATAGAATTAGTCGTTTTTCGTCGTTCGTAGTCCGTATACCGTATTCCGTTAACAGCATTTAACGAACGACGGAAGACGAACGACGGACGACCAACATTGAATTACGTAATTGCTTTTGTATTGGCAATACTTCTATGTTAAAATATACCGCTATGCGCAAGAATTTATGCCTTTTTTTTCTACTCTTCGGTTTCTGGCTTGGTTATGCCTGCGCGGAAAACTTTCCCAATATCGAACGCTTTGATAAATCTGACCGCGTCTTGGTTCTGGCACCCCATCCCGATGATGAAACCATTGCCTGCGCCGGGATTATCCAGCAGGCGAAGGCCCGGGGCGCTGACCTGTGCGTGGCCTATTTGACCTACGGCGAGCATAATGAACTGGCTTTCATTGTTTACAGGAAGCTCCCGCCTATTACACGTTGGGATTTTGCCTCTATGGGCCAGGTGCGCCGTAACGAAGCCATAAAAGCGATGAAATACCTGGGGTTGAGCGAAGATAGGCTTATTTTCCTGGGCTATCCGGATTTCGGGACCTTTGACATATTCAGCCGGTATTGGCAGACCAATAATCCTTTTTGGAGTATCATGACGCGCATCTCGGCAGTGCCTTATAAGAACGCCCTTTCGCCGGGCGCCCCGTATGTAGGAGAAAGTATTCTAAAGGACCTAAAAGACGTCCTGCTGAAGTTCAGGCCGAACAAGATCTTTGTCTCGCATGCCGCCGACGTAAACGTTGATCATAAGGCGCTGTATCTGTTTCTGCAAGTAGCTTTGGCTGACCTCAAAAATGATTTACCCAATCCGCGCGTCTATCCTTATCTGGTGCATGCCTATGGCTGGCCGATGCCCAGGCATCTTCATCCGTTGTTGACATTGGACCCGCCCCAGGATTTGATCGGAACGGATGTTGCCTGGTGGAAATACCGGCTCAGCCCACAGCAATTGAAGAACAAGCACCGCGCTGTGCTGCTTTATCCCAGTCAGACTAATTCCAGCGCGTTTTATTTGCTTTCTTTTGTACGCAAGAACGAACTGTTCGGGGATTTTACCGCAATTGATCTGGCGCCCGAGCAAAAAAAACCCGTTCCCGGCCCCGAGAAGACAAACAGGCTCTGGGATTTTGCCTGCATGATGAGATCGTTTCTTGGCCTTTCCGGAAAATGCCTTCCCCCTGCTCCGTCAAAGAGCGTTTTGCTTCCAAGGGCAAGCGGGCCGGTCAAGTTTTTTATCGAAGATGGGAGTCTCATGATCCGCGTTCAGAAAACCAAGACAACTGCCAAGAGCCGGGCAGCCTGCTGGGTCCATCTTTTCGGTTATAGTTATAAGACGCCTTTTGAGCGCATGCCCAAACTTTATATCCTTACCCTCTACGATAAAATCAGGGCTTTTGACGGCCCAAAAATGGTGGAGATACCCGGGGCATCAATGGCCTGGTCTGAGCGCGAATTGAATTTGAAGGTGCCGCTTAAAGCGCTGGGGGAACCGGATTTCATCCTGGCTTCGGTCAAGGCATATACCGGAGCCTTGCCGATATATACCACCGGTTTCCGCAGGATAAATTTAACCAGAAATGCGCAAGATAGGTTATAAATTCACTTGTAATTTGCGGATTATTTGTTATAATTAACTGGATTTAGACAACAATGGATTTTAAGAAGATCAATAAAAGTCTGGGCAGGTTTGCTGCCCGTTTGGGGTTATACTGGTGTTCTTTGATAATCAAGGTAATACCCTGGCGTTTTATGTACGGTTTTGCCGATGGGTTAGGCAGCATAGGCTACCGTTTCGTCGCCAAACAGAAAAAAATAGCCATAGAGAGCCTGGGTATTGCTTTTGGCAGGGAAAAGTCCGCGCCGGAATTGGGAAAGATAGCCAGGGATTGTTTTGTTTTTATGGCTAAGTCGGCGGTAGAGCTTCTTTTCCTGATGGACCGGCCGCAGCTTCTTAAGAAACGCGTTGAGATCATCAATAAGGATAATCTTGACCGCGCCTTGGGCTTGGGCCATGGCATCATTCTTGTCAGCGCGCATTTCGGAAATTTCCCGCTTTTAATGTCTAAGCTTAGCCTTGAAGGTTATAAGGTCGCAGGCATTATGCGGCCGATGCGGGACACCCGCGTGGAAAAGTTTTTTATGGATAAGCGCCGGGCGCTGAAGATCAAGACGATTTACAGCCAGCCGCGCGATGCCTGCGTGCGCTCTACGATAGATGCCTTGCGCGCCAACGAAATCGTTTTTATCCCCATTGATCAGAATTTTGGCACCGGCGGAGTATTCGTAGACTTTTTCGGCCAAAAGGCGGCCACCGCGACCGGTCCCGTGGTCCTGGCACAGCGCACCAAAGCCGCACTTGTGCCGTGTTTTATCATCCGTCAGCCCGACGACAGACACCGGATCGTTTTTGAACCGGCGATAGAGTTGGAAGCGGGCCCTGATGCGCGCGCAACAGTGATTAAGAATATTCAAAGGTTGACCGGTATTATAGAGTCTTATATTCGGCAATATCCGGCGGAATGGGGTTGGATGCATCGCCGCTGGAAGACCAAAGTCAATTGAAACACCCGGCGCTTAATGTACCTGGCGCTTATTTGAATAGCGCCAGTATCCGCCTGGTGGCGGAGAATTGCGCCGGTGTATCCTTGCGGATAAAGGAGGTGTAGTAATGGCAGAGGAAATTAAGCAAGCGGAAAAAAAGAATATTATGCCGACAATTTTAAAGGTGATTTTAGGGATCGCGTTTTTACTGCTCGGCGCTCTGGCAATAAAAGCATGGTGGTTGGATCTGGTATCGTTGATAAAGGGTTGCATCGGGTTATTCCTGATTTTGGCCGGCGTCATCACATTAGCCATAGCCAAGGAATAAGTATCTGTATTAAAAATCAATGAAGCGTCCGGGCTTCAAGCCCGGGGTTTCTGTATTCATAATTATGACGGCACACTGGGAGCTTTTGTGCGTATTCCCCTGCCCTGGACACCCGTACGCTTACTCTCCAGACTTTTTTTGTCCTGCTCTCGGGTGCCTGCCTGGGTGCCGGCTCCGGCCTGTTTTACGCCTTGGGCCCCACCGGCGGATATCTTATTGGTTTTGTTTTAGCCAGTTACCTGGTGGGCAGCTATATTAAGCGCGCGGGGGATAGCTTTTTCGGAGTATTTCTGGCGGTATTTCTTGCGGACCTGGCTCTATTGGTCTGTGGTGTTATCTGGCTAAAATTCGTCTTGGGGCAAAGCCTTGGGAGGCTGCTATTCATTGGTTTTCTGCCCTTTATACCGGGAGATCGGCTCAAGGCATACGCTGTGACCTCGATATACTTTAAGCTAAAACCGCGCTTAAAGAACGCGTTTTAATAGCGTGATAGGTCTTTCGACCCTTTTTCTGTCTTAACAAAAAAATTTAGGGAGGTGGCCGATGAGCAGTAAACTAAATTTAATGGTATTAATAACGGCCCTTTTTTTCTTTACAACTTGTTTGTCGGCTCAAGCCCTGGCACAGCAAGGGCAGGAAGAAATTCTCCGGCAGGAGTTGATCCAGCCGTCCGCCCCTCAGGATGAATCCGAGATGCAATGGGTCTGGGGAGAAGTGGCCGGCGTCGATATCGCCAACAAGGCCATCGTGGTTAAGTGCCTTGATTATGAAACAGACCAGGAAAAAGAAATGACCGTCAATGTTGACGACAAGACGGTATACGATAACGTTAAATCCCTGAATGAGATCAAGCCAAACGATACCCTGAGTATTGATTACATAGTATCCGCGGATAATCGTAATATCGCCAGGAACTTGAGTAAAGAGGCCGCGGAAGTCACCGGAGAATCCGAACAAGAGGATCTTAGAGAACCCAAGGCTCCAGCCGTTCCTTCGGAGCCGTAATCGTTTTAAGCTTAAGTTATCCGCAACAAAAGGCAGGGAGAAAAACACCCTGCCTTTGCTATCTTAACTATGTTCCATAAGCCTGATATTAAACTGGTTATTTTTGACTTAGACGGTACGTTGATTGACGCCTACCGGGCGATAATCCGCAGTTTTAACTACGTGATGCGTAAATGTAACTACCCTTGTCAAAGCGGCTTAGTCATCCGCCGGGCAGTGGGCTGGGGAGACAGCAATCTGCTGGCGCCGTTTGTTGATGCAGGCCAGCTTAAAAAGGCGGTGAGTTTATATCGCCGGCACCACAAAAAAAGCCTGCTTGAAGATTCGCGGCTGTTGCCTGGCGCAAAAAGGGTATTGAATTATCTTAAAGCGCGCGGCTACCTGCTTGCCGTGGCCAGCAACCGGCCGACAAAATTCTCTCATATCTTGATCAGGCATCTTGGCCTGGAAAAATATTTCGCATACGTGCTCTGCGCCGATAAGCTTAAAGAAGGCAAGCCGCATCCCGAGATACTTAATAAAATAAGAAAAAAATTTTCGTTGCAGAAAAACGAGGTCCTTTATGTCGGGGATATGGTTATAGATGCCCAGGCAGGCTCGCGCGCCGGCATAAGAACAATCATTGTCAGCGGAGGCTCAAGCACGCAGAGCCAGATACAAAAGCAAAGGCCGTGGAAGATAGCCCGGAGGCTTTCTTCATTACGGAAGTTATTGTAGGGGCGGGTTTCAAACCCGCCCCTACAGTGGTTTTGCCTTGACAGCCCTGCTATTACTCGGTAATATAAAGACAAAATGATCACCTTATATCAAAAAACAAAGATAAAACAGGGCCTTGTTGCTGGAGTTACCTTTATTTTGCTGGGTTTGTTTTCTCTGGCATTGGTTGGGTGTTTTTCTTTGGGTTCATCAAAGAAGGCGACTTTAAAAATTGTCTTGCCGCCTATGGTGCCGGCGTATTCGGGGCCGCGCGCCACTGTGGCACTTGCGGATTTTGACGTTAAAGCAGCCAAGGCTACCAGTGAAATAGGTGCGCAATTACGCCAGATGGTGTTAAAGGGCTTGACCGTCACAAATCGTTTCGTGCTGGTGGAACGCGGAGACAACGAACATGCCGCTGTTACTGCTGAAGGCGGCGAAGGCGCAAAAACACCCGAGTTGATTATATCCGCTGCGGTCACGGAGTTTGAACCTCAGGTATCCGGCGGCAGCTCCGGGATAGGCGGCGGAGGAGGAGAAGCCCGCGGCGCCTTAGGGGGGCTCTTGGGCAGTAACTTAAACAAGGCGCACATGGCCCTTGAGATACGCGTTGCCGACGCCGCCACCTCCAAGGTATTGACCACGTTCCTGGTTCAGGGCCAGGCAACGGATATCTCGGGTATTTTTCCCGGCCAGGGCCCTTTGGCCGACGGCCTCTGTGCTTATGCCAGGACGCCTATGGAAAAAGCTATCCGTATATGTGTGGCCGAAGCAATCAGGCGCATATCTGAATCCATACCGGAAAACTACTATAAATCTTAAGGGAGGAAAAAATGGGAAAGCGTAAGAGAAGAGGAAAGCTCAACTGGCGTTCAAAGAAGGCCAATAAGGGAAGAAAACCCTGCCTGGGATAATTAAACCCGCCTCAAACAATCCAGAATAATCCAAAACATGAAAGCCATTGCTTTGATTTCAGGAGGGCTTGACAGTATATTGGCGGCAAAGTTGGTCAGCAGCCTGGGCGTTGAAGTCATCCCCCTGAATTTCAAGATCCCTTTTTGCAAAAAAGACCCGGCGTTTGATCAAGGTTCTTTAAGCACCTGCCTGAATCGTATCGATATCGGCGATGAATTTTTAAAACTGTTGGAAAATCCAAGATACGGTTTCGGCTCCAATATGAATCCCTGCATAGACTGCAAGATCCTGATGCTGTCCAAAGCGCGGCAGTTATTGGATAAATTCGGGGCTTCTTTTGTCATCACCGGCGAAGTTCTCGGCCAGCGGCCGATGTCGCAGAACCGCCAGGCATTAAGCATCATTGAAAAAGGAGCCGGTTTAGAAAACTTGATCCTGCGGCCGTTGTCAGCGCGGCTCCTACCCCAGACCATCCCGGAAAAACAGGGATGGGTCAGGAGGCAAGACCTCTTGAATGTCAGCGGCAGGACGCGCAAGCCGCAGTTGGAATTGGCTCTACGGTTAAAGATTAAAGATTATGGCCAGCCCGCAGGCGGCTGCCTGTTGACCGACCCTCGTTTTTCCCAGCGCCTCAGGGAGCTCATTACTCATAAGGAGTTAAACGCGGACAACCTGGAATTATTAAAAGTAGGCCGGCATTTGAGGATTTCAACGCATACAAAACTTGCGGTTGGCCGCAATGAAAAGGAAAATCAGAAACTTTGCGATATGGCAAAAGAAGGAGATTATTTATTTTTCCCCGGGCTTGATCTGGCCGGGCCCACTTCTTTAGGAAGAGGGGAATTTGGCCGGGAATTAATTGAGCTTTCCTGCGCGCTTACCTGTCACTATTGTGATTTGGGCCTTGAGGCATCCGCGGATATATTTTTCTTTAAAAAAGACAATAGCGCGCAGAAACAAAGCGAGTCGTCTTTAAACGTTTTACCGGCTGCGGAAAGCATTGTTACCGGCCTAAGAATATGAGGAAAGAAGCCCTGCTTTATGAGCAATTAGACCGGCAGGCGGTCCGTTGTTTTCTCTGCAGCCATGGATGCAGAATCGCCGAGAGTAAGTCCGGGTTTTGCGGGGTCAGGCAAAATTTGGGTGGCAAGCTTTTTACGCTTGTTTACGCCAAGCCTTGCGCCCTGCAGGTAGACCCTATAGAGAAAAAGCCGCTTTATCATTTTCTGCCCGGGACTTATAGTTATTCCCTGGCTACCGTCGGCTGTAATTTTCATTGCGGGTTTTGCCAGAATTGGCAGATATCGCAGGCATCGGCGCAGGATATTCTCTCGGGTAGCGCGCAAAAAGAGGTACCTGCTCCAGATATTGTCGCGGCAGCGCTTAAAAGCGCCTGCCGGAGCATTTCTTACACCTATACCGAGCCGACGATCTTTTTTGAATACGCTTTGGATATAGCCAGGTTAGCCAAAGAGAATAAATTGTCCAATGTCTTTGTTACCAACGGCTACATGAGCGGCGAGGCGCTGGAAATGATCCGTCCTTATCTGGACGCGGCAAACGTGGACCTGAAATTTTTTAAGGACGCGTCTTATAAAAAAATTTGCGGCGCCACCCTCCAGCCTGTCCTTGATTCCATTAAGCTCATGAAAAAAATGGGCATCTGGGTGGAGATTACTACTCTGATTGTCCCGGGCGAGAATGATTCAGAAGAGGAACTTGCCGGAATAGCCGGTTTTATCGCCGGTATTGATAAAGATATGCCCTGGCATGTCTCGCGTTTCCATCCGGATTATAAATTCGGCGATTATCAGGCAACACCGGAGGCAGAACTTAGAAAGGCCTGCGCTATCGCTAAAGGCGCCGGCCTTAATTACGTTTACGCCGGTAATGTTGGCTGGGACGATGACACGTACTGCTCTGTCTGCAAAAAATCATTGATTAAAAGAGCGGGATTTAGTATCCTGGAGAATAATATTAAATCCGGAAAATGCGCGTTTTGCGCGGCTCTTTTACCCGGGCGATTTGAATAAGGGGGTTACTTTTGCGTAATCGTTCAAAAGAATTAGGGCAACGTATGAATTTGTTAGCTGAGGCCTTAAAACCCGGGCGGGCCGCGGTATTTTTTGATTTTGACAATACCATTGCTACTTGCGATGTATTTGACGATATGCTTTTACATTTTGGCGTTGACCCCGGCTGGCAGGATTTGGAAACTAAGTGGGAGAAGGGCGAGATCGGCTCCCGCCAATGCCTGGAAGGGCAGATCAAGTGTATGAGCGTTTCAAGGCAGCGGCTGGATATTTATTTATCCAGCATAAAGTTAGACCCATATTTTAAAAAGGTGCTGCAGCTTCTTGGCAATTACGGCATAGCTCCGTCTATTGTAAGCGATAATTTTGATTATATGCTTAACCGTATCCTGGAACACCATAATATCAAAGGCGTTGCGGTGTATGCCAATCATGCGCGCCTGTCCCGGGGCCGGCTCATTCCCCATTTCCCGCACACGGACAAAAAATGCCCGGCTTGCGCACACTGTAAGAAGAAAAACCTCTTGTTATATGCCGGGAAAAATTCTATAATACTCTACATTGGTGACGGCCGGTCGGACCGATGCCCTGCAAAATACGCCGATGTAGTTTTTGCCAAAGGGTATCTTCTCAACTTTTGTAAAGAAGAAAAATTACCCTACATTGCGTTTAAAACCTTAAAGGACGTATATAATTGTTTAAAAAAGGCCCATTATCCCTCCCGGGCGGATCCTTGCCCATAAATATGCTTAAAAAGAAACTCACCTTAAACATCCTGTTATTTCTTATTCTGACCGATCTCCTTGAGACGTTGACGCAGTATTGTTTCAAGAGAGCCGCGATATCGCCCGGCGCCTTTACCGTATACAGGGCGGCGGATATTTTTGTCTTTCTGCGCATGGTCTTTTCATCGCCTTACCTCTGGATAGGAATTATAAGTGCCGCAATGATTTTCATAACCTGGTCGGGGATACTGGCTAAGATTGACCTGAGTGTCGCAGTCCCCGTAGCAAGCTTAAGCTATATCACGGTCCCGCTTGTTTCTATTATCTTTCTCCATGAGAAGGTGAGTTTCTTAAGATGGGGCGGGATATTTTTTATCTTAGTCGGGGTGATCTCGGTTTCCCTGAGCACCAAAGACAAGGAGTCTTTGTCATGATCAGGGCGGATCTGTTCCCGATACTGTATCTGATCGTCCTCACCAGTATCTGCGATACCGTTAATCAGCTCTTCCTGAAGTCGGCGATAAATTCGCTGAATATTTCTGTTTCCACAAACATTTTTAAGGTCATTTTTTTCATGTTCAAGCTGCTTCTTACCCCCCGGGTCTGGGTCAGCGGGATCTTCGCCCTGTTGTCATTGTGTATCTGGCTTTTTATTTTGTCCAAGGCAGATCTTAACTACGCGTTTTCCGCCGACAGCATGCATTATGTTTTTATCGCTTTTGGATCCGGCTTGATCTTAAAGGAGAAGGTCGATCTTAAGCGCTGGTTGGGCACGATCTGTATTGTGCTGGGGATAGTCCTGGTAAGTTTAAGCTAAAATATAGATAACACAGGGAATAAAAAAAGGGCCAAAATTAATTCTGGCCTTTTTTTTATTTTCTATCGGACTATTAAAACTTTTTGGTTATACCGCTGACGACAAAAATCGAATTGATGCCGGTATTCGGTTTGCCGATGCCGGCGTTGGAGAGATGGCGGAAACGGCCTTCTAAGGTAAAGGCGGTGTCTTTGGTGAAGTAATAATGCGCGCCCAACCCCCCGTATTCTATGAAATTGAATTGTGTCCCCTGTTCATGAGTGTGCAGGCTGATATAGGTCATGCCTGCCCCGCCCTTGAAATAAGGTTGTATTTTTGAGCTCTCCGGCAAAAAGCCGATTTTTATCAGGAATGCACTGCCGATCTCGGCATTGGATTCAGGCGAGGTGATAAAAGAGGCATAGGGCTCGATGACGAATTGGACCAGGGGCCTGGGATGAATATTTATTTTATTTAATAGGGGTTTGAGGTCAAGGTCCAGGTCAAGCATGAAGGGGATGGCGTTATAATTTCTTTTTGCCACGCGTAATTTACCCCAGGCGAAACCCGTGAGGAATTCTATGCTTGATAAGCATTTAGGTGAGTTTACTTCCGGCGCCTGCGCCGGGTCTGCCTGTGGTGTGGCAATTTGTTCTTGTGTCTGGATAGCTGCTTCCTGCATCGTGGCTGATTCTTGCGCCGGGGTGCTTTCTTGCGCCCAGGCCGTGCTGTGCGTCAGCGCCGCTGCAAGTAC